>OLVZ01000733.1_pt1 | contig 30690 bp, 18 predicted proteins | sample 1673341 | NCBI WGS metagenome assembly OLVZ01 (sample SAMEA3178944, study PRJEB25190) | human gut metagenome | biome: human gut; feature: human-associated habitat; material: faeces | place: Austria | collected 2013 | reverse complement strand
GAGAAACAGCCGGGGCCATTGTCTGCCGGGGAATCCGGTGCGAGCGCACAGGGCACCCGCCAGCGTCTCGGCCTCGCCCTTGACGTCGGCGAAGGTGTTTTCGGGCAGTTGCAGGATGCGTTCGAAGTCGCCGATGTGGGTCTTGCCGTCGAAGAGGTAGTTGCGGTCGTCGAGCTTGGTGTAGGCGCTTTCGACGGCGTCGCTCTCGTCCGAAATCTCGCCGACGATCTCTTCGAGAATATCTTCGAGCGAGACGATGCCCAGCGTCGAACCGTATTCGTCGACCACGACGGCCATGTGTACCTTGTTCGACTGAAACTCTTCCAGCAGGTCGTTGATCTTCTTGTGTTCGGGCACGAAATAGGCTTTTCGCAACAGTTGTTGCCAGCCGAATTCGTCGCCGTTGTTGATGTAGGGCAGCAGATCCTTGACGTAGAGGATTCCCTTGATATTGTCCAGATCCTCGTCGCAGACCGGAATGCGCGAGAAGCCCGAAGCGATGATGCGTTCCTTGACGCTCAGGTAGTTGTCGCCTATTCCGACGGCGACGACATCCACGCGGGGACGCATGATCTCCTGCACCTCGGTGTTGGCGAACTTGACGATGCCCGAGAGCATGTTGTGCTCCTCGGCCGAGGCGGTGGCGGTCATGTCGACGGCGTCGGCCAGCTCGTCGAGCGAAATCTCGTTGCGACGCGCGGCGTGTTCGCTGATCGTGCTGCTCGTGCGGATCAGGATGTAGGCGAAGGGGCGCATCAGCCAGCGCATCAGCAGGATGGGGCGCGCTACCGTACGGGCGAACCGCAGGGGGCGGCTCTGGGCGAATACCTTGGGGATGATCTCGCCGAAAAGCAGCAGCAGGAAGGTGGCGATGACCGATTCGAAGAGAAAGCGCATGCCGGCCGAGCCGAACGTGAAGAGCAGGTTGATGATGCGTGCGGCCAGGATGACGATGCAGATGTTCACCAGATTGTTGACCACCAGAATCGTAGCGAGCAGTTGATCGACGTCGCCGAGCAGCCGCAGAATGGCGTCGTTCGAAGATTTTTCGGGATGTGCCTTGATGTCCCGTATGTCGTGCGGTGTGAGCGAGAAAAACGACGTCTCGGCGCCCGAAACGAGGGCCGAGACCGCCAGCAGGCACACCGCGACCGCTCCCGGCAGGAGCAGACCGATGTCTACGGGGTTGAGTGTGACCAGACTGCCTTCCAAATTCGTTTATTTTCGTTTTGCACTGCCTGCCGACGGATCAGTCGAAGAGCGAGCCGCCCTTCTCCTGCGGAGGTTTCGCCGCGGCGTCGCCCTCCTCCTTGAGCACCTCCTTGCGGCTGGTCGAGGTCTCGACGATCAGCTCGGCCTTGCGCGTCCGGTAGGCCGGCACGGCCAGTTGCGCCTCGATGTTCTTGTAACGTGTCGGCCGTTCGCCCAGCATCACCTGCGTCATGGGCCGCAGCGTCGGCACGGGGCGCGGTTTGATCGGTTCGAGCACCGTGTTCTCTTCGCGGGGCTGCGCGGCGAGGATGTCGGCGGGCGGGACGACCGGTTTCGCGGCGCGCTCGATCGCCGCGCTGTCGAATCCCGTCGCCACGACGACCAGCTCGATGCGCCGCCCCAGCTGCGGTTTGACGCTCGTGCCCCAGATGATGTTGGCGTCGTGCACCGTGCCGTCGGGGGCCTGTACGCTGGCGTGCGACTGGATGTATTTCAGGATCTCCATCACCTCGTCCAGCGCCAGCGAATCGGCGTCGGAGGTCGAGATGTTCAGCAGGATGTTTTTCGCGCCCGATATGAGCGTATGGTCGAGCAGCGGCGATTCGAGGCTGGCGTTGATCCACCATCCCTTGCGCACGTCCGTATCGGGGATCATGTTGTAAAGCAGCGAATTGATACGCTTATACAAACCCTGGCTGGTGGTATAACCGCGGGCAAAGGAGCAGAGGTGTCCGCCCCAGGTGATATTGCGGTAGTTGGCGGGGGTGTCGGCAGCCTTGTAGATGCCGGCCCAGATCCACGACGGGGAGTTGGCACTGTTGAAACCGGGAGCCGACACGTCATCCTTGGAGAGGAACGTGTAGCCGCTCAGGGCAGCTTCGGCATCGGTGGCAGCTTCGCCCCAGTTGTTCATCACCAGGTTCACGCGGGCACGCATTCCGTAAGCCACGTTCCGGTCGGCGGCGGCCTTGCTCGTGCGCTGGAAACCCTCGAGGTCGGCGATGGCCTGCGTCAGATCGTCGTAGATCAGCTTGTAGATCTCGGCATTAGTGGCACGGGGGTTCGCACCGGCACGCTCGGCCGGCATGTCCCACGTCACGATGGGTACCGTCGGTTTGTCCTCGTTGCCCTTGTAGGTGAACTGGAAACGCTGCGCCAGCGTGAAGTTGGCGAACGCACGCGCCACCAGAGCCTGGCCGCGGTAGTAGATAAGCGTCTGGTTTTCGGTATCCGCGGGGATCGTAGCCAGGATGTCGTTGGCCTGCTTGTTCAGCTTGTAGCAGAAATTCCAGGTGAACATGGGCACGGCATAGTTGGCGTTGCGATCCGAATACTCGAACGCAACCGAAAACCACTCGTAGTCGCTGTTGTCCGATACCATGTCGGCACCGTTGCCGTCGGTGGCGATACATACGGCAGGATAGCTGAAGTCGTTGTGGAAAGGCGTGGCGCTACCTCCGGCCCAGTTGGGCAGGAGCTTCGTGAAGATCGAAGACAGGGTGTTGATATCCGCCTGCAGACGTTCGGGGTTGTCCTCCACGACCTCCTTTTTCTGATCCTCGGTCACAATACCGCTCTCGGGGAACGTATCGAGGTCGGAGCAGGAGACCATAACCGCCGTCCCCAGGGCAAATACCCATATTTTATTGATTGCTTTCATATACACGTTGTTATTTGATTGTGCCAAAATTAGAACGTCAGGTTAATACCGCCCGAAATGGTACGCAGGGCCGAATAGGAGGTGTTGTCCGCAGTACCCGTACCGCCGAATACGATGCGGGGGTCGAGACCTTCGCGGGCGGAGAAGACGGCGAGGTTGTCACCCGAGAAATAGATGCGGATGCTGCCCAGGCCGATCTTGTTCGACCACTTCTTGGGAAGGGTATAGCCTACCGTCACATTGTTGACCGAAAGGTAGTCGGAGCTTACGAGGAAGCGCGACGAATATTTCTGGTTCGAATCGTCGGACGAGTTCAGGCGCGGGACATTCGTGTTGGGGTTCTCGGGCGTCCAGGCCTTGAGGGCATCCTTGTGGAAGTTCATACCCAGGTTATCGCCGTAGTGCATCAATTCGTGGTAGGTGTTGTCGTAGAGTTTGCCACCGAGCTGGTAAGCGAACTGTGCCGAGATATCCACGCCGTAGAAGCTCAGCGAAGTGGCGAAGCCGCCGCTCACCTTGGCCAGCGTGCTGCCCTGGCGGGCCTGGCGGGCGTTGTCGTAAACATCCGTGGTCGAATAATCGCCGTTGTCGGGGTCTACGTACCAGAGCGACTTACCGGTGTTGGGATCGACACCCGCATAGGTCTTCAGGTAGGAGTCGTACATCGAGCCGCCCACCTCGCGGATCGCCATCGAGTAAACCAGTCCCGTCTCGGGCACGTCGCCGTCGAGCGAGAGGATCTTGTTCTTGTAGTGCGTCATATTGAGATCCAGATCCCACGAGAAATTCTTATAGCGCAGCAACCCGGCGGACAGCTGGATCTCGACACCGGCGTTGCGCATCGAACCCACGTTGATAGGCTGCCGCGAGTAACCCAGCGAAGGAGGTACGGGTTTGTAGTAGAGCATGTCCGAGGTCTTGCGCGAGAAATACTCGACGCTACCGCTCAGGCGGTCGTCCCAAAGGCCGAACTCGACACCCACGTTGAGCGAGTGCGAGGACTCCCACGTAATGTTCTTGTTACCCTTGTAGTTGAGCGTCAACGAGAAATCGCCGTCGACACGGCCTACCGAATACTGATCCTGGTAGGGATAGTAGTTGCTGTAACCGCTGGGATCGAGCAGGTCGTCGTTACCCTGGATACCATACGAAGTCTTCAGTTTCAGCATGTTGAGCCACTTCACATCCTTCAGGAAGTTTTCCTTGGTCAGCAGCCATGCACCACCTACGGAACCGAAGTTACCCCAGCGGTGGTCGGGATGGAAGCGCGACGAAGCATCGCGGCGGTAGGATGCCGAGAAGAAATACTTGCCGTCGTAGTCGTACTGCACACGCGAGAGAATACCCATTGTAAAATAGGTGTCGGTGTAGGACGAAACCTGCGGGGTCTCATAGATCGTGTTGTCCAGCTCCCCTACATTGGGATTGTAAAGGTCGGTGTTGCTGCCTGAGAGGTACTGCATCTTCAGCGAATAGTTCTCGAAGCCGACCAGCACGTCGAAGTTGTGCTTCTGGGCGAACGTTCTCTTGTACGAAGCCAGGTACTGCTGGTTGACGCCGAACGTACGCGACTGCGCAACGGAGACCGAACCTTTGCCGATATAGGAACCGTAGTAGGAGTTATAAAGGTGGTTCGCACGGCGGTTGATGGCGCTGGCACTGATGTTGGCCGTGACGTTCAGCCCCTCGACGGGCGTCACGGTCGCAAACCAGTTGCCGTTGATCGCATCAGTATAGGTGCGGTGGCGATCCAGGTCGATCGAGATCATGGGGTTGGCACCGCCCGAGAACGAGCGTATCTGGTTGGTATTCACACCCGAGTCGTAGATCTTATTGCCGTGTTCGTCGTACATGATCTTCTTATCGGCATCGCGCACATACATCGGGTAGATCGGGGCAATCATGTTGGCCAGGTAGAACAGGTTGCCCGACGAACCCCAGTCGGTCTGCCCCGTAGGGGAGTTGGTAATAGCGTGCGAGAAACCGATATTGCCACCGACCTTCAGCCACTTCTTGGCCTGGTAATCGGCCTTCATACGGGTCGAATAACGGGTGAAGCCCGAATTCTTGATGATGCCCGAATCGTCGAGGTAACCGGCCGAGAGGTAGTAGTTGAGGCGTTCCGAAGCACCCGCGATGGAGACGTTGTACTCCTGGCGCAGGTTGCCGCTGCCGAACAGCTCGTCGTACCAATCGTCGGGGGTGTAGTAATACTGCCCGTCGGAGTAGCCCAGTTTAGCGTTGGGATTGAGTTTGCCGTTGGCACCGATCAGCGTCTGGCCTTCGGGAAGCGTGTAGACGTTGTAACCCGTACCGCCGTTCGTCGAGTCGAACAGGGCGGAGTTGGCAAACGCGCGCGAATCCGCCGCCGAGCTCCCGGCATAGAACTTACTGTTGTACAAAGCTTTGTAGCCCAGTTCGTAATACAGTCCCGGATCGGAAATCACGTCGTAATTGGGCACACCGCGGGAGTTGGTACCCCACTTGGCGTCGAAGGTCACGGTCGCATCCTGCGACTTGCCGCGCTTGGTGGTGACCAGCACGACGCCGTTGGCACCGCGGGCACCGTAGATGGCCGACGCGGCGGCATCCTTCAGCACCGTGATCGACTCGATATCGGCACTGTTCAGGAACGAGAGCGACCCGTCGTAAGGGGCCCCGTCCACGATATAGAGCGGAGCACTGCTCGCCGACATGGAGCCGATACCGCGGATACGGATCTTGGCACTCTCACCCGGCTGTCCGTTCGACGAAACAGCCTGCACACCGGCCACGGCACCCGCCAGGGCGTTCGAAATGTTGGATACCTGGCGCTTGCCGATATCCTCGGCCTTCATCACGGAAGCAGAACCCGTAAAGGCCTCTTTTTTGGCCGTACCGTATGCTACCACGATCACGTCGTCGATCGCCTGCGTATCCTCCTTCATCACGACGTTCACACGGGTTTTTCCGGCGACAGCAATACGCTGGGGCTCATAGCCGATGAAGGTCACCAGCAGAACACCCTCCCTGGGAACAGAAATCGAGTAAGCGCCGTCAGCACTCGTCGTCGTTCCGACCGTCGTTCCGTCCACCATGACTGTGGCACCTGCTACCGGAGCACCGGCAGCGTCGGTAACTGTACCGGAAACCTGCTGGTTCTGGGCCATTGCAACGGCGCAAATCCCCAAAACAGCAATTAACGATAGTACAATTTTTCTTACCATAAGCGTTAATTTTAATTGGTTTTTTAAAATAAAAAGCCAGTAGCCTGTGAGCAGGATTTTACGATTCTGGTAAGATGCTGAATATCATATATATAGATGATCAAACGCAAGGTTGCGATCCGGTTTTGAAAAGGCGCGGTAACTTGAAAGTTACCTGAGGGTGCGGTGTATAAAATTAATTTACAGCATATTAACGACTGCTTGCCATATATCTTGAGTTACCAATACATAACCGGGAAACGACTGGTAATGCCCTGCGATTCCCCGAAAATCAACGGGATGGAATAATATGACTCAATATAATCCAAAAAATCCGTATGGATTACAGTTGCCGGAACCCGTATCAGGATTTATCCGGGTAATTCCGCCGGGCATCGCGGCAATACTCCGGATGCCGTAACGCTATCCCGGGCATCATAAGCCCCCCTGCCGGAATCCCGGCAGCGACAGGGAGGGGCTATCAATACGCACACTGCTCACCGGACGGTACGGGCATAAAAAAACCCGGAAGCGTCACGACTTCCGGGCCCAGAAAATAAGTATTAACCACTAAAGCGGATTCTGGTCGGCCGCATTGATGTATGGATTGCTGTTCAGCTCGATCGACAGCGGAATCTGGTAGGTGAATTCCTTGCCGGCAGCCTTGACCAGCTTGTGCGTGTGGTTGGAGGATGCCGTACGGTCTACACCGACGTTGAAGCGCTTGTTGGTAAAGAATTCGTGCCCCTCACCCCAGAGTTCGATACGGCTCTGCAGGAAGATCTCCTTCAGCAGTGCTTCGCCCGTATTCGAGGACTTTGCATAACCCGAATCGCGCTTCGACACCAGGTCGTAAAGCGTCTGCTGCGCTGCGGAATTGTTGCCGCCGCGGGCTTCGGCCTCGGCCTTCAGCAGGTATGCCTCCGACAGGCGCATGTAGATTTCGTCAGCCTCGTAGGTCGGGGTGTTGAACTTGACGTTCGAGTAGGCCGGATAGGTGAAATCCCCTACCGTGGTCTCGGTCGCGTTGAAATTCTTCTTGCGGTAGTCGGTATCTGCGATCTGGTTGTAGAGCTGGTCGTCGATGGCCATGTAAATACCCTTGTTGTTGGCATTGTCCACGGCCGTGATCGACATGAACGATGCGAAGGAACGGTTGCCGAGCGAAGTGGAAGCAGCCCACGTATAGCCCCAGATGGTCTCGGGAAGCGAAGTGCTCTGGAAACCCGAAGTCGTATACTGCTCCTCGTTCATGAGCGAGTAGCCTGCCGAAATCACCGCCCCGGCAGCATTGGCTGCCGTAGTGTAATCGCCCGTCGTCAGTGCCACGCGAGCCAGCACCATGTTCGCAACCGTCTGGTCGATGTCCGCCGTCGAACTCTTGGGATCGTAGCCTTCCTGCTCGAACAGCGCGATGGCGTTCTGCAAATCGGTCGTGATCGTGCTGTAAACCTCGGTCGACGGGGTGCGTCCCTTGGCACCCTCGACGGTCAGATAGAGGGGGACACCCGCCTTATCCTTGCCGCCGTGCATGTAGTCGTCCTGGTAAACGCACATCAGGTAATAGTAAGCCAGCGCGCGGTAGGTCAGCGCCTGAGCCTTATATACCAGCGCCTTGCCCGTAACATCGTCGGGGATCAGGTCGAGGATCTGGTTCGACTGATAGACGATCTTGTAGTAACAGTACCAGCGGTCTGCCGTATAGGCATTGGTCTGGGCGCGGATGCTTTCGAACATATATTCGTCGGCAAACCAGTTGGTCAGTTTCGTGAGCACCATATCGTTGCCCTGCAAATCCATACCCAGATTCCAGACCATGAATCCGCGGTCGTTGGTCGTTGCCTGGCGGTTGCCGGTATGCATGTAGTTGACGGCTCCCTGCATCATGGGGGCGAGCACGAGGTCGGCATTCTCCTTGATCAGTTCGCTCAGCTGCTCATCCGACACCTGGCTGCCCGAAGGCTCGGTGTCGAGCTCGCTCGCACAGGATGCGAACAGGAGCACCGTAGCTATTGCGATGTAATATACTATGTTTTTCATACGCTAATATCTCGTTTATTATAAGTTCATCGTAATACCGAAAGTAAAGGTCTTCGCCTGCGGGAACCCGAATGCGTTCTGTCCCGCGTAAGCGGTACGCGGGTCGAAGCCCGTATGCGCGGAGGTGAAGTAGAGGTTGTCGGCGGCGAAGAAGACACGCAGCGACTCGATGCAGATCTTCGACGTCCAGCGCTTGGGCAGCGTATAGCCGACGTTGATCGTCTTGAGGCTGAAGTAGGAAGCATCGCGGTAGAGGTAGTCGCAGTTCGAACCTACGAAATTCCAGGTGCCGTTGAACATCAGCTTGGGGAATTTGGCATTGGTATGCTCCGGCGTCCAGGTGTTGCCCACGAGGTCTTGCGAGGCCGTAAAACCGGCACGTCCCGGACTATATACGTTGGCCGAGTTGCCGTCCCACTGGCGGCCGCCGATCTGGTAAGCCGCAGCCAGCATGAAATCGAAGTTCTTCCAGCGGAACGAGGTGCGAAAACCACCCGTCACGTCGGGCAGCGCATCGCCGATCTCATACTGCGTGGCTTCGTTGATATTGAAGGTCTTTTCACGGCCCGTAACCTTGCCTTCGCCGTCCACGACATCTTTCCAGAACGTCTCCTGGCCGGTTTCGGGATCTACGCCGGCAAACTTGAAGAGGTAGAGGTTGTAGTAGGACTTGCCTTTGCCGCGCAGGAACCTACCGCTGATGTAGTCGCCGCCCAACGCCGGGTTGCCCAGCTCCGAAGGATAGTCGATCAGGCGGTTGCGTGCGAACGAGGCGTTGACCGCGAAGTTCCAGTAGAGATCCTTATGCTTGAGGATGTCCACGCCCAGGTCGATTTCGAAACCGCGGTTAGCCAGGATACCGACGTTTTCCAGGCGGCTCGCAAGGCCCGTCGACGACGGGGTCGGGCGGTTCCAGATCAGGTCGTGCGTACGGCGGTTATAGTAGTCGACCGTACCGTAAAAACGGTTCCACAGGCGGAAGTCGATACCCAGGTCGATCTGGTAGTTGCGCTCCCACGAAAGATTGCGGTTACCCGTGCTGGCTTGCGTAATGCCGATCTGGCCGTTGGTTTCCCCGATCGTCCAGAGGTTGGTGTAGGGATACGAAGCCGAAAGCTGGTTGCCGGCCACACCGTAGTTGACGCGCAGTTTCAGTTCGTCGACCCACGTAGCGTTGTCCATGAAGCTCTCGCCCTTGATACGCCATGCGGCGCCCACAGACCAGAAGTGGCCCCACTTGTCGTACTTGAAGCGCGACGATCCGTCGTAGCGGTACGAACCCGAGAAGAAATACTTGCCGGCGTAGTTATAGTTCACACGTGCGAAATAGCCTTCGATGGCGGTCACCACGGTGCTCGAGGTCGAGCCGTTGCTATACTGCGAAACGGCGTTGCCCAGTTCGGGGATGCCCGGGTAGAAAATATTTTTCTTGTAGGCGTCCACGACACGCTGGTCGGTCTTGCCGAACTCGTGGCCGATCAGTACGTCGAAGTTGTGGTGCTCCTTGATGGTCTTGTTCCAGTTGAGCATCTGCTGGGTATTGTACGAGAAATAGTTGTCGTTGTACTTCTCGACAAGACCGTTGTTGGTCGACGTGGCAGCCGTACCGTATTCATTGTTATAATAGAAGGTATCCATCCGGTACACGTTGTCCAGCGTGAAGTTGGCCGTGAACTTGAAATCCTTCAGGAATACGATCTCGCCGTAGAAATTGGCGTAGAGGTTGTCGCGAACCGAGTTGTTGATATCGCGGCTCATCGACTGCACGGGGTGCGCGAAGTTGTTGAACGAGTTGAACTGATCCTGCGTCGCACCGTAGGGCGAAAGGGTCGTGCCGTTGCCCTGTTCGTACATCTTCGTGCCGTCGGCATTGTAACGGATGTTACCGTCCAGGTCGCGGGCGTAGTACGGCACGGTGGGGTTCTGCCACATCGTCCACAGGAACACGTTACCCGTGTTGGCACCCGAATAGCCGGGGCTGTCGATGTCGCGGCGCGAATACGAAAGGTTCGTCCCGACCTTCAGCCACTTGGTGGCCTGTGCATTGAAGGCGGCGCGGCCCGAGTAACGCTTGAATCCCGACATGATTACGTACGAGGGGTCTTCGAGGAAGCTGCCCGAAACGTAGTAGTCCATCTTGTCGTTGCCGCCGCTGATGCTCAGCGTGTATTCCTGACGGAACTGCTTGGTGAACAGGTAGTCGTCGTAGTTGTCGGCATAGAGCAGTTTCGCGTCGGAATTGAGCTTGCCCGTGGCGGGGTCGATCAGCGTCGTGCCGTCCGGGATCTTGTAGGCCATGTAGTTTCCGAGCACGGGCATGAGGTTGGAGTTCGCCGCATTGGCAAGCGCAGCATGGCTCGCCCCCGGATTATTCGCCTCAAGGTAGTTATAAAGCCCGCCGTATACATATTCGTAATAGTCGCCGGGGTTCTGCATGGTCTCATGCTCTTTGATACCCTGCTGGTTCCAACCCCACTTGGCTTCGAACATGATGTTGGCCTTCTGGTTGCGCGTTCCCTTCTTCGTAGTGACGAAAACCACGCCGTTTGCGGCACGCGAACCGTACAGCGCATTGGCAGCGGCATCCTTCGACACGACGATCGACTCGATATCGAGCGGGTTGATCGTCGAAAGCGCCGACGAATAAGGCACGCCGTCGACGACGATCAGTGCGGTCTGGGTTCCGTTGATCGAACCGATACCGCGGATGATGATCGAAGCGTCGTCACCGGGCTGTCCCGTAGAGCTGTACGACTGCACACCGGTAACGGCGCCTTCCAGCATTCGCGAAGCGGAAGCAACGGTGGTCTTTGATATTTCACCGGCCGAAACCGATGCGATCGAACCGGTAAAATCCTTCTTCTTGATTTCACCGAAGGCCGTGATGACTACATTGTCGATCGCCTGTGCATTCTCCTTGAGCGTCACCGAAACATGGGTGTGCCCGGCGATCGCGACGGTCTCGGTGTCATACCCGATGAACGAAACGACCAGTTTCCCGTTTGCAGGGGCTGCAAGCGAGAAGGTGCCGTTCGTACCTGTCGTGGTACCGATATGCTGGCCCTCGACCATGACTGTGGCTCCAGCCACCGGAGCACCGGCGGCATCGGTAACTGTACCGGAAACCTGCCTGTTCTGGGCGGATACGTATAACCCGCATACCAAAACGGCAATTAACGATAGTACAATTTTTCTTACCATAAGCGTTAATTTTAAATTAATTTTAAAATAAAAAGTTCACAAGCAAAGATAAAGGATTGCTAACTCATTTACAAATAAATTATTAAAAAAATTCAACACGGTTACAGCTATCTTTCAAATTAAGGTTGCCGGCTTACGATTTTTCGCACATAACGCCTGTGGTGATTACAATCTGCAATCGCCTTTTCGGGACATTTTTTGATTGTTTTGGGATTTTCCCCTGTGGGAAGGGGATGCAAGGGGTAAAAAAAGTGACTTAGGAGAGCCTTTTCGACGCATTCGGCATATCCGACGGCGTCCAGTCGGGGCACAGCAGGTTGATCCGCTTGGAGAGGCGTTCCATCTCACTGCTGATGTGCGAATGGGTAATATTCGCATAGATCTGCGTCGTGCGTATATTCTTATGTCCAAGCAGTTTACTGATGGTTTCGATGGCTACTCCCTGCGAAAGGGTGATTGTCGTGGCGAACGTATGCCGGGCGAGGTGGAACGTGATCTTTTTCTGGATACCCGCCTCAGCAACGATCTTGTCGAGGCATTTATTGCACCACCCGTTGCTCGGGAGTTCGAATATGCGTCCGGAACCCGATGCGGGCATATATTTCAAAAGGATATTGTAGGGCACGGTAAACAGCCGTACATTGACCTCAGACCCCGTTTTGCGGCGGGTCGTGTTGATCCACAGCTGTTTGTTTATTTCCTGGATATTCTGCGGCTCCAGGTCGCGGATGTCGACATAGGACAATCCGGTGAAGCAACTAAACAAAAACGTGTCCCTGACAAGTTGTAAGGTGAGGTCTTCGCTCTCGTACTGCATCATACGGGTTATCTCTTCCATGGTCAGGTAGTTGCGTGTTACGAATTCGCTCTGTAATTTGTAATTCGCGAAGAGATCCTTGCCCATATATCCTTTGCTGCGGGCCAGCATGAGGATATGTTTCAGGGCGATCATGTAAATCCAGATCGTGTTTTTTTTATACCCGGCTTCCTTTGCGATATAGGCGTGGAAGCCCGTGAGGAATTCCCGGTTGAGCTCCTTGAACATCAGGTCTTTCCGGTCGTACTTGTCCCAGATGTAGTTTGCCAGATGCTTGCAGACGCACCTATATTTATAATATGTGGCCTTGCTGCGGCTGATGCCGACCATACGGTTGAATTCTTCGTTGTGCTGCCTGAAAAAGGCGAGCACGGTCTCCTGACGGAGGTTGGCTCCGAAGTACATCTCTTTGACCATCAACGGGGTTACGAACGATTGTTCGTAGAATAACTTGTTGTAACACCTTTCGATGTGGTAGTGGATATTCGAAAGCTGTTCGTTGATCCTGCCTGCGGCATTGCTCCGCCCGGCGACACGCCCCATTCCGACATCCCAGTGTTCGGGTGCGACCGAGAGGCGCGTGGAAAACTGCGTCCGCTCCCCGTTGATCGTGATGCGTCCCATGATCGGGGCGTTCCCATTCCGGAGAGGCGCGTTTTTCTTGATGTAAAACAATACATTAAACGTGTTTCTCATTGCTCAAATAACCTTTTGTGTTTAACCTAATAACAATATGCAAACCGCATTAAAGGTAATGATTAAGTAACCCCCGAATAACGTATTATTCAGCCTAAATATCTTATTGTATAGATGTTAGCCCGTGTGAGACGGTTACTTTATAGTAACACTACAACAATCCGGCAAGGCATTTACAGAGATTTAAAAGCCTTTTAATCAGTATATTATGTCTTGATTAGCCGATTTTGCGCCAGAAAAGACCTTGTGCGCTGAATATCAAGATATTATATTATTCAACGCACTTTGGCGGCTTTTTATTTTAAAAAACCAATTAAAATTAACGCTTATGGTAAGAAAAATTGTACTATCGTTAATTGCTGTTTTGGTGCTCGGCGCATATGCATTCGCCCAAAACAAGCAGGTCTCCGGTACAGTTTCTGACGCAAACGGGAATCCCGTTGCGGGCGCTACTGTCATGGTAGACGGTACTTCGATCGGTACTACGACCAACGCGGCAGGCCAGTACTCACTTTCGGCTCCGGCTGACGGCACCCTTTCGGTGACGTTCATCGGATATGTGGGGCAACAGCTCCCCATCGCTGGCAAATCGCGCATCGACGTGACTATGCACGAAGATACGCAGGCGATCGACGACGTGATCGTGGTGGCGTTCGGTACCTCCAAAAAGGAGGCGTTTACCGGTTCCGCGACCGTCATCAAGGCGGATGACATCGCAAAGTCGCAGCAGTCGAACGTCGCCCAGTCGCTGGCCGGTAAGGTTGCCGGTGTCCAGATATCCAACGAATCGGGTAAACCGGGTGCCAACCCGATCGTCCGCATCCGTGGATTCAGTTCGATCAACGCCGAGAAAGACCCCCTGTGGATCGTGGACGGAACTCCCTACGAAGGAGACCTGAACAACCTGAACCCCAACGACATCGAGTCGATGACCGTTCTGAAGGACGCAGCATCCAACGCCCTTTACGGTGCGCGTGGTGCCAACGGTGTCATCATGGTCACGACCAAAAAGGCCCGTGGACAGGAAGCCACCGTCACGGTAGATGCCAAGTGGGGTGTGAACTCGCGCGCGATGCAGTCATACGACTACATCAAAAACCCGGCCCAGTATTATGAAACATACTACACGGCCCTGAACAGCTACTACCGGTCACAGGGCATGAGCGAGAGCACGGCACACGCCATGGCCAACAAGAACCTGGCCGCCTCGAAGAACGACGGCGGTCTGGGCTACATGGTTTACAGCGTGCCCGACGGCCAGTCGGTTATCGGCACAAACGGGAAACTCAATCCCAATGCTACGCTGGGCAACCGGGTCGTTTATAACGGACAGGAGTACCTGCTTACCCCCGACGACTGGGAAGATATTGCTTTCCGCTCTTCGATGCGTCAGGAGTACAACGTGAGCGTATCGGGCGCCACGGATCGCAGTACGTTCTACGCCTCGTTCGGCTACCTGAATAACGAAGGTATCACCGAAAACTCGAATATGGAACGCTACACCGCCCGTCTGAAAGCCGATTACCAGGCCAAAAAATGGCTGAAGGTCGGTGCCAACGCTGGTTACGCCAACTTCACCTACAATTCGCTGAGCGCGGACGGGCAGGGAAACTCTTCGGCCAACCTCTTCGCCTTCACCTCGTCCATACCCCCCATCTATCCCCTCTACGTCCGTGACGGGCAGGGAAATATCATGAAGAACGACGCCGGCATCACGATGTACGACTACGGAAACGGAATGAACGCCGGTTTGACCCGTCCCCTGCTGCCGAACGCGAACGGTCTGGCGGATTCCCGCCTGAACACCGACCGTTCGGAAGGCAATGCCTTCAACGGCACGGGATTCTTCGACATATTGTTCCTGAAGGATTTCAAATTCACTTTCAATGTAGGTGTTTCGCTCGACGAGACCCGCCGGACGACCGTACAGAACCCCTATTTCGGACAGTTCGCCGACGAGAACGGTATCATAGGCAAATACCATACGCGTGATTTCTCGCACAACCTTCAGCAGATCCTCAACTACACCAAAGTCATCGGCAAGCACAATGTCAATGTAATGCTCGGCCATGAATACTACCAGCGCAGGCAGTACCTGCTTTACGGCAGCACGGGCAACATGTTCTCGCCCGACAACGACGAACTGGCCGGTGCGATAATCGACAAGCAGAGCGCAACCTCGTATGTCATCACCTATAATAATGAAGGCTATTTCGGCCGCGCGCAGTACGATTACGACGGTAAATATTTCTTCTCGGCTTCGTACCGCCGCGATGCCTCGTCGCGCTTCCATCCCTCGCACCGCTGGGGCAACTTCTGGTCGGTAGGTACCGCATGGATCGTAACCAAGGAGAATTTCATGTCCGGGACGCACGGCTGGCTCGACATGCTGAAGGTCAAGGCATCGATCGGTTCGCAGGGTAATGACAAAATCGGTGACTACCGTTATGTGGATACCTACCGGCTCGCCTCGTCGAATGGAGAGATGTCCGTGGCATTCCTGGAGAAAGGTAATCCCAACATCACCTGGGAGACCAATACCAACTTCAACGCCGGTATCGAATTCGGCGTGCTCCAGAACCGCATATCGGGTAGCATCGAGTACTTCAACCGCAAGACGACCGACATGCTGATGGCATTCCCCACGGCACCGTCGCTGGGTTACTCTTCCTACTATGCCAACGTCGGCGACATGTCCAACAAAGGTATCGAGGTCGACCTGAACTTCACCCCGATCCGCAGCAAAAACGTGCAGTGGGACATCAACGTCAACCTGACGCACCTCAAGAACAAGATCATTTCATTGCCTCCCGAACGCCGCACCAAAGAGGTGGAAGGTTATTACGGCTACGCCGGCAGTAGCTTCTTCTACGGCCAAGGGCTGCCGCTGTATACCTTCTATATGAAGAAATACGCCGGCGTCTCGGAGGACGGACGTTCCATGTGGTATAAGGATGTAACGGACAAGGACGGGAAGCCGACGGGTGAACGAACGACCACCACAGCCTATTCGGAAGGTAGCGATTACCTCTGCGGCAATGCGATCCCCGACCTTTACGGCGGCTTCGGCACGAGCGTTTCGTTCTTCGGGTTCGATTTCGGCATCAACTTCAACTATCAGATCGGCGGCAAGATCTACGACTCGGGGTATGCCGCAGCGATGAGCACGCCGACCTCGACCGGCAGCATCGGCGTGAACTGGCACAAGGACATACTCAACGCATGGACACCGGAGAATCCGAACTCGAACATTCCGCGTATGCAGTACGGCGATTCGAACACGACGGATACCTCCGACCGTTTCCTGATCGACGCAAGCTACCTGACCCTGCAGAACATCAACTTCGGCTATACACTGCCGTCGAAGTTCACCCAGAAATTCGGAGTCGGCAAGATGCGTATCTACCTCGCCTGCGAAAACGTATTCTATTGGTCCAAGCGTAAGGGACTGGATCCGCGCTACGCAGACAATACGGACAACCAGGGCGTTCTGGGAACCTCGAATTACGCAACCTATTCTCCGATACGCACCATCTCGGGCGGTATCAATATCCAATTCTAATCCATAACCAGCTAATTATTCGGATATGAAAAATATACTGAAAATATCTATAGCAGCCCTTGCTTCGGCTGCACTGCTTAGCGGGTGCATCAAGGAAACATTCCCGACCGACAGGGCCACATCCGACCAGCTCGCAGGTTCCGCCTCGGCCCTCGAAGCGATGGTGAAAGGTATCCCCACGGCGCTTATCCAGGTTAAGTCGCTTACCGACTACGGCAATATGCACTGGAATTTCTCCCTCCCGGCCATCCACCTCGCTACCGATTCAGCAGCAGGCGACATGGCCATAACGGGCGATACGGGCTACGACTGGTTCAGCCAGTGGGGCGCCAACGATGCTCTCGCAGAGAACTACGCGGCCAATCTCCTGACCTGGAACAACTATTTCACTTGGATCAAGTCGACCAACGACATCATCAGCACCATCGACCCGGAAGCTCTCACGACCGCAACCAAGCATATCCTCGGCTTCGCTTATGCTTACCGGGCTTCGTTCTACCTCGACCTGGTACGTCTCTATGAGTTCAAGGAGAATAAATACACGTCCGCAGACGGAGTGCTCGGCCTTGCCGTACCGATCGTAACTGAGACCACGACCGAGGCCGAAGCTAAGGCCAATCCCCGTGCGTCGGCAGCTGACGTCTACGAGAAAGTGATCTTCCCCGACCTCGAAAAGGCGGCGACATACCTTTCCGATTACTCGGCGACAGATCCCTACACGCCCAGTTTGGCTATGGTCTATGGGCTCCAGGCACGTGCTTATCTGGAACGCGGTACTGCCGACAACAATCCCGATGCTTACAAGAAGGCCGCAGAGTATGCCCGCAAAGCCATCACCACGAGCGGTTGCACACCCCTGACCCAGGCACAGTGGGAGGATCCGACGACCGGTTTCAATAGTGCGACGGCAAACAAATCGTGGATCTGGGGCCTGCCGCTCACCAGCGACAACGTTTCCAACCTGCTGAACTTCCAGGCCCACATCGGTAACGAGGAGTCGTGGGGATACGGACACCAGGTAGGCCGTGCCATTGACAAGGCCCTCTACAACAAGATCGACGACAAGGATTTCCGCAAGCATTCGTGGCTCGATCCCGACCGCAATTTCTACGCGTACAAGAGTTGCCGCCCCAACGGCAGTGCATACTTCGCAACGCTGAAAGACTATGTCAATATCAAGTTCCGTCCCGCCCAGGGCAACTATACCGACTTCAAAGTCGGCGGAGCTACGGATATTCCCTGCATGCGCGTCGAGGAGATGTACCTTATCGAAGCGGAAGCTACGGCGCAAAGCAATATCGTCGCCGCCCGTGAACTGCTTAACGAATTCATGAAGTACCGTTTCACCGACGGCTCGTACGATTGTAGCGAACGCACGCCGACACTCAAGAGTTTCATCGAGGAGCTGATCCTCCAAAAACGCATCGAGTTCTGGGGCGAGGGTATCATCATGTTCGACCTGAAACGTCTGGATATGTCCATGACCCGCGGCTACAAGGGTACCAATTCTCCTTCCGATTATCGTTTGAACACCGACGGCCGCGCTCCCCACTGGAATTTTGTCATTCCCCGTGGTGAAATCCAGAACAACCCCGCCGTAGTCAACAACCCCGACCCCTCGGGCAAGATAACACCTTGGACGGATAAGTAACGGCAATATGCAAAATTTGCTTTAATACCAAAGACCGAATAGTATGAAAACAATCAAATATATATTGTACGCGCTCACAGCGACATTCGTGCTCGCAAGTTGCTCGGACGACATTAAGTATACTCCCGGCGAAGGCGAAGACACGGACTGCTACGGCGTTTATTTTCCCTCGCAGGAAAATGCCGGCGACCAAGAGCTCGATCCGGCGGAGCCTACGACCCTGACCTTCACGGCCATGCGCAAGAACTACAACGATGCGATCACCGTGCCTGTGGAAGTCAGCAGCACCCAGGACGGGCTTTTCACGGTCTCGGAAATCAAATTCGAGGCCGGACAGGAAGCAACCACGTTCTCGGTGGACTTCCCCGGAGCTGAGGTCGGTAAGACCTACAATTGCTCCATCGTGGTGAAGGACAAGAAATACGCACTGCTTTACGGAGAATATTCCAACGGGCTCGATTTCAGCGTCACCCGCGTCCAGTGGGATCTCGTGAAGGGCCCCAACGGTGAAACCAAAGGCACGTGGCGCGACGATTTCTTCACGGCGATAATGGGCTCCAACATAAAGGAAAACGGTGTCCCCAATGCAGAAAAGGAAGTCGAGATTTACGAACGTGCCGATATGAAGGGTTACTACCGTATCAAGGATATTTATGACGAAGCCTACATGGCCAAAATCGTCGGTGTAAGGTATTCCAACGTTCCCTCCGTTCCGACCTATACCATCATCGACGCGCGGGATCCCGAAAAAGTATGGTTCCCGGTACAGCCGACTGGTTTTGAGATCAACGACGTCGGTTACGAAGACAACGGCGCATTCGTGATCGTTTCGTTCTGCCAGGAGAATTATCCCGGCATGGCTTCGGCCACGATGTACGGCACGCTGGAAAACGGTGTCCTCACCTTCCCGCCGAAGGCGATCCTTCTGACGACACCTTCGCTATGGGAAGCGACCAGCCACTTCAAGGCCAATACCGAAATGACCCGCCTGTTGTTCCCGGGTGCGGTAAGCCACGATTACTCGGTAGTCTTCGAGAAGTCGGCGCCCGCAGACGGCAAGGTCGCCATCACGGCTACGCTCGGCAGCGACGTCGACAAGGTGAAATATGCCTTCTTCGAGGGTGCGCTCAGCGAGTCGCTCGCTGCGGCCAAATCGGGAGACATCGACGCAGGGACGATCCCGAGCGAAGAGATCACGGCTTCGGGTACGATCACCGCCGTCATGGAGAAGACCGGCATCTACACCATCGTCGGCAATTCTTATGACGAAAAAGGCAACCTCCAGAAATACGGGTACGTATCGTTCGGTTACGTCAAGGCCGGCGAGGAGAAACCCGTCATAATGAGCGTCCGCACAGAGCTTACGTGGGAGAAAGAGCCCGAAGGCCACACACCCGAGAACTCGATCAAGGCCATCCTGTTCGGTGAGGAGATCGCATCGGGCTACATCGGCCTGTTCACGACGGCTTCGACCCAGGGCATGAACGAATCGCAGCTGATCGCGGGTGTCAAGGCATCCGGCAAGGTACTTACCACAGCTCAACTCGAAAAGATTAACGGCACAGGTTACGCTCCGTTCTATACGGGTCTGTCGGCAGGTACAAGTTACACCCTGCTGGTATACGCCGACAACGGTTACAACGGCAAACTGTTCGCCGTAGAACAGACTACTGCCGGCAAGGCAGATCCGCTGCAGCGCAAGTACACGATCGACGACCTCTATGTGTTCAGCGATAAAGCCCAACTGTTCAAGACATGGAACCTGTGGGGAATCAGCAACGACGGCTCCGGTAAAACGGCTCGCAGCAAGATCGGCCAGGTCGTCTTCTCGGAGAATGAGACCGAAGATACCAGCAATCTGGATGCAATCAATGTCTCGGGCCTCTCGCTCGGAGCAAACAACCAAGACACGGTCGTCTGGGGGTGGTACAACGGGATCATCTATGTTCTGAAAGGACAGCCCATGGGCACGATTCCCTATCAGGGGGCGACGCTCTACCTCAAGTATTACATTCTGGACAAAGAGAAGAGCAAGGGTGCAGACACAATCGACGGCATGATGGTCGGAGGTGTCACGGAAGACGGGTATCTCGCCTTGGTTTGTGGCCCCGACTGGTCGGATCAGTATAATTTCGACACCATATTAGTCAAGGCATACACGGATGCCAACTATACGAACTCGATCGGCAACTGGGAAAGCTATACGTCCCCGCTGATGGTGCCGGCGACCGGTAGCAACACGGGAGCAGCCGCACCGCGCAAGGTTGCCTCGGATAAGATGCTGACCCTCTCGAAAGAAATTTCCATCAACCCCTCGAACTACGTCGAACTGCGCGGCCGCGAACGTGCCCATGCCCTGATCGACGAACTGTTCGGCAAGCCCGTCAACCGCGGCGCGAACCCGCTCGAAGGTGAGGTGTCCGTTCGGATCGCAACTCCCGCGATGAGTTCGTTCTCCGAAGGTTTTGCACCCCGGGCAAACACTCTGCAAAGCGGAGGCATGGAGAAAATGCCCCTGAAAAAAATGGCTAAATAATTTCAGTCGTTCACCCAATTAGTGATCAAGAGCGGTCTCCCCTTCCACCGGGGAGGGGAGACCCTCAAAAAATAACTCGGATTATGATTGATAAAAAATTACTACTCATTACGGCGCTTCTGCTTGCGAGTTGTACGTCAGACCCTATGACCGACGCAACCGACGGCGGTTCGCAGATACCCGCCACATCGCATAAGATCGTCAACACCTCGATCGACGCCGAAGCGGGCAGCCTGCTCGTTTATTTCGACGACGCAGCCATCGGCAGCCTCGAACAGGCCGCCGAAGCCGCCGCCAAGACACGGTCGGTCGCTACCCGCGCGGGTATCGTCTCCGTAGATGAAATACTTTCGGAGCTGAACGTCAGCTCCCTGAACCGCCTGTTCCCGGTAGACACACGCAACGAGGAGCGCACGCGCGCAGCCGGCCTGCACAGGTGGTACGAATTGCAGTTCGACACCGAAGTCGACCTGGATCTCGCCGCACAGAAACTGTCGGCCGTAGCCGAAGTGGCGAACATCCAGTTCAACACGAAGCTCGAAAAAATGTGGGACGGCAAGGCCACCCCGCTCCGTTCGGATGCGCCCGCCATGTCGGCAGGCACACGTTCGATCGTATGGCCGTTCAACGACCCGGAATTGAAGCGCCAGTGGCACTATATCAACAAAGGCGACAAGGCCGTGGCACAGACCGCGCGCGAAGGTGCGGACATCAACGTGGAAGAGGCATGGAAACTCACGGCCGGAGATCCCAAGATCATCGTAGCCGTAGTCGACGAAGGCGTGAAATATACGCACCCCGACCTGGCTGCGAACATGTGGGTCAACACCAGGGAGATGACCGGAACCACGGGCGTCGATGACGACGGCAACGGTTACGTGGATGATTATTACGGGTACAATTTCGTTACGAACGGCCCCATCTCCTGGGATGTGGTCGACGCAAAGGGCGACGGCGACTCCGGTCACGGGACGCATACCGCAGGCACGGTAGCGGCGGTCAACAACAACGGCATCGGTGTCTGCGGAGTAGCGGGCGGCTCGGGCAACAACGACGGTGTACGGATCATGTCGTGCCAGGCCCTGTCCGGCACCGCAGCAGGTTCGGGCACGACGGCCGTCATGGCAAGGGCATTCAAATACGCGGCCGACAACGGTGCTTCGATCATCCAGTGCTCGATGGGTATCAAGGGCGGTGGCTACACCTCCGACGACCAGTACGCCAAAAATGCCAAAGCGGAGCACGACGCACTCGCCTATTTCATCGCCACGTCGAACTGCGACGCGATCGACGGCGGTCTGGTCATCTTCTCGGCCGGCAACGACGCACTCGACCGTGCCGGGTACCCCGGGGCGTTCCGCGATTATATTTCGGTAACCTCGTTCTCGCCCGACTTCCTGCCTGCAAGCTACACCAACTACGGCCCCGGCTGTAACATCTCGGCGCCGGGCGGCGACGCTTACATTGCAAGCAATTCGACCGCTACGGTACTTTCGACGATGCCTTCGGAAATGAACGAGGGTTCGGACTACGGATACATGCAGGGAACCTCGATGGCCTGCCCGCACATGTCGGGCGTGGCAGCACTCGGACTCTCCTATGCGCTGAAACAAGGCAAGCACTACACCCGCAACGAGTTTATCAGCATGCTCCTCACCTCGGTGAACGACATGGAACGGTATCTCGACGGCACAAAGGAGTCGAACGGCACGATGTACCTCGAAAACTACCGCAAGCAGCTGGGTACAGGCGCAGTAGACGCTTATCAACTGCTGATGCAGATCGAAGGCACGCCGTGCCTCAAGGTCGGCGTAGGGGCTGAAGAACTCGTTCCCCTGACGCAGTTCTTCGGTGGCAGCGCAACGAACCTCACCTACACCGGTGTTTCGATGTCCGCAGCCGACATGGCCAAATTGGGGATCGAAACCTTGCCCACAATGGCCTACGGCAAACTGAAGATCAAGTGCACCAAGTCCGGCGTAGCGAAGATTACGGTTACGGCAATCGGCGGCGGCGACAAGGTCGGTACAGGTACCGTGATGGGCGGCATGACGATCACCAAGGAGTTCGCCATCATCGCCCGCGGCGTACAGGCCGGGAACGGAGGTTGGTTATAATACGAATTACGATAACAGCAAAAAGATCATGAGAAAGACTATCTATATTCTCTTTGCCATACTCGGCATGAGCCTGTTCGCAGGGTGCGACGACGACAAGAAAGATAACAACACGCCGTTGGCCAAGCAACTCGTCGGAGAATGGCGCCTGACCTCATGGACAGGCCAGGCTCCGCAGGTGTTCGACGCCTACATCGCATTTGACGGAGGGTCGTTCACCATCTACCAGAAGATCGAATCCGTAAAGTACCAGAAATACACGGGCAGCTACTTGCTCAAAGGCGATGTACTTTCGGGAAATTACAGCGACAACACTCCCTGGGGAAGCTCGTACACGGTCACGGCAGACGAATCGTCCAACACCATCACGCTGACCAGCACGGCCGACACCGGCGACGTGTGCGTATACACTCGTGCGACGATTCCGGAGTCGGTAAAGAACGACGCGGTGAGCATGCAGGGCGTACGCTCGGATTTCTTCCGGTTGCTCTAAGCCCCGGCTTGTAATATTTCCAAAGCCTTCGGTAAATGCCGAAGGCTTTTTTTCATACATATACCAAACTAATGCACAGCAAGTTAAGCAATTAAAAGAAGAAGCTCGCGCGGCCAACGCCGCAGGCACCCGGCCGGCCGGAAAGCCCTCAGTGCAGCCGCCCCATCACGCGGGAATTGTTTTTTTCGGAAACAGATTTTACGCATATCCGAAAAAACGGTTATCTTTACGCAAATTTTTAATACCGGACGATAGGGAAAATCAGGCATGCAGGAAGGCCCGCGCCGTTCCGCTTTGGCATATTTTTCACTATCTTTGAAACAAATACGTCACGAACCATGAACATCACCGAAATTTTGCCCGGCATCCATTACGTCGGGGTCAACGATCGCACAACCACCCGTTTCGAAGGTCTCTGGTCGCTCCCGCAGGGGGTTTCATACAATGCCTATCTGGTTGCCGACGAGAAGGTCGCACTGATAGATACCGTCGAAGAGGGCTTCGGCAGCCGTCTGACAGAGAACATCCGCGAGGCCATCGGCGACCGCAAGATCGACTACCTGGTCATCAACCACATGGAACCCGACCACTCGTCGTCCGTGCGCGCACTGCGCATGCTCTACCCCGACATCCAAATCGTGGGCAACGCCAAGACGCTGCAGATGCTCCAGGGATTCTACGGCATCGACACCGGGACGCTCGAAGTCAAGGAGGGCGACAGCATATCGCTCGGCTCGAAAACGCTCTCGTTCTACATGGCGCCGATGGTACACTGGCCCGAAACGATGGTGACATGGTGTGCCGAGGCCGGCACGCTCTTCTCGGGCGACGCCTTCGGCACGTTCGGCGCCATCGACGGCGGCATTACCGACTCGCAGATAGACCCGTCGCGCTACTGGGACGAAATGCGCCGCTACTACGCCTGCATCGTCGGCAAATACGGAGGGCCTGTACAAAAGGCGCTCGCGAAGGTACGGGGCCTGAACCCCACGACCATCTGCTCGACCCACGGCCCCGTATGGCAGCGCGAGATCCCGCAGGTGATGGACGTCTACGACCGTCTGAGCCGCTACGAAGGCGAACCGGGCGTGGTGATCGCCTACGGCTCGATGTACGGCAATACGGAGCAGATGGCCGAGCGCATAGCCCGCGAACTGGCCGCCGAAGGTGTGGGCCCGATCTTCGTCCACAACATGTCCTACGCCGATGAATCCATCGTCCTGCGCGACGTATTCCGTTACGACACGCTCATCGTGGGCGGCCCGACCTATAACGGAGGGCTCTACCCGCCCGTGGCACGCCTGCTCGACCTGATCGCGGCACGCTGCGTCCCGCAGCGCAACTTCGGCTGGTTCGGCTCCTTCTGCTGGGCGAGTGCCGCCGTACGCTGCCTGGGCGAATTCGCACAGAAGATGAAGTGGGAGGCGATCTGCGAACCCGTGGAAATGAAGCAGGGTTTCTCGCCGGCATGGCACGAGGCATGCCACGCGCTCGCAGCGCGGATCGCCGGGTGCATGCACCGCTAAACCAACCAAAAACTTGGACATAATATGATGAAAATCGCAGTCGTGGGTACGGGTTATGTCGGCCTCGTATCGGGTGCCTGTTTCGCAGAAATGGGACTCGATATTACGTGCGTCGACGTCGACAGGAAAAAGATCGACGCCCTGAACAACGGCCTCATCCCGATTTACGAGCCGGGGCTCGAAGAACTCGTCAAACGCAATGTCGAGGAGGGGCGCCTGCACTTCACGACCGAGTTGACGGACTGCCTGGACAAGGTGGAAGTAGTCTTCTCGGCCGTCGGCACACCGCCCGACGAGGACGGTTCGGCAGACCTGAAATACGTGCTCGAAGTCGCCCGTGCGTTCGGCCGCAACATCAAGAAGTATACGGTGCTCGTCACCAAAAGCACCGTACCCGTCGGTACGGCGCAGAAGGTCAAGGCCGTGATCCGGGAAGAGATAGACAAACGCGGCTGCAAGATACCGTTCGACGTGGCCTCGAACCCCGAATTCCTGAAGGAAGGCGCGGCCATCAAGGATTTCATGTCGCCCGACCGCGTGGTCGTAGGCATCGAGAGCGAACGGGCGCGCAAGCTGATGACCCGCCTGTACCGTCCGTTCCTGATCAACAATTTCCGGGTGCTGTTCATGGACATCCCCTCGGCGGAAATGACCAAATACGCCGCCAACGCCATGCTGGCGACCCGCATTTCGTTCATGAACGAGATCGCCAATCTCTGCGACCTGGTAGGGGCGAACGTCGAAATGGTGCGCAAGGGCATCGGATCCGATGCCCGCATCGGCAGCAAGTTCCTCTACCCCGGCTGCGGCTACGGCGGCTCGTGCTTCCCCAAGGACGTGAAAGCCCTGGCCCGTACGGCCCAGGAACACGGTTATACGATGCAGGTCATCGAGGCGGTGGAACGGGTCAACGAAGGGCAGAAATCCATCCTGTTCGGCAAACTGCAACGGGCACTGGGCGACCTGCACGGAAAAACCATCGCGATATGGGGCCTCGCGTTCAAGCCCGAAACGGACGACATGCGCGAAGCGCCGGCACTGGTGGTGATCGACCTGTTGCGTAAGGCGGGCGCCACGGTTCGGGTCTACGACCCCGTGGCGATGGAGGAAGCCCGCCGCAGGATCGGCGACGAAGGGGTGCATTACGCAGGTTCGATGTACGAAGCTGCAAAGGGCGCCGATGCCATCGCACTCGTCACGGAGTGGAAACAGTTCCGGATGCCCGACTGGCCGCAATTGCTCACGCTCATGCGCGACAACATCCTGGTCGACGGCCGCAACATCTTCGACAAGGAAGAGGTGCTCAACGCCGGGCTGCGCTACTACGGCATCGGAAAATAATACTCTTACGGCACATAACGACACAATCCCCGGAGCTTCTGCTTCGGGGATTGTCCTTGTCGCCTGCACCGCCTGCTACACCTACCCCGCGATGCGGCTCGCACCCCGAAAACCCGACGCAGCATAACGGCAAAACGAGAGGCGGTTCCGCAGGGAACCGCCTCTCGCGCATCCGTAATCCGGCCCGCCGTTACTTGCGAACCTTCACAATGATCTTGCGTACATTGCCCTCGCCGATCATCGGCGCATGGCCGTCCTCGGGGAAGAAGATCGTGAACTGCCCCGGGCGCAGCGTATAGAAGGTCTGCGGCTCATCGTCGAAGAAACGGATATCCTTCCCGGCATCGAATTCGCCCAGCGGCTTGCGCAGGTCGGCACGCTCGCTCCACCCGAAGGTCTCCTGCTCACCGCGGATCAGCACCTGGATGTCGATATAGGCGTCGTGTATTTCGAGTTTGGCATCCGCCGGTTTTTTCAGCTCAGGTTCCATTACGTTGACATAGATGTCCTTGCCGTCGAGTTCATGGATCCCCGGCTCCATCGTTTCCCAGTCGGTCGAAGCGATGAAGCCGAAGGCTTTTTCCAGACGCGGGCTCACCGGATAATAGAGCGCGCTGTTCTTCAAAGAGTCGAAAATCATAGTTTATCGGATTAGTTATTCAGTAGATTCTTTTGGAGACGCACCACGACGGGCAGGTGATCCGAATATTCGACCTGCGGCACCTCGTAGGAAACCGGGTCGAAACTGTCGGAGCAGAGGACATAGTCGATACGCAGCGTATTGAAGAAGCCGCGGAAAGTATGCGAATAGCCCGAACCGCTCTTGCTGAAAGCGTCGTTCAGCCCCCCGGCCATCGTGCGGTAAACATAGGACATCGGCGTATCGTTGAAATCGCCGCAGACGATGCACCGCGCACGCGCGTCGGCGATGACATCGGCAATGCTATCGACCTGTGCGGCACGCAGGATGCTGTTCTCGCGCAGGCGGCTCACGATGCTGCGGATCTTGACTTCGCGTGCCGTGTCGGAGATGAAATCGCGGTTGGTGATATATTCGTTGTCGGCCGCCTTGATCGCCGTCGAACGCAGGTGGTTGTTGAACACGCGCACCGTATCGTCACCGATCAGCAGGTCGGCCCAGACCGACGTATTGGGGGTCAGGACGATGCCCGAGCGCAGGATACGGTATTTGCTCAGGATGAAAAGCGATGCCCCATACAGCGAATCGGGAGCCTGCGTGCGGCCGAAGGCCGCGCTTTCGTATTTCTCGTCCAACAGGGCGAAATCGTCGGATTTCTCGGCCAGGCGGGCATTGAACTCCTGCATGCAGACGATATCGGGATCGTATTCGCCGATCAGGCGCACGATGTCATCGACATTGCTGGCTCCGCTTTCGCCGAAGAAACTGCGCACCGATAGTAGCCATGCAATTATCGGATACGTTTCTTAACTCACCGCTGGGAAGTCTTAACAGAGCGTAGCCGTTTTCCTTAGCCATGAGCTGTGCCATGTTACCTGCGGAACGAACGAGCTGACCGCCCTTACCGGGATAAAGCTCTATATTGTGAATAACCGTACCTACGGGGATGTCAGCAAGTGCAAGTGCGTTACCGGGCTTGATGTCAGCGTCGGAACCGCTTCTTACCTTGTCGCCTACGTTCAGACCGTCGGGAGCGATGATGTATCTCTTCTCGCCGTCCTCGTACTGAATCAGTGCGATGAATGCTGAACGGTTGGGGTCGTACTCAAGAGTCATAACCTCAGCGTCCATACCGAGCTTGTTTCTCTTAAAGTCGATTACACGATATTTTCTTCTCTGTGCGCCGCCCTTGTGTCTTACAGTGATTCTACCGTAGCTGTTACGGCCGGAGTTCTTCTTGAGTGACTCAAGCAGGCTTCTCTCGGGCTCAACCTTTGACAGAACGCTGTAGTCGGTAACAGTCATACCTCTGCGACCGGGGGTGACAGGTTTATAAGTCTTAATAGCCATTTATATCACTCCTTTATATCATTCCGTCGAAGAACTCGATTGTCTTAGAGCCTTCAGCGAGAGTTACAACAGCTTTCTTCCAAGCGGGTGTGTAACCTTCGTTTCTGCCCATTCTCTTCATTACGCCACGGCAGTTTACTGTGTTTACCTTAGCAACCTTAACACCGGGGAAGAGAGCCTCGACAGCCTTAGCTATCTCGATCTTGTTGGAGTCCTTGGCAACCTTGAAAGTGTACTTGCCCTGAGTAAGCATTTCCATGCTCTTCTCTGTAATAACGGGCTTTAAAATGATGTCATAAGCGAGCTTTGCCATTATGCGTACACCTCCTCGATAGTAGCAACGGCATCCTTAACAACGATGAACTTGTTGTACTTTAAGATGTCGTATACGTTAAGAGTGTTGGCCTGAGTTGTCTTTACGCCGGGAATATTAGCGGCGCTCTTGATAACCTTTTCGTCAACGCTGTTGAGAACGATGAGTGCCTTGTCAGCGCTGAGAGCCTTTAACATATTAACGATTGTCTTTGTCTTGAATTCGTCAGCTGTGATAGAATCAACAACTATCATGCTGCCGTCCTGCACCTTAGCTGAAAGTGCAGACTTTAATGCAAGTCTCTTTACCTTTTTATTTAAAGAGTATGTGTAGCTTCTGGGCTTGGGGCCTAAAGCAACACCGCCGTGTGTCCACTGGGGAGCTCTGGTAGAACCCTGTCTTGCGTGACCTGTGCCCTTCTGACGCCAAGGCTTTTTACCGCCGCCGCTTACTTCTGTTCTTGTAAGCGTTGACTGTGTACCCTGACGCTGATTTGCCAGGTAATTTACCACTGCTGCGTGCATAACAACTGTGTTCGGCTCAATACCGAAAATGTTGTCATTAAGCTCAAGGTCGGACACAACAGCTCCTGTCATATCATATACTGATATTTTTGCCATGATGATCCTCCTCCTTACGCTTTCTTAACCGCATCGGTAATGCACACAACTCCGCCCTTAGGACCGGGAATAGCACCCTTGATTGCGATAAGATTGTTTTCTGCATCGATCTTAACGATAACGAGATTCTGAACTGTTACGTTCTCAGCACCCATGTGACCTGCCATGCCCTTGCCCTTGAATATTCTCGAGGGAGATGAGCAAGCACCCATAGAACCTGCCTGTCTTACAACAGGACCTGTACCGTGAGTTTCCTTCAGTCTGTGCTGGTTGTGACGCTTGATAGCGCCCTGGAAGCCCTTACCCTTGCTAACGCCGCTTACGTCGATAACGTCGCCTGCTGCGAATACGTCAGCCTTCAGAACGTCGCCAACGTTTACGTTGCTGATGTCGTCTAATCTGAACTCCTTAAGAGTTCTCTTGAAGGGGAGGTCATTCTTCTTGAAGTGACCTGTCATGGGCTTGTTTGTGTGCTTCGGTGATACATCGCCGAAACCAAGCTGAACTGCTTCATAGCCGTCATTCTCAGCTGTCTTGAGCTGTGTTACAACGCAAGGACCTGCTTCGATAACGGTAACAGGAACTACTTTTCCTGCTTCGTCGAAAATCTGGGTCATTCCGATTTTCTTTCCGATTAAACCCTTAGTCATGGTTTAAATCCTCCTGTTTAGGTTATTGGTCGGTTTCCCGACTTGACCACCGACACCGATATTGTTTCGGGTTTCCGGTGCCGAAGGTTATTGGTTGGCTTTATGCCAACATAACTCGCTATGGCTTACGCTTCCATAGTCATTTCCACACCTGCGGGAAGTTCGAGGCTCTGCAGAGCTTCAACTGTCTTGTTGGTGGGGCGGATTACGTCGATAAGACGCTTGTGAGTTCTCATTTCGAACTGCTCACGGCTGTCCTTGTACTTGTGTACGGCTCTCAGGATCGTTATTACTTCCTTGTTTGTGGGAAGCGGAATAGGACCTGCAACTCTTGAACCTGTACGCTTGGCTGTTTCAACGATCTTTGCAGCAGCTGCATCAACTGTTGCGTGCTCGTAGCCCTTGAGCTTGATTCTCACTTTTTCCTTAACTGCCATTCTTGTTTCTCCCTTTCATAAGATTTTCGGGGGAAAGATACGGTTTGCGGTATTTATAAAACATACCGTGCCGGGTGTTTCGTATGCTCTCATATAAAACAGGATCTTTTCCCACGGGGGTATCAACCTTATTGCTAACCCTTCCCGTCTTGACGGGAGAACGATCCCAAACTTATATAAAGCACCGAAAACCGCTTCGCAAAGCCGTTTTCGCCCATTCACTGGACATACTCCGTCTGAATTACCGGCATAGCCGCAACCTCAGACATCACAGCATATCATTGCAGTACGCTTTCACGCACAAGAATTATTATACAGCATTACGATGCGGAATACAAGCCTTTTTCGAAAATTTAAAGATAGAAATTACAATAAAAAATCTCTGTATTTTTGTGCATATTGACTAATCGGTTTTATGCTATTATTTCCCTTCCGCCTGCCTGTATTCGTTAATTTTTCTGCCGCTTATTTATAATGCTTTGGTGCGTAGTGCCGCAGAGCTTCATCGGGTATAGAAAACTGCAAAAAATCTGAGGGCAGGTAACACTACCTGCCCTCAGTTTGTAGAAAAAGTATGTTTTTGAAATTAACTTCTGATTTATTATCCCTATCCCCCTGCCCCCTTTCCCCCGGAAAGGGGGTG
>OLVZ01000723.1_pt1 | contig 30894 bp, 29 predicted proteins | sample 1673341 | NCBI WGS metagenome assembly OLVZ01 (sample SAMEA3178944, study PRJEB25190) | human gut metagenome | biome: human gut; feature: human-associated habitat; material: faeces | place: Austria | collected 2013 | reverse complement strand
GCTCTCGGCTTTAGCCGGGAGCGAAGGATATGCAGCTTGCGACGACGACGGGGGACTTTATTGTCAAAAAAGGCCGTCGAGGGCCTTTTTTGACAGTCTCAACGGCACAGCAGAACGCTGTGCCGTTTTGTTTTTCGCGTCTGCGGCAGTCAAGCCAGCGTCTTGAGCCACTCGTCGATTTTGTCCGTTTCGCCGGCGGAGCGCAGGGCGAGGGGAGGGAGGAAGTCCGCGCCGGGAGCCAGCTCCGCCGCATAGTTCGGCATGCGGCTGAGTCCGCTGCCGCCGCTGGTGCAAAAGAGAGCCACACGCTTGCCCGAGAGCGGCGCTTGCGCAAGGAACGTGGCCACGGGCGCGGCGAAGCTCCCGCACCAGTTGGGAGAGCCTACGATGACCGTGTCGTAGCCGCTCACATCGGGCATCACGGCGAGGGGCGGCTTGACCCCGCCCTTGAGCTCGGCCAGCGCGCGGTTGACAACCGCGCGGTACTCCTCGGGGTAGGGCTCCGCTGGCTCCAGCTCGAACGTGTCGGCGCCGAGCGCTCCGGCCATGTACTCGGCGGCGGCGCGCGTGATACCGCTGCGGGTGAAGTATACTATAGCAGTTGACATTGCGATGCCTCCTTCACCTAACATTGTAACACCGCAAGTCAAGCCGTCACGCGCAGGCTTCAAACACGGCGTCAAATATTGCGCCGGGCATGTAGACGCAGACGCGCGCGGCGCTCCCGTCATACTTCACGCAGCCGTTTCCAAAGAGGCGCAGAGGCACGGCGGTGCCGTCGGCCAGCTCGAGGTAGAGGTGAGCTTCGGCGTAGCCGTAGGAGTAGATGTCCCCGTTTTCTCCCGACTCGCTCCAGTCCTGCATGGGCGAGGCCATGAGCAGGGCGATGAAGGCCTCGAGACTCTCGGCACTCAGGGGGTGCCTGGCGGCCTCGTCAGGGGCGAGGTTCTCCCAGTCGGAGTCGGTGACGTAGTAGGCTCCAACGCAGTTTTCGACGTGCAGGCAGGTTCCGAAAAGGTCGGCGCCCGTGATAAAGGCAATGTCGCTCATGCTGTCGTAGAACTGCACCGTGCCGTCGCCGTCGGCCATGCACAGCCGGAAGCCGGGGTTGTAGCCCGTCACGCTGTATACGTCGCCCGCGACGCTGGAAGCGCCCTCGACGTACTCGTTTGCGCCCGACCACTCGTCTATGCTGCCCGTGACCGTGCACATGTAGTCGCCGCGCAGCGAGGCGTCGGCGTACTGCCCGGTCTGCGTGTACATCCGCCCGTTATAGATGAAAAAGGCCGCCATGGCCGCGCTGACGCCAGGCTTCGGAGCCTCAGGCATCGGCTCGGGCGGGATGTAGACGCCGTCCTCCTCCGGGGCTGGAATCATGACGCCGTTGACCGGCGTGACCTGTGCTCCCGACTCCGTAACCGCCGGCGCGACCGGCAAGGCCGCGCTGTCCCACGGCTGCCATACGGCGAAGGCCAGCGCGGCGCACGCGGCCAGAGCTGCGGTTCCGGCGAATATGCGCCTCCGGACGCGCTTTGCGGCAGGGCGCGCGGCCTCGTCTATCAGCTCGTCGGATATGTTCCCGACGGCCTTGAATATATCCTGGTTCTTCATATCAGTTCCTCGCTTTCCAGATACTTTCGGAGCTTGGAGCGGGTGCGGTGCAGCAGCGAGCGCACCGCCTGCTGAGACATGGAGCTGAGCGCGGCGATGTCGCTTACCGGCGCGCACTCAAAGCAGCGCTGGACAAAAACCCGGCGCGTGCGCTCGTCCTGTACGCGCAGGAAGGCGTCTATGGCCTGTGACAGCTCCATCGCGCTCAGACGGTCGCCCACGCTCCCCGGCGAGGGCAGGCACTCGCTCAGCTCGTCAAGGACGGCCTCGGCCTCTCCGCCGCCGCGCTTTTGCGCGCTGCTGCGCTCCAAGACGGTGAGGGCGCTGTTGCGCGCCGAGCGCGCCAGCCAGGCGCGCAGCGAGCGCGGCCGCTCCGGCGGAATGGCGTTCCACGCAGCCAGGTAGGCGTCGTTCTCGCACTCCTCGGCGTCCCGCTCCGAGCCGGTGACGTTCAGCGCAACGCGGCGCAGGTACGCGCCGAACCGTTCGCGGCAGGCCTTTATGGCCAGCTCGCTACGCTCGTTGAACAGCGCTATTATCGCCCTGTCGTCCATATCCCCGCCCCTTCCTTTTGAGGTACCTCACAGATAAAGTAGGGTTTTTCCGGCGCCTGTTGCGCCCAAAACCGTCAGATGAAAAGATTCTGCCTATAAAGAGCCAAAAGCCCGCCAGTAAGGCGGGCTTTTTTGCGCGCATCAGCGGAAGATGCGCATATCCTTGTCGTAAAACTCCAGCCGCTTGAAGGCGGCAAAGTCCGGAGCCAGCTCGGGCGAGAGCTGCTCCAGCGCCCTGACGAGCAAATCCGGGTTGACGGTCGGCTCCTGAGCCGAGACGGTGCAGGTGACCTTCACGCCGCCATCGACGGCTTCAAAGTCGAAGCCGCGCGCGTTCCCGGCCAGCTCGAGCACGCCCTCGCCGCGCTTGGTGCGGCGCTTGACCGGTAGGCTCTCGCGCGAGTAGAACGCCTTCAGCGCGCAGAGTGCGTCCGACGCGCTCAGGCTGTCGTACTCGTACACGCCCTCGACCCGCAGCCACTTTATCTCGGCGGCCTTGCGCTGCTGCTCGTAACACTCGATAAAGCGTATCCCCTCGGGGGAGACGGAGTTGAGCTGCTGCGGCAGCGCGGCCAGGTCTATGTCGCGCGTGACGCGGAAGTCCATCAGCTCGCAGACGCTCTCGGTGCCCACGGACAGCGGCACGCATATGGAGATGAGCGCGTGCGGGTTGAAGCCCTCGCTGTACTTGAGCGGCGTCTCCGCGCGCAGGAAGATGCGCTGCACCACGTGCAGCAGGTCCAGGTGCGATATGTACACGGCCTTGCCGGTCTTTTCAAAGCGAAGTCTGAGCTTATCCATCGCACTTCACCCCCTTGGGCAGCAGCGACTGCGCCCCGCAGGCCGAGCAGGCCACGCGGCAGTCGGGAGAGAGCTGCGCGTCATAGGCGCGGTGACGCTCGCGCAGCAGCAGACTGGTCTTGACGCCCATGTCCACGCGGCTCCAGGGCAGGCACTCGTCCTCGGCGCGCTCGCGCGTGGCGTAGAAGGCCGGGTCAAGGCCGCAGTCGGCAAAGGCGTCCAGCCAGCGCCTGTAGTCGAAGTAATCGCTCCACGCCTCCATGCGCGCGCCGCGCCGCCACGCGGCCTCGATAACGCCGCCCACGCGCCGGTCGCCGCGGCTGAGCGCGGCCTCGATGAAGCTGGTGTCCGCGTCGTGCCAGTTGTACTGGACGTTCTTGGCCGTTATGCTGTCCCTGAGCAGGTTCACGCGGCGGCGGTACTCGGACATCGTGACCTGAGCCTCCCACTGGAAGGGGCTGTGCGGCTTGGGCACGAAGCAGCTTGTGGACACCGTTATCCTCACGCCGCGCTGCTTGTTCGGCGAGGATTCGCGCCAGACGTGCAGCACCTGCGCCGCGAGGTCGGCTATGCCGACCACGTCCTCGTCAGTCTCGGTCGGAAGGCCGAGCATGAAGTAGAGCTTTATGCCGTTCCAGCCGCCCTCGAAGGCTATGCGGCAGGTGTTCAGCAGGTCGTCCTCGGTGACGTTTTTGTTGATGACGTCGCGGAGCCGCTGAGTTCCGGCCTCGGGGGCGAAGGTGAGTCCGCCGCGCCGCACTTTTTGCAGCCGGCTCATCAGCTCCATGGAGAAGTTGTCCGCCCTCAGGCTGGGCAGGGACAGGCTGACGTTGCGCGGCTCGCACCAGTCGAGCAGGCCGTCGCAGGCGGCGGGGAGGTGGCGGTAGTCGCTGCTGGAAAGGCTCAGCAGCGTCGCCTCCTGGCAGCCTGTGTTCTTGATGGACTCTATGCCCTGGGCTATTACCGTCTCCGGCGACTTTGAGCGGATGGGGCGGTACACATAGCCCGCCTGGCAGAAGCGGCAGCCGCGCACGCAGCCGCGGAACAGCTCCAGATTCACCCTGTCGTGGACGATCTCCGTGCTGGGCACTATCGGGTTCGTGGGATAGTAGACGCTGTCCAGATCCTGCACTATGCGCTTGGTGACGGTCTCCGGAGCGCCGGGGAGGCACTTGAGCTCCGCAAGCGTGCCGTCGGCGTTGTAAACCGGCTCGTACAGGCTGGGCACATACACGCCCTGGATCTTCGCCGCCTCCAGCAGGAAGTCGCGCTTGCTCCAGCCCTCGTCACGCGCGCGCTGGAAAAGGCGCAGCACCTCCACGTCGGCCTCCTCGCCCTCGCCGAGCACCATGAGGTCCATGAACGGCGCCATAGGCTCCGGGTTGCAGCAGCTTGTACCCCCGGCAAAGACCAGCGGCACCAGCTCAGTCCTGTCCTCGCTCCGCACGGGCAGGCCGGCCATGTCCAGCATGTCCAGCACCGTGCAGTAGGCCATCTCGTAGCCTATGGAGAAGCCCAGCACGTCAAATTCGCTGACCGGGTCGCCGCTCTCCAGCGCGTAGAGTGGGATGTTGTTCTTCCTCATGGCCTCCGCCATGTCGCCCCACGGGGCAAACACGCGCTCGCACCAGATGTCCGGCTCGTTGTTTATTACGCCGTAGAGTATGCGCATGCCCAGGTTGGACATGCCTATCTCGTAAACGTCCGGGAAGCAGAAGGCCATGCGCAGCTTCACGCCGGCCTTGTCCTTGATTATCTCGTTGTACTCCCCGCCAGTGTATCTTGCAGGCTTTTGCACTGCGGGCAATATTCGTCTGAGACGTTTGTCCATACTTCAACCCCGTTTCTGTCTTGACGTGGTAAGTATATACTATTGCGTATGATTTCGCAAGCGCACACTTGCCGTCAGGCGAGGTTTTGTGCATATAAGGCCGCTATACGCCCCGCTGCTGCCACAAGAGAGCGGCGCCGGCTATGACCAGCGCAATGCCGTACCCTCCGGCGGCCAGTACGGTGCCCAGCAGCAGCACGCCCGCCGCCGTCACCAGCGAGCAGAGCGCCGCCGCGCGGTGCCCGGCGATGCACTCCAGTATGCGTCCGCCGTCCAGCGGCAGGGCGGGGAGGGCGTTGTACGCGCTCAGCGCCAGGCTCAGCCCTGCGGAGAGCAGCAGCATGTCCGAGCCCAGCCCGGACGCGAACGCGGCGTGTATAAGCCCGGCGATGGGGCCTGCGGCGGCGCAGACTATCTCCGCGGTGCGCGAGCGCGACGCGCTGCGGGCTATGACCGCGCCCGTGGCGTTGGCCGTGAGGCTGGACACCCTGCCGCCGGTGAGGCGTATGGCCGCGATGTGACCCAGCTCGTGCGCCGCGCAGGCGAGCATCAGCGCCATGAACTCGTCCAAAGTCAGGAGAAAGTACAGCGCCGCGAGCAGCAGCACGCCCCCGGCGCTTATTCGTATGCGCTTCATGACAGCCAGAACTCCGGGTTGTAGTACACGCCTTCGCAGGTCAGCTCGAGGTGCAGGTGCGGCCCCGTGACGTTGCCGGTCGCACCGACCAGTCCGATGCACTGTCCGGCCGTGACGGTGTCCCCGCCTGTGACGTACACCGCCGAGCAGTGCGCGTAGAGCGTCCGCCAGCCCCCGGCGTGCTGGACTATTATATAGTTGCCGTAGCCCGCGTCCCAGCCAACCATGCCGACCGTGCCGTCGGCGAAGGCGAGTATCTCCGTACCAGTCCACGCCGCAAAGTCTGTGCCGTAGTGGAACAGCACCTCGTTGCGCAGCGGATGCAGCCGGTAGCCGAAGCCGCTGCTGGTCATCCCCGCGACCGGGCTGACGTAGCCGAAGGGAAGCTCGGGGTAGTTGTAGCTCACGTTGGAGGGCACGGCGTAGTCGGAGAACTCCGCCTGCTGCTCCAAAAACGCGGAGACCGACTCCGGCACCGGCTCCTCCGTGGGAACGGCGGTCGGCTCCGGCGTAGGCTCGGCGGTCGGCTCAGCCGTCGGTTCCGCATCCGCCCGGGGCGTGGACTTGGGCAGCAGCGCCGTCAGCTTGTCGCGCAGATCCTGCACCGTCCCGGGGGAGTAGTACTTTGCGGCTTCCTCCTCCGGCTCGCTCTGCCCGGTCAGACGCATCAGCGCCTCGGTCACCGCGCCGTCGGAGCTGAGCGCCTGACCGACGTCGCGGAACACGGAGATGTAGTCGACGTCGCGCGAGATAAGCTCGTGCAGCGCCTGCCGCGCCGGCTCGGTTTGCTCGGGGAAAAGCAGCTTTATGGCGGTTATGAGCAGGAAGATGACCGCGGCGCACAGCACTTTTAAGTTTTTCGCCTGAGAGACCTTCATACGAAGATTATATTTTCCCCGGGACGGGCTTATACATTCTTGAAAGAATTTCTTGACAAGTGAGCCAGGAACACTTATAATAAGAAAGCTTCATCGGGGTGTAGCGCAGATGGTAGCGCGCATGGTTCGGGACCATGAGGCCGCGAGTTCAAGTCTCGCCACTCCGACCAACCAAAAGACCGTCGACTTTCGTCGACGGTCTTTTGCCGTTTTCATTAGATATGATCCGTTATCACGTGTTATTCATAGCTTTCCCTTTGCTCTCGACGAGCAACATATTTAGTCTTGCTTTCTCAAATGTCATTCCATTACATGCCTTCATTATAATGCCGGCGACAGTCAAAATCAACTATATAGTGAAAATTACGGATAGCAATTTGTGCATTGTGCACATTGATTTTCAAGCCGTGCGCGAGTTGACGCAGCCGGTTTTAAACCGGCGGGAAAACGGGACAGGCGTGTCGAAAATGTGGGACAAAATGCGGTGGTGTGGTTTACAAAGCGGAGGTCGCTGAGATATAATGTACCCAGCTTTTAAAGATTGGGGAGAAAATAACAATGCAACACAAGTGTCGCATGACAGTGCTGGACAAGAAGCTGTACCCGGAGCTGCAAAGCCGCTACTGCGCCGACCCGGAGGCGGGAGCCTGTCCGTGCTACAGTGTCGGGGACGAGTACGTGTTCGAGCGCTACGGCTCTCGCGACGACTTCTGGCACATGGGCGCCGGCACGCTGGTGAAGGGGGAGACCGGCGCGGCAGGCTCCGAGGGCAAGCCGCACTGCTCCGAGGCCTGGGATGCGATTTCGCGCTACATATACACGGCGCTCCAGGGCGGGAGCGTCATGCGCGGCTGGATGAACGACGAGCGCGTCATGATCTGCTGCTGCTCCGACGGCACCCGGCCGGTGATCTTCAAGCTGGAGCGGCTGGATTACAAGGCCATCCACGTATCGGAGTGCAGCTGTAGGCAGGGACAGCAGTCCCTGGCGGCGGCGGTCGCCTCGATAGACGGCGTGACGCGCGCCTGCTGGCACCGAGACGGCTTCCTCGAGGCGTACATGGACGGGGAAGTGAGCGACGAGACTATCCGCGCTGTGGTAGAGTTCGACGGCCGCTACCGCGTGGAGCGCATCGACTGATTTCTCTATTGACGCGCGTGAGCATATATGTTAGAATCACTCCGTTAAAACCATCCCGTGGATTTTTCCCGGTCAAGTCTTGACTGCTTTTCGCCACGCGGCACTTTGCCGCGTGGCTTTTTTGCGTGAAAGGGGATCTTATGGAACAGACATTCATGAAGGAAAGACCGGTGCTGCCGCTGATAGTGTCAATGGCGCTGCCTATGGTGGTGTCCATGCTGGTCAACTCGCTCTACAACATCGTTGACAGCTGGTATGTCTCGCAGATAAGCGATGACGCCATGACCGCACTGTCGCTGGTGTATCCGCTGCAAAACTTCGTAAACGCCGTGGGCATCGGCTTCGGCGTGGGCATAAACGCCGTCATCGCCCTGCATCTGGGCGCGCAGGAGCAACTGAAGGCCGACAAGGCGGCCTCTCAGGGGATGCTGCTGTCCGCCATCCAGGGCGTGGTGCTCTCGGCCGTGTGTCTGGTAATAATGCCGTCCTTCCTGAGAATGTACACTAACGATGAAAACCTGATAGACCTCTCGCTGCGGTACTCGACTATCGTGTTCCTGTTCGGCGTCATGGTCTCCCTCGGCGTCGGCTTTGAAAAGGTGTTCCAGGCCGCGGGCAAGATGAACGTCTCCATGATAAGCCTCATGGCGGGCTGCGTGGCCAACATTATACTCGACCCGGTCTTGATTTTCGGCTGGGGTCCCTTCCCGGAGATGGGCATAGAGGGCGCCGCGCTGGCGACGGGCATAGGCCAGACCCTCTCTTTTGCGATATATGTGGTAGTGTATTTGGCATCCCCGATAGGCGTGCGCGTCACTCCCAAGCTGTTCCGGCTGGAAGGCCGGATGGCCGCGAGGCTCTATTCCATCGGCATCCCCGCCGTGCTGAACCTGGCTCTGCCCAGCGTGCTCATCTCCGCGCTCAACGCCATCCTGGCCGCGTATTCCCAGACCTATGTGCTGGTGCTGGGCATATACTACAAGCTCCAGACCTTCCTGTACCTGCCGGCGAACGGCATCGTCCAGGGTATGCGCCCTCTGGTAGGATACAACTACGGCGCGGGTGAGTACGGCCGCGTCAAGAAGATATACAGGATAGTCCTCATAATGACCGCGGCGATCATGGCGCTCGGCACGGCGCTGTTCCTGGCCGTGCCGGACTGGCTGACGTCGCTGTTCGCCAGCGAGACCGACGCGATAAGCACGGGAGAGAGGGCGCTGAGAATAATAAGCGCAGGCTTCATCATCTCGTCGGTGAGCGTTACCAGCTCCGGAGCCCTGGAGGGTCTGGGCAAGGGTACGCCCTCGCTGGTCATATCCCTTTGCCGGTATGTGTTGATTATCATACCCGTTGCGTTCATACTGTCGCGCATTTTCGGCGCGGACGGGGTCTGGCACGCCTTCTGGATAACCGAGCTTCTGAGCGCGGCCGTGGCGTATTTTGTCTACCGAAAATCTGTGCGCATGGGTTGACGGATGTGGTATAATGCTTCCAAAGCCGCTGCTCCGGCGCAGCCGTCACCGTGCCGCCGGACGCAGGGGACAAGCCCCGTGAAAGCAGGTGTGAGCAGGTGAAAAAGTCTGAAAAGCAGCGCGAGCTTCCGCTTAAAAAGGCCGTGGCTCTTTGTACCGGCGCGGGCTTCTGGCACACGCGCTCAATGAAGCGCTATGACATACCGTCCATGTTCATGTGCGACGGCCCACACGGGCTGCGCAGGCAGGAGCACGGCGGCGGCTTTGACATGCTCGGCGTCCATCCGGCCAGACCGGCCACGTGCTTCCCGACCGCGGTGACGCTGGCCGGCTCGTGGAACGACGCTCTGTTGGAGGACGTGGGTCGCGCGATAGGCGAGGAAGCTTTGAGCCACGGCGTGGGGATGGTGCTCGGCCCCGGCGTCAATATAAAGCGCAGCCCGCTGTGCGGACGTAACTTTGAATACTACAGCGAAGACCCGTACCTGTCCGGAAAGCTTGCCGCTGCGTTCATACGCGGGATGCAGGGCACGGGCGTCAGCGCCTGCCTGAAGCACTACGCGGCAAATTCGCAGGAGCGCGAGCGGTTCATCTCCGACAGCATCATAGACGAGCGCACATTGAGGGAGATATACCTGACGGCGTTCGAGATCGCCGTCCGCGAGAGCCGTCCCGGCTCGGTCATGTGCGCGTACAACAAGGTGAACGGCGAGTATTGCAGCGACAGCCGCCGCCTGCTGACGGACATACTCCGCGACGAGTGGGGCTTTGACGGCATGGTGGTCACCGACTGGGGCGCCATGCACGACAGGACTGCGGCGTTCCGAGCCGGCTGCGACCTGAACATGCCCGGCGGACACCACTTCGGCGAGAGGGCGGCACTGAAGGCCGCCAAGACCGGCAAACTGCCCGCCGAGTACATATATAAAAGCGCGAGCCGCGTCGCGGCGATGGCTCGCCGCGCCCGCAGCGCCCTGTCCGGCGCGCACGTGTTCGACGTGGGCGCGCACCACGAGCTGGCTCGCCGCGCGGCCTGCGACGGAGCGGTGCTTTTGAAAAACGACGGAGACATGCTCCCGCTCAAGCCCGGGACGCGCCTGGCCGTGATAGGCCATATGGCGCGGGACATCCGCTGCCAGGGCTCTGGCTCCAGCCGCATAAACCCGCTCAGGCTCACCCAGCCCATAGACAATCTGCCCTACGCCGTATACTCCGAGGGCTGCAACGTCAACGGGGACACGGACGCGGAGCTGCTCTCCAACGCGCGGCTCGCCGCCTCCGGGGCGGACGCGGCCATAGTCTTTGCCGGGCTGCCCGACACCTATGAGTCCGAGGGCTTTGACCGCGACAATATGCGCCTGCCCGACGGTATGAACCGCATGATAGAGGCCGTGGCCGAGGCAAATCCCAACACGTGTGTGGTTTTGTTCTGCGGCTCGCCCGTGGAGTGTCCCTGGGCGGACGGCGTCCGCGCGGTGCTTTACATGGGCTTGCCCGGACAGGCCGGCGGCGAGGCGGTGGCCGAGCTTATCTACGGCAGAGCCTGCCCGGGAGGCCGCCTGGCCGAGAGCTGGCCCGTGCGCTACTCCGACTGCCCTTCGAGCGATATCTACTCCAAGACCCGCGACGCGCTGTACATGGAGGGCGTGTACGTCGGCTATCGCTATTACTCCAGCGCGCACGTACATGTGCGCTGGCCGTTCGGCCACGGGCTGGGGTACACGAAGTACGAGTATTCAAACCTCAGCGTCGAAGGCCGGACTGTCAGCGTGGAGCTGAAAAATGTGGGCGCGGTCGCAGCGCCCGAGGTCGTACAGCTCTACGTATCGCCGCCCGAGGGCACTTCCGGCAGGCCGGAGCTGGAGCTCAAACGCTATAAAAAGCTGACGCTCAAGCCCGGTGAGAGCGCTGTGGTGAGCTTTGAGCTGGACGAGCGCTGCTTTGCGTTCTGGCGCGACGGTTGGCGCGTGCAGACCGGGGAATACACTGTCCGCGTCGGCAGCTCCAGCGCTGTGCTTCCGCTCTCCGCCGCGGTATTCGTAGAGGGCGAGGAGACGGCTCCGGCTCCGCTCGCCGGAAGCTGGTACGCCACGCTTGCCGGAAAGCCGGACACGGCGTCCTGGGAGGCGCTGCTCGGCCGGAAATACGAGCCGTACACGCCCAAAAAGGGCTTCTTCACCATGAACAATACCCCGCACGAGATGCGCGAGCACTCGGCCATAATGCGCATGGTCTACAACACGATAATCCTGGCCTTCAAGATAGGCTACGGCCGGGACGGACTGCGGCGGCCTGAGTGCCGCATGATGCTCACCAGCAGCGCTATGGCTCCGCTGCGCTCCATGCAGATAAGCGGGAGAGTCCCGGAGTTCTTGCTGCGTGCGCTGCTGTTCGTCGCAAACGGCTTCAAGCCCAATCCGCAGTGCGTCTGAAAATTTTTGCGAGATTTATTGACAACTACAGTCTACTGCGCTAGACTGTAGTTGTTTCATTACACTGTAAGGACTGATTTATATGCCGTCACCCAAGATTTTTGAGAGCGAATACCGTTTCTGTCTTATACTGTGGGAGCACGAGCCGATAAAAAGCGGCGAGCTTGTGGCGCTGTGCCAGGAGAAGCTGGGCTGGAAGCAGTCCACGACATATACGGTGATAAAGCGCCTGTCCGAGCGGGGCGTGCTCAAAAACGAGAACACGATAGTCACGTCGCTGGTGTCCAAGGAGGAGGCGCAGGCGGCAGAGATAGACGAGCTGGTCGACAGCCGCTTTGAAGGCTCCGCGAGCGCGTTCATAAACGCCTTTGCGCGCACCGGCAGGCTTTCGCGCAGCGAGTGGGACGAGGTTCAGGCGATGATAGACCGCTACAGGCAGAGCGAGGGGAACGAGGACTGAGATCGCATAATACGTGTACGCGCACGGCGCGCCGCGGGCAGGAGCCACGGCGCCGCCGTGCATTTTTTATTGACCAACCGGCGGCAAAACTGTATTATTAGTAGTGAGAGACAGCGGGTCAGCACCCGTACTATGCTAATGTGGAGGAGACAATGGAATACAAGACCGACATAGAAATCGCACAGGCGTGTGAGAAAGAGAAGATAACCGCCGTAGCCGCTCGCGCGGGTATCTCGGAGGAATACCTTGAGCTCTACGGCAACTACAAGGCGAAGATAGACTACAAGTTTATGCGGGACAACGCGGAAAAGCCCGACGGCAAGCTGATCCTCGTGACCGCCATCACCCCCACGCCCGCGGGCGAGGGCAAGACCACCACCAGCGTCGGACTCACCGACGGCCTGCGCAAGATAGGCAAGAACGCCATGGTCGCCCTGCGCGAGCCCTCGCTCGGCCCCGTGTTCGGCGTCAAGGGCGGCGCGGCCGGCGGCGGTTACGCTCAGGTCGTGCCCATGGAGGACATCAACCTGCACTTCACCGGCGATTTCCACGCCATCGGAGCGGCCAACAACCTGCTCGCCGCGATGCTGGACAACCACATCCAGCAGGGCAACGCGCTCGGCATCGACCCCAAGCAGATCACCTGGAAGCGCGCTGTGGACATGAACGACCGCCAGCTCAGGCACATCGTCGACGGCCTGGGCGGCAGGATGCAGGGCGTCCCCCGTGAGGACGGCTTCGAGATAACCGTCGCCAGCGAGGTCATGGCCGTGCTCTGCCTCGCCAGCGACATCATGGATTTGAAGCAGCGCTTGGCCCGCATCATCGTCGGCTACACCTACGACGGCAAGCCGGTAACGGCTCACGACCTCAAGGCCGAGGGCGCTATGGCGGCTCTGCTCAAGGACGCGCTCAAGCCGAACCTGGTGCAGACGCTTGAGGGCACTCCCGCCTTCATCCACGGCGGCCCGTTTGCCAACATCGCGCACGGCTGCAACAGCATAACCGCCACGCGCATGGCGCTCAAGTGCGCGGACTACGTCGTCACCGAGGCGGGCTTCGCCGCAGATTTGGGCGCAGAGAAGTTCCTGGACATCAAGTGCCGCATGGCGAACCTCAAGCCGAGCGCTGTCGTAATCGTGGCCACCGTCCGTGCGCTCAAGTACCACGGCGGTGTGCCGAAGGCCGAGCTGAACAACGAAAACCTCGACGCGCTCGAAAAGGGCCTGCCGAACCTCCTGCAGCACGTGAGTAACATCAAGAACGTGTTCGGCCTGCCCTGCGTGGTGGCCATCAACGCCTTCCCGACGGACACCAAGGCCGAGCTGGACATGGTCGAGGCCAAGTGCAAGGAGCTGGGCGTGAACGTCGCGCTCAGCGAGGTCTGGGCCAAGGGCGGCGAAGGCGGCAAGGCTCTTGCAACCGAGGTCGTGCGACTCTGCGAGCAGCCCAACGACTTCCACCAGAGCTACGAGCTGGAAAGCAGCATCATGGACAAGCTCAACGCCATCTGCACGAAAATCTACCATGCGGACGGCGTACAGCTGGTGGGCAATGCGGTGAAGCAGATAAAGCAGATTGAAGAACTTGGCTTCGGCAACCTGCCCATCTGCATGGCCAAGACGCAGTATTCGTTCTCCGACGATCCCAGTCTGCTCGGCGCTCCGAGCGGCTTCACGGTCACTGTTCGCAACCTCAAGGTCTGCGCAGGCGCGGGCTTCATCGTAGCCCTGACCGGCGACATCATGACCATGCCCGGCCTGCCGAAGGTGCCGGCCGCCGAAAGGATTGACGTCGACGAAAACGGCGTCATTTCTGGGCTGTTCTAATGGAAAAGAACATAGACAAGTTCCTGGAAGCGCTCGCTTCCTCCGCTCCCACGCCGGGCGGGGGAGGCGCGGCGGCGCTCTGCGGCGCGCTGGGTATAGCGCTCGGCAACATGGTCGGAAACCTCACGCTCGGCAAGAAGAAATACGCGGACGTGCAGGAGGACATCGCGGAGCTGAACGCCAAAGCGGAAGCACTGCGAGCCGGATTCGTCGCGCTTGTGGACGCCGACGCCGAGGCGTTCGCACCGCTGAGCCGCGCCTACTCCATCCCCAAGGACGACCCGGCGCGCGACGAGATAATGGAGCCTGCGCTGCTGAGAGCTGCGGAGGCGCCGCTGGAGATAATGCGCAAGTGCGCCGAAGCGCTCGAACTCATATCCGGGTACGCGGCCAAGGGCAGCGCGCTGGCCATATCCGACGCCGGCTGCGCCGCCGCGCTGTGCGGCGCGGCAATGGAGGCGGCAGCACTGAACGTGAAAATCAATACGAAAAGCATGAAAAATCGAGCGGATGTCGATAATATCAACGCGGAAATGAACGAATTGCTCCAAAAATATTTCGCACTTTCACAAGAGATATACAACGATGTGTCGGGGAGGTTGAGCTGATGGCTGAGATTCTCAAGGGCGCTGAGGTGGCCAATGCGCTGGATGTGCGCACCGCCAAAGCCGTGGACGAGCTGCGTTTGCGCGGCGTTAAGCCGGCGCTGGCGATCCTGCGTGTGGGTGAGCGGCCTGACGACGTGGCCTATGAACAGGCGGCGGTCAGGCGCTGCGCCAAGCTGGGCATAGACACCCGGCTCGTCACCCTGCCGGAGAACGTCATGCAGGGCGCGCTGCTCGCCCAGATAGCCCGGCTCAACGCAGACCTTTCCATGCACGGCGTGCTGATGTTCCGCCCACTGCCGCCGCATTTGGACGAGACCGAGGCGTGCAACGCGCTCATGATAGAAAAGGACGTGGACGGCATCACCACGGGCAGCGCCGCCGCTGTCTACTCCGGCGTCGGCGAGGGCTTCGCGCCCTGCACGGCGGAGGCGGTCATCGCACTGCTGGAGCACTATGGCGTGGAGCCTGCCGGCCGCAGAGCCGTCGTGGTAGGCCGCAGCATGGTTATAGGCCGCCCCGTTTCCATGCTGCTCATGCGCGCCGACGCCACCGTCACCGTGTGCCACTCCAAGACGCGCGATCTGGAGCAGCTCACGCGCGGCGCGGACATAGTTGTCGCCGCGCTTGGCAAGGCCGAGGCCTTGGACGCGCGCTACTTCGCGCCCGGGCAGGTGGTTGTGGACGTGGGCATAAACTACTCCGAGGCCAAGGGCAGACTGGTGGGCGACGTGGAGTTTGACTCGGTGCAGCCGATAGTCGGAGCCATAAGTCCCGTGCCGGCCGGAGTTGGCAGTGTGACCACAGCCATACTTGCAAGGCACGTTGTGCTGGCGGCGGGCGGTGTGCTATGAAGCTGCTGTCTGACGCGCTGCTGGGGTTCCTGGCCGGGCTGGTCATAACGCTGGGAGCCACGGCCTATTTGTCGCTGGAGAGCACCATGGCCGGGGCGCTGATGTTCACGGTCGGTCTGTTCGCCATCTGTTCCTTCGGCTGGAACCTGTTCACGGGCAAGGTCTGCTATTCGTTCGGCAAGGGCTGGCGATATATCGGCTTCCTCGCCGTGGTGTGGCTGTCAAACTTCGCCGGAGCCGCCGCCGGAGGGGCGCTCGTGCGCCTCACGCGCCTGACCGGCGTGGTGGAGCGCGCGCAGGCTCTGGCGGCGACCAAGCTTGGCGACAGCCTGTTAAGCGTGTTTGTTCTAGCCATATTCTGCAACATACTCATATACATAGCCGTAGAGGGCTACCGCTCTATACCGCACGAGCTGGGGAAATACCTCGCGGTGTTCTTCGGCGTGACCGTGTTCGTCGTGTGCGGCTTTGAGCACTGCATAGCCAATATGTACTACTTCACTGCGGCCGGAGCCTGGTTCGGAGCCGGTGCGGGAATGACAAATCCGTTTGTGTTCATCCTTGTAAATACGCTCGGCAACGTGGTGGGCGGGCTGCTCATACCGGCGGTGACGCGCCTGAGCGGCCGTTGCGCCCGCCTCGCCGGACGCGAGGAGAGTGTGCGCTGATACGACGGAGGAGAGACATGCTCAACTTTGACCTGCATACCCCTACAAAGATATACTTCGGCCGCGGCCGTGTGGACGACACGGGCGCGGCCGTGCGCGAGCTGGGCGTGAAGAAGCCGCTTATCTGCTACGGCGGCGGCAGCGCGGTGCGCAGCGGACTGCTGGAGAGGGTGGAGCGCAGCCTGCGCGGCGCGGGGCTCGACTTCGCCGAGCTGGGCGGCGTCCAGCCGAATCCCACGGCTGAGTTCTCGGCCTACACGGCCAGGTTTGCCCGGGAAAACGGCTGCGACATGCTCCTGGCCGTCGGCGGCGGCAGCGTGATAGACTCAGCCAAGATGGCGGCCTATTGCGTGCACGCGGACTTTGAGCCGTGGGACGTTACCATGAAGCGCGCCGTGCCCGCCGGGCGCGTCCCGCTGGGAGTGGTGCTGACGATCGCGGCCACGGGCAGCGAGACCAGCAACAGCGCCGTTTTGACCTGCGACGGGCTCAAGCGCGGCTACAGCAGCGATTTGAACCGCCCGGACTTCGCCATAATGGACCCCGAGCTGACCATCACATTGCCGCCGTACCAGACGGCCTGCGGTGTCGTGGACATCATGTCGCACACGATGGAGCGCTACATGTGCCGCAATACGGACAACGCCCTTGTGGACAACCTCAGCGAGGGGCTGCTCCGCGCGGTCATAGACGCGGGAAAGCGCGCGTACAATGTACCGGACGACTACGAGGCTCGGGCTACGCTCATGCTTGCGGGCAGCCTTTCGCACAACGGTCTGATGGGCGCCGGGCGCGACTGCGGCATGTGGGCGCACAAGCTCGAGCACGAAATGAGCGGCCTGGACGACGGCATCGCCCACGGAGCGGGGCTTGCGGTGGTCTGGCCGGCCTACCTCCAGTTCCTCGCCGGGCACGGCGCCGCCGGGCAGCGGCTGATGCGCTACGCCGTGCAGATTTGGGGCATAGAGCCGGACTTTGAGCACCCGGAACGCACCATCCAGTCCGGCATCGAGTCCACGAGGGCGTATTTTGAAAGCCTGGGTATGCCGGGCACGCTCGGCGACCTTGGCCTGACCGAGGCCGACATCCCCACCATGAGCGGCAAGTGCACCGCCGGAGGCTCGGTCACCTTCCCGGCCATCGTGCCGATAGGCAGGGGGGAAGTGGAGGAGATATTCCGCCTCTGCCTGTGAGCGGGAACATCGCCGCCGCCCGGTTCGTCCAATATGCGAACCCACAAGGAGGTGGCGTAATGAAACACAGGCGTTTTTTGATACCGGCGGCCATAGCCCTCGCGGCGGCGCTGCTGCTTACGGCCTGCGGACAGCCGGCAGGGAACACCGACCCCAGCCCCGCGCGGACGCACACCGTGGCAACTCCGCCTCCGGACGACCCTGAGAGCCTGCCCGAGGACAGCTCCTCGTCCGGCTCCAACGGCGCCGGCATAGACTACCGCGTAGTGTATCAGGGCTTCACCGCCGTCGCCCTGGACGATGCCGAGACAAGAGCTGCATTTGATTCAATCGGCTGCGGGGTCATAACCGGCGACAGCGAGTGGCAGGATTTTATGAGCCGCTATTGCCCCGGTATATGGTACAATGAGTTCAGCTTCCCGGACGATACCCTGGTGTTCAGCGTACAGGGCGTTGCGCGCCCGGCATTCAACAGCGGAGGCGCAGTTGAAAGCGTAGGCTTTGATAACGGCGCTCCGTACATAGAGAAGTCGGACACGGATGAGATCTACGCGCTGAATACCGCCGACACCACTCACTTTTTCGTGACCGTTGTGGCTGTTGACAGCGCAGACGTGCCCGAGAATGTACAAAACGTGTACGGCGCATCAGCGGACTGAGCCGGCGGATACTATCTTACGGCAAACGGCACAGCCACGCTGTGCCGTTTCTCCGTTAGGTGAGCAGTGCCAAGCTCGCTTTTTGGTGCAGGAAAAGAGAGGACGCGCCCTCGGCGGGCTGATAAAATGTAATTGCAAAAGGGGGAGCGGCTATGGACTGGATAGACAGGCTGAACGAAGCCGTGCGCTACATTGAAGACAACCTGACCGGCGAGATAGAGTACGAGAAGCTCGGCCAAATCGCCTGCTGCTCCGCGTACCACTTCCAGAGGATGTTCAACTATATCGCCGGCGTGCCCCTGTCCGAGTATATCCGCAGGAGGAAGATGTCGCTTGCGGCGGTGGACATACAGGGCGGGGAGGCGAAGATAATAGACGTGGCGGCTAAGTACGGCTACGCCTCGCCGACGGCGTTCAACAGGGCGTTTCAGTCCGTCCACGGCGTCAGCCCGTCCGCAGTCAGGGGCGAGGGCGTCCCGATAAAGTCGTTCCCCCCAATAACCATCAAAGTCACCGTCAAGGGAGTGGAGGAAATGAACTACCGCATAGAGACGAGGAAGGCGTTTCGCATCGTCGGAAAGTCCTTCCCGCTGAGCCGGGAGATCGAGCGCAACTTTGCGGAGGTGCCGCAGATGTGGCAGGGCGCGGTCGAGGACGGCACGATAGAAAAAATCGTCTCGCTTATGAACGGCGAGCCGCGCGGAGTCCTGGGCGTGAGCGTGTGCACAGACGGCGAGGAGTGGCGCTACTATATAGCGGTCTCGTCCGCCGCCGAAATCGACGACGCGCTGGAGGAATATGTCGTCCCGGGCTGCACCTGGGCTGTGTTCCCCGGCTCCGGGACGGGGAAGTCCATTCAGGAGCTGGAAGGGCGCATAGTGACGGAGTGGCTGCCAACCTCCGGCTATGAGTTCACAAATGGTCCCGACATCGAGGTGTACTTCGAGCCGAACCCCGAAAACACCGCCTACGAGGTCTGGATACCCGTGAGAAAAAGGCAGGAGTAATCAAAAAGCGGACCAGAGTAAATCTCCGGTCCGCTTTTTGCTGTTGTGTCCGTATTCTCAGATATCTCCGAGCAGGTCGTCCATGTCGTAGATGCCCGGCTCCTTGACGGAGGCGATGTACTTCGCGGCGGCGATGGCGCCGGAGGCGAATACCTCGCGGCTGAGCGCCTCGTGACGGAGAGTGAACACCTCGTCGGCGCCGGCAAAAATCACCTCGTGCTCGCCGACTATGGTTCCTCCGCGTATGGACGAGATGCCTATCTCCTCGCGGCGGCGCTTCTGCCTGACGCTGTGCCGCTCGTATACGTACTCCGGCTGATAGGGCAGAGCCTCGGCGGCGGCGTCGGCCAGCATGAGGGCGGTGCCGCTCGGCGCGTCGAGCTTGCGGTTGTGGTGCCGCTCGAGTATCTCCACGTCGAAGTTCCCGCCCAGGACCGCCGCGGCCTTGCGCACCAGGCGCATCATGAGGTTTATGCCGAGGGACATGTTGCCGCTTTTGAACAGCGGCACTTTCTTTCCCGCCTCCTCGATCTCCGCGAGCTGATGCTCGGAGTAACCGGTGGTGCACAGCACGGCGGGTATCTGACGGCTGACGCAGTATTCCAGCAGCGCCGTGAGGTTGGCGGGGTTGGAGAAATCTATGACCACGTCGGCCTCTCCGGCGTAGTCGCCGGGGACAGAGTAGACGGGGAAGCCGTTTTTCTCAAGCGGCGTGCGGTTGAAGCCGCATGGTATCTCCACGTCGTCCATACCGGAGCAGAGGTTCACCACGCTCTGCCCCATGTGGCCGTTGCAGCCTGAGACGATTATCTTTAGCATAGCCGCGCCCTCGCCTTATACGGTCTTCAGACCGACGCCGTGCATGCTCTCGATAAGCTTGGCCTTGGTGTCCTCGGCCATGTCGACCAGCGGGAGGCGGAGCTTGCCGACGTTCATTCCGGCGAGGTTCATCGCGGTCTTGACCGGGATGGGGTTCGTCTCTATGAACAGCTTGTCAAAGAAGTCGGCCAGCTTGAAATAGTGCTGCGTGGCGGCCTTGAAGTCGCCGGCGAGACACAGCTCGCAGAGCTTGGCGACGTCGGCCGGAATGATGTTGGAGGCGACGGAGATGACGCCGACAGCGCCGAGAGCCATCATGGCCACGGTGTCGGAGTCGTTGCCGGACCAGAACACGAGGTCGTCGCCGCACATGCTGCGTGTGAGCGAGTACTCGCCTATGTTGCCGCTGGCCTCCTTGACGCCGTTGATGTTCGGGTGCTGGCTGAGCGCCTTGTACGTGGCGGGCTTGATGCCGATGCCGGTGCGAGAGGGGACGTTGTACAGTATCATGGGTACGTTCACGCGGTCGGCGACATACGTGAAGTGCTCGATGAGACCCTTCTGCGTGGACTTGTTGTAATAGGGCGTGACCATGAGGATGCCGTCGGCTCCGGCGGCCTCGGCCTGTTTGGCCTGCTCAAGCGCGTGCTCGGTGTTGTACGAGCCGACGCCCGCTATGACCTTCATGCGTCCGGCGCACTTTTCGACCGTGAGTTCTACAAGCTTGTTGTGTTCTTCCTCGGTGTGCGTGGGGTTTTCACCCGTGGTTCCACAGACCAGTATCGCGCTGGTTCCGCCGGCGTACTGGAAGTCAATGAGTTCGGCGTACTTGGCGTAATCTACCCCGGTCTCGGTAAACGGCGTGACGATGGCTGTGCACGAGCCGGTGAATATAGGTGTCTTGGCCATGATTGCTTATCCTCCTTCTCAGTTTGATGAAGTATGTTCTCCGTCCCCCGGACGCCCGTCTGCGGGCGACGGGGACGGTCTCGGACTCTTACTTTTTGGTGATGTAGCCCTCGGCGGCCAGCAGCTCGGCCAGCTCCACCGCTCCGCCGGCGGCGCCGCGCAGGGTGTTGTGGCTCAGGCAGACGAACTTGTAGTCGTACTGCGTGTCGGGGCGCAGGCGGCCGATGGAGATCTGCATTCCGCCCTCGTTCATGCGGTCGAGGCGCGTCTGGGGACGGTCGGGCTCCTCGTAGTATCTGAGGAACTGCTCCGGCGCGCTGGGGAGCTTCAGCTCCTGCGGCCTGCCCTTGTAGGCCGCCCATACGGCCTTCATCTCGTCCATGGACGGCGTCTTGTCAAAGGAGCAGAACACGGCGGCCATGTGGCCGTTGGAGGCGGGGACGCGCAGGCACTGCGCGGTGATGGCCGGCTTCTCGGCGTTGGCGATGCGGTCGCCGTCGACCCTGCCCCAGACCTTCATGGGCTCCTGCTCGCTCTTTTCCTCCTCACCGCCGATGTAGGGGATGACGTTGTCGACCATTTCAGGCCAGGTCTCGAAGGTCTTTCCTGCGCCGGAGATGGCCTGATAGGTGCAGACGAGGATCTTGTTCAGCCCGTACTCCAGCCTCAGCGGGGAGAGGGCGGGGACGTAGCTCTGGATGGAGCAGTTGCTCTTGACGGCGATGAAGCCGCGCGTGGTGCCCAGGCGCTTTTTCTGCGCGGGGATGATCTCCAGGTGCCCGGGGTTTATCTCGGGGATGACCATCGGCACGTCCGGAGTCCAGCGGTTGGCGCTGTTGTTGGAGACGACCGGCGTCTCGCTCCTGGCGTACTCCTCCTCGAGCGCAAGTATCTCCTCCTTCTTCATGTCCACGGCGGAGAAGACGAAGTCCACCTCGCCGGCGACGGAAGCCACGTCCGAGGCGTCCTTGATGACGATACTCTTTGCGCACTCGGGCATCGGGACGTCCAGCGCCCAGCGCTTGGAGACGGCCTCCTCGTAGGTCTTGCCCGCGCTGCGCTTACTCGCGGCGATGACCTTCAGCTCGAACCAGGGGTGGTTCGCTATAAGGGTTACAAAGCGCTGACCCACCATACCGGTGCCGCCAATGACGCCTACTTTAAGTTTTTCCATTGCAAGACCTTCCTTTCGCCATACGATAAGAGTATTCGTATGTGTGCTGAATAATGCCGGTACAAGCCGTGCTTGCAATTGCGGCCGTCAGCTACTATAATGGATGTAAATTTGTCGATTGCTGACGATGCGTCCGGCTTTCTACTTATATTATCACCCAACGCGCTTTCAGTCAATAAATCGTCAAAATGAAAACATCCAAAGGTGGAAGTATGAAGACAGGGAAATATCGGAAGAATATACTGGCGGCCGCGCTCGCGGCTGCTCTTGCGCTCAGCCTGGGCGCCGTCGGCGCGCTGGCGTCCGGCGACGAGGTGTATATAAACGGCTCGCCCCAGCCCGGTACGCTGGACGGCATGTACGCCCTCGGCTCCGGCGGAGTGACGCAGCTTAGCGGCTCCGGGCAGTATGTTATGACCGCAAACGGCCTTGCACAGCTCGGCAGCGGCGCCTCCGTGCCGGAGGGCGACCCCGAGCACCTGGAGGTCACCGGCACGCTGGAGCTGCCCTACGACAAGGTGCGCGTCGCGCTCTACTACTACGCGGACGAGAGCAGCGTGCGCAACCCCACGCTGGATTACGCCAACCTTGAAAACGAAGTCGGCAGCGGCTACGACTTCGGCTACTATGACTCGGAGCGCGAGTTCCACGCGCTCGGCGGCACGGACGAGACGGAGATAACGATGGTCATAGACCGCAACACCTCCACCGGCGGCGGCACCGTGGGCTGCTATCACATACGCCTGCCCGGCACGTACTCCACCTATGACGAGGCGCTCTTGTCGGCGAGCGAGTATTCCGACGGCTTCCCCGCGTACTATAACGGCCGCTTCTACGCCCTCTACGGCGAGTTTGAGACGGCGGGCGAGGCGCAGCTCGCGCTGGACGCCGCCGGCGGCTACGGCGAGGTATACACCGCCAGCGACCGCTGCGTGGTGGTGACCAGGACCGAGGACTCGTCCATACTGTTCGAGTTCGACTGCGGCAGCCAGCACAGCCTGGCGGTGGAGCCGCGCAGCACGCGCGGCGACGCGCTCACCTGGTTCCGCGGCTACACCTACCGCGGCGGCTTTGAGTACACGCGGCGCGACGGCGAGCGGCTGACCGTCGTGAACGTGGTGGACATAGAGGACTATGTCAAGGGCGTCCTCCCGTATGAGATGAGCGACGGCTGGCCGCTGGAAGCCCTGAAGGCGCAGGCGATGTGCGCGCGTACATACGTTGCCAGCCGCTTCAACGCCCTGAGCACCTACAACTGCGACGTGACCAACGACACCTACAGCCAGGTCTACCGCGGCACCAACGCCTCCACATCGGGCACGGACGCGGCTGTCGAGGCGACGGAGGGGCTGTACATAACCTATGACGGCAAGGCGATAGACGCGCTGTACTGCTCGTCCAACGGCGGAGCCACCGAGAACAGCGAGAACGTCATGTACTCCGCCGTGCCCTACCTCGTGGGCAAGGTCGACCCGTACGAGGCCGCGTCCAACAGCCTGAACGCCAACAGCAGCTGGACGAAGACCGTGACCGGCTCGCAGCTCGCCTCGGCGGCGAACAGGTACGGCTACGCGCTTTCAAATGTCACGGACGTGGAGCTTGAGCTGTCCGGCAGCGGGAACGTGATAGGCCTGACCATGACCGACTCCGACGGGCGCACGGCCACGTTCCGCCGCAGCGAGTGCTACAACCTCGTCACTGCGGTGCTGGGGCTGAACAGCATACACTTTGACGTCTCCGAAGCCTCCGGCGGCTTCACCTTCACCGGCGGCGGATGGGGACACAGCCTGGGCATGAGCCAGTACGGCGCCTATGCCATGGCCGACACCTACGGCTTTACCTTTGACCAGATTATCAACTTCTACTACACCGGCGTGGAGCTTTCGTGCGGAGTAGTGCGTTGAGGTGTGAAATGAAGAAATCGGATTTTTACTTTGATCTGCCCGAGGAGCTTATCGCCCAGACCCCGCTGGAAAAGCGCGACTCCTCGCGCCTGATGTGCCTGGACAGGTACAGCGGCGAGATAACCCACCGCGTGTTCACCGACCTGGCGGATATGCTAAACCCCGGCGACTGCCTGGTCATGAACGACTCGCGCGTCCTGCCCGCCAGGCTGCTGGGCAGCCGCGAGACGGGCGGCGCGGTGGAAGTGCTGCTGCTGCGCGACCTGGGCGGCGGACAGTGGGAGTGCCTCACGCGCCCGGGACGCAAGACCAAGCCCGGCACGCACCTGAGCTTCGGCGGCGGCGAGCTGACCGCCGAAGTGCTCAGCGTGGCCGAGGGCGGCAACCGCATAATACAGTTCAACTACGACGGCATTTTCCTGGAAATACTCGAGCACCTGGGCAAGATGCCCCTGCCGCCCTATATCAAGGAGGAGCTTCAGGACGCCGAGCGCTATCAGACGGTGTATTCGCGCGAACTCGGCTCCGCCGCCGCGCCCACGGCGGGACTGCACTTCACCAGAGAGCTGCTTGACAAGATAGCGGCCAAGGGCGTGCGCGAGTGCTTCGTGACCCTCCACGTCGGACTGGGCACCTTCCGCCCCGTCAAGGAGGACGAGATTGAAGACCACGACATGCACAGCGAGTTTTGCATAATGCCCGAGGAGACCGCGCGCATCATAAACGAGACAAAGGCCGCGGGCGGGCGAGTGGTCTGCGTGGGCACGACCTCCTGCCGCACGGTCGAGAGCTTCGCCAAGTCCGACGGCAGCATGGAGCCGACCAGCGGCTGGACGAACATCTTCATCTACCCCGGCTACGAATTCAAGTGCATGGACGCGCTTGTGACGAACTTCCACCTGCCTGAGAGCACGCTTGTCATGCTCGTCTCCGCCTTCGCCGGACGCGAGCACGTGCTGAACGCCTATGCCGAGGCGGTCAGGGAGCGCTATCGCTTCTTCTCGTTCGGCGATGCGATGTTCATATCCTGACGCAGGGATCAGCGGAATAACTCTACAGGATTCGTGGGGTTATTCCGCATTTTTTAAAGACCGGGCGGCATCTTAAACAGATTTTAAACTTTAGGCGTCTTTTTTCTTAAACGGCACTGAGCGTATAATAAACACGAGGTGAAGGACATGGCAAAGATACTCATATGCGACGACGATCCGGACATTGTTGCGGCGCTGAAGATCTATCTCACTAACGAGGACTACACGCTTTACACCGCCTCGACCGGCCGCGAGGCGCTGGACTGCATACGTCAGAACAACATAGACCTCGTGCTCATGGACATCATGATGCCGGAGATGGACGGCATAGCCGCAACCGTGAAGCTGCGTGAGGAGTACAACATCCCCGTTATCTTCCTCACGGCCAAGAGCGAGCTGAGCGACAAAGTCCTGGGCTTGAACGTCGGAGCCGACGACTACGTGACGAAGCCCTTCGACCCCGTGGAAGTACAGGCGAGAGTGCGCAGCCACCTGCGGCGCTATATGCGCCTCGGCGGGCAGCTCAAGCCGGAGCCGGTAAAGGACGTGCTCAGCATCGGCGGCATAGAGCTGAACGACGCTGAGAAGTCCGTAATGGTAGACGGCGAGCCGGTGAATCTGACGCCCATCGAGTACAACATACTGCACCTGCTGATGCGCAACCCCAACCGCGTGTTTTCCTCCAGCCAGATCTATGAGATGGTCTGGAACGAAAACGCCATCGGCAACGAGAGCAGCGTCGCAGTCCACATCCGCCACCTCCGTGAGAAGATCGAGATAAACCCCAGCGAGCCGAGATACCTGAAAGTTGTCTGGGGCCAGGGGTACAAAATGGAGGCCAGGAAATGAATGAAAGTCTTGACAGGGTAGAAACAGAGCAGAAGCCGGAGCCGGAGAGGCTCAGAAAAGAGAAAAAAGCAAAAAAGCCGAAAACGGGCAGGCAGTATATAAGCCGCATGGCCTGGGTCAAGGCTATAGTCTATGTGCTCATGCTCATATTCTTCGCGACGTTGGTGCTCGGCGTGTTTGAAGCGCTGCTGAGCTATGACAACCTGTGGCGTTTTTCGAGCGCGGGGGAATTTACAGCCACGCTGGATGACGAATTGGGCACTGATGTGATAAGCCGCAGCGAATACGAATACGCCGTCGGGCTTATGAACATCATATATAACCTTTCTAGCTGGGCCGTGCCGCTTATAATCATCGGCGCGCTCGGGCTTATTGCCTGCGCGGCGTTCCTCATGTGCGGAGCGGGGCGCAGGAACGGACGCGACGATGTCGTGCCGCTGGTAATGGACAAAATCCCGCTGGATGTCTACGCCGCGATATGCTGCGCGCTGGGAGTGCTGATAATTGTCGCCTACGTCTACGCCCTCGTGCCCATCACCTACGGCATGTTCGTCTACTCCGAGCCCGCCGTGATATTCGCCGTGTCCTCGTGCGTAATCTGGTACATCGCTTATGTCGTCGCCCTCGCGCCGTTCCTCTCTCTCGCGACCCGCGTGAAGCTGGGCGGAGGCATCTGGTGGCGCAACACGCTTATATGCTGGGTGTGCAGGCTCTGCTGGCGTGCCGTCAAGTGGTGCTGGAGTCTGGTCAAGCGCTTCTGCGGCTGGATATGGTACATGACGAGGAAGATACCCATAGTCCCGCGCACGGCGCTGATAGCCGGTATAGCGATTGTGTTGGAACTGTTCTTCTGCGCGCTGGCCTTCGGTTACGGTTACTATGATGGCCTGGCGGTTTTAATCGCAATCGTGTACAACGTTGCGCTGTTCGTTGCGCTGTGCTTCGGCGCGTGGCAGATGAAGACGCTCAAGGCGGCGGGCGAGCGCATGGCCAGAGGTGAGATCGACGAGAAGATAGACACACAGCAAATGTACTGGGAGTTCAAAAAGCACGCTGAGAACCTCAACTCCATCGGCGACGGCATGGCCGCGGCGGTCGAGCAGCGCATGAAGTCCGAGCGGCTCAAGACCGAGCTCATAACGAACGTCTCGCACGACATCAAGACGCCGCTCACAAGCATCGTAAACTACGTCGACCTGCTCCAAAAGCCGCACACGCCCGAGCAGGAGAGCGAGTATCTCGAAGTGCTCGAGCGGCAGAGCAAGCGCCTAAAGAAGCTCACCGAGGACTTGGTCGAGGCCAGCAAGGCCAGCACCGGCAACATGAACGTGAACATCGTCTCCACCAGTTCGCGCGAGATGATAGAGCAGTCCCTCGCCGAGTACGGCGCACGCATGGAGCAGGGGATGCTCACCGTCATAACCAACATCCCCGACCCCGCGCCGCGCGCCATGGCCGACGGAAGGCTGCTCTGGAGGGTGCTGGATAACCTTTTCAACAACGTCGTCAAGTACGCAATGCCCAATACCCGCGTGTACATCGACGCCGCCGCGGACGGCGGGGAGGTCATAATCTCCGTAAAGAATATCTCCCGTGACCCGCTCAACGTCTCCGCCGACGAGCTTATGGAGCGCTTCGTGCGCGGCGACTCGTCCCGTCACACCGAGGGCAGCGGCCTGGGACTGAACATAGTCCAGAGCCTGATAACGCTGATGCACGGCAAGTTCTCGCTGAGCGTCGACGGCGATCTGTTCAAGGCCGAAATACGCCTCCCCGAGGCGAAGTGAGAAAAAGAAGGCGCCTTAGGCGCCTTCTTTTTTCGCGTGTCAAAGTAAATTGCCAAGGCGCTGCGCCTGTGGTAGAATAGGCGGCGGAACGGAGGCAATGCCATGAACGCTTTTATTTTGATGCTGCCATTTTTCTTCATACGCCTTATCATGCTGCCCACGCTCAACCGCGAGGCCGCGCGGCGCGCATCGGACTTCGCGCCCACATACGGCGGCGAGCGTTTCGCCAGCACCATATACCAGCTCACCAGCGTGGCGATATTCATATACCCGTTTTTCATGCGCGTGGAGTTCGATTTCTCCTGGCAGTTTTGGGTCGGTGCCGTCTGCTACGTGCTGGGCATCGTGCTCCAGGCGGCGTCCGTGTACGCCTTCGCCGCCCCGGACGAGAACGGCCTGTGCACAAAGGGCGTCTACCGCTTCTCGCGCAACCCTATGTACGTCGCGTACTTTTTCGTGTTCATCGGCATAACCGCGCTATCCAAGTCACCGCTGCTGCTCAGTCTGACGGTCATGTTCCAGGTGTCGGGGCACTGGATAATCCTCTCCGAGGAGCGCTGGTGCCTGAACCAGTTCGGCGAGGCATACGAAAACTACATGCAGCGCGTGAGAAGGTACATATAAAAGCAACTGTCTGAAAAGGCCTCGACGGCCTTTCCCAAAACGCAAAACCGGCGGTGCATGGCACCGCCGGTGATTTTATATTTTGGCCTATCTCCGGCCGCCACCGCCGCCGGCGCGGCCGCCTCCTCCGAAGCCGCCGCCACGGAAGCCGCCTCCTCCGAAGCCGCCGCCTCCAAAACCTCCGCCGCCGAAGCCGCCGCCTCTGGGCGGGCGCGGTCCCGGGCCGTGGGGCGGGCGAGGACCTCTGGGGGGACGCGGACCTCTCGGACCGCCGCAGAAGAAGAACAGCGGCACGCCGCCGTAACGCCTGCGCCTCGCCGAGCCGACCGAACCGAAGACGACGAACAGCACTATCAGCCCCACTGCCACGGTTATAAGCACGGAAAACGCCGAGCTGCTGCGGTCATAGTAGCCGTCGTAATATCCGTCGTAGTAGTCGTCATAATAGCCGTCGTCGTAGTAGCCGCCCGGGTCGGAGCCGGTCTGTGTGTCCGAGGTTCCGCCGTACAGCTCGACGTCGTATATCTCCTCATAGACGTCTATGAGGTGCGGAAAGAGCGATGCCACGGCCTCGTCATACTGTCCGGCGTCGGAGAGCGGCCAGAAGTACTCGTCCAGCATGGCGTTGATCTCACTGGTGGAGATCTGGTTGGTCAGTCCCTGGCCTACGGCCAGCCAGCCCCTGTCCTCCTGCACCACGTGGAGCAGCAGCATGCCGTTGTTGGCGCTGTCGCTTCCGACGCCCCAGTCGTTGAACAGCTGCCAGGCGTACTGCTCGCTGTCATAGCCGCCGGGCAGGTAGTTTATCGTGACGACGACTATCTGCGCGCCGTCGCACTCCTGCTCCAGCGGGCCGGAGGCGTTGAGTATAAGCTCCTTCGTGCTCTCGGAGAGCGTGCCGGCCTGATCGTTCACGTAGAAGTCCTCGCTCGGCTCCAGCGCGCCGCTGGCCAGCGCGGCCGTGGCGAGGGTGAACACAAGTACAAGCGCCAGAAGCGCCGAAAAACACTTCTTCATGGGCATCAGCTAAACGTGTCGGGGGGATAGACGCCCGCGAAGGTCGCCAGCTCCCGGGTCGGGAACTTGTTGTAGGTAGAGCGCGTGAAGTCCAGCACCTGGCTGTTGTAGTTGTTTTCATCTATCATCTTCTGCGCGCCGTTGTACGTTTCGGTATAGCTGTCGAGGTCGGCCTGTTCGTCCTCGGTCAGCTCGCAGCCCTCCAGCGTGCGCAGGGCGCGGCTGAACTCGGCGTCGAGGTCTTCATTGGCGTAGAACATGCTGTTTATGGACGCGCTGTCGCACGCCCACTGCAGGTAGTCCTGCTCGTCGGCGAGGGATTGCGCCGCCTCGCTGTCATAGCGGTTGAGTATGGTCCACACGCCGTTGACGGCCTGGAGCTTTTCCAGCAGGCGGGTGTAAATGCTGCGCTGTCCCTCGACGTTGGTGAAGAAGGCGTCCTCCACCGCGTCTATCTCGTTGCCCAGCTTGGCCTGGGTGTTGACCATGAGTATGCTTGAGCACAGTATCACGGCCAGTATGATTGCAACTACGGGTTTTTTAAAAAAGTTCATTTACAAGCGTCAACCTCTCAGTTCAAGCAGCTTCTGCTTCAGCTCGCCCTCGATGCGGCCAAGCTCGATTTCGGCCTCGGCGCGCTTCGCCGCGCCGTCGGCCTGGATCTGGCGAACCTCCTCCAGGGTGGATATCAGCTCCTGATTCGTCTTTTGCAGCGTCTCTATGTCCACGATGCCGCGCTCGGCCTCGCGGGCTATCTCCACGCTGCCCTGGTGCAGCTTCTCGGCGTTCTGCTGCAGCAGGCGGTTGGTTACGTCGTTGACGTTGCGCTGCGCCTCCATGGCCTGCTGGCTGTGGTGCAGCGTCAGCGCCATGACCATCTGACTTTTCCACAGCGGGATGGTGTTCACGATGGAGGAGCGGATCTTCTCCGCCATGACGGAGTCGTTGGACTGTATCATGCGTATCTGCGGCGCCATCTGGATGGACACCATGCGCGTCAGCTCCAGGTCGTGCAGCTTCTTTTCGAAGCGGCCTATCATGTTGGCAAAGTCGTTGGCGGCCTGGGCGTCCTCGGCCTTGCCGGTCTCCCGGGCGGTGGCCTGGAGCTTGGGCAGCTCGGTCTCGCGCAGCTCCTTGCACTTGAGCTTGCCGGCGAGGATGTACATAGTCAGCTCCTTGTAGTACTGCTGATTCTTCTCGTACATCTTGTCCATCATCGCGATGTCCTTCATCAGCGTGACTTCGTGCTTTTCAAGCTCGGCCGTTATCTTGTCGACGTTGTCCTCGGCCTGGTCGTACTGGGCTTTGAGCGCGGCTATGCTCTGGCGCTGCTTTTTGAAGAAGCCGAGGAAGCCCTTCTTTTCGCTCTCGTCAAAGTCCAGACCCTGGAGCTGAATGACGAGGTTCGACAGCTCCTCGCCGATCTCGCCCATGTCCTTGGTGCGCACCTTGCCCAGCGCGGCACCGGAGAAATCGGCGATGTTCTTCTGCGCGGCGGAGCCGTAGTTGAGTATCTGCTCGCTGTTCGTGACGTCTATCTGCCCGGCGAAGTCGCGCACTGCGGCCTGCTCGGCGGGGGAGAGCCGCTCAAACTCCAGCTTCTCCGGCGGGATCTCCTGCTTAGCGGGGGCTACCGCCTCAGCCGTGGGCTCCTCGAACGTCAAATCGGGGGCGGCCTGGGTCGCCGTCGCGTTGGGGTCGAGAGTCAGTGAGGGGATGAACTCCTTGTTTTCGTCCATTTTGTCCAAATCCTTTCCGGTTTACTTGTCCTGGGCTTGAGTCTGCGTGCCGCGTGCGGCCTTGATGATGGTGTCCTGCTCGTCGTCTCCGGTCAGCCCCTCGCGCTCAAGCATACGGTTCATGACGGAGATGTCCGTCTCTATGTCCAGAGCCTGGTCTTCAAACAGGCTGTCGAGCTGCTTCTTGAAGGCGTCCACGGCCGTGTCGAGCATCTCCTCTATGCTGTTCATGCTCCGGGACAGGTTTTCGCCCTCGATGCCCTGACCGCTCATGCGGTCGTAGGCGTTGAGCAGCTTTATGGTGGTGGGCAGGTAGTAGTCTAGGAACTTGCGTATTTCCGGCACGTCGGACGGGTCGTCCACGGCGTCCTGGATGATCTTGTCCGAAATGCGCATCAGCTCGTTTATCC
>OLVZ01000720.1_pt1 | contig 30993 bp, 25 predicted proteins | sample 1673341 | NCBI WGS metagenome assembly OLVZ01 (sample SAMEA3178944, study PRJEB25190) | human gut metagenome | biome: human gut; feature: human-associated habitat; material: faeces | place: Austria | collected 2013 | reverse complement strand
GGAAGGGTGTCCTGCACGATGATGATCCCCATTTTTCAGAGCTTTTGAAGCTCTGAAAAATGCCGCAGCGTGGCGAAAAGACTTTTTCGACACGCTGGGCGCCCGGCGGAATGGCCTTTCCGCCGGGCGCATATATTTGTTTCGGTGATGCTATGAAACGAATCCTGCCCCTGCTGGTACTGTGCCTGCTTCTGACGGGCTGCGTGGCGCTGCCGGCTACGGCTCCGGCGGAGCCTATGTATCTGGCACTGACCTTTGATGACGGGCCATCGCCCCAGTATACGCCCCGATTGCTGGATGGCCTGAAGCAGCGGGGCGTCCACGCCACCTTTTTCCTCATCGGTCAGCAGGTGCAGGACTATCCGGAACTGGTGCAGCGCATCCGGGCGGAGGGACACCAGATCGGCAACCACACCTATGACCATGCGCCGCTGGACCGCCTGTCCTGCGGTGAGGCCATGGCGGACCTGAGCCGCTGCGACGGCGTTTTGCAGGAGCTGGCAGGGGAGGGGACCTACTGGGTCCGGCCGCCCTATGGCTTCATCACCGAGGAGGAGCTGGCGGCATGGAGCACGCCCATGCTGTACTGGTCTGTGGATACCTGCGACTGGGAGTGTCGGGATGTACAGAAGGTGTTCGCCGCCATCTGTCAGGCGAGGGACGGGGATGTGATCCTGCTGCACGACTGCTACGGAACCAGCGTGGAGGCGGCCTTGCAGGCCATCGACTGTTTGTCGGAGCAGGGGGTGGAATTCGTCACCGTGGAGGAGCTGTTTGCTCTCCGGGGGCAGACTGCCGAGGCCGGGCATCTGTATCGACGACCCGAGTGAGAAAAATGGGCAAAAAAGGTCCCCGAAGCATTGCTTCGGGGACCTTCTTTCAACCAATAGATCTTACAGACCGGCGGCGACCATGCAGTTCAGCACCAGCGTCAGGATAACGAAGATGGCACCCACCCACTTGGTGGCCTTAGCCAGCTTGGCATCCACGGAGCGGGCCTTACTGCGGCTCATGTAGGAATCAGCGATGCCGCCGATGGCACCGGACAGACCCTGACTCTTACCGGACTGGAACAGAACAATGAGGATCAGCACCAAAGCAGACAGCAGCTGCAGAATCGTAACAGCAATTTTCATAATCTTTCCCTCCAACAAAATAAAGCCCAAAGAGGCTATTCTTCATAGTACAACCCATCATACCATATCGTCCACGGAATTTCAAGGGGAAACTCCCTTTTTGCCCGAAAAAATCCGGAAAAATCCATCGAACATCTGTTGCAAACGGAGAGAATATATGGTATACTATGAAAAACCTTATGTAAACGAAGGAGACGGCGCACATGGTACAGCTCACGAAGATGCAGCAGCGGATCTATGACTATATCGCCCAGACCATCCGGACGCAGGGCTATCCCCCCTCCGTGCGGGAAATTGGGGACGCCGTGGGGCTGAAATCCCCCTCTACCGTCCATTTTCACCTGAAGCACATGGAGGAGCTGGGGGTCATCGGCAAGGGGGCCGGCAAGGGCCGGGCGCTGACCCTGACGGAGCCGCTGCCGGAGGAGAACCAGATCCCCATTGTGGGGACGGTGGCCGCAGGTACCCCCATTCTGGCGGAGGAGTGCATCGAGGACTACCTGACCTTCGACGCCGGCGGCGACAGCAGCCAGTATTTTGCCCTCCGGGTTCGGGGGGAGTCCATGCTTAACGCAGGTATTCTGCCGGACGATCTGGTGGTGGTGCGCCAGCAGCAGACCGCTAATAACGGCGAGATCGTGGTGGCCCTGCTGGGGGACGAGGCCACGGTCAAGCGCTATTCCCGCCGCAACGGGCAGGTGTGGCTCCTGCCGGAGAATGAGGCGTACAGCCCCATTGACGGCCACGACGCACAAATTCTGGGGAAGGTGGCCGCCGTCATCCGGCGCTATTAAGGGGCTGGTGTGTCCCACAGATTTCGGATAAGCAAGAACCGGCCGCAGGGAGATTCTCCCTGCGGCCGGTTCTTGCCAAAAAAGTTTATTTTCCGGAGAACTTAGCTTTTCATATTCAGCTGCCAATCCTGAAAATCGGCAAAGGGGTCGGAGACGGTGGGGTGGATGTCGTTTTTCACCGCCCCCTCCGGCAGCAGCACGGAGTTGGACTTGAAGCACACCGCCACCAACGGCGCCTGCTCCTTCAGATAGCTGCACAGCTCCCGAGCCGCCGTCTGGCGTCCCTTGCCCTCCGATGCCGTTCGGAAGGCCGTCAGCAGGGTCTCCAGCTGTGTGTCCCGCACGCCGCCGTAGTTCAGGGCCCCGCCCGGAGACAGCAGCGGCGACAGATCCCAATCCGCCGTCAGCTTGCACTCCCCGTAGTAGAGGTCGAAATCTCCGGCCTTCAGCGCCGCCAGATAGTCCTCATAGGGCAGGGTCTTTACGTCGATCTTCACGTCGTATAGGGAGAGGTCCGACGCCAGCTTCCGGGCCATGGATACCTTGAAGCTGTTCTCCTCGTTCACCAGCATGGTGACGGAGACGGACTTTTCGCCGGAGGTATAGCCCGCCGTCTCCATAGCGGAGCGGTAGCTGTCCGGGGAATAGGTCTCCTCCAAATCCTTGGGGTAGACCGCCGCCGAGGGGGACAGGGGGAACTGGGCCGTCTGCCCATGCCCCAGCAGGAAGGCACTGACGCCGCCGGCCCGGTCCATGCCAAGGCTCAGGGCCGCCCGCAGCTTGGGGTCGTTGAAGGGCGCACGGGTGACGTTGAAGCCGATATACTGCATCACCGAGGTGGGGATGTCCGTATAGCTGCCGCTGCCGTAGACGTTGGAGGTGTTGGTGCCGGTCAGGTCGCATACCAGCATCTGGATGTCATGGGTATAGAAGGCGTAGGCCATGGAGTCGGTGTTCTTGCAGGCGGTCAGCTCGATGCGCTCCAGCGGCATGGTCTTATCCTGCCACCAGTCCGTTCGCCGGGCCAGATACACCCCGCTCTCGTCCTTGCCATAGCGGTAGGGGCCGCTGCCCACCGGTACCGTGTCCTCCTGGGTGCCGCCCTTGATGATAGGAATGTCCAGCCGGGCGGCGAATTGCGGGTTATTGCGGGTGAGGTAGATGCGGAGGGTACTCTCTCCCAGATAGGACACGGAGTCCATCTCCGCCAGCCGCTGGCCGTACCGCACGGACTCCTTGGCCCGCCGCAGGGCAGCCACCACGTCCCACGCCGTCAGGGCCGAGCCGTCGGAGAAGGTGACGCCGGAGCGCACGGTGACGGTCAGGGCGTAGCTTTCGGCGTCGTAGGAGGCGCTCTCCGCCAGACAAGGCTGGGGCAAAAAGTCGGTACCCAGCGTGTACAGACTCTCATACAGCAGCGCACCCAGTGTCTGCTGGGCGCCGTCGGCGCAGGTGATGGGGTCCCAAGTCTCCCCCTGCAGATAGGGCAGACCGAAGGAGGTGAGACGGGTATCCTGCTTGGTGCTGTCGCTCTGCTGATAGTATTGGGAGAGGGTGTCGTAGGTCTCCTCCGGCTCCTCGCCCCAGTTGCAGCCGGACAGCGGCATAAGACACGCCGCCGCCAGCAAAAGGAATAGTAAACGCTTTTTCATGGCAGTCTCCTGTTCAGATCAGGGCGATGAGTGCCGCCTGCGCTCCCCGGCGGTCCCCCATCTTCCGATGGGACCACCAGCGCTCCGGGTGGCAGCCGGTGCAGTCGGGGCATACGTCGATGCGCTGTACCCCGGCCTGCCGCAGCCACAGGGCATTGATGCCCTTCAGGTCTATGTGCCACTTTTCGCCCCGACGCACCATGTACGGCTCCGCTGCCGCACCCAGCGCCCGGCGCATGGCCTCCGGCACGTCATCGTCCGTCTCGAAACAGCAGGCCCCGATGGACGGCCCCGTGGCGGCCAGCAGATCCCCCGGCTCCGTGCCGAAGGCCTCCTGCATCCGCCGCACCGTCTTGGCGGCCAGACCGCTGGCCACCCCACGCCACCCGGCGTGGACGGCCCCGATGGCCTCCTGCACCGGGTCATACAGCAGGATGGTGCCGCAGTCGGCGGAGAACACCACCAGCGGGATGTGCTTCTCCCGGCAGATCATGGCGTCTACGCTGGCGTAGTCCCGCTGCCGGAACAGGCCCTTGCCGCAGTCCGACTCCGTCACCAGACGGATGTTGTCCTCATGAACCTGCTTGCTGAGCACCGCCCGCTGATGGGACAGACCCAGCACGCCGCAGAGCCGGCGGAAGTTCTCCTGCACATTGGCCAGATCGTCGCCCCGGCCCACGCCCAGATTCAGGCTGTTCCACGGGGAGGGGCTGACGCCGCCGGTGCGGGTGGAAAAACCGTGGCGGATGCTGCCGCACAGCAGATCGCTCTGCAGCACGGTGATGCCGTTTTCCGTATGGTCATGAAATGCCATGGCAGTCCTCCTGTCCGGGGATTTTTACGCATCCCGGCCGCAGCAGTTCTTGTACTTCTTGCCGCTGCCGCAGGGGCAGGGTTCGTTGCGGCCGATCTTCTTCACCTTGCGGGGCTGCTTCTTCACGGTGCCGTCGCCACCCACGCTCTCCGACGTGGTCTTGGCTACACGCTCCCGCTTGACCTCCTCGTTCTTCCGCAGCCGTACGGAGTACAGCCGCCGGACGGTTTCCTCCTGAATGGCGGAGATCATCTCCTCGAACATCTCCAGAGATTCCTTCTTATAGGCGATGATGGGATCCGTCTGAGCATAGGCCCGCAGACCGATGCCCTGCCGCAGATCGGTCATGGCATCGATGTGGTCCATCCAGTACTCGTCTACCACCCGCAGCAGCACCACACGCTCCACCTCACGCATGACGGGGGAGGTGAACTCCTGCTCCTTCTTTTCGTAGAAGTCGGCAGCGGCGGCGGTAAAGGCGTCGATGACCTCCTCCGCCGTCAGCTGGGGGATGCGCTCCGGCTCGAAGCGCACGGCGTACCTGGGGAAGTACAGACCCTCCACCTGACGCAGCAGCTCCCGCATCCCGGCCTCGTCGATGTGGCTCTCGCCGCCGAAGGCGCTGCTGACCTGATGGCCGATGGCGGTGGACATCATGTTCATGATGATACCCTTGACGTCCATGCCCTCCAGCACCTGCTTGCGCTGGTCGTAGATGATCTCACGCTGCTTGTTCATCACGTCGTCGTACTCCAGCACCGACTTACGGGACTGGAAGTTCCGGGACTCCACCGTGGTCTGAGCCTGCTCAATGGCACGGGTCAACATCTTGTTCTCGATGGGGGTATCCTCGTCGATGTTCATCCGCTCCATGATGCTGTTGATGCGCTCACCGCCGAACAGACGCATGAGGTCATCCTCCAGCGAGATATAGAACCGGGTCTCGCCGGGGTCGCCCTGACGGCCGGCACGGCCACGCAGCTGGTTGTCGATCCGGCGGGAGTCGTGGCGCTCGGTACCCACGATGAACAGGCCGCCGGCCTGACGCACCTGCTCCGCCTCTCCGGCGATCTCCTCCTTGTGCTGCTTCAGCTTATCGGCAAACAGGCGGCGGGCATCCAGAATCTCCTGGTTGTCCGTCTCGGCGTAGCCGGTGGCCTCAGCAATGAGCTCGTCCGACAGCCCCGCCTTCCGCAGGTCGCTGGTGGCCATGTACTCGGCGTTGCCGCCCAGCATGATATCCGTACCACGGCCGGCCATGTTGGTGGCCACGGTGACGGCGCCCAGCTTACCGGCCTGCGCCACGATCTCCGCCTCACGCTCGTGGTTCTTGGCGTTCAATACGTTGTGCTTGATGCCCGCCTTGGTGAGCATCCGGCTTAAAAGCTCGTTCTTCTCGATGGATACCGTACCCACCAGCACCGGCTGGCCCTTGGCGTGGCACTCCTCCACCTGACGGATGACCGCCCGGAACTTGCCCTGCTCCGTCTTATACACAGAGTCCTGATCGTCGATACGGGCGATGGGCCGGTTGGTGGGGATCTCCACAATGTCCAGCTTATAGATGGTGGCAAATTCCTCCTCCTCCGTCAGAGCCGTACCGGTCATACCGGACAGCTTCTGATACAGGCGGAAGTAGTTCTGGAAGGTGATGGTGGCCAGCGTCTTGCTCTCCCGCTGCACGGAGACGTGCTCCTTGGCCTCGATGGCCTGATGCAGACCCTCGGAGTATCGGCGGCCGAACATCAGACGGCCGGTGAACTCGTCCACAATGATGATCTCACCGTCCTTGATGACGTAGTCCACGTCCCGCTTCATAACGCCGTGGGCCTTGATGGCCTGATTGATGTGGTGGGCGATGGTGCTGTTCTCCGGGTCGGAGAGGTTCTCCAGATTGAAAAACTCCTCGGCCTTGGCGATACCGCGGGCGGTGAGGGTGGCCGTCTTGGCCTTCTCGTCCACCACATAGTCGGCGTCGATATCCTCGGCTTCCTCCTCCTTGGAGTCCACCTCCGCCACCACGTATTTCTTCATCCGGGCCACCAGCGACTCCGCCATGTCATACAGCTGCGTGGACTTGTCGCCCATGCCGGAGATGATGAGGGGCGTCCGGGCCTCATCGATGAGGATGGAGTCCACCTCGTCCACGATGGCGAAGTTATGGCCCCGCTGCACCTGCTCGTTCTTATAGATGGCCATGTTGTCCCGCAGGTAGTCAAAGCCCATCTCGTTGTTGGTGCCGTAGGTGATGTCGGCGTTGTAGGCGGCCTGCCGCTCCTCCTTGCTGAGGTCGTGGACAATCAGGCCCACCGACAGGCCCAGAAAGCGGTGGACCTTGCCCATCCACTCGCTGTCTCGCTTGGCCAGATAGTCGTTGACGGTGACGATGTGAACGCCACGGCCCGTCAGTGCATTGAGGTAGGAGGGCAGCGTGGCCACCAGCGTCTTACCTTCACCGGTCTTCATCTCAGCGATGCGGCCCTGATGCAGCACGATGCCGCCGATGAGCTGCACCCGATAGGGGCGCAGACCCAGCACACGGTCTGCCGCCTCCCGCACGGTGGCAAAGGCCTCCGGCAGCAGGTCATCCAGCGTCTCGCCGTTGGCCAGACGCTCCTTGAACTCCGGGGTCTTGGCCTGAAGCTGGGCGTCGGTGAGGGCCTTGTACTCGTCGGCCAGCGCCTCGATCTTGTCAGCGATGGGGTAGATGCTTTTCAGCTCCCGCTGACTGTACGTTCCGAAAATTTTCGTAATGAGTCCCATATGTATCGTGTCCTTTCTGTTTCCAAAAGGAAAGTATGCGTATTGCTCCCGTTTCCCTGCCGCCGGGCGGGAGAGCCTTCCGGCATCGCTGCGGCGAATAGAAACAAGAATACATCCTGTATCATACCACAAATTCCTGTCAGATGCAAAGGAAAAACGGCAACAAGAGCAATTTCACTAAAATAAAATGGCGACAATCGGCGTATTGAATATAGAAGGATAACGGATATCCCCGGACGGCGGCGGGGCGAGGGAGCGTATCCCGGCGGACATAGGCAGCGGCCCATGCCCGCTATCGCACATCGCACAAAAAATCATCGACTGAATGTCCGACTCAGGCGATGATTTTGTCATTTTTTGGGAACTGCGGAAAAAAGCCTTGCAACACGGAAACAAGTGATATAATATATTATCAGATATAGTGTATATAATATTTGCAATCTATGCAAATAATAGGGATGACAAGAGGAGAAGTACCGTGAGAACCAGAGATCAAGAGGAATTTCAGCGCAAAAAAATCATGCTGATGGAGAAGTGCTACGACTGCTACGCCGAAAACGGTCTGGCCTCCGTGGGCATCCGGAAGCTGGCGGAGTCCTGTGGGTGCAGCTCCGCCGTGCTGTATATCTATTTTAGAGATTTGGACGATCTCATTGTCCAGTCCACCGCCTACTGCATGGAGAAGGTGGAGGACGACTTCATGGCCAAGGCCCCCACCGATCCGCAGGGTCTGATGCGCTTCATCGACGAGATCCCCTACTGGACGGCCCGGCAGCACGGCAAGAAGTACCGCCTGATGTATCAGGTCTACACCCACCCCAAGTATATCCGCTACGGCAAGCAGTTCTTCGAGGGGGCCAACCGCCGCTACACCGAATACGCCAAATCGCTGGAGCCCAAGCTGGGCATCCCCTATACCACCATCACCCCGCTGATCTTCATCCTGATCCAGGCCAGCGTCCACTACGCCATGTTCGAGGATGAATACTATCTGCAGTCCCAGCTGGAGGCGCTGAAGCAGGCCATTCGGCTGCTTATGACCCAGTACCGCACGGAGGACGCAAGGCCCGACGCCAAGGCGGAAAGCTGACGGTTCCGCCGCAGCGGCCGCAGAAAAAACCAAATAAGACAGAAACGAACCCCCTCGGCTATGGCCGAGGGGGTTCGTTTGTTATCTCTGCATTTGGCCGCTTACCGCTTGCGGGCCGTGGGCGCATCAGGTCACGGTGCGATTGATGCGATTGACATCGAAGGAGGTCTGGGACAGGGTTTGCCGGGAGCGGTCCCCGATCTCCAGGGTGACGGAGAAAATGTCGGTAGAGGCATCGTAGCGCAGGGTAAAGGCTGTTACCTGCAGACCCTTGGGGTAGGAGGCGGAGCCCAGCAGGTGACGATCGCCCAGCGCCAGCTGGCCGTCTTCACCGATCTGAAAGGCATCGCCCTTACCCTCTACGCTGCCCACGTTTTGGATGAAGATCTGCGTCAGACCGCCGTTTTCATCCTGCGTCACGGTGCCGCAGAAGCGCAGCTTGTCGCTGATGACGCTGGTGAGGGTGGAGCAAGGCTCCTGCGCCTCCGACAGCCGCATGGACTCCGTATAGGTCTTGCCGGCAAAGCGGATGCCCACTACCAGCAGCGCCGTCAGCAGCAGCACGATCAGCACCGTACACAGCATCTCGGTCAGGGTGATGCCCTGCCGGTCACGGAGTTTTTTCATGGCGTATCCTCCGACACATAGTAGCGGTAGTCGTTCTCCTGATAGACCTCCACCGAGGTGCTGCCGGTCTGGCCGCTGCGCCCGGAGAGGCGCAGCTGGGCGCTGCCCTCGGACTGGGCATCGCTGTACCGGAAGGAGACGTCGGTGTCCCGGATCTTGGCGTTGATCTTGGCGGCTGCCACGGCGGAGCCCGTCAGAAAGACGAACACCAGCACGATGATCAGCAGGGACACCAGAGTCTCCACCAGAGTTTCGCCCTTCTGGTTTTTCAGCTTTTTCATCCGGTGACCCCCTTTTCAATGAGCGGTGTGTCCCAAGAGATGGTGGTGGTAACGGAGGTCTGTCCCGTCTCGGTGTTGCCGCCGATGACGATGGTGATCTGCTGCTTCCGCTCGCCGCTGAGGGTGAGGGTCATAAGGCAGTTGCCCTGACTGCTGTCCGCCAGAGAAAGGGTCACGGTGATGTCGTAGGCGGGGGTCATGGTGAACTCCGCCTGTACGGCGTCCAGACCGCTGGCAGCATCCGGGGTGAGGGTGATGACGTCGGTATAGGCGATGCCACGGCCCACGGTCTCGATGCCCCGCTCCAGCCAGACCTTCATGGCCCCCTGCGGGGTCTGGGTCACCTCCGTCCGCTCGATATAGCTGCCGGTGGCAGTGGGGCGGCGGGTGACCTTCTGCTCATAGCCGGAGGAGAGGATATCGTCCCGCAACAGCTCCGCAGCGGAGCTGACGGTGAGATAGGTCTGCTGGCTCTGGCGGTCGTTGGAGATGTGCCGGGCGGCGGTAGTGGCCGCCGTAAGGATCACTACGCTGACCATGCTGGCCACCAGCAGCAGGAGGAGGGCCATCAGAATGGTGACGCCCTTCCGGTCTGTACACTTTTTCATTCCAATGGCCTCCTTTCTGCAAAACGGTTATCGGGTCCAGCGCCAGCGGAGCAGACCGGGCTCCTCCGTATCCTGATAGATGGGTTCAAAGGTGGTATCCTGGAACAGGGGCAGGTCGGGGCTGGGGGTCCAGCCCACAACGGGCCGGAGCGCCGAGACAAGCTCCTCCTCCGTGGGGAGGAAGCCGGCGGCGGGCTGGCCGAAGGGAACGGCCTTCTCCAGCCGCAGGCGGCCCACCACGAAGGTGGCGGTGATCTGCGTATCCTCCGCCGTCAGGGTATAGGGGATATCCAGCGTATAGGGCCGGCCGGTGCGGGTGTCGGTGAGGGTCACCTGCAGGGTGACTGTCTCCTGCTGCCGTCCGTGGATGGTGATGGGGCGATAGCTGAAGTCGCCCTCCTGCTGGGCGGCCACCACGTCGCCTACGGTGACCCGGTAGTCCTCATCGGCGGTGGAGAGTATATCGTGGGAAGTGCCGGTGCTATCCAGAACGGTAAGGGCCGTTACGGTGAAGTACCGGAAGTCTGCCGCCTTGCCACGGCTGTACAGGTACAGACCCTCGTAATCGGGGACATCGCCCTCGGCGGGGCCGAGAGGGGTATCCCAGTCGGTGGCGTCCCGATTCAGGATGCCCTGACGATACACGGCGTCTCCATCGCCCACATGGGCGATGCCCAGCACGCCCTGCATATGGATGGTGGCGGTGAGGCGCAGCTCACTGGTGAAGGTGCGCTGGCCCACGGTGACACCGGCCTGCACCAGCAGAGTCTCCTCGCCCTCGCCCTTACCGGTGACGGTGACCTGCTGATCCCGACTCACCGGGGACAGCGTGACCACCCGGTCAGAGCCGCTGACCACGTCCCATTTGATGCCGGTGAGCACTTGGCCGGTGCCGTCCCGTGCGGTGAGGGTGAGGGTGGTACTCTCGCCTACATACTGCTCTACGGAGAGTTGATCCACGGAGATGGAGAGCTTGGCGGTGACGTCCACTGCCAGACGGGCGGTGTAATCCCCCAGTGTAGCGATGATCTCGGTGGAGCCGATGGCCTGTCCCGCGATGCGGACCTTGTAGTGGCCCGTGCCGTCCGGCTGAAGCTCGGCAGTGACGATGCCGTCCTTGGTATAAGACAGGGTGGGGAGCTCCGTGCCGGGATCCGTGCCCTCGAACCGCAGATCCAGCGTCACGGCGGATTCACCGCCGGCGGTGTCGTAGTCGGTGATCATGTCCAGCGTCAGCAAGCCCTTGCTCCAGTAGAGGCCAGATGACGGCCACCAGCCGTAGTGCAGACGGGCCCGGCCAAAGACGTTATCCTGCACCAGCACGGTGGGGAAGGGGAAGTCCTGACCCTGCAGGGCCTCGTCGCTGCCGGGGAAGCTGTATTTGCCGTGGACCTCGGCGCCGTTTTCCTTGGTAGTGACCCACGCAAAGCTGCTGCCCAGAGCGGCGGCGAAGCTATCGTAGCGCTGTGCAGTGCCGGTGTTTTGGGTGACGATATTGGCACCGGTGCGCTGGGACATCTGCTCATAGGTCAGGCCCGTCAGGCCCTTGATGCTATACGTGTTGGAACCACCGTTCCAGCCGTAATTACGGAGGTAGCTGAGATCGCCGTTGAGCATTTTTCCCCGTGCCGCTTCTGTACGCAGCAGCCCGCTAAGGGAGTTGCTTCCGGAATTACCCTTGCCGTAGTATTTGGGCAGATCGTCGAAAGAAATGCTGTTCTTGCTGCTGTTGAGGTAGTAGCAGTTATTGATATAGAGCTTTGCATTGGTGCTGGCACCGGCTCGGTCGGCAATACTGCCCATAAGGGAGATGCCGGTGATGGTACCCTCCATGTCCGGGAACTCCATGTAGGTGTAGCAGTTATTGAAAGTGGGCTGACCATCCGAACTGTCGACGCGATTGACAAAGTTGGTGAAGCTGGCGGAGAAGCCGCTGCCGCCCATACCGCCGATATAGACATAGGTATCGGGGCCGGAGACGCCGCCGGAATTCATCTTGACCCGGACGGCAGAGCTGCCGTCGGCAAAGACATTGTTGTTGCTGCCCACGGGGACACGCTCCTTCAGGGTCTCCTCCCCAACGGTGATGGTACCGCCGGTGTAGCAGTCCGTTACCGCAAAGCGCACACCGCCGGCCAGACCGCCTACACGCACATAGTTGCCGTAGCGGGCGGCGTTCATGTAGCCGTTGGTATCGACGTGGGTGCAGTTGATCTGCAGATCCACCACGGCGGAACACTTGTTGAGGTTGACGCTGGAGACACCCACCAGCCCGCCGATGGCGGCCTCACCCAGATGCTGCTTGTTACGGCTGTTGTCGGCCACAGTGTAGCCGGCGATGGCGCAGTTGGTGATGCTGCCGTTGCCCATGCTGCTGTTGTAGTCATAGGCGATGCCCACCAGCCCGCCCAAGGCGTAGGAGGTGGAATACTGGCGCACCGTCCGGGTGCCGCTGGAGGGCGTGGGATCGGTATTGCGCTGGATGACGGCGCCGTTGTCACTATAAAGGACGATGTTCGCGATCTCTGCGCCGGCGGTGGTGCCGAAGAGGCCCACGTTGTAGCAGTAGGAGTCGATGTTCACGTTCTTGATGTAGTAGCTCTGGCCGTCGTACTTGCTGCCGAACCAGTTGTACAGCACCATACGGTAGTCGGTGCTGCTGCCGCTGTCGTAGACAGAGCCGGCGATGGGATGGAAGCTGTAATTCAGGGAGGCATCCGTGGGATCCGCCAGACTCTGGCCGTTGAGGTTATGGCTCTGTTTCCACGTGCGGATGGGACGGGCGCCGCTGGTGGAGTCGCCGGCAATGGCATCCTCCTTGATCTGGTAGCCCCAGGTGACACGGGTATATTGCAGATAGGGGTAGTACTTGTACATACTCCCGCTGCCCGTCACGTCACGGGTGGAGCTGCCCTGATTGTCGTAGTAGCTCCAGTTGATGTATTGCAGCTGCTCCACGGACCGCACCTGATAGGGCAGAGCATCCGTGCCGGGCTCCACGCCGGTGGTGCCGCCGGTAATGCCGGTGCTGACGGCGGTGACGGCGTAGGAATCTGCGAAGAAGGGACTGACGGTGTAGGTGAACCACACATCCCCCTGAGACAGGAACCAGTGGCCGTTGCCGGTGGTGCCGCTGAGGAGCCGCAGACCGGTGTCGGAGGTCTGATAGGTGACGAAGCTGAACGGAGGCATCTGCTTCTCCAGCTCCGCCGCCGCCTCGGTGTTGCGGCCGTCCAGAGCGATGCGCTGGGTCTCCAGCAGGGGCTCCGTCTCGCCCTTGGACCAGTAGTAGCCGTAGCCGTAGGCGGTGATCTTGCCGCCGTCGTCGTGGGCGGTGCAGAGGCTGCCGCCCTCCTCGTGCTCCCAGTACACCATGCCCAGCGTACCCAGATCGGCGGGGGTAACCCAGTCGCCGTAGTGGACGGGGCTGCCGTGGCCGGTGAGACTGGTGGGATAGAGATAGGCCTGCCCATCGGTGTTCAGGGTGTTGCTGTGGTGAGCGCCACATTCCGCAGACTACCCTGATTCAGACCGAAGAGTCCGGCGTAGTCGCCGCCGTTGGGACTCTGGAGCGGCACAGCGGCGATGGGATAGGTGCCGCCGTCATAGATGTGGGTAAAGGGGACGACGGCACTGCTGCCGATGGGCTGCTGGCTGGTGACGGCGGCGCCGCTGCGGCCGTAGTTCTCCCAGTCGTAGCCGGAGTAGTCGATGCTGCGCTCCTGCTGGAGGGTGGTGTCCTTGGCCAGCAGGGGGCTGTACTGCTCATAGTACAGGCTCAGGTTATTCAGCTGCCGATGAGGCCGCCGGTGGTGCCGGAGGCGTAGAGGTAGCAGTCGGCGTAGGAGTGCTCCACATAGACGGTGCGGGTGCCGCTGATGTAGCCCACCAGACCGCCGGCGCAGCGTCCGCCCTCCAGCACCGTGGAGGCGAAGCTGTTGCGGACGGTGAGGTCATAACCACAGCGGCCCACCAGACCACCGGCGGTGGCGCCGCTGATCCAGATATCCTGCTCGTTTTTGCTGCTGAGCTTGTCACGGGTGGGGCTCAGGTAGACCTGACAGCCCTCAATGGTGGTGCCGCCCCGGAGGGAGCCGGCCAGACCGCCGGCATTGCCGCCGGCGCTGATCTCGGCACCGCACAGACGGATGTTTCGCAAGGTGCCCCGGAAGCTCTCGAACAGGCCGCCGTCGCCGTCGGTATCCACCGGCAGCTCATAGATCACAGGGTGATAGGACTGGGTGCCTACGGCGACGGTGCTGTCGTAATAGGTGAGGTTCTCGTTATAGATGGGGGTGAACCTCCGCCCCGGATAGCAGCTGTCCCAGCCGTCGTCCATGCCGGTGTTGACGAACTGGATATCCTGCTCCTGCAGCGTCCGTGTGATGGCGGTGGGCAGACCGGAGCCCTCGTCCAGATTTTGCAGATGCCGGGCATAGGTAACCACGGCGGTGGTGCCGCCGTTCCGGACCTCGGCAAAGAGACTGTTGGTGGTGAGCTTGCCAGTGACGGAGTCCACCAGACGGCTGTCGCTCTCCACCTCCACCTTCAGGGTCAGGTCGGAGCCGGGGGTCAGCTGCCGGAAGCGGCGCTGCTGGGAGAAGCGCTTGCCCTCCGTCAGGTCGTCCAGCACCATGGTGACGGCATAGGTGCGGTAGGAGACGTTGACTTCGGAGCCGGTGAGCTCCATCCGCCCGGTGGAGTGGCCCTGTGCGTCCGTCACCGTCACATAGAAGTGCAGGGGGTCACGGGGCGTGTCACAGGTGACCTTCAGCAGCAGACGCTCCTTGTTGATGATCTCCATCTTGGGGGTCAGCTTGCCGGTGTCCTCGCTGCCGTCGGTGGCCCACTCCATGGAGTAGGTGCGGTATTCCATCAGCAGACGGTCGTAGCCCTTCAGCAGCTCCTGCATCTGGGTATACTCCGTGTGAACGGAGGCATAGGCGGCCTGCGCCGCATCCAGCCGGCGGTACTGGTCGATGACGCCGAACTTGGCCACGCAGCCCGCCAGAATGACGATGGCCAGACAGCCCACCAGCAGGGTCAGACGGGGATTGCCCTTCTGTTCCCGCATATTCAGATTGATGCCCTGCTTATGGGGGCATTTGAGGGTCTTGCGACCGGCCTCCGAAGGCCCCTTTTTCATCTTTTCTGCCATTATCGCAGGCCCCCCTTGATGCCAAGATCCACGCCGCCGATGGCCCGCAGGTACATCCACGGCTCCTCGGTGGACATCCGCTGGCCCAGCAGCTCGGCGGAGGTGTGCAGCGTCATGCCGGTGGTATCGGCGATGGTGTCGTACAGCGGCTGAATGGCGCTGCCGCCGCCGCACAGGCACAGCTGCGTCAGCTCCCGCTCCCGGTTGTTGTAGTTGAAGAAGTTCACGGCCTTCACCACCTCCACGGCGATGCGGCCATACAGCTCACGGGCCTGCTCCGACTCCAGCACATGGTTGTAGTTCTGGCGCACATACTCGTGAGCCACGTGGACGTCCACGCTGCACTGATCGGCCACCAGATGCTCCAGATCGGACACCCCCACCTCAATCTCCCGGCGGCTGGCGAAGTGGCCGCCCCGGTAGATATACAGGAAGGTGGCGCTGTGGCCCAGATTTACCACGCACAGGTCACGGCCCTCCTGCCGGGTGCGGCGGTAGTAGGCCTGCAGCACGGCGCTGTAAGCGCACTCGCTGGGGGTCAGCACCCGCAGGCGGAAGCCCGCCCGGCGCAGCATGGTCCGATAGCTCTCCACGGTGCTCTTCAGGGTGGCGCAGGCCAGCAGATTCATCTCCGTGGGCTGGCCGGACTCGTCCCGCAGCACCTCCCGCATGGAATAGTCGAAGAAGTACTTGTTCTTCTCCTCCGTCAGATAGTCCCGGAACTCATAGGGCAGGTTATACAGCAGCTGCTGCTCCGTCATGGCGGGCATCACCAGCTCACGGGTGAACACCTCCGTGGAGGGCAGCACCAGCGCCGCATGGGTCAGGGGGATGCCGTTACTTTTGGCCGTCTGGCGCAGAAAGTCCGCCATGGCATCCATGGACAAAATCCTCGAACCGGAGACCATGTTGTCCGGCAGCTCCGCCGTGACGGCCTTTTTCAGGTCCGCACCGGCGAAATATACCAGCTTGACGCTGCTCTCACCGATGTCAAAGCCAACGATCTTTTCCAAAATGCTCGTCCTCACTTTCAAGAATTACAGCAGCCCCAGATACCAGTCGATGATCTGTTGGCCGCACAGCGCCGTCAGCCAAGCGCCAAGGGCGATGCTGGGGCCCCACGGGATGGCCTCGCCGCCGCCCCGTTTTTTTTGCAGGAGTCCCCACACGATGCCGATGAAGCAGGCCACCAGACACAGAAGGTTCCGCTTCCAGCCTAAAAACAGCCCCGTCAGGAACAGGAGCTTGATGTCGCCGCCGCCCATGGCCTCACGGCCCAGCAGCTTCTCCATTCCCAGCACCAGAAGCAGCACGCACCCCGCCACCGCCAGACCGCCGATGGCGCCGTCCAGCGCCCGCCGGAGCGGCTGGGGAGCGAAGAAAAGAGTGATGATAAATAGCACAACGCCGACCGTTATAAAACGGTCGGGGATGATGTACCCCTCCAAATCCGCAAAGGAGCAGACCAGCAGGATGCCGGCCACGCACCAGCCTTCGAGAGTTTGGAGCGAAATATCATAATGCAGCAGCAGCGTCACGAACACCAGCGCCGAGACGGCCTCGGCCAGAACGTGACGCCGGGAGAGCTTGGCCCCGCAGTAGCGGCAGCGTCCGTGGGCGGCCAGATAGCTGACCACCGGGATCAGGTCCCGCACCGCCAGCACATGGCCGCAGGCGTCGCAGTGGGACCGGCCACGCAGCACGCTCTCTCCATGGACGATGCGCCAGACTGCACAGTTCAGAAAGCTGCCCATGCACGCACCCAGCAGGGCGGCCAGCAGGCAGCAGTAAACAGTTAGGAAGGGATCGGCATACAGCATGGGGAAGGCTCTCCTTTAGATGGGACTGCTCTCACGGAGCGGGGAGGGACGCCAACCCACGGCCATCCCCGCCCGATGAGAGACGGGTCGCCCCGCACCGGCCCGGCCGGGCCGGTGCGGGAGCTGTTGCGTGTGAATGTGACAAGAGGAAATTAGTGAATATCGGGCGTACCCAGCGTCCAGGTGAAGGTCTTGCTGTCGGCATTGGCGGCATCAGTCAGCTTAGAAGCGGTGTAGGTGATGGTGCCGTTGGTGACGGTCAGCTTGTCAGGATAGTTCAGGGTCAGGGTATCGTTACCAGTGGGACCCTTCAGGAAAGCATCCTTATCAGCGGGAGCCTTGGTGTTCTCGGTCAGCATAGCGGTCTGCCACTCGGCATAGGTAGCACGGACATTGGCCACGTCAGCGGCCTCCTTGGACTTGGTCAGGGCGCCGTTGAACACGGGGATGGCGATGGCCACCAGCACAGCGATGATGGCGACGACGATCAGCATCTCCATCAGAGTGAAGCCCTTCTTGTTCTGTAGTTTCTTCATCATAGTTCTACATCTCCTATTATTTTTTGCGGTTTTTATCTTGATCCGTACAGGGTTGTTATACGGATAGGATACGAATTTGGGTGCGGCGGCCTTACATTCCGCCGTAGAGGGTGAACAGCGGCAGATACACCGCCAGCAGCAGCACCACCACGATCACCGCCAGAGCGATGGTGATGATGGGATCCAGCACCGACAGCAGGCGGGCGGTGGTGACCTCCATCTCGTTGTCAAAGTATTCACCGATGACGTCCAGCGTCTCCTCCAGCGAGCCGGACTGCTCGCCTACGCCCACCATCTCCGTCAGCATTTTGGGGAAGTACTCGATCTGACCCATGCTCTCGGAAATGGTGCGGCCACGCTCCACCTTCTGCTTCACCTCCTGCACGGCCAGTGCGAAGGTGTAGTTGCTGATAATGTTGCCGGCCACATCCAGAGCCTTGGGGACCGGCAGACCGGCCGTCAGCATGGTGGCCATGCTGTGGGCGAACTGTGCGGCGGCGCTGAGGGTATGGAGTTGGTGGAGGGGGGCCTTGGTGAGGCTCCATGCGGCGATGGCCTTCCGGCCCTGAACAGAGCGGCGGGCCACCATATAGGCGATGCCCAGCCCGGCGGCGATCAGCAGAAGCAGCCACCACCAGCCCACGAAGAAGTCACTGGTGGCCAGCAGCACACGGGTGATGCCCGGCAGCTGGGTGTCCATCTCGGCAAAGACATCGTTGAAGGCCGGGACGGCCACGGCGATGATGATAATAAACACGACGATGGCCACCACAATGACCATGGCGGGGTAGGTCAGGGTGCTGACCACCTTGGCCTTGGTCTTGGCGGATTTATCATAGTACCGGTGCAGCCGCTGGAAGCACTCCTCCAGCGTGCCGGACTGTTCTCCGGCCCGGACCGTCTCGATGAAGGTCTTGGGCAGATAGGGGGCGTTGTTTTCAAAGCTCTGGGCCATGGAGTAGCCTGCGCCCACCTCCTCGGCCACCTTCTCCAGCATCTGGCGAATGTGGCGGTTCCTGGTCTGGGCCGCCACCATCTCCACACAGTGCTGAATGGACATACCTGCGGAGAGGATAATGGCGAACTGGGAGCAGATCAGGGCCAGCTCCTTTTCCTTGATCTTCAGGCCGATGGGGCGGTTGAAGATGTTTTCCTTCTTCTCCCGTACCTCCTCCAGCCGGGTGATAATGGCTACGGTCTCCCGCAGGCGGCTGGCGGCCTCGAACTCGTCATAGGCTCGGATAACGCCGGATACAGCCGTTCCGTCCTTGGTCTGGCCCTTGTAACGGTATGTGGTCATGGCGTGTCTCCGCTCCTTCCGTGCCGGGTTTTACGCAATTACTCGTCTACTGTGGTGTTGATGATGCGGGCGGCCTCCTCGGCGGAGGTGACACCCTCCAGCACCAGCCGGCGGCAGCTCTCCCTCATGGAGCGGAAGCCGTTTTTGCGGGCCTCCTCCGTCAGCCGCTCCTCGTTGGCGCCCTCGCTGATGAGCCGCCGCAGGCGGCCGCTGAGCATCAGGATCTCGAAGGCGGCCCGGCGACCGGTATAGCCGGAGTGATGGCGCTCCGGACAGCCCTCGCCCTTATAGAAGGTGACATGGCTGTCCTCCGGCATCCCCAGCAGGGCCAGCTCCTCGGCAGAGGGCTGATAGCCCTTCTTGCAGTGGGGACAGACCTTCCGCAGCAGACGCTGGCTCACCACGCCCCGCAGGGCGCTGGCCACCAGCCACGGCTCCACGCCCACGTCCTTGAGCCGGTATACGGCGGACACGGCGTCGTTGGTGTGCAGAGTGGAGAACACCAGATGACCGGTGATGGCGGCCCGCATGGCGATGGAGGCCGTCTCGCCGTCCCGGATCTCACCCACGGAGATGATGCCCGGGTCCTGACGCAGGATGGCTCGCAGGCCGCTGGCGAAGGTCATGCCGGTCTTTTCGTTGATCTGGCACTGGCTGACGCCGGGGATGTGGTACTCCACCGGGTCCTCCAGCGTGACGATGTTGATCTCCTCGCGGGACAGATCCCGGATCATGTTGCACATGGTGGTGGACTTACCGGAGCCTGTGGGCCCCACCAGCAGAATGACGCCGCTGGTGTTTCGCAGCAGAGCGTTGTAGTTGTCAAGATCCTGCCCCTCCAGTCCCAGCTGGGATTTGCTGAGGGCCTGAGCGGACTTGTCCAGCAGACGCAGCACCATCTTCTCGCCATACACCGTGGGCATGGAGGAGATACGCAGGTCCAGACTGTGGCCCCGCACCGACTGGATGGCGTGGCCATCCTGCGGGATCTTATGCTCGGCAATATTCATACCGCCCATGATTTTCAGGCGGGAGATCACGGTATTCTGCAGGTCGGCGGGCACCGTCAGGATGCGGCGGAGCAGACCATCGATGCGCATCCGCACCACCATCTCACCCTCCTGCGGCTCCAGATGGATGTCGCTGGCCCGCTCGGTATAGGCCCGCTCGATGAGGGCGTTAACGAAGCGGATGGTGGGGGCGGACTCCTGAGGGTCCGCCGTGTCCTGCGCCATTTGGGCGGGGATGACATCGCTGCTGCTGCCGGCCTCTCGCTTCATCTCCTCGATGACCCGTGCCGTACCCTCGTTGCCGTACAGGCGGCTGATGGCCTGCTCCACGGCCTTGCGGGTGGCGATCATGGGGATGATGCGCTTACGGGAGGCGGTTTTGACCTCATCCTGAGCCACGAAGTCCAGAGGATCGCTCATGGCCAGATACAGGCTGTTGCGTACCAGCTTCACCGGCACCACGCAGTATTTCTTGGCGATGTTCCGGGGGACATACTGGGCCAGCTCCACGGGGATGGAAATGGCCGTCAGGTCCACAAAGTCCACGCCCAGCTGCACTCGCAGAGCGTCGATGAGCTGCGCCTCCGTGATGAAGCCGTTCTGAATCAGCACATCGCCCAGCCGCTGCTTTGTCTCCTTCTGGAGTGCCAGAGCACGCTCCAGCTGTTGCCCTGTGATGGTCCCGGACGCCACCAGCAGATCGCCCAAGCGCATATAGGCCATTTCACTCACCTCCCGATCGAAAGTCCGTCATGTACGGACAGGAATAAAACGCACAGCCCGCATCGACGCATTCGCCAACGTCGGATCCTGTACGCTTGCAGGCTATAATATACCCCAATTCCACTGCAAAGCCAGCCGATTTCTCGTGATTTATTCAAAAAATTCTCACAAATTCTCCATAGAATGACATATTAGCCCGATATGAGAAAAGTATGAGAAAAATGTTGAAAACTGGTATTTTTTGACTGACCGAATGACAGAAATGACAAAATGGAGCCAGTATTTTCTAAAAAGAAAAGAGGGCAGCTGCAGGCTGCCCTCTTGCGGGTGAACCGTATTTCAATGAGCAAGATTTTAACGGGCTGGCAGATGCGGCTCCAGCCAGTGCCAGATGTCCTCATAGACCGTCTGGCGCATGGGGCCTTCGTTGAGGATCTCGTGTCTCAGGCCGGGATACAGCTTCAGAGTCACGTCCGACAGGCCCGCCTTGCGGAAGGCGTCGGCGGTGCGGCGGACGCCCTTGCCCATATCGCCCACCGGATCCCGGTCGCCGGAGATCAGCAGCACCGGCAGGCTGCTGTCCATGCGGGCCAGATTCTTGGGGTTCTGGTTGAAGGCGATGCCGTGGAGCATCTGGCGGAACAGCCCCACCGTGGCATCGGCGCCGCAGAGGGGGTCGGCAATGTAGCGGTCCACATTTTCGGAGTCCGCCGACAGCCAGTCATAGCTGGTGCGGTTGGGAGCAAAGGCCTTGTTGTAGCCGCCGAAGGCCAGATCGTTCACCAGCTTGCTGGCGGCGGAGGGCCCCTGTGCGGCGCAGACCACCTCCGCCACGGCACGGCCTCCGGTCAGCTTGGCCTGTGGCTGCCAGCCGGTACCCATGATAATGGCGGCCCGCAGGGTGCCGGGATAGCGGATCAGGTAGCTGCGGGCCAGAAAGGAGCCCATGCTGTGGCCCATGAGGCACAGCGGCACACCGGAAAACTCCCGCCGCAGCTGCTCGTGCAGCAGCTGGATATCCGCCACCACCGTCTCCCACGGGGTGCCGTCGCCAAAGTAGACGGGGGTTCCGCCCTCCGGCAGGGAGCCGCCGTGGCCCAGATGGTCGTGGCCCACCACCGCCAGCCCCTGCTCATTGAGGTAGCGGGCGAAGCCGTCGTAGCGGCCGATGTGCTCGGCTACGCCGTGGGAAATTTGCAGCACGGCACGGGGTGTTCCCTCCGGCAGCCACTGCATGGCGTGGAGCCGGGTCTTGCCGTCGCTGGAGAGAAAGGTGAACTCGGTGAGATTTGTCATGGAAATTTCATCCTTCCTATGGTAAAATAAGAACCATTCTATGGACAGTATACCACAAACCCACCAAAAAGAAAAGAGGAGACGGCTATGGCATCGTATATTCTGGCACTGGATCAGGGGACGACCAGCTCCCGTGCCATCGTATTTGACCGGGCGGGGCAGATCGCCGCCAAGGCCCAGCACACCTTTCCCCAGATCTATCCGCAGGCGGGCTGGGTGGAGCACGACCCCATGACCATCTGGGACACGGAGCGTTTGGCGGCGGCGGAGGCCATCCGGGGGCTGCCGGAGGGCAGCATCGCCGGCATCGGCGTCACCAACCAGCGGGAGACCACCATCGTTTGGGATAAGGCCACCGGCCAGCCGGTGTATAACGCCATCGTCTGGCAGTGCCGTCGGACGGCGGAGCTGTGCGAGGAGCTGAAGCGGCAGGGACTGGAGGAGCGCATCGTCTCCACCACGGGACTGCTCATCGACGCCTATTTCTCCGGCACCAAGATCCGCTGGATTCTGGATAACGTCCCCGGCGCCCGGCAGCGGGCGGAACGGGGGGAGCTGCTGTTCGGCACGGTGGAGACGTGGCTCATCTGGAGGCTGACGGGGCAGCACGTCACCGACTACTCCAACGCCTCCCGCACCATGCTCTTTGATATCCACCGGCTGTGCTGGGATGAGGAGCTGTGTCGCCTGCTGCGGATCCCCGCCTGTATGCTGCCCCGGCCGGTGGAGAACAGTGCCGTCTACGGCACGGTGCAGCCGGGCATCCCCGGCCTGGAGACGCTGGCAGGAGTACCGGTGTGCGGTGCCGCCGGCGACCAGCAGGCGGCCCTCTTCGGGCAGGCCTGCTTCCATCCCGGCGAGGCCAAGAATACCTACGGCACCGGCTGCTTTACCCTGATGAACGTGGGGACGGAGCCGGTCCGCAGCCGGGCGGGGCTGGTGAGCTCCGTGGCATGGAGCGTAGGGGGCAGGACCACCTATGCCTTGGAGGGCAGCGTCTTTAACGGCGGCAGCACCATCCAGTGGCTGCGGGACGAGCTGCGGCTGGTGGACTCCGCCCCGGAGTGTGACCGGCTGGCGGAATCCGTGGAAAACTCCGGCGGCGTGGTGGTGGTTCCGGCCTTCACCGGGCTGGGTGCGCCCTATTGGGATATGTACGCCCGTGGGGCCATTCTGGGCATCACCCGTGGTACAAGCCGGGCCCATATCGCCCGTGCGGTGCTGGAGTGCATCGCCTATCAGGTGACGGATCTGATGCTGGCCATGCGGCAGGATGCCGGGTGCGACATCACGGCCCTGCGGGCCGACGGCGGCGCCAGCGTGTCGGACATCCTTATGCAGATGCAGGCGGATCTGCTGCGGATCCCGGTGGACCGCCCCACCATGGTGGAGACCACTGCCTTCGGCGCAGCATCGCTGGCGGGATTGGCCTGCGGCCTGTGGCGGGATACGGAGGAGCTGGCGGCTCTGCGGCGCAGCCAGCGGATGTTCCTGCCCCAGCGGCCCCAGGCAGACTGCGACGATGAGTACCGCCTGTGGAAAAAGGCCGTCAGCCGGGCCTGCCATTGGGCGGAGTGACAGAGGAGGATACACAATTATAAAGATGTAAGTGCGTAAAAAAAGGAGGCCGGACTCTGTCCGGCCTCCTTTCATGGGAACCTGGTGTTATGGGAGCCTGTAGGTTCACTGCCCCATCAACTGAGCTCGGACTGGCCGGTATACAGCTGATAGTACTTGCCCTTCTGGGCCAGCAGCGTCTTATGGTTGCCCCGCTCGATGATCTGACCCTGCTCCAGTACCAGAATGGCCTGCGCATTGCGGACGGTGGAGAGCCGGTGGGCGATGACGAACACCGTGCGGCCTTCCATCAGGGAGTCCATGCCCTGCTCGATGAGCTTCTCCGTGCGGGTATCGATGGAGGAGGTGGCCTCGTCCAGGATCAGCACCGGGGGATCGGACACGGCAGCCCGTGCAATGGCCAGCAACTGGCGCTCCCCCTGACTGAGACTGCCGCCGTCGCCGGTGATGACGGTGTCGTAGCCTTGGGGCAGATGGCGGATGAAGGTGTCGGCGTTGGCCAGCTTGGCGGCGGCCCGGACCTGTTCATCCGTGGCGTCCAGCTTGCCGTAGCGGATGTTGTCGGCAATGGTGCCGGTGAAGAGGTGGGTATCCTGCAGGACGATGCCCAGCGACTTCCGCAGAGAGTTCTTGCGGATCTCCCGGACGTCGATGCCGTCGTAGGTGATGGTTCCCTGCTGGATGTCGTAGAAGCGGTTGATGAGGTTGGTGATGGTGGTCTTTCCGGCGCCGGTAGAGCCCACGAAGGCGATCTTTTGACCGGGCTCGGCAAAGAGGGAGATATCGTGGAGCACCGCCTTATCCGGATCGTAGCCGAAGGTGACGTGGTCGAAGCGCACGTCGCCCCGCAGCTCTGTCAGGGAGCCGTCGGGCTTCTTCCATGCCCAGTGGCCGGTGCGCTGAGGTACCTCGGTGAGGGTGTCGCCGTGCTTCTCCACCCGGACGATGGTGGTCTGGCCCTCGTCCTCCTCCGGCTGGGCCTCCATGACGGCAAAGATACGCTCGGCGCCGGCCATGGCGGCCAGAATGGTGTTCACCTGCTGGCTGATCTGGCTCACCGGCTGGGACACCTGCTTGACGTACAGCAGATAGGCCCCCAGAGAGCCGATATCGAACACACCGCCCATGGCCAGCAGTCCGCCTACGCAGCAGGTGACGGCGTAGTTGATGCGGGAGAGATTGGCGGTAGCGGGCATCATGGACCCGGCGTAGGTCTGGGCCATGGTGGCCGCCGTCTGATAGGTATCGTTGCGGGCAGAGAACTGGTCGATGGCCTGCTGCTCGTGGTGGAACACCTTGATGACCTTCTGGCCCTCGATCATCTCCTCAATGTAACCGTTGAGGTCGCCAAGAGCGGCCTGCTGCCGCTGGAAGCTGATCCGGCTGCGTCCACCGATGACCTTCACCACCAGCAGCATCAGCCCCAGAAAGGCGAAGGTGATAAGGGTCAGCGCCCAGTTCAGGTACAGCAGCATCCCGATGGTGCATAGGAACGTCAGGGAGTTGGACAGCACATTGGCGAAGCTGTTGTTGATCATCTCGGACACCGTGTCGATGTCGTTGGTGAAGCGGCTCATGAGGTCGCCGGACAGGTGGGTGTCGAAGTAGCGCAGGGGGAGCTCCTGCAGCTTGTCGAACAGATCCTGCCGCAGGGCGGCCACCGTGCGCTGGGACACCCGCACCATGATGCGGGAGTACACATAGGAGCAGAAGGCCGACAGCACGAACACCAGTCCCATCAGCACCAGCAGCTTCAGCAGACCGGCGAAGTCGCCGGGGAGGATGTAGTCGTTGATGGCGGGCTTGAGAAAGTAGCTGCTGGCCACGGAGCCCACGGAGCTGAGCAGCAGGCAGACGGCCACCAGCACCAGCAGACCCTTATAGCGGCCTACATAGTGAAGCAGCTTCTTCACCGTGCCCCGCAGGTCCTGAGGGCGCTGATAACCGTGGCTGCGGGGGCCGTGGCCGGGTCCGCCGGGACGGCGGGGCGGCATGGAATTTTTCTGTTCAGCCATCGATGCTCACCCCTTCCTGCTGAGACTGATAGACTTCCCGATAGATCTGATTGGACGCCATCAGCTGTTCATGGGTTCCCATACCGGAGATCTTGCCGTCGTCCAGCACTAAGATCACGTCGGCGTCCATAACGGAGGAGATGCGCTGGGCAATAATAAGCTTGGTGGAGCCGGGCAGCGCCTCCTTCAGCGCCGCACGGATCTTGGCGTCGGTAGCGGTGTCCACGGCGGAGGTGGAATCGTCCAGGATCAGCACCTTGGGCTTGCGGAGAATGGCACGGGCAATGCACAGGCGCTGCTTCTGCCCGCCGGAGACATTGGTGCCGCCCTGCTCGATGCGGGTGTCGTAGCCGTCGGGCATCCGGGAGATGAACTCGTCGGCGCAGGCCATGCGGCAGGCGGTCTCCATCTCCTCGTCGGTGGCGTTCTCGTCGCCCCAGCGGAGGTTATCCCGGATGGTGCCGGAGAACAGGGTGTTCTTCTGCAGCACCATGGCGCAGCCCTCCCGCAGCGTCTCCATGGTGTAGTCCTTGACGTTGTGGCCACCCACATAGACGGCCCCCTCCGTGGCCTCATACAGCCGGGGGATCAGGCTCACTAGTGTGCTCTTGGCGCTGCCGGTGCCACCCAGAATGCCCACGGTCATGCCGCTGGCAATGGAGAAGTTGATGTCCGTCAGGTTCCACTCGGCACTGTCGGGATGGTATTTGAAGTAAACGTGGTCAAAGCGGATGGAACCGTCGGAGAGGGTGAGTTCCCTCTCGGTGCCGTCGTCGGCAATCTCCTTCACGGCATCGTCGTCGGTGATCTCCGGCTGCTCCTCCAGCACCTCCACAATGCGCTTGCCGCAGGCGATGGAGCGGGTCAGTACCATCATCACCATGGCCACCATCATCAGAGACATGAGAATTTCGGAGGCGTAGGTGAAGAAGGCCAGCAGGTCGCCGGAGAGCATCTGACCACCGGCCACATAGTGGCCGCCCAGCCACATGATGGATACGATGGTGCCGCCCATGATGAGGTTCACCATGGGGATGAAGGTCACCACGAAGCCGAAGGCCCGCTCCGCCGTCTGGCGGAGGGTTTCGCTGCGCTGGAAGAACTTCCCCTTCTCCCGGTCCTCCCGGACGAAGGATTTCACCACCCGGATGGCGTTCAGATCCTCCTGCACCACCAGATTCAGACCGTCAGTGGCCTTTTGCAGGGAGGTGAAGAAGGGCCCCACATACCGCAGCACGATGAACACCATCAGTGCCAGCAGCGGCAGGATCACCAGAAAGATCTGGCTCAGCTGCAGGCTGATGCGAAGGGCCATCACCAGAGCGGTGATGAGCATCACCGGGGCCCGCACCAGCATCCGCATCCCCATCATCAGGGTCATCTGCACCGACGAGACGTCGTTGGTGAGCCGGGTGATGAGGGAGGCGGTGGAAAAGTGCTCGATGTTGGAAAAGGAGAAGCGCTGTACCTGCCGGTACTCCGCTGCACGGACGTTGGAGCCGAAGCCCATGCCGGCCTTAGCGGCCAGCGCCGCTGCGCCCACGCCCAACGCCAGGCAGATCAGGGCCATCAGCACCATCTTCAGGCCCATGGTAAGGATGTAGGTGCGGTCGCCGGCACCGCCGTTGCCGCCGATGCCGTAGTCCACGATGTTGCTCATGGCCTTGGGCAGCATCAGCTCCAGCACCGCTTCGCCTGCCGAGCAGAGGATGCCCAGCAGGATGTAGACCCGGTACCCCTTGGTATACGGGGCAAGCTTGCGTATCATAGTTCTGTTTCCTCCGTTTGCGCTGCGAGATTTTGCGCCACCCGTTCCAGATAGCGGTGCAGGGCGGCCAGCTCCTCCGGGGAGAAGCCCTGTTCCATCTGCCGGTTGGTGTCCTGTGCGATGCGGATGAAGTCAATGCGGAAGCGGCGGCCCTCCTCCGTCAGCCGGAGGACACGGCACCGGGCGTCCTGCTGGCAGGCATCTCTGGTGAGAAGGCCCTTCTCCTCCAGACGGCCCACGATGCCGTTGATGGTGGAAGGCTTCACGGCCATATACTGCTCCAGCTGCCGCTGGGTGACCGGCTCCGACTGGCGGTGCAGGTACATCAGCGCCCGGCACTGGACCGGAGTGACGCCGTACTGCCGCAGCGAGCGGTCCATGACCATCCGCATCCGATGCTCGCACTGGCCCAGCAGCCGTCCCAGATGATCGCTCTGACAGGTACTGCTCAAGGCAGATCCCTCCTCTCTGAATCATTAGCTGGCTAAATGTTAGCGTGCTAAATATTACCACGGAATGGAAGCACCGTCAAGAACAAATGGAGCGGCATCGTGTAAACGATTTGTGAACGGAGAGGTCAGGCGGCGGAGCGGCGGCGCAGGAGGTTTTTCCAGCCCAGCAGATCGATGTCGTGATATTGAAGCAGCAGACGGACGGTGAAGAAGCTGTCGGCGGTCAGCAGCAGCCATACCGCCAGCGTCAGCCACGGCGGCACGGCGGTAAGCCACGGCCGCAGCAGCGGATGGATATAGCGGGCGGTCATGGCTGCCAGAGGCCCCCAGATCAGGGCAAAGGGCAGGCATACCCGGCGGTTCAGGTCCATTTTGGTGGAGGAGTAGTCCCAGAACATGACACCCAGCAGCCTGTCGCAGCAGAAGTGGACGGCGTACTCCACGGCGGTGGCGGTAAGCCCGCCATAGAGGGCCAAGTGCCAGAAGGTGTCTGTCATATCCGGCGGCAGAGCCAGCACCGCCAGCATGGCAAGGCCGTATACCGGACACACCGGCAGCAGCAGATACCCCTTGCGGACGGTGTGGCGGGAACGGGTGACAAGGGCATAGACCTTCTCCAGCAGATAGCCCAGAAAGCCGTAGGTCAGAAAGCTCCAGAGGTACATGGGCAGCGTCTCCTTTCTGGAGACAGTGTGTCCCGGAGGAGAGTGGGTATCCCCACTTGCCAAAGCCATTTTTTTCTGCTATGCTGATACCGTCGATAAGCAAGGGTCAATGCGCCTGATATCGGTGGTACTATCGAATGTGAGAGAGGAGGAGCGGCCATGGACCAGCAGTGGGAGCAACTGCGGCAGCGGTGTCTGGCCTGCCGGGCGTGCAGTCTGGCACAGGAGCGGACCCAGGTGGTGTTCGGCGTGGGCGATCCGGCGGCGGAGGTGCTGCTGGTGGGGGAGGCCCCCGGCGCCAACGAGGACAAGCAGGGGGAGCCCTTTGTGGGCCGGGCCGGGAAGCTGCTGGACGATATGCTGCAAATGATCGGCCTGTCCCGTGAGCGCATCTATATCACCAACAGCGTCAAGTGCCGCCCGCCTCAGAACCGGGATCCGCTGAACACCGAGAAGGAGGCGTGCAGCGGCTATCTGCGGCGGCAAATGGAGCTGATGCAGCCGAAAATTCTGGTGTGTCTGGGGCGCATCAGCGCCATGGAGCTCATCAAGGCCGATTTCCGCATCACGCAGGAGCACGGCCTGTTTTTCCGGCAGGACGGCATGGAGAAAATGGCCATGTACCACCCGGCGGCCCTGCTGCGGGACCCCGGCAAGAAGCCGGAGACCTTCGAGGATCTCAAGCGCCTGCAGGCCAAGATCCGTGAGATCTGCGTCCGGACAAAGCTGGATTTTTAACGACGCACCGGGCCACACTACTTTCATTATTATTTTGTGGGAGGAACACCATTATGTACAAGAATATTGAAAAGCAGAAGGTTCTGCACATGGCGGAGCAGGTGGACTATCAGGACGGCCAGATCATCAGCCGCACACTGGTGCAGAACAGCAAGCTCAGCATGACCCTCTTTGCCTTTGAAAAGGACGAGGAGATCAGCACCCACGCCGCCGGCGGCGACGCCATGGTGACGGTGCTGGAGGGTACCGGCCGCTTCACCGTGGGCGGCGAGGTCTTTCTGGTGTCTCAGGGCGAGACGCTGATCATGCCCAAGGATATCCCCCATGCGGTGTACGGGCAGGAGCGGTTCAAGATGCTGCTGACGGTGTCGTTCTAAAGATCTGGTGCAAAATCCATTGGATCTTGCACCAAAGACCCCAGCCCGCTGCGTGCATCATTTCTGCGTCAGACCGCAGAAATTCCATACTTGCGGTCTGAGAGGTATTTTGACTGACGCACCGGTCGTCAGCCAAAATGGATCAGACCTTTTCGCCGCCTGCGGGCGGCGAACTCTGCGAGGCTTTTGATAGGCCAACGGTCTGCATGGCCTTTCCGGAGCGGTCAGAAGCTTTTTGCTGACTTTCCATCCCGTGTGCTGCGGCACACGGGATGCTTTTTCGCAAAAAAGCAGGAAAAACCGTAAAATAGGGGGTTGCAACTGCCGCATCCCTGCGTTAGAATGGGGCTTACGACCATGAAAGAGGGTGCAGAATGCAAGGTGAAGGATTGAAAAAATTACAGAGCGGACAGCCCATCTCCACACGGGAGCAGCTGCTGCTGATCGCTCAGCTGAGTTGGCCGGCCATTCTGGCCCAGATCTCCTCCGTGGTGATGCAGTATATTGACACGGCCATGGTGGGCCAGCTGGGCTCCAATGCCTCTGCCGCTATCGGTGTGGTGGCGACCACCTCGTGGCTCTTCGGCGATCTGTGCATTGCGCTGACCATCGGCTTTAACGTGGCGGTGGCGCAGGCACTGGGAGCCAGACAGTCGGAGAAAGCCCGCGGCATCATGAAGCTGGCCTTTCTGGTGTGCATGGCCTTCAGCCTTGTGATGATGGCCATAGCGCTGGGCATCACCGGGAATCTGCCTCGCTGGCTGCGGGCAGACCCCGCCATCTGGCAGGATGCCAGCGCCTACTTTCTGGTATTTGTTCTGTCGCTGCCCTTCATGCAGCTGAATAACCTCTGCGGCGGACTGCTGCGTTCGGCGGGCAACATGAAAACCCCCGGCATCTGCATGGCGGTGATGTGCCTGCTGGACGTGGTGTTCAACGCCTTCCTCATCTTCCCCGGCGGAACGCTGCGGGTGCTGGGGGTGACGCTGCCGGGCTTCGGTTTGGGGGTTCTGGGTGCCTCCATGGGAACGGCGCTGTCGCAGGTGACCATTGCGGTGGTGCTGACCTATATCCTGCTGGTGCGGTCGCCGGAGCTGCACCTGCGGCGGGGCGAAAAGGCACGGTTTACGGCGGCACAGCTGAAGCGCTGCCTGTCTATCTCGGCTCCCGTCATGGGCGAGCGCACCATTCTTTCCACCGCCCGGATGGTGACCACCGCCATCGTGGCCCCGCTGGGCATCATCGCCACGGCGGCCAACTCCTTCGCCATAACGGCGGAGAGTCTCTGCTATATGTCCGCCTTCGGCGTGCAGGCGGCGGCCTCCACGCTGGTGGGCCAGAGCGTAGGCGCCGGGCGGAAGGATCTGACCTATCGGCTGGGCTGGCTGACGGTTGCGCTGGGCATGGGCATGATGGTGATCACGGGGACGCTGCTGTATGTACTGGCCCCGGCCATGATCGGCATGATGGCGGTGGACGAGGCCGTCATTGAGCTGGGCGTGCGGGTGCTGCGGATCGAGGCATTCGTGGAGCCGTTGTTCGGGGCCTCCATCGTGGCCAGCGGCGTGTTTCAGGGGACCGGCAGTACGCTGGTGCCTATGCTGCTGAATTTCGGCACCATGTGGGGCATCCGCGTACCGCTGTCGGCCATTCTGGCGGCCAAGTGGGGCCTTGTGGGTGTTTGGGTGGCCATGGCCCTGCAGCTGGGTGTGTGCGGTATCTGCTTCCTGATCCGTCTGGCCGGCAAGCGCTGGCTGCCCAAGGAAACGCTGCAATAAGAAAAATACAC
>OLVZ01000690.1_pt1 | contig 32070 bp, 32 predicted proteins | sample 1673341 | NCBI WGS metagenome assembly OLVZ01 (sample SAMEA3178944, study PRJEB25190) | human gut metagenome | biome: human gut; feature: human-associated habitat; material: faeces | place: Austria | collected 2013 | reverse complement strand
GCCGGCGGCACCCATGCCGCCGCCGATGCACATAGTCACCAGCGCATAGCGGCCGCCGTTATCTTTCAGATAGTCCAGGGCCTTTCCGGTGAGAACAACGCCGGTGGCACCCATGGGATGACCAAGTGCCATGGCTCCGCCGTAGGGATTCACCTTTTCCTTCGGCAGGTGCAGATCCCGGATGCAGGCGATTGCCTGCGCGGCGAAGGCCTCGTTGAGCTCAATGACATCCATGTCATCCACCGTGAGGCCTGCTCGGGCCATTGCCTTGGGAACGGCAAAAATCGGGCCAAGCCCCATGACCTCTGCCTCGCATCCCGCTACCGCGAAACCCACAAAGCGGGCAATAGGCTGGATGCCCAGTTTCTCCGCCAGATCAGACGCCATCACCACCGCAAAGGCGGAAGCGTCGGTGGTCTGGGAGGAAGTGGCTGCCGTTACCCGGCCGTTTTCCCGGAAACAGGGTTTCAGGCCTACCAGTGTCTCCATGGAGGTGTCCGGGCGGATGCCCTCATCCTGGGTCAAAAGCTGACCGTGGTCGTTGGTGACCGGGATAATGCTGGGAGCCAGCTTTCCAGAAAGCTGGGCCTGATGGGCCTTACGGTGGGACTCCACGGCCATAGCCTCCATCTCTTCCCGGGTGATGCCGTAGCGGTCAGCCACCCGCTCCGCGGTTTCCCCCATGGACATATAGGTTCCAATGTCGTGTTCATCCAGCCATGCGTCCTTGTACTCATCCGGGCAGGGACGGAAGCACATACTCATGGACTCCGTTCCGCCTGCCACCACACAGTCCATCTGCCCCGCCAGAATCGCGTTTGCCGCTGTTGCGACCGCCTGCAGGGAAGAAGAGCAGAAGCGGTTGATCGTCTGTCCGGGGACGCTGTTAGGAAGCCCTGCGCGGCGCGCAATCATCCTCGCTGCGTTAAAATCCATTTGATTGACCGGCATGGCGCAGCCCAAGATCACATCGTCGATGTACGACGGGTCCAGTTTCGGTACTCTTGCCAGTACGCCGTTGAGGACCTGTGCGGAATACTCAACGGGGTGGGTGGTGGCCAGTCCGCCCTTTCTTGCCCGGCAGCACGCCGAACGGCCATATGCAACAATCACTGCTTCACGTTGACTCATTGCCTGTTTCCTCCTCCGTGTTTGCATTTATAGGTTTCGGCTGCCGGTAATGGCTGCCAGAACAATGGACATATACTTGTCTTCCGCAGGAGAAGAGCGGGAACTGATTACCACGGGAACCTGCGCGCCGCAGATTGCACCGCAGGTCTTTGCGTTGCCGGTGCAGGTCAGGCTCTTGATCAGAATGTTGCCTGCCACAATATTGGGGACCACCAGGATATCCGGGTCTCCCGCCACCGGGCTGCTGTACCCTTTGATTGCGGCTGCCTCGGGGTCCATGCACAGATCGTAGGAAATGGGCCCCTCCACGATACAATCCTGGATCTCGCCCTTTTCGTTCATTTCAACGACTCTTTTGATAAGCTCAGGAGCCACAAAAGGGCCTTTCTTAACACTTCTGCCCATATTAAGATAACTCCTTTCTTACTTGCCGTTGCGACGACGAGCGATCTGCTTGTCGGTGCGGTGGTTCTTCTTGCGGGTCTTGTAACCCATAGCCGGCTTGCCCCACGGGGTAACCGGAGACGGACGACCGATCGGGCTCTTGCCTTCGCCGCCGCCGTGCGGGTGATCGCACGGGTTCATTACAGAACCACGAACGGTCGGGCGGATACCCAGATGACGGGTACGGCCAGCCTTACCCAGCTGTACGTTAGAATGATCAGAGTTACCAACAACGCCGATGGTAGCCTTGCAGTCCAGACGGACGTAACGCAGCTCACCGGAGGGCAGACGAACCATTGCCTTGCCGCCTTCCTTAGCCATCAGCTGAGCGCCGACGCCTGCGGAACGAACCAGCTGTGCGCCCTTGCCCGGGTACAGCTCGATGTTGTGGATCATGGTACCAACCGGAATGTTCTCAACCGGCAGGCAGTTGCCGGGCTTGATGTCGGCATCCTTGGAAGAAACGATCTTGTCGCCAATCTTCAGGCCCTCGGGAGCGAGGATATATGCCTTCTCGCCGTCCTCGTACTGAACGAGAGCGATGTTAGCGGAACGGTTCGGATCATACTCCATGGTCTTAACCTCGGCGTAAACGTCGAGCTTCTGACGCTTGAAGTCAATGATACGGTACTTCTTCTTGTTGCCGCCGCCGATGTGGCGAACGGTGATGCGGCCGTAGCTGTTGCGGCCAGCGGTCTTCTTGACCTTTTCGAGAAGGCTCTTCTCGGGCTTCACCTTAGACAGACCCTTGTAGGAAAGCACAGTCATATTTCTGCGCGAGGGCGTCGTCGGGTTGAAAGTCTTGATAGCCATTTGGAATTTCAACTCCTTGATACGTTATTATCGGGGTGGCTTCCCCATACAATTACTTCGTTTGAAAACACGTTTTCAAACGAGAGAGGTTCCACCGCGCACAGCGCGGATGAAACCAAGGCTGCGAAAAGTTCCGACCAGCGAAACTTTTCTTCGCTCTTATATAAAAACCGTGATACATGCTCCCGGTTTTTATGAATCTGCAAGCAGATTCTATTGAAAACCCGCTTCGCGGGAACACTCAGGCTCGCCTTAGCAGCCGAAGTGGTTTTTTACATCATGTTCTCGAAGATCTCGATCTTCTTGGAGTCAGCGGTCAGGGTTACGATCGCCTTCTTGATGTCGGAACGCTTGCCAACGTGAACGCCCATGCGCTTCCACTTGCCCGGCAGCTTGATGGTGTTAACCTTGGCAACCTTAACGCCGAAGATCTCCTCTACAGCCTTCTTGATCTCTACCTTGCCGGCATCGATCGCAACTTCGAAGGTGTACTTGTTGTCCTGTGCGCCCATCATGGAACGCTCGGTGATGATCGGCTTCTTGATAATGTCGTATGCGTACTTCATTATGCGTATACCTCCTGCAGCTTCTCAACTGCTGCCTTGTCGATGATGAACTTGTCAGCATTGAGGATGTCGTATACATTGAGGGTAGACGCGATCGTGGTGCGTACGCCCGGGATGTTTGCCGCAGACTTAACTACGTTGGTGCGAACTTCCGGAGTAACTACCAGGCTCTTGCCGGTTGCCTCAACTGCGTTCAGGAAACCAACGAAGGACTTGGTCTTGATCTCGCCCATATCCAGGCCATCGATTACGATGATCTCGCCTGCTGCTGCCTTTGCAGACAGAGCGGACAGCATAGCCAGACGCTTGGTCTTCTTGGTCAGGCTGTAGTTGTAGGAACGGGGCTTCGGGCCGAGGGCAATACCACCATGGGTCCACTGCGGAGAGCGGATAGAACCCTGACGAGCACGGCCGGTGCCCTTCTGACGCCACGGCTTGATGCCGCCGCCACGAACCTCGGCGCGGGTCAGCGTGGACTGAGTGCCCTGACGCTGGTTAGCCAGATAATTCTTTACTGCAGCGTGTACAACGGTCATGTTCGGCTCGATACCGAAAACAGCCGCGTTCAGCTCCATCTCGCCGGTCTTCTTACCGGTCATATCAAAAACTGCTACTGTAGGCATGATTTGCTCCTCCTTCCCTTACTTTCTTGCGGAAGCCTTCTGCGGGTTCTTGCTGATGCCAGCCTCGCCCTTGGCAACCTTGTTGTTCTTAACGGTGTTCTTCAGCACTACGATGCCGCCCTTCGGGCCCGGAACTGCGCCGCAAACGGCGATCAGGTTAAGCTCAGCGTCAACCTTTACAACGTCCAGGTTCTGAACAGTAACCTGCTCAGCGCCCATGTGACCCGGCATCATCTTGCCCTTCATGATCTTGGACGGATCAGAGCAAGCGCCCATAGAACCCGCATGGCGGTGTACAGGGCCGGTACCGTGGCTTTCCTTCAGGCGGGATGCGTTGAAGCGCTTGATTACGCCAGCGTAGCCCTTGCCCTTGGAAGTGCCGGTAACGTCAACATAATCGCCGGTAACGAACATGTCAGCCTTAACAACATCGCCGAGCTGGAACGGAGTGCAGTCCTCAAAACGGAACTCCTTCAGGTACTTCTTCAGGGAGTCGCCAGCCTTCTTCAGGTGACCCTTCTGGGGCTTGTTCAGGCGAGCTTCCTTAACATCCTCAAAACCGAACTGTACAGCATTGTAGCCGTCCTTCTCTTCGGTCTTGAGCTGAGTTACAACGCAAGGACCTGCTTCGATTACGGTGCAGGGGATAACCTTGCCGTCAGCATTGAAGATCTGGGTCATACCGACCTTCTTGCCGATGATTGCTTTGTTCAGCATTTGTTTTTCCTCCTTAAAGGTTATTGGTTGACGGCATTTGACCGCCAACATGACCTCGCCGCGCGTGTCGCGGCAGGGCTTCAAACCGCCGGTGGGTTAATCCGGTCAGCTTGTTAACTTAAATTAGAGCTTAACCTCGAACTCGACGCCAGCCGGCAGGTCGAGAGTGGTCAGAGCCTCGATGGTAGCCTGATTCGGGTTGATGATGTCGATCAGGCGCTTGTGGGTGCGGCGCTCGAACTGCTCACGAGAATCCTTGTACTTGTGAACAGCACGCAGGATGGTAACGATCTGCTTCTCGGTCGGCAGCGGGATCGGGCCGGAAACCTTAGCGCCGTTGCGCTTAGCGGTCTCGATGATCTTCTCTGCGGACTGGTCGATCAGCTCGTGATCATACGCCTTCAGGCGAATGCGAATCTTCTGTGCGTTTGCCATTGTGGAATTTCCTCCTCGTATGTGTGCCATACATTAAATAATGTTTTGACTCGCTACGGAGAGAAACTGCAACTCCGCCGTGCGTATCACGCAACGGGCATGAAAATAACCGGGCGCACTGACTCCGCAGCGCAACAATCCGGTCACGATAAGAAACGTAAGTGGTTCAAACCATCGGCTTGACGGCGCACGCGCCGCGAGTCCCGAATTTACGCATGAACATTGCGTTTTTGCTGAATATCTGAATTCAGCTGATAGCAGTTATCTCAACCGCCCGATTGTCGGACCTACTCCACCGAAGTTACCTGCTCACAGCAGCAATCTCCGGTATCATCGCGTTTTAACTTGCTCTCGCAAGTGCTTATACATAATACAATACTTTCATGGGAAAGTCAAGTGTTTGCACAAAATTTTCAGCATTTTTTTGTGTAAATCGAAATTTTTCGCGTTATGCACAAAAACAGACCCGAAAACCATCGTTTCAGGTCTGTTTTGCCCAATCTCAACCGGTAACAACCGCTAAGATCCACGAATCTGCATGGCTGTCGATCGTCAGATCGACCTTATCATAGGCAGTCACCGTGCAGCCTGCCTGTTCTACTGTCTGCAGAGTCTTTTCGAGCGTTTCCATACTGTTGTCCAGCCGGAACCACGAAACGCCGTTCTCCTGCGCAAGCAGCTCACCATCGATATCCGGCAGGCTGCTGCCGCCGACGGCCACATAGCAGTACGCGGTGTGTGCGCCGTGCAGGCTTTGCGGTAGCGTGAGCACCGGACGGGTCTGCACCTGTGTCTGTACCGACTCATCAGCAATCGGCTCAGGCGCTGCGATCGACCGCTCGCTGTCTGCATACTGCTCGGCATCGATGCCCGCATCGCTCTGCGTATTCGCCGCAGAGTCCTCGCCGGTGTCATTCTGTCCGCTGTATGCACTGCCGTTCGTGCTCTGCGAAGCCGTGCCGCTCTGCTGCACACTCGAATTCGATGCTCCGCCGCTCGATGCATCGGCGTTCTCCCGCACGGACTTCTCGATCTCATCCTGCATACCACCGTCCGCCGTGCAGTCTCCTGCGTCCGCCGAAGCGGAATCCGCTGCCGCCGTGCTGCCGCTGCCTACCGTACTGAACGCGGGCATCAGTCCGCCGCCGAGCACGACCAGCACGACAACCGCCGCAGCGGCCACCATCGTAAACACCGGCAGACGGCGCATCGGCTTTTGCGGCGCGACCACCCGAACGGTTTCCTCCTGCCGCAGACGTTCCATAATGCTGTCATGCAGTCCGGCCGGCGGCTCGGTTTCGTCCACCGCCAGCATACTGTGCATCTGCTCCAGATCCTCTTTCAGCGCGGCGCACGATGGGCACTCTGCCAGATGCTCCTCCAGCTTTTGCTTTTCGGAATCGGTCAGGGTTCCGTCCACACTGTTCGAGCAAAGCTGTTCAAAATATTCCTCCTCATTCATGCTCCTCGCCTCCTTCCATATCTTTAGACGAAGGCAAATGAAAAAGGTTCCCTCGTTTGAGTAAAATTTTGCGTAAAGCAATGCGTGCGCGTGACAGCCGCGACTTTACCGTACCTTCGCTGACCTCGAGTATCTCAGCGATCTCGGTGTAGCTCATGCCGGAAACGTCCCGCAGCAGGACGATTCTGCGGTGCTCGTCGCTCACCTCATCGAGCGCGGCGGCAAGCTCGCGTCCCAGCTCGCTGTTCTCCAGGTGCTCCTCGGGAGATGGAGCCGTATCCGGAAGCGGCAGTTCGCGTTCCTCGTCATCCTCGCCCTGCACGAGCGGCTGCGTCGGCGGCTGGCTCTGCTTATGCCGCGCGTAATCGACGCACTGGTTCATCGTGATGCGGAACAGCCAGGTCGCAAAGCCGCTGTCCCCGCGGAAGTCCTTCATCGAGCGCCATGCCCGAAGGAAAACCTCCTGCGTGATATCTGCGGCATCCTCCGGCGAGCCGGACGAGCGCAGCGCGATCGCATACACGCGCTTTTCGTAGCGCGTTACCAGCTCCTCAAAGGCGGAAAGCTCGCCGCGCCGCGCCTGCGCCACAATATGCTTGTCGTCCACTGCGTCTCCCCTCTCTTTCTCTTACCTTATTATATGTTCTCCTTCGCCGAAACGAAGGCTTTCAGTTCGTCTGCAATTTCATACAGATCACTCAGCTTGGTGAGTGCGCAAATGCGGTTCTTGAACGTCTTGACACCGCTTTCCCGCTTGAGATAGCAGTTAACGTGTCGGCGTGCCTCGAGCATGGCGATATGCTCGCCCTTCTGCTCGGCGGCAAGCTCGATCTGCCGCACGGCCGTGTCAATGCGCTCCGCGAACGGCGGCAGCGCCGGACAGATGCCGGTCTCGAGCAGTGCATTCGCCCGCTCGAACAGCCACGGATCACCGAGCGAACCTCGCCCGATCATCACGCCGTCCGCGCCGGTGTGCGCGAGAATGCGGACCGCGTCCTCGGGTTCGGCCACATCTCCGTTGGCGAACACCGGAATGCAAACCGCCTGCTTGACTTCACGAATCACATCCCAGTCGGCGGTGCCGCTGTACTGCTGCGAGCGCGTGCGTCCGTGCAGCGTGATCGCTGCCGCGCCGGACTGCTCAGCCATTTTTGCAAATTCCACGCAGTTGACGCTTTTTTCATCCCAGCCCTTGCGAAACTTAACCGTTACCGGCACATCGACCGCGTTTACGACCGCTGCAATCACCTTGGACGCCAGCTCCGGGTCCTTCATCAGCGCGGAGCCGTCACCGTTGTTTACGATCTTCGGCGCCGGACAGCCCATGTTGATATCGATGATATCACAGCCGGATTTCTCCAGCGCCAGTTTCGCGCCTTCGGCCATCGTGTCCGGCTCGTGCCCGAAAATCTGGGCAGCCGCCGGATGCTCGTCCGTCCCCAGCTCAAGCAGACGCGGCGTTTTCTTATCCTTATAGCACAGCGCCTTTGCAGAGACCATTTCGGTCACGGTCAGCGCCGCGCCGTGCTCCCGGCAGATATGGCGGAATGCAAGATCGGTCACGCCTGCCATCGGTGCAAGCGCCAGTTTTCCGTTGATTGTTACGTTGCCGATCTGCATATCGTTCCTCCGTCTTATACATATTATATAACGGTGTATATTTTACCATAACGCGACTGCAAATGCAACTTACAGAATGGATGCACCCATTTTTCGACCGAAAAACGCAAAAACAGGGCAAATCCGAGGATTTACCCTGTCGATATATTTGGTTACATTACCATGCTGAGAATCTTCTCGCTGAAGAAATACCCGAACGAAATGAGCGCGGTATTCCACACCGCGATGCCCGCCGCAGACCAGCCGACGAACCACTTGACCGGCATCCGGAGCAGTCCGGCCGGGATGGAAACAATGGTGCGGATACACGGGATCACGCGGATGATCGCCAGTCCGCGCCCATGCTGTGCGTCGATAAATTCATGGCATTTACGCACGAGTGACTTGAATTTCTTGCTCCTGCCGAACAGCTTCTCCATCACCGGTTCGCCGCCCCAGTAGCACACGGCGTAGATGACCAGACTGCCGAGCACACCGGCGACCACGCTCAGAAAAACCGTCAGCGGCAGCGACAGCTCGCTCCGCGCGATCAGCACACCGACGCACGGCATGATAACGCCTGCCGGAAATCCGGGCAGGTTCATATATTCGCAGAAAACCACGGCACAGACCAGGATCAGTCCGTACTGGTTGAACAGCTGAAAAAAGGTTTCGGCCGTCATAATAGCCGCCTCCGTTTGATCTATAGTAAGCGAAAACCGAAATTTTCGTCTGTGTACTATAGTATACCAACCAAAGCCGGAGGGTACAAGAGAACGGCCGCTCATTTTATAATCTGTTTACAAAACGAGCGCCGTCAGCGCCCAAATGGTGCCGATGAGCAGTGCGCCTGCGCTGAATCCGGCAAGCAGAGAAAGACCGTCCGCCTTTCTCCTCGACCGCCGTCTGCGCGGCAGATAGCTGTTTGCGATGCGGCAGGCCTCCCGCACCATGTCGCCGCGCGGCGCATTGTAGTCCCGCACAAGGAAAATAGCCTGCTCGAACAGCGCCGGCTGCTCCGGCTTGACGACAATGACGCGGCGGCTGACACCTCGTACCATATAGATTCCTCCTTTTCCCTTTGTTCCATCATTCCCCTCTTTCGTGATTTTATACCAGTCTCATTCCAGCTTTTCAATTTTCATAACCATTACGGTCCTATCATCATCGTGTCCGCGGCCTTTCGCCTCGTTCACAAGCTGTGCCGCGATCTCCTTCGGGCTGTCGCCTGCATGCGCGATGAGCAGCTGCCGCACCCATTTATCATCCGTGCCGTCGGTCACGCCGTCCGAGAGCAGAACCACGATATCGCCGTCGTTCATCTGCAGCGGCACGGCATCGCCAAGTTCGTCCTCCTCTGCCAGACCGATGGGCAGCGCCGTGCCCGGCAGAATGGTCCATCGACCGTTCAGCCGCATGTAGGTCGGTGCGGCGCCGCACTTGAGGTTTTCCGCGCGTCCGCTGAACAGGTCGAGCGTGAATGCGTCCAGTGTGGTGAAGCGCATGCCGTCTGACCGCAGGCGCAGCGCCGGAGAGACCGCGTGCAGCGCGTCTCCGACCGAAATGCCTGCACGCAGGAACCGCTCGAGCGAGGTGATGAGCATGCGGCTGTCCCGCGACGCGGCGGCACCCGAGCCCATGCCGTCCGACAGGAGCAGGCACGCCGTTCCGGTGTCGGTGAGAAAGTAGCACGCGTTGTCGCCCGAGACCGACGCGCCCTCCTTCTGCTGACGGCCAATGCCGACCACCGCACGGTACGGCGCCCGTTCATGCATCTCAACATGGATGCCCTGGCTGCCCTTTTTCTTCTCCGGTGCAGTCAGCGTCACGCCCAGCAGCGCCGACAGACCGGCCGAAAAGCCGTCCCCCTGCTTCATGATGTCGTCGATGCCTTCGCCGTACAGTTCAACGGTCAGCCTGCCCTGCGAATCCCGCACCGCGCACACGCGGTCGATCCATCCGAACGCTGCTGCGTACCGGCGCACCTGCCGTTCCATCAGCGGCTGCGCCGTTTCATCCTGCGTGACCTCCGCGCCAAGCTGCCGAAGAATATCCGTAATACCTGCGTATTGCCTGGCAAGCAGGCTCTGGTTTTCCTCCTGCTGCCGCCGAAGGCTTTCGCGCTCACGCAGCGCAAACAGCGCACTGTTGATGGCACGCATCAGCTCGGGCAGACGCGCACACCGTGCCGCAAAATGATAGGGAAAATCGCTCATTTCCGCCCGCCCGCGCTGCAGCATCGGCTGGGTCACATCATTGAGCGCCGCCAGCGTGCTCACATAGTCCCGCTGCCAGCACTGCGTACACAGCATGCAGTTTTTGCAGACATGATCGCTCGCGTAGTCGAATACCGCCCGAATATTCCGGTCTCCGGCGGCTTTGCCCTCGCTGACGCCATGCAGCATAGCAAGGTACAGCTCGTAGAACGCCTGCGCCGCCTCGGTCGCACAGGTGCCCGCAAGTCTGCGCACACGCTGACTGGCGGCTTCGCCCATCAGGGTATCCGGCAGCAGGCTGCGCCGGATGGCCTCCCACACGAAGGGCGGCAGCGCCGCGAACATGAGGACCGCGCAGAACAGCTCTGCGATCAGCGAAATGAACAGCGGATGCTCCACGCCGAGCATAGCCGCGCACAGTCCGCCGCCGAGCGCACAGACCGAAAACCAGCCGCGTCCGCTGTCGTGAAACAGTCCGGCAACGAGCGCACACAGGCCATAGCAGCAGGTGAACAAGGCTCCGTAGCCGATGCTCAAATCCATCGCCGCGCCGAACGCCACACCGGCTGCCGCGCCCGCCGCCGGTCCGCCGAGATACGCCGCCGCCAGCACGAGCAGCAGCGCACCCGCTCTCGCGGGAGCAAACACGCCGAACAGATTGATACCCGAAAGCGATAAAAGCACGGTTGCGGTCAGCACCAAAAGCGTTACCGGTCTGCGCCAGTCGTTTTCGTCGCGCGGCGGTGCAAAGGCCGCGCCGTACATCCAGCACACGCCGAACGTGATGCCCTGCACGAGCAGGAATGTCAGCACCGCCGGTGCGGTCAGCTCTGCGCCGAGCGGCAGAAACACGAATGTACACGCCGCGCTTGCAAACGTTGCTACACCGGGTGCAAACCACCGCTCGGACATCACGCGCAGACCGGCGCACACGCTCATCACGCACAGCACCAGCAGCGCTGCCGCGGCGTAAATGCCGCCGTGGAATCCGTCACCGCGCAGCATGACGCCGCACACCAGACCGCCGAGCGCGGACAGACCCGCTCCTCGAGCCATCAAGGCCGCCGTCATCGCCAGTCCGAACGGCATGTACCCGCCAAGGATGGTTCCCTGTGCCAGCACCGCACACAGCACGAATCGCTGTGCGCCTGTGATGAGCGTCCGCAAATGCTCCTGTTTCCATAATCCGGCAGCCCATGCTGCTGCATGCCCGATCCGCACCGGTATCGACGCGGACCGTCTTGCCCTTTGTTTATCCATTTCGTTACGCCTCCCTTGCTGTTTTCCCAGTATATCCCAATGCAGACGTGCCGCTTGGCGGGAAATAACAGCGGGAATTGCGTTTTGAAAAAAGCTAAGCGCATATTCCAACTTTCGAGCGCGTAAAAGTGGCAGTTTCGCCACAGAAACAAAAGGATAGACAGCGGCGCTTATAAAGTGTTGGAATGTGCGCTGTCGTTAGCGCGGCGGGCCAAAAGGATAGACAGCGGCGCTTATAAAGCTCGAGAATGTGCGCTGCCGTCAGCGCGTGGTCCAAAAGGATAGACACCAAGGTTTGCCCGTAGGCCACTAAACCTTGTTCCCGCGCCGTGCGCGGATTAAATGAGTACTATCCTCTTGGGACTCCATCTTCCTTTATTAGATAGTCTGGCGCAGACCAGAGACCGGCGACCGCTCCGAAAAGGAGAACGGCAGAGGATTTTTTCTTCCGTAGAGGCGCACAGTGTGCGCCCATGTCTTAACCTATCCGCAGTGTCGAATAATTTACTGCTACACATATCGGCTGCTCTACGCAGGCGCGGCATGACCGTGCCGCGCAACTCTTTTACGCGTTATTACAGACAGTTCCTCCGAATTTCATTTATCAACCAACTTTACCGTAGGGTGCGACGACCTCGGCGCACCGTATCAAACGGTTGGTACAATCTATCCCGTAGGGGCGGTCATTGGACGCCAAATCACACGTTATGAAAACCGTTTGCACCTAATAAAAAACGGAGAACGGAAAACCCTTACGGTAATTCTCCATTCTCCATTTTCCATTCTCAAATTTTCTCGATGTCTCGAAACACGTTCGGCAGGTACAGCTCATGCTTCGGAATCTTCTCCCACGAAAACGCTTTCACGAGCTCCTTCGCGGCAACCGGCTCTGCGGTGTCGGTCAGTCCTGCGGCGCAGGCAAGTGCGCCGATGACCTGCTCGGGTGTGAATTTCTCCCGCAGAAGGCTGAGGTCGAGGTCCTCATCACGCTTGGACAGGCGGCGCCCGTCATGGTCGCACAGCAGCGGGATATGAATGAAGTTCGGCGGTGTGAAGCCGAACAGCTCATACAGCCAGATCTGACGCGGCGTACTGCCGATGAGATCGTGCCCGCGCACGACCTCGGTCACGCCGGACAGGCCGTCATCCACCACGACCGCCAGCTGATACGCGAACACGCCGTCCGACCGCCGGATGATGAAGTCGCCGCACTCCTCGGTGAGCGTTTCGGTATACTCGCCGTACACGCCGTCCGTGAACGTGATGGTGCGCTCGGGCACGCGCACGCGCGTTGCAGGCGCACGCTTTCTGCGCTTTTCGGCCACTTGCTCGGGTGTTAAATCGCGGCAGGTTCCGGCGTAGACCACCCTGCCGTCCGACAGGTGCGGCGCGCTTGCGGCGTGCAGGGCCGCTCTCGAGCAGAAACACGGGTACAGCAGACCTTTTTCGCGCAGAATCGCCTCGTATTTCTCGTAAACAGCCGTGCGCTCGGACTGATACGGGATTTCGCCGTCCCAGTCTAACCCTAACCACCGCAGGTCGTCGATAATTAAATCCGCGAAGCTGCGCGGACAGCGCATTTCGTCCAAATCCTCAATCCGCAGCAGAAATTCGCCGTTCTGCTGCCGCGCACTCAGCCATGCCAGCAGCGCGCACAGCACGTTGCCAAGGTGCATGCGGCCGCTCGGACTGGGTGCAAAACGTCCGATGGTGTGCATGTTTTTCACTCCTTATTGCTTTTTCTTCTTGGATTTCGGTGCCGGAAGTTCGTCATACATGGCACGCAGCAGCTTCTGCAGGAGGGCGGCATCGTCGGTTTTCGTCACCCGCAGCATGGGTTTTGCGCCGTCGTACGGAAATTCATAAGGCGCATCCGGAAGGCAGCTTATCGCAGCTTTGACCGGCTTGACCAGCAGGCGGTTATCATAAATTCCGCCGACGATTTTGCCGTTGTAGTAGAGTATGTACTCCCCCATCATGGCTCGATGCGTTACGCCGTCCAGTCCGGACAGGCGGTCTAATATTTCCGCAAGAAATTCTTTTGTAGTTGCCATTATCGTCCTCTTTTCCACGGTTTCCCCGTCACATAGCCTTTTTGATACCAGTATTCGTCGTCAACGGGATTCATTTTGCGCTTTTTATGGAACAGGCGGTACATATAAAACAATCCCTTGACCTTCGCGCACGGCGTGACATTCCCGGCATTTTTCTGAATGGCAGACACCGTTTTCTCTACCTTTTGCTCGATTTTGTGCATGAAATTCTCGGGCATGCTGCTCCAGTCGTATCCCCAGACAGCCTGCGTGATAACGTGCGTGCGGCCGACGCCCCAGTAGTTCATGCTGTCGCGCAAATCCCTGACGGTGGATTTCATGCCGCCGCCCGCTGCGGTCGTGATGATGAGCGCCTGCTTGCACATCAGCGACAGGTCGGGACGGTGCACCAGCCAGCGGTACGCAAAGTGGTCGAGCAGGGTCTTGACCTGCCCCGGAATGTGGTAAACATAGGTCGGCGCACAGAAAACGATCAGCTCGGCGTCATCAATCGCGGCGATGAGCTTCTGCATGTATTCGTGCCCGCCGCACTTGTCCTCGCGGCCGTTCATGCATGCATAGCAGCCCGCGCAGACATGCGGCATGTCCTGCGGCAGATAAAATTCGTGCAGCGTGCCGCCCGAAAGCAGGCGGTCGAGCACCATCTGTGCAATGCCGTAGGTGGACGATTTGGTTTTCCGTTTGTGCGGATAGATTATGGTTATGTTCATAGTGAACATCCTTTCTTGTGTAGAACAAATGACAGGATTAGGGATTTCCGTTTTGTGGGCGAACACTGTTCGCCCCTACGGCTGCACATGTGCAGATAATTAACGAGTGACACGCTCTCCGCTTTCACGCATCCTCCTGCCTTCAAACTCCTACCTTGTAATATTACCACATTCACCCTATGCTTTACAACTCCCCTGCTCTCTTGTATAATGTAGGCAAACGAGGTGACGCACATGAAAAAACGAATGCTTGCACTGCTGCTGGGTCTGCTCTGCGCCGGACTGACGGCCTGCGGCAGCACGGACACCGCCGCAAAGGACGAAACGCCGTCCGCGCCGTCCGTCGAGCAGCCCGAGCCGGAACCCACGCCGGAGGAGGTCCGCCGGACGGCGGCGGAGCAGTATGCGGACGGCTTGACGCTCGAGGAGCAGGTCGCGCAGATGTTCTTCGTGCGCTGTCCGGAGACCGACGCGGCGGCGCTGACAGCGCAGTACGACATCGGCGGCTATCTGCTGTTTGCGCGCGATTTTGACGGCCAGACCAAAGAATCCGTCGCAAATACCATCGCAGCCTACCAGAATGCCGCAAAAACGCCCATGCTCATCGGCGCGGACGAGGAAGGCGGCACGGTCGTGCGCGTCAGCTCCAACCCGAATCTGCGCGGCACGAAATTCCAGTCACCGCAGGCGCTGTACCGCGAGGGCGGCTTTGACCGCATCACGAGCGACACCGCCGAGAAGGACGCGCTGCTGCGCGATTTAGGTATCAATGTTAATTTTGCGCCCGTGTGCGACGTTTCGACCGACCCGAGCGATTTCATTTACGCGCGCAGCTTCGGCATTGACGCCGAGCAGACCGGCGAATACGTCCGCACGGTGGTTACGCAGATGGTCAGCGACAAGACCGGCATGGTGCTCAAGCACTTCCCCGGCTACGGCAATAACGCGGACACGCACACCGGCATCGCCATTGACGAGCGGCCGATGGACACCTTCCGGCAGTCGGATTTCCTGCCGTTTGAGGCGGGCATTGAGAGCGGGGCGCAGTCGGTTCTCGTCAGCCACAATGTGGTAAACTGCATGGACGCCGACCGGCCGGCATCGCTCTCAGCCGAGGTGCACCGCATTCTCCGCGAAGAACTCGGCTTTGACGGCGTAATCCTGACCGATGACCTGATCATGGACGCCATCCGCGATTACACCGGCGGCGAAAACGCAGCGGTGCTTGCCGTACAGGCGGGCAATGATATGCTCACCTCGTCGGATTTCGTGACCCAGTACAACGCCGTGCTTGCTGCCGTGCAGGACGGCACGATTCCCGAGTCACAGATTCACGCTTCCGCCGTGCGCGTCATCGACTGGAAAATGCAGCTTGGACTGATTTCCTATGACGCATAAACAACAGAGTCCCGGCCTTGTCGCTTGACAAAGCCGGGACTCTGCGCTATAATTTTAAGTACAAACGGCGGCCTGCTGGTAACGGGCGGTCGTTCCCCATAGTTAAGTGTTTGAGGAAACGCCGCTCCGGTTACGGGGCGGTTATTTCTTTATGTATCCTAAGATACCAAAGACGATCGTGGTGATCAACTGAAACAACAGCAGTGTTTCGGAAATTGACATCCAGATCACCTCCCTTTTTATCGAGGGAGGAACAACCTTTTTTCACCGTTTGCACTTTGATTATAGCATGTGTGTCATATTGTGTCAATCAACCGTCTTTTCAGACGGTTTTTATTTTTTGCTGTAAGAGACGGACTCATGTATCCGTCTTTTTTCATGTCATAAAATGCAAAAACCGCCTAAAAAGGCGGCTTATTGACAGATTCCGATTGTATATGCTATAATCGAAACGGACAAGTTCACATAGCGGTCAGACCCTCTGTTCCTTTCCCGCTGTCTGCGGCAGGAAGGAGGTGGCGCGAATGCGGAAAAAGGCATTTCAGCTTTTCGTATGTGCAGTAATCCTGCTGTACATCTTCTGTATAAAAGCGCGATGACCGCTCGTCTGAACCCCGAACGGTCATCATAATCTAATTATGGTGCGAGGGTCTGACTGCTGAACAGTGTCCTCTTGGGTATATTATACCCGAGCAGCCCCGGCTTTGTCAAGCGACAAGGCCGGGGTTTTGCTATGCAGACGAAGTGAATTCTCAATTCATCTCAATCGCAGATATTCTTTCCGATATCCGCGGTGGCGTAGGCATTCTGCAGGGTTTTGCCGCGGGTGCCCGCCTGATACTCATAATACGCCTGACTGCCGATCATGGCGGCGTTATCACCGCACAGCTGCAGCGGCGGCATAAACAGCTGAACGTGCTCGCGCTTTGCCATGTCCTGCAGGGTCGCCCGCAGGAAGGAATTGGCTGCCACGCCGCCCGCACACACAACGCGCCGCGCATGCGTCTGCTTGACGGCCATCTCGAGCCGCGGCACGAGCGTATGCACGACAGCCGCGCAGAACGAGGCCGCAAGGCCGTTCCGGTCGATGGTTTCGCCCTTCTGCTCGGCGTTGTGCGCCAGATTGATGACCGCCGTTTTGAGTCCCGAGAAGGAGAAATCCAGCGGCGCATCCTTGATGTGCGAATCCGGCAGCTTGTACATCTTCGCATCGCCGTCCTGCGCCAGCTTGTCGATCTTCGGGCCGCCCGGATAGCCGACACCGAGCACGCGGGCGACTTTATCGAATGCCTCGCCTGCTGCGTCGTCGCGCGTGCCGCCGAGGATTTCAAACTCGGTGTAGCTTTTCACCATCACGATCTCGCTGTGGCCGCCGGACGCGATCAGTGTCAAAAACGGCGGTTTCAGCTCCGGATACGCCAGATAAGTAGCCGCAATGTGTCCTCGGATGTGGTGCACCGGAATGAACGGCTTGTTCATCGCAAAGGCGAGCGACTTGCCGAAGTTCGCGCCGACGAGCAGCGCACCGATCAGTCCGGGCGCACAGGTCGCGGCAACCGCGTCCACATCGTGCTTGTCCATTTCCGCATCCTTGAGCGCCTGCTCGGTCACGCGCACGACCGCCTCCATGTGCCGCCGAGACGCGATTTCCGGCACAACGCCGCCGTACAGCGCGTGCGTGGCGATCTGCGTGTCCACCACGCTCGACAGGATTTTTCGTCCGTCCTCGATGACGGCTGCCGCCGTTTCATCGCACGAGGACTCGATTGCAAGTATTTTCATGGTTAATCTCCTAAATTTTTCTCAAAGCACAGGCAGTTTTCCGCGCCCGCCGGACTGCCGTAGTACGGAATGACGCGATAGCCGAGCTTGGTGTACAGCGCCGCCGAATCCTCGGTCGTGCGGGCGGTCTCGAGGATGGACTTGGTGAAGCCGTGCTTTGCCGCATCCTGCTCGAGAGCCGCAATGACCGCGCTCGCAACGCCCTTTCGGCGGAACTCCGGCGCGATGTAAATGCGCTTGACCTCGAATGTCCCCTCGTCGATCTTCTTCCACGCGCCGCAGCCTGCGGGCTTGCCGTCCTCGTACGCGACGATGCGGCAGTTAAACAGATGCGGCAGGTTGTACTTGGCGTAACGCTTCTCCACCTCACCGACGAGCATGAAATAATACTCGTCCAGCTTGGCGGTCAGGTCGTGAAAATCTCTGTTTTCCGCGTCAACAAAGCGAAGCTCCAGCATGGCAAAATCCTCCTTCAAATCAGTGAAATCGTCATTAAAACCGCGTTTTCTGTGGGATTGCTGTAAAAATTCTTTCGTTTTCCGACCGGTGCAAATCCAGCTCCGGTGTAGAGCGCTATCGCCGGTGCATTGCTCTCGCGCACCTCGAGCGTCACAAACGCCAGCTTGTTTTCTCCGGCTTTCGCTGTCAGCTCGGCAATCAGCGCCCGCGCGATGCCCTGCCGCCGGAAGTCGGGCGACACGGCAACATTGGTAATATACCCCTCGTCGAGCACGGTCTGACAGCCGACGTAACCCGCCGTTCTGCCGTCCTGCTCCGCCACGAGAAAAATGCCCTTGCCCAGCTCCTCGCGCAGCATGTTCTCGCTCCACGGCGCGTGAAAGCACGCGCGCTCGATCTCCGCCAGCGCCGCGAGATGGCGCTCCTGCATCACGACAATGTTCATCGGCTCAGGTTCTTGATGACCGCCTGCACGCCCTTGTCGATCTCGGCGGCAGACCGGCGGTAGGTGGCGAGATCGCCGCCGAACGGGTCGGAAATGTCCTCGGGCAGCAGCGTGAAAATCTTGTCCGCGCAGTCCGGGAACAGCTCGCACAGGCGGTCGTAGTGCGCGCCGGTCATGCAGACCAGATACTTCGCGTTTTCGGCCATCTCGGCGGTCAGCTGCTGCGAGCGGTGCGCCGAAATATCCGCGCCGCGTTCTCCGGCTGCGGCAACCGCGTTCGCGGAAGCCGGAAGGCCGTTTTCGGTGTATAATCCGGCAGAAGCCGCCGTTAAACCGGTCTTTTCCTCGCCGTTATGTGCGCGGAATAAGCCTTCCGCCATCGGGGAACGGCAGGTGTTGCCCGTGCATATAAAAACTATATTTTGCATTTTCATACCTCTTCAAAAGTTATCATATCGCATTATTGCAGATTTTTCGCAACTTTAGAATCCAAAAAAGTTGGCATAACTTTTCTCATTTTCGCATACATTATTCCGCAAATGGTGTAGTAGTGGTGTAGTAATGGTGTACCTATTGGGGGCATTCTACAGTATTTGCTTAGTACCTTGATCAGCATTTTTCAGCTCAATGACCTTTGCCATTTGCGCCGCTGCACGGTCATAACCCGTATGTGTATAGACATTCATCGTTACGCCAATATCCGAATGTCCCATCAGATACTGCAAATTCTTCACATCCAAACCGGCATTCGCCATGTTCGTACAAAAGGTATGCCGGAATACATGAGGCGTAATATGCGGAAGCGGTTTATTGGGATACAGGCTCTTGTACTTTTTCATGGCCCAGCGCATTTCATTCTCAATATGTAAGGCCACCTTAGGACGCGCGTTCTTATCCAGCAGAATAAAGCCACTGTATCCATCTACCATCATTTCCGTTTTCAGTTTCTTTCGGTGAGTCACAATGTTTTTCAAACTTTGATATACCTCATCCGTCATAGGAAGGAAACGACATCCGCACTCCGTCTTTGTTTTCTCAACATAATACCTGCCGCCGCGTTCTCGGACAAGCTGATGGTCTACCCTGATCTTTCGGTTTTCAAAATCGAGATCGCTTCTGGTTAAACCGCACATTTCGCTTACCCGCATTCCGGTTCTCAGCAATACAACAAACTCATCATAATACTTGCAATATGTTTTATCCTCACGGATAAAGCCCATCCAGATTTCCTGCTGTTCTTCTGTCAGCGCTACGCGCTTCTCCGAGTCGTTTTTTACAACATCCGTCAGCTTGAAATCAAATGGATTGCGCCGAATAATGTCTTCGTTGTATGCCATCTGGAACGCCGGTTTCATGACACCCTTAATACATGCCAGACTACTGTATCTTTTGCCATCCTCATGCAGCTTAATCATCCAGATTTGTGCATCGGATACTTTAATATCTCTGATCGTGCGATAACCGAAGTCCTCTTTTTTCGCTACATTCAGGACAAAGCTATATCCCACTCTCGTATTATACCGCATCCCTTTTTTGATGCCTAAGTACCGTTCCAGCAGTTCGATCACTGTGATCTTGCCCGCTGTGTAGTCCAAACCATCATCAACCTGCCGCTGAATTACTTTTTCCTTATCACGAAGCTCTTTCAGATCGGTGGCATAAATGGTCTGCCGCTTTCCGCGAATATCTGTATAGCGATACTGGTAAAGCAAATCTTTTCTTTGGCTCTCTCCAGTCCGTAGGATACGCCCTTTATGATCTTTGCGTTTCTCGGACATTCTCAAACTCCTTTCCGTCATGAAAAGAGCCTTGATATGACATATCTATTTTATCATATCAAGGCACCTTTTTCATCACTAATTTTTAGATCGAGTATTGCTCTTCCAGTACCTTCTGAAACAGCCGCCGCTTCACAAGGCGTTTGTTGCCGACCCAGAGGACATACTTGCACGCCTCTCCGTCCGTCATTTCACGAATTTTATGTTCGCCGATACCGAAATAAGCGGCTGCTTCTTTTACCGATAGAAGTTCTTTTTCCCATATCGGCACCATCAGCTTTCTATCTTCTACTTCCATAGCTATACCTCATTCTTTCCTGTATCTGCAAAAAGCGCATTAAACTTTTCCAGATTGTTGCTATTTTGCTTTTTCTGTTTGCGATATGGATTTTCGTGTTTTGCACCTGCTATCGGCATAAATTCATGCTTTTCAGACGAGAATTCCACTGCCTGGATGCTATCTTGTGTCACATGGAGCACCAGCGATAAACGGCGCAACAGCTGCCCGAAACCATCGGCGCTATCTTCCCATCCTTCACCCATAATTTTCTGATAAAAACTGATCGGAGAATACGGTGTAGTAATGTAATATACTGCCGCGCAAATTGCCTTGTCATAGTATCGACTCGGAGCCGATACTTCTTCGCCATAAGGATCGAGCAATTTAAGCAGATCTGAAAAGGCCATATCTCTCGGACGTGCTTCGTCATAAATAATTACATCTTCACCGCCATAACGCTGAAATGGATCTCGGCTACTTCCGGTAATGAAATATGGTGTGCCGCGCTTTGCTGCCTGCTCCTTCGCAAAGCGAGTCTTTCCGGTTCCTGCTTCACCGTAAATCCAAATGACTTCAACCTCTACACCTTCGGCTTTGCGTTTTTTCATACGCTCTTCCGCGAGATTTTGCAGTCGTTTCGTCCAAACATCCTCAATTTTCTTATGGTGTCGAGCGTATTCACTTCCAGACAGATCTTTTTCCACTTCTTCGCGGGTGCGAATGCCAACGTACAAAGAATTGAGCAACAGGTCAATTTTGCTAATCGATTTTTTAGACTTATTGTTCTCTTCCTGTTTGGCCTCGTACTTTTCCAACCACTTTGGGTAGTCGAAATTGGCTAATACTTCATGCGCGTCGTATTGAAAATCGTCTTTTGCCTTCGGCGTTCGATGGGTCAAATATGCAAAGCCGTTGTCCAAGCCCTCGTCCCAGACTTCGAGCCATTGAGATTCAAGATTCAGTTTCTTAGCGAGTGCGTCAATATAGTGGCCATTTACAAACTGCACAAAAATGTGAATGTGTGTGGCTTCTCCTTCATCCTTATCATGCACGATCCCTGCGTATTTTTTTGCACCGAGTTCATGCACTCGCTCAAGTAGCTTATCCAATGTATCATACGGCGGTTTGAGATACTTAAGCTGCTGCACAATCATGAAATTGCGGAACCGCTTTTCCTCTTCATCTTCTTCGACCTTTTCCGTCTCTATTCTTTCAATTTTTTCCACATTACACCTCTTTTCTCGTCTTTTTGGCACATTGGCACAAGAAAAAGCCCAGCTCCAACAAGCCCTGAAGCTGGGCTTACTGCTTATTTTTTCACGTTTGGCACATGGCACACCTCCGGTGCCATACCTTCTGGATACCACCAGTTTGAATCGTCGAACCAGAAGCCTTGAAATAACGTGCCGTCACCACCGTCACCCAATAGAAAACGACCCTGCGCATCTTTAGGAATCTGATCGTGCGCAGCTCCACTATCTATCACAATTTGTGACAAAACGAGATCAGCTCTGCCACAAATGCGGCAATCCAATTCAGATTTAATCGAACCTGGAATCACATTAGCATCCGGCCGTTGCGTTGCCAGCATAAGGTGAACGCCCACAGCACGGCCTTGACGAGCGAAAAGAGACAAGTATTTCGTAATTTGTTCGATTACTTCTTTTTCCTCTTTCGTCCTACCCGTCTTATCCAGCAACTGCGCTGCTTCATCACATGCAATGATAATACGAGGGTAGCGATACTCGCTGTGTGTGAGATTGAAATCTTTAATATTACGCTTATCAGCTTTGCGTAAGACTTCAATACGATGCCGCATCTCTTGCTCGATTTTCTGCAATTTTTGCAAAAAATCAAACGGTTCCGTAACGACCTGCGTCTTTTCCCACCAGATCGATGGGTAGTCTATGCCCCCCTTGAAATCGGCTATGTAAATCTCGCTACCCTTGAAAACGCATTGCATCAACAAATTTTTCAGTAATACGCTCTTACCGCTGCCTGTGCTGCCACCAATCAAAATGTGCGGAACGACTGCTAAATCTATTGTCACAATGCCCTGCAAACCGCGACCTAACGACAACGAAAAATCGTCATTGACAAGGTAAATCGGAGTCCACTCAAGACTCTTGGGAAGACCTTCATCCGCTGGAACAGCATATACAAGTACACGTCTTCGACTTTTTCCGGGAGCAATTTTGTAAACAAAAATGTTAAATGCAGCTTCAAGTTTTTCACGAATATCCAGCCACTCCTCGTATGGAATGCCGCTATTGGTGAACTCATAGACCATACCTCTATCATAGGTGGGATCAGGATAATGCCTTAGCAGAAACGGTGGTTCGCTCTTTCTATTGACTAGACCTATACGCTCTAAATTATTGCGTACAACCAGTGAACCGAACCGCCCTTGCGTGATAGAGTGCAATACAATAAATGTAACTGCACCTATACAGCTGCCGCCTACTACTGCGATACTTGGAAGAACTGCCGTATAGAGGCTTATATACACCGCAATCGCTACAACCACGGCGATAATTGCGCAAAACGCTTTTTTATGTTTTTGAAAGTGCACTTTCAAAACCTTCTCTCTTCTTATCTGCTGGCCGCTGGCGCAACCATATACCTTCGCTTTCCTGTGTTTCAACGATGCCTACACACTCGATAAAATCGGCGGTAGCATACTGTACAGTGAAACTTTCTGCGTCAAAACGGACATCCAAGCCGCTGAAACGCACAAAAAAGACTTTTCCACTACTAATGTGCATATCCTGCGCTCCTTCAATGTACACAGGCACAACCTTCATACCCTGCTCGGGTACTGCAGCCTGATACCATGTGCCTACCTGAGTGCACTCTGCACCAAACAAAGGCGTAGCAGCTAATAGTACCTGAAACGGACCTAAAACAGTCTTTTCCATAAAGAACTTCCTTTCTCTGAGGTCGGTGGGGCGCACTTGAGGTACGCCCTAGTCACCTCCCTACAGGCACGATCTTTTAGCCAGAAGGCTCTACCTTGCGAATCCGCGTTGCCGTTGCAAGAGAATAGGGACGCTCCCGGTTATATGCAAAGTAATGCTTCAGCTCCTCAAACTCGACGATGACGAGCGAGGCGCCATCCGTGAATACTTCTTGCGGACCGAGAACCTTAACAGTAATGCTTCGCATGCCTAAAGAAGGACACGCGACTGTATACTTTGTGCCCAGTCTTTCATCCGTATGCTTCTGCTTCTGCTTATCGTACTGCATCAGTGGAGTGGCTGAACAAAGAATTTGCTGACGACCGAAGGTTGCGTAGGCATCTACGACCAAGTCGTCCATTTTTACCTGTGCGCTCATAAAAAGCTCCTTTCCAAGGCATTTGCCCGGGCATTTTTGCATTTTATCTCATTTTGTAGGGTTGGCCTTCCTTACGCATTTTATTTTATCAGAAAGCACTTTAAAAAATCTTGTAAGAATGATATAATGATTTTAGTTCAAAATTTTTTAAACGCATTTATAGCAGTTTTTTATCAAAAGGATGATTATATGAGTATTTTTTCTTTCCCTACAACCGAAATTATTTTTTGGGGAGCTGGAAAAAAGTGCCGTGAATTGGTTCGTCCGGCACTTGGATATGACTCTGGCGAAAACAACTTCGATTTTTTAAGTCAAGACGAGTACCTAGCATTTGCTAATAACAGAGCACGTCCCATCGCAAGCTATATCCGCCAGTTTATTACAAAAATGGAGGCTGATGATGCCTACTACTACGATACCGCCGATACATCTCCTATACTGGTACGACAAAATGTATATGCTATTAAATGGTACTTTGCTTCCTTGGAACACTACTATCAATACGCAGCTCCTGCCTTTGAGCGTCTCTGTGATCAAATTGTTCCCACCTCCTTTGCCATGCCCAGTATTGATAGCGATCCCTATGACATTATCAAAGACGAAATTGTACGCATAAATAATATATATCCTTTCGAGGGCACGGTTTCTTCCGAAGCATACGCTAAGTCCTTAAACCAAAGCACCAACTCTTCCTCGGGAGATGATGATACCACAGAAGAAAGTAATTCCAAAAAACACAGAAAGCCTTCTAAGCCTGGCAACCCCTATCCAGAGTTGAATGATCGAACAAAAAAAGAAATGGAGAAAATTTTTACGCTACCAAGACGTTATCTCGTTACAAATGCGTGGGAATTTTGTTTTGCCACCTGTAAGCACTTATCCCTTGTCGGAGCTTTAGACACTTGCATTCGACAGTGCGATTACTGCGAACACTTTTACATAAGAACAGGAAGCAATAGCAAATTTTGCACAAAGCAATGTCAGAAATGGAATGCCGAACAATCTCATTATTCTCGAAAGGAAAGAGATATTCTTAAATTAATTCGCAGTATGTTGAGAGAACAAGAATTCTCCCATCCGAAAAAAGCTGCAAAAGACTTATTAGAATTCGAGCGTAACAACAATGAACATCGAAAGCTGCTCATAAACCAAGAGCTTACTCATGAGAAATATGAGCAATGGCTCGACGAACAACACCAAGATCTGAAAATACATAAACCTGAGAAAACAAACAGTTAAACTTTTCTGCCTCCGTCTGTGGCACACGCCGCCCCCTACGTCAAGACCGCAAAAAACTCCACCGCACCGATTACTTGTGCGGTGGAGTTTTTTCGCGCGAGTGGCTCTTACGAGCCAGTCTTGACCCAGAACCCGGCGCGTTTGCAAACGAAATTAAGCCGTACTCGGAACGAACACGGCAAAGCCCAATATCAATTATGGAGGTGTCCTTTCTCATGAAACAGACTATAAAAACCAGCCGCACCGCGGGATACTTAGAAAAAATCTTCCGCGAACTCAATGCACATTATTTCAATAACGAGATTGAAGAACCCATTATTACTATCCAATCTACACCACGCGCATACGGTCATATTACCGTTTCTAAAGCATGGCATAAAAGCAACGGAGACCAACGCCACGAATTAAACCTCGACGCGGGCACGCTTGACCGCCCGATCGAGGACGTAACCGCTACTCTGCTGCATGAGATGGTTCACCTTTACCACCTGCAAACCGGCGTTCAGGATTGCAGCCGCGGCGGCACTTACCACAACAAACGCTTCAAGGCCACCGCCGAGGCGTGCGACCTTCGCATCAAGTACGACCCGCGCATCGGCTGGTCAATCACCTTTCCGACCGAAGCGCTAATTGATTTTATTGTCACTCAGGGATGGGAAGATATCCGCATGGGCCGCATGGATGGTTACATTTCCGGCCGACCGGGGCGCGGAACTAGCTCCGGCACCGGCGAACCGCCAAAGCCCAAGAAGCCCAGCAGCACCCGCAAATATATCTGTCCTAACTGTAAAATGTCGGTGCGTGCAACGCGCGAGGTTAACATTTTGTGCGGCGATTGCCTGTTGAAAATGGAACTCTCCGAGTAACCGCAAAGTTGAAAGTGCACATTCAAGAACGATTTTGAATGTGCACTTTCAAAATTTTTTTCTTGTAGAAATCTGTCAATCGCGGTACAATATAGGAAACGAAGCCTTTTTTCAAGGAAGTAAAATCGAAAGGACGATTAATTTGAACAAACGCACTATGTTTATGATCGGTGCAGTAAGTGCTGCACTGCTTACGAGCGCTGGCGCCGTTGACGCGAAACCCACTTCTCATAGCGTTTATGTTGACGGCAAGCAGGTCAACTGCGCTGCATACGCAATCAATGGAAATAACTACTTCAAACTGAGAGATTTGGCGGCCATGGTTAATGGAACCGAGAAGCAGTTTGAGGTTACATGGAATGAAAATCAGAAAGCCATCAACCTTCTTTCCAACAAGCCTTACACCACCGTTGGTGGCGAAATGGGAGCCGTTCCCGCAGGTGCTAAAGATGCCAAGGTAACATCTTCTGTCATTTACAAAGACGGCAAGAAGGAGAACTACGCTGCATATAACATCAATGAAAACAACTACTTCAAACTGAGAGATATCGCAGAGGCCTTCAATATTGGCGTCAAGTGGGATGCGACGAATCAGAGAGTTGATGTTCTGACTAATGTGGGATACGGAGAAGAGGACACAGGTAATACTACGGTTCCTGAGAAACCCTCCGCCCCCACGACTCCGACCACCCCGAGTAATCCATCAAACTCAACCTCAAACGCGGACTCTGATGGCTGGACCATTCTCCGCGATTATCGTCAAACTGGCGATTCCGGCATTCGTAGCGCAAATATGGGTAACGCTCAGGATTTGATGTGCTACTATTACCCGTCTTATGGAAAGTATAGCGCACAGTATCAGAACCTTCTTGATACGTGCGGAGAAGAAATCATTACACGAACCATTAAATACTACACTTTCTGCAGCCAAACTGGCGAAAAAGATAATCTGAGCGGGTTCCCGGTGGAAATTGATGTAGTGGATGATCGAGTTTCTCCCAACCGTTGGTGGAATGCGACAACGGTGTATATCGATGCAGGTCGTGGAGAGTTCCAGCTGAAGATGCCTAAAAGCATTTACGATAAGATCCAATCCGGAGAGCAGGTTCTGACTATAGCTGGAACCGCAATCGAAACTACTAGCCAGAGAACAGTCATCGATGGTAACACTTATGAAATCCTTGGCAGCCGTATTACTGCTGGAGATATTCGAGAAGGTAATCCTTCGACAATGGGAATCAGACTGGATTATTGCAACAAGTGATTTTGTAATATAGTTATTTTTAAAGGCTTGAATGATACTTTTAGTGTCGTTCAAGCCTTTTCTATTTTAAGGATGTGAATTTCGAAGATGATTGTATACAGGAGGCACTGCTCCGTTAAATTTAATCAGTGCGCACATACATCAATTATCTCTTTATGAGAGAAAGGAGTGCTTTTGCTTGAAATTTCTTCATAAAAAGATGAGGACATACCCACCCTATCGGGCGGTATGTCCTCGTGTCATATCAGGCTCAAATGGTGTAGTAGTGGTGTAGTAAATACCTCGTCAATGCTCAAATCGTTAGCTATATCTACACTTTTTCGATTATTTTAGTTTGTTGCCGGTGCATACAAATATAATCTGTTCCATTGTATTTCACTCTCAACTTTATAATTGAAAATTGAGAATGGAGAATTGAGAATGTCGCTATCCTTGCGCGAGTTCCATCCGCGCTGCGACGAAGTATCGCGCATAGCGCGACCTATTTAATAACGGTGCTTCGCACCGCACATCAATTTTCCATTTTCCATTCTCCATTTTCCATTCAGCTCTTATTTCGCATCGTACCAGCTGTGTCCCGCCTTGGCCTCCGCCACCAGCGGAGCATCCATCCGGAATGCGTTCTCCATCTCCTCGGTGAGCAGACGCATGGCGGTTTCCTGCTCGTCCTTCGGTGCCTCGAGGATAAGTTCGTCGTGCACCTGGAGAATCAATCGGCTCTGCAGACCGTCTCTCAGCAGGCGGTCGCGGACACGCACCATTGCAATTTTGATAATGTCGGCGGCCGTGCCCTGAATCGGGGTATTCATCGCAACACGCTCACCGAACGAGCGCATATTGAAGTTCTTGCTCTTCAGCTCGGGCAGCGCGCGGCGGCGGCCGAACAGGGTCGTAACGTAGCCCTGCTCCCTGCCGGTCTGCTTGATGTCCTCCATATATTTCTTCACGCCCGGATAGGTGTCAAGGTAGGTTTTGATAAACTCGCCCGCCTCTTTGCGCGTTACGCCGATATCCTGCGCGAGCGAGAAATCCGAGATGCCGTACACGATGCCGAAGTTGACCGCCTTGCACGAGGAGCGCATCTGCGGCGTGACCTCCTCAAGCGGCACATGGTAGACCTTGGCAGCCGTCGCGGCGTGAATATCCTGCCCGTGCTTGAAGGCTTCGATCATGTGCTCGTCCTGCGAGATATGCGCGAGCACGCGCAGCTCAATCTGCGAATAATCCGCGTCAATCAGGACGTGATTTTCGTCCGGTGCGACAAACATGCGGCGCAGTTCGCGGCCAAGCTCGGTGCGGACCGGAATATTCTGCAGGTTCGGGTCGGTCGAGGACAGGCGTCCGGTGGCGGTCACGGTCTGCTGAAAATGCGTGTGAATGCGTCCGTCCACCGGGCTGATGACCTTGAGAAGTCCCTCAACGTAGGTGCTTTTCAGCTTGGTCAGCTTGCGGTACTCGAGGATGCGCGGCACGATCGGGTGGTCCTCCGCGATACGCTCAAGCACCTCAACGTTGGTGGAATAGCCTGTTTTTGTCTTTTTCGGGGCGTGCAGGCCGAGTTTCTCGAACAGCACCTCGCCCAGCTGCTTGGGACTGTTGATGTTGAACTCGCCGTCCGCGTCATGGTAAATCTGCTCGGTCAGGTCGCGGATACGCACGTCCAGCTTGTCACCGAAGGCACGCAGCTCATCCGGCTCGACCGCACAGCCCGCCGCTTCCATCTCAGCCAGCACGCGCAGGAGCGGCAGCTCGATTTCGTAGTACAGCTTTCGCATGCCGAGCTGCTCAATCCGGTCAGCCGCCTCGGCGTAAATGGCGCGCAGCGCACCGGCATGCTGCGCCACGGCCTTCTCGGTGTCCTCCTGACCGCCGAGCAGCGAAACCGCCGCCGGATCGTCAAGGTCGAGCGCGGGCAGCTCGGCATTGCAGTACGCGAGCGCAAGCCGCGGCAGGTCGTAGCCGGACTGGGTCGGGTCGAGCAGGTACGCCGCGATGGCAGTGTCAAACACGATGCCTTTCGGGTCCATGCCGCGCTGCAGCAGCGCCCGCACGGCGGCCTTCGCGTCGTGCAGCACGAGGGACAGCGTGCCGTCGAACAGGCGGCGCAGAATGTCGTTCCACGCGTCACCGAACGCCTCCGCGAACAGGATGTGCGCCGTGTCGCCGTCCAGCAGGCAAACTGCACCTAAGGTCTCCGGCACGATGGCGTACACGCGGTCGCAGTCGGTCAGCGAATCCATTAAGTTGAACGCTTCGAGCACATTCTCCACTCGTTCTGTTTTCAGCTCCGGCAGACGCGGCGCGGACACGCTCTCGCCCGAAAGGTCAAACCGCTTGATGAAATTCTTAAACTCCAGCCGCGTCAGCAGGTCGTAGAGCGCGGTTTCGTCGATGTCCTGCGCGGGCAGGTGCTCCACATCCAGCTCGAGCGGCACATTGCGGTCGATGGTCGCCAGCCAGAAGCTGTCCCGCGCGGACTGTTCGCCGTTCTGCAGCTTGGTGCGCGCACCCTTTTTGATGCGCTCGTCCTCGATATGCTCGTACACACCGTCGAGCGTGCCGAAGTCGTGCAGCAGCTGCATGGCGGTCTTTTCACCGATGCCGGGCACGCCCGGGATGTTGTCCGAGGAATCGCCCATGAGCGCCTTAAGGTCAATCAGGCGAATCGGGTCGAAGCCGTATTTCTCGCGGAAAGCGGCGGTGTCGTAGGTCTGATAGGTGGTCTGGCCCATGCGGGTGGAGACCAGCATGACGGTCGTGCCGCCGCCGACCAGCTGCAGGCTGTCGCGGTCACCGGTTACGACCACACAGGTGTCGCCGTGCTCGTCCGCGCGGCGGCTGATGGTGCCGAGCAGGTCATCCGCCTCGTAGCCCGCCTTTTCGCAGCGGACGATGCCCAGCGCATCGAGCACCTGCTTTGTCAGCGGCAGCTGTGCCGCCAGCTCATCCGGCATGCCCTTGCGGGTGGCCTTGTAGGTGTCGAATTTAAGGTGGCGGAAGGTCTTTTCCTTTACGTCAAAGCAGACGATGGTGCGGTCGGGCTGCTCCTCGTCCTGCAGTTTGAACAGCGTAGCCAGAAAGCCGTATACGGCGTTGGTAGGCAGTCCCTCGTGGTTGGTCAGCTGCCGGATACCGTAAAACGCGCGGTTGAGTATGCTGTTGCCGTCTATCACCATGATTTTCATGTGTATTTTCCTCGCTCATTGATACATTATATATAGTATACCACATTTTCGTTTATCCTGCCACTGCTTCAAGCGCCATCCGCATCGCGCCGATGAGCGCCAGATGGGCGGGATAGTAAATATAGAAAAAGTGCTTCATCTTCCATTTGCCGCGCTCGTTTCCGAGCAGGAGGAGCGGAAAGATCGCCAGTACGCAAAAGCGCTGCACGCCGCCCATCACACCGGCAAGCACCAGCAGACCGACCGCAAAGCCGAGCCGCTCGCCGATGACCGGCGAAATGCCGGCAAACACACGCTCCCAGAATAGCCGCCCGATTTCCGCGTACAGCGGCAGCAGCACACCCGCAAAGCCGTAATCAATGGGAACCGTCCGACACAGCAGGTAAAATACGGCGGCAAGCGCGGCTGTCAATGCCAGAAAGCGCAGTTTTCCGCTGCTTTTCCACGCCTCGACTCCGTACAGCAGCAGAATGGACAGGCTCAGCGTGATGAGCGCGTTGCCGTAAAAGCCGCCGAACGGCAGAAACGCGATAACGCACACTGCGCCGCACGCGAACACGCTGCCGAAGTAGCGGGCTTTGTTCCGCGTATAACGGCAGCCCTCTGCAATGCAGTAGGAGAACAGCGGAAACGCCAACCGTCCGATCACGCGCAGCCACACCGCCTGCGGAAAAAATGCCGCGCCGATGTGGTCAATCGTCATGCACACCATGGCGAGAATCTTCAGTTGGTTCTTGGTCAGCAATCACACCGGCCTCCCCTGTTTGAATCTTATTTCATTATAACACGCCTGCCCGCCAAGGCAAAGAAAAAACCATTGCCGCAGGGCACAGCATACCGTTCCGCAGACATAAAAAACCGCCCCGCAAAGCGGGACGGTTTTCGAGAGGTGTTATTTCTTCTTTTGCGGAGGCGTGCTATGATGACAGCTGCCGCCGCAGTGGGCGCAGTCGCCGCTGCAGCCGACGGACTTCTTGACGAAGACCGAACGGACCGCGAAGAACACGACAGCCACTACGATCAATGCCAGAATGATATCACCAATACTCATGGTTAAAGCCTCTTTTCAAATCCGAAAGAAATCAGTTGGCGTCAACGCTCATGCGGCGCAGACCCTCGGTGGAGTCAGCCTTGGCCGGCTTGCGGAACAGCAGGAAGATGATCAGCGCGATGAACGCGATGGCAACGACCGTGCCGACACCGAAGGTCAGCTCGCCGGTGATCAGACCGCCGATCTGATAGATGATGGTGGATACAACGTAAGCGTAAACGCACATATAGCCGATGGCCAGTGCAGTCCACTTGCCGTTGTTCATCTCACGCTTGATGGCGCCCATTGCAGCGAAGCACGGCGCACACAGCAGGTTGAATGCCATGAAGGCATACGCGCCGACCTGCGTAAAGTCCGCAGCCAGCTCGCCCCAGATCTCGGAGCCGTCCTCGGCAACCTCGCCGACGAAGTGATACAGCTGACCGAAGGTAGCAACAACGTTCTCCTTTGCAACCAGACCGGAGATGGCGGCAACAGTGGATTTCCATGTGCCGAAGCCCGGCAGCGTGAAGATCGGAGCGATAACAGAGCCGATACGCGCCATGATGGAGTTGTCAATATCGGATACTGCGCAGAACGCGCCGCCTTCCCAGCCGTAGCCGAGGGTGAACCACATAAAGATGGTGGACAGCAGGATAACGGTGCCTGCCTTCTTGATGAAGGAGGAGCCGCGCTCCCACATGGAGCGGAATACGTTGCCGGCGGTCGGAACGTGATAGCTCGGCAGCTCCATGACGAACGGAGCCGGGTCGCCGGTGAAGATCTTGAACTTCTTGAGCATGATGCCCGAGATGATGATGGACAGCACGCCCAGAACATAAGCAGAGAATGCGATGGTGCCGGAGCCGCCAAAGAACGCGCCCGCGAACATTGCGATGATCGGCAGCTTAGCGCCGCACGGTATGAAGCAGGTGGTCATGATGGTCATGCGGCGGTCGCGCTCATTCTCGATGGTAC
>OLVZ01000685.1_pt1 | contig 32156 bp, 16 predicted proteins | sample 1673341 | NCBI WGS metagenome assembly OLVZ01 (sample SAMEA3178944, study PRJEB25190) | human gut metagenome | biome: human gut; feature: human-associated habitat; material: faeces | place: Austria | collected 2013 | reverse complement strand
TTCCCTGCGACCTATCGTCCAATGTCACGGCACTTCATCAGTTCCTCTATACAGATATGGCTTACACGCCTTCCGATACAGTGAAAAACAACAGTGAAATGATCACCAGCAAAACCGGTTACCGCGAGGGCGACGGCTTCTCGCTCGGAGCTGATGCCCTATATTTACAGCAGCGTATGGCAGACCCACTCGACGATGGTGCCGCTCAACCGGCCGATGTATATCGACTACGGCAGCGACGAACGTGCGTATGAAAACGAACAGGAGTTCCTTTTCGGGGATATCCTGCTCGCCGCCCCGATCGCTTCGCCGGGCGAAGGCGCGGACAAGACAGCCTCGCAGAAGGTCTGGTTCCCGGCAGGCGACGTGTGGTACGACTATTTCACCCACGAACGGTTCGATGGCGGGCAGGAATGCCGCATCGCCAAGCCGCTCGAAGAGTTCCCGCTCTACGTCCGGGGCGGCTGGGTGCTGCCGATGCAGCCTTATACGCCGCGCCCCGCTTCGACGCCGTTCACGACGCTCGTCCTGCGCGTCTATCCCTCGGCGGGCGATGCCGACAATACCTATACGCTCTACGAGGACGACGGGCTGAGCCGCGATTATGAACGCGGCATCCATGCCACCACACAGCTCAACTACCGCCGTGCGGGCGATGTGACGACCGTCACCGTCCGTCCCGCCGTCGGCAGCTACCGGGGGCAGGAGCCGCGCCGCGCCTACCGGCTTCAACTGCCCGCCGCCGGGGAGTTCCGCCGGGTGAAGGTCAACGGCCGCACGGTGAAGCCTGCGTTCGACGCGGAGTTGGGGTGCCCGGTGATAGAGATCCCGTCGACGGACATCCGCAAGGAGGTGAAGATCGAAATTTTCGGGTAATCCGTCCGGAGCCGGTGCCCGGGAGGCGGTTCCCGTGTCCATGGTGGACGCGGGAACCGTTTTTTTTGTAAATTTGTATTCAAACCGTCGAGTAGATGAGAAAGCTGAACATTTCCCCCCCCCGCCTTGTTTTCGTGGTCGGTGTAGCCCTGCTCTGTGCGTGCCATAAGAGCGAAAACGAGCAGATATTCGATAAACTGGATCGGGTTATTGCGAAAAAGCACCTCTACGAGGAGCGTTTCGTCCGCCATGCCGATTCGTTGCGCCGGGAGCTCCGCGCCGCGGGCGACGACACGCTGCGATGGCAGACGGCCAACCGCCTGTTCGATTCCTATATCACCTACAATATCGACACGGCCGCCCGTTACGTGGGGCTGATGCACAATTACGCCGACGCGACCGGCAGCCGGGAGATGAAATTCCTTTCGACGACATGCGATGTTTCGGTGCTGATCGCCCGCAACAACATCGAAGAGGCCTACGAACGGATCCTTTCCCTCGATACGGTCGGCATCACCCGGCGGATGCGGGCCAGCTATTATACCCAACAGATGGTGGTGTTCGGGCGGCTCGCTTCGGGCGACGGGTCGGAGGCGCGGCGGAAGGTCTATGCCGATTCGCTTTTCAGGCTCCGCCACACCCGGATCGGTTTCGACGGTCACTCCCGTGTCACGCGACAGCGGATGTATGCCCTCGAACTGATGGATCTGAACCGTTATGACGAAGCCCTGGAGGTTTTGCTGCCGCTTTACGACCCCGCGAAATACAACAGCCGCACGCTGGCCCGCATCGCCTACAATATTGCCAACGCCTATTATCTGCTCGGCGACGTCGAACAACACAAATACTGGCTCGCCACGGCGGCGATCTGCGACCTGCAAACCCCCGTCAGGGAGTACCTTTCCCTCTATAACCTGGCTCTGCTGATGTTCGAGCAGCAGGATATGGAGCGTGCGGCGCGCTATATCCAGTGTACGATGGCCGACATGCTTGCCTGCAATTACAACACCCGTATCCTCCACTCCAGCCAGGCCGAGATGATCATCAACCAGGCCGTCGTTTACAGCATCAATTCGCGCAGCCGTATCCTGACCGTCATGATCAACATTTTCATGGGGCTGTTCGTCATCATCGTGCTGCTGCTCATCCATACCCTGCGGCAATATGCCAGGCAGCGGCGCACCAACGCCCAGCTTTCCGCGGTCAATGCCCAGCTCAGCGAACGCAACGAACAGTTCCGGCAACTGAACGACTGCCTGCGCGACGCCAACAAGATCAAGGACAACTATGTGTTCCGCTACATGCTCCTGGCCACGCAGTACCTCGGTCGTGTCGGCGAATACCGGGGCGAGCTGCTCAAAACCGCGAAGTCCGAAGGCTCCGAGGCGCTGATGCGCAAGCTGCGCTCGCCGTCGGACGTCGACCGCGACTACCGCGATTTCTACCGGATCTTCGATGAGACCTTCCTGGGTATCTTTCCCGATTTCGTCGAACAGGTCAATGCGCTGCTCGAGGAGCCGGCGCGGTTCCCCGTGCGGGCCGACCGGACGCTCCCTACCGAGCTGCGTATCCTGGCCGTCATGCGCCTCGGCATTACCGACAGCGGCCGCATCGCCGGTTTCCTCAACTGCGCTTCGGCGACGGTCTATACCTACCGCACCAAGCTGCGCAATTCGGCCCTCGGTTCACGCAGCGATTTCGAGACCCGGATCAAGCTTATCGGCCTCTGACGGGTCGGTGGCGGGTTCCCGAAGGGCTTCTGAGGGCTTTTTCCCCGGCCTTTACCGAGCCTTTACCGAGCTTCTGACGGCCTTTTGCCGAGCCTCAGCCGGAATTCCGCCGGGTCTTTGCCGGGCTCCCGACGAAGTGTGCCGCAAGGTGGTGGCACACTCCTGCCGCAAGCCCGGCACAATCCCGGCGTTTACTCTTCCCCGCGCACGATCACATAGTCGCCGGGCGTGAGCGACATCCCGCCGAGCCCGTCGAGGACGCCTGCCTTCTGCCGCCTGCCGTCTGAGATGCGGTAGAGCGTATATTTACCCTCTTTCCACGCCTTGAGCCCGATGCTCATCGTGTTCGGCGTGTCGTAGTCAAGCGCGCTGACCTTCGTCTGCAGTCGGCTGTCCCACGGCTCCCGGAGCCATCGGTGGTTGGGTTCCAGCGTGACGAACAGTTCGCCGTCCCGCTCGTCGATGAAGTAGATGCCCGTCCCGGTGTAGGTCACCAGCGGCGAACTGCCTACGCCGACGATGCTCCTGACCCCGTCGCTGACATTGAGCGGGCACCATTGCGTCACGTCGCCTGAGTGGTAGAATTTTTCCGGCGAGGAGAAGATGCTCACGTCGCGGCTTTTCGAGATGGCGAAGTTGCTACCCAGTTGTTCGTTGACCAAACGGTCATACATTTGTCCCAGCGGGGTGGATTTGTAGATTTCGCCCGCCACGATGAAGCTGGCGGCTTTTTTCGGCGTGCACGTGAGGCTCAGGAAATGCGAACCGCAGTGGTAGGGGGCGTATTCCTGCATGGTATACGTCCACATTGAGGCGCACTGCACGCCCAGCGCCCGGAAATACTGCGCCTGTATGGGGTAGAGATAGGCGCTTTGGTTGAAGAAGGTCTCGAACTCGTAGACGGTCTTCGCCTTGCCGGCGTATTCGGGGAGCGTCATCCACCCGTAGCCATTCACGTCGTCGAAATACTGGTTGAACCAGCCCGAATAATCCTGCGACGTGAGGTCTTTGGGATTGCTCCAGTAGTCCTGCGGCACGAGATCCTGCCCCGGATAGTTGCAGCAGGCCACGGCTTCGGCCTTCGAGGCGAGGGCGCCTTTGAAAATATCCGGGTTGCCGTTGCGGTAACGGTGCCAGTTGTGGCTCCAGACGACGGGCTGCTGCGCCCCGGCCTCCCGGATGACGTCGTACATGCCGTCGATATAATCCCGGATAAGTTCCTGCCGGAAGAGCGCATACGAAGCGTCGTTGTCCTGCTGCCCGTTGCCGGCCGCCCAGGACTGGAAATCGGCGTAGGCGGCGGGGTTGGACTGTATGTCCGTATAGCTGAAGGCTTCGGGTTCGTTGATCAGCTCCCACAGGGCGATGTGTTTCTCAGCCGCATAGGTCGTCCCCGAATAGTTGTTTTTGCGCGTGAGCAGCTGGCGGACGTAGTTTTTCGATTTCCGGACGACCTCCTTGTCGTGTACCCACTCCTGGCGGGCGGCGGTCATGAATACCGAATTGGGCACGTAGCCGCTGCCCATGTGGTTGATAAGGGCCAGCGTAATGTAAATGCCCCGTTCGGCAGCTTCGGCGACCATGTAGTCCAGCACGTCCAGGTAGGGCGTTTCGACCAGGTTTCCCTCCGCATCGGTGAAATCGGCGGGTGTCAGGTGGCAGCGGATGACCGAAACTTTGAGTTTGGTCACCTCTTCGAGGTTGTTTTCGGCCACGCGCCTGAGCGCCTCGGCCGTTTGGGGTATCCCGTGCCTCTTGAGGCGGTCGTTGTATTCCCAGCTCAGGCAGGGCTGGAAGTTGACGCCCCATAACGAGAGCTCACCGCCGTTGGGCGCATATATTTTCCCGTTTTGTACCGATACGTAATCCCCCGTCGCGGGTGGCGTCGGCGGCGTGGGCGGGTTGGGGTCGGGGGTCTGGTCGGTTCCGGAGTTGGAGCAGCAGGCCAGTGTCATCAGCAGGCCTATTGCAACGATAAAGCGTGTCTTGATCATGGTTCGGGTTTTTGTTGGTTTCGTTCCGTTTTCAAATATAGGTTAAATCCCGTACACCCCGGCCTGCGAGAAGGCCGGGGTGCCGTGCCGCGTTATTTTTCCCAGGCGAGTTTGGGGTAGCCGCCGCCCGCGCTGCCCAGCGTCCGCCAATAGGCGGCCGGGGTGTCGGCCGTGGTTCGCCATGCCTCATGCGTCGAGGGCTGGGGCCATGCGGCGCCGAATTTCGCATTTCCGGTCTGGCTGCCTCCGCCGCCTGCCGGGATACCTTCCAGGTCGCCGTTCCAGTAGCAGTAGGAGATGTTGCCCGAATTGTGCTCGCCGACGATCGCCCCGATGGCACTGTCGCCCGTCACCTGCCCGATGTGGTAGCAGGCCGTGATGGTTCCCTTGTGGAACCCGCAGATGCCGCCTGCCCCGGCCCATCCCGAGGTCTGGCTCTCTATCAGCCCGTCGTTGTGGCAGGCGATGATCTCGGCGTCGGTGCTTTGACCCGCGATGCCGCCCGAATTCCACTTGGCGCCCACCTTGCCCGCATTGTAGCATGAGCTGATCGTCGCCCCGGCGTTGAGCTGGCCGCAGATACCCCCGGCCTGCGACCCTTCGACCGTGACGGTGCCCGTATTGTAGCAGCGCGTGATGAGCGTGGCATTGTAGGTGAGCCCCGCGATGCCGCCGTTGTTGTCGCCTGCGCCCCACGGCAGGACGAGGTCGCCCGTGTTGTAGCAGTCGGCGATCTGGCAGTCGTCGGCCTGCCCCGCGATGCCGCCCGTCTTGCTGGGTTTGCCGCCGATGCCGCCCGTGTTGCCGCAGCCCGTGATCGTCCCTTTGCCGCAGTAGCCGACGATGCCGCCCGTGCCGTCCGACGGTACGGTGGCGTCGATGGTCAGCGTGCCTGTGTTCAGGCACTCCGATATGGTGCCGTTGTTGTTGTACCCGCAGATGCCGCCCAGCGTGTTGCTGCCGCCGTCAGTCACCGATGCGCGGTTGGTGCATCGCTCGATCGTTCCCGTGTTCTCACCGCAGACCATGCCTGCATGCCACTGCCCCCTGAGTGCGCTGGCCGAGGCGATCACGACGTTGCGGATCGTCCCGCCGTTGGCTGCGAAGAGCCCGGCATTGCCGTTCCCGAGCGAAACCCTGAGGCGGGCGACGGTGAAGTTGCCGCCGTCATAGATGCCCTCCAGTTTCGAGATCGGCGTCCACTCGGCGTCGAGCAGGTCGATGTTGCCCTGCTGGAGGTATTTGCGCCCCCGGCTGGCGTCGTCGAGGTCGATCATCTTCAGTTCGGCGATCGTGTTGACGGGGATGAAGCCCTTGTCGTCCGCCTCGCGGAAGGCTACTTTCCCGTCGACGATCCGGAGGCTGATCTGGCTGCTCTCCTCCCGCCCGATCTCGTATTGCGTACCGTCGCAGGCGATCCTGGCGACGATGCCGACCGGAACCCCGGCCTGCTGCATGGCCTCGCCCTTTGCATCGAGGGTGATCTGCGTGGGGCTGTCCGACCCGGCCAGGTAAACTTCGATGGTGCGGTTTTCCAGCCCTTCGATCCGGTAATGCGTCGGGGTCATGCCCTGGGCCGTACCCCCGGCTCCTTCGTCCCAACTGCCCACGCCGATGGTTCCCAGCGTCAGTTCGCTGCCGTTCAATACCAATGGTACCGTGTAGCGGTAATCGGCCAGGAACACCCCGTCGGTGGGGGATGCCGCCGCGCTGACCTCCGTCGTGCTGACGGTGTTGTTGACCGTGACCGAAACCCTGAACCCGGGTGTCGACGGCTCGATGATCGCCTGCCATTTGTTGCCGTTCCCGACGTGGCAGGCTTTGAGGCCGTCGACCGTGAGTGCCGTGGCGGCGATCGTGCCCAGTTCGAATTCCACCATGGTCTTCAGGTGCCGCATCGGGACGTTGGCCATCTCCCGCAGCGGTACCTGGGCAGGGTTGTCCCACCCCAGCTGGTCGGCGTCGATAAGTCCCTGCGCCGTACCGTCCTGGATGGCCGTGCCCTCCTTCCTGAGGATGATCCCGACGGGCTGGCGCTTGTTGTCGGGGAATACGACCGCCTCTCCGGCGGGGATCCATTTGCCGCCGTCGTATTCATACGTGGCCTGCATGCGTTCGCTGCCGCTGCCGAGCGTCACCGTCATCGTGTGCCCCGCACGGGTCGATGCCGGGCCCATCGTCGGGTCGTCGTCTCCGGTTTGGGCGCGTGAAACCTCGGCCATTTGGGTGCGGATGGAGATGCTTTCCACCGTCGTAGGCTCCGTCCGGCCCTCCTTTGCGGTGTCGTCGTCGGAGCATCCTGTCGCTGCCGTGCCCAGTGCGAGCATGGCCAGATAGAGGATATGTCGTTTCATGATAGGCTCTTTTATATTAGAAATTGATCTCGATCGTGTGGTTTTCCCCCGCTTTGAGGGCCGGCATCGTCTTGACGACGAAGTTCCGGGGACGCTCCTGGCCGCCGATGGTGACGGTGCCGATGGCTTCGAGGGCTATTTCCGTATTACCCGGCAGCATAATCAACTGGGCATCACCGGTCTGAGGGTCACAGTAGGCATCGTACCCGGCGACCGAGAGCGCCGTGATCCTGCTGCCCGACATCGTGCCGGCGAGCGTGAATGTGAGCTTCGGCCGTTCGTGCCCCAGCGTCAGGGCGACGGCCTGCGCCGGGGCGACCTCCTTCAGCTCGGCCGAAAGCCAGTCCGCGGCGAGGAACGCTTCCTTCTCCCGCTGGTCTTTGGCGATGGCGCCGCCCTGTGCCTGGCGTACGGCCTCCTCCGGCCAGTATACCTTGACGGAGGCCAGGGCGCTTCCGTCCACCGGGAAGTAGAGCACGTCGTCCGGGGTGGCGCCCGCCAATGTCCCGTCCGCATAGATATAGGTCGTTGTCCGGGCCTTTACGCTTACCGAGGCCCCGGCCATTCCCCGAAGGCCGAAGTAGTCGTCCGCCGCGTAGTTCGCCGCCGCCCGGCTTCCCGGGCTGATGCCTGCGACGCTGAGCCGGACGGGCATCGCGGCGTCGAAGGGTTCCTGCTCCGAGCAGGAACTTCCGGCCAGGAGCGCCGCCGCGGCACAAATGAGTAAGGATTGTTTCATAGTTTATCAGGTTTAGGTTGTTTCTCCCGTGGTACGGTATAACAAAAATAGTCCGCCCGCCTGACTTAAATTATCCCGGAATTATCAAATACTATTACGTTTCCGCCATTTGCCTTCCCTGCCCGGCCGGAGGGGCCATGCGTCTTGATCCCGTGCGGGGGCTGGAAACGGAAAAGCGGCCGGATCCGTGTCCGGCCGCCTCTCCGTCCCTGCGGGTTCGGGCTATTTCCTGCGGTGTTTTTCGGCATACTCCTTGGGCGAAAGCCCGAAATGCTCGCGGAAGCATTTGGTAAAATAGGAGTGTGAGTTGAACCCTACGCTATACATGATCTCCGAGATGCGGGTGTCGCTTTGCGCGAGGTATTGCGCCGCCCGTTTGAGCCGCACGGTGCGGATGAATTCGTTGATCGACTCCCCGGTGAGCGCCTTGACCTTGCGGTAAACCTGCTGGTAGGAGTAGCGCGAAATCTCGCACAGCTCCTGTATGCCGAATTCGGAGTTGTCGATATTCTGTTCGATGGCCTTGACCAGCGTGTCGATGAACTTGTCGTTTTCCGATTCGATCTGAATTTCCGAAGGGTCGGTGAGCAGCTTCTGGCGGTATCGTTCGCGCAGTTTGATGCGCTGCTCGATGAGCGAGTTGACCCGCGTGCGCAGCGTCTTGATGCTGAACGGCTTGGCGATATACCCGTCTGCGCCTGCCGAATACCCCTCTGCGCGGTTCTCCTCATCGCCCTTGGCCGTGAGCAGCAGGAACGGGATGTGGCAGGTGAGCAGTTCCGCCTTGCTGCGGCGGCACAGTTCGAAGCCGTCCATGCCGGGCATCATCACGTCGCTGACCACCAGGTCGGGGTAGATGTTTCGGATCTGCTCCCACCCGTCGTTGCCGTCGTGTGCCGTGTATATTTCGTACTGTTCTTCGAGGTTTATGCGCAGGAAATTCCGCATGTCCTCGTTGTCCTCGACGATGAGCACCTTCGGGTTGCGCTCGGCGGATCCCGCTTCGGGCTGCCTATCTGCCGCCCCGCTGGCGGGTGCCGCCCCCGCCGGGTCGACCGGGAGCGTGAACGTGAAGGCGCTGCCCCGGCCCGGGGCGCTTTCCAGGGTCAGCGTGCCGCCGTGCAGCTCGACGAAATCCTTAGCGAGCATCAGCCCGATGCCCGTGCCTCGGATCGACTCGAACGACGGATTGCTGCCCTGGTAGAACCGCTCGAAAATATGTTCCCGGTCGGCCTCCGTGACGCCTATCCCGGTGTCCGACACCTCGACTGCGGCGAACCGTCCTTCGTCGCTGCGGCGCAGCGAAATCGTGATGCCGATATGCCCGTTGTCGGGCGTGAACTTGAAGGCGTTGGAAAGCAGGTTGTACAGCACCTTCTCGACTTTGTCGCTGTCGAATTGGAAGGTGAGCTCGGGTTCGGAGGTTTCGAAATCGTAGTCGATGCCCCGGCGTTGCGCCTGGTAGGCGAACGATGCGTAAATCCTGCGCACGAACGACACGAACTCGCCCGTGCTGGGGTTGAGTTTCATCTTCCCGTTGTCGAACTTGCGCAGATCCATGATCTGGTCGATCAGCCGCAGCAGCCGTTCGCCGTTCTGCCGCATGAGCGAGAGCTGCTCCAGCTGGCGCTTGTCCCGGATCTGTTCCCCGAGGCTCTCTATGGGGCCCAGGATGAGCGAAAGCGGGGTTTTGAATTCGTGCGATACGTTGGTGAAGAAACGCATCTTGACCTGGTTCAGTTCTTCGGTCTTCATGCGTTCGAGTTTTTCGAGCCGGAGTTCCGAGAGGAGTTTCATTTTGGTGAGCGTCAGGTTGTAGGCTACGACGATCACCACGGCGACCAGCACCCCGTAGATCAGGTATGCCCACCAGCTCAGCCACCAGGGCGGCAGGATGCGCACCTCGATCCGTGCCGTGCGGTCGCTCCATATCCCGTCGGAGTTGCAGCCCCTGACCGTGAAGAGGTACCTGCCCGGCGAGAGGTTCGAATAGGCGGCGTAGTTCTGCGTGCCGCCCGTCATCTGCCACTCCTTGTCGTACCCTTCCAGCCGGTAGGCGTACTTGTTGTTCGACGATGCGAAGTTGAGCAGCGAAAAGTAGAAACGGAACGAATTTTCGTTGTGCCGCAGCCGCAGCCGGTCGCTGTGCAGGATCGAGCGCGGCAGTACGACGCGTTTGCCGATCCGGTGTCTGGGGCGCACCTCCTTGTTCCACAGGCTGAACGATGTGACGACCGTCGGCGCCTTGTCCTCGTTGAGCAGGATCGCGTCGGGGTGGTAGCGGATGTAGCCCCCGTCGCCGCCCATGTAGATATGGCCCTGCGGGTCGATGAAGAAACTGTTGTAAATCAGTTCGTCGATCCTCAGATCCCGGTTGAGGTCGCAGACGATCTTGTTTTTCCGCACCGGGTCGTACATGATGAGCTTGTTGGTCGTGGCGGCCCAGATGCGGCCGCGGCTGTCCGACGTGAGCGTGCGGATCGACTGCGAGAGGTCGAGGTCGTTGTCGAAACGCTCGAACAGCCCGCTTGCCGGGTCGAGTTTGCAGAGGCCCCGGTCGGTGCCCGTCCACACATTCCCCTTACGGTCTACGTGGATGGTGTAGATGCGGTTGCTTATCAGGCTGCGGGGGTCGTTCGTGCGCACCTTGTACTGTATGAAGCGGTCGTTGCGCTTTTCGTATTTGAACAGCCCCTCCTGCGTGGCCGCGAACCAGATGTTGCCCTTTGCATCCACGTCGAAATAGCCGATGTCGCAGTTGTCCGAGTTGATGATGCCGCTGATGAGCCGGGTCTTGTAGCTCAGGTGCGAGATACCGCCGTCGGGGCGGTAATGCGGGGTGATGAAGCAGAGTCCGCTGCTGATGTTGGTCACGATGTCGTGGTCGGCGTCCTCCTTGATGTCGTAGATGTATTTGAGCGAGAAGTTCTGGTTCGAGTGCTCGGCGCGTACGAAACGGTCGCGCGCGGCATCGTAGTAGTCGATCCCGTCGTTGGTTCCCAGCCACAGGGTGCCGTGGCTGTCGCGGATAAGCCGCTTGGCGATGCTGTGCGAAACCCCTTTGTCGGCCATGTAACGCGTGTATCCTGCGTCGCGTCGCGTGCTGTCGTACCGCAGGACGCCTTCGTTCGTGGTGAGCCACAGGCTGTGGTCGGGGGGTTCGAGCAGGTCGTTGACGATGACTTTGCGTTCGGCCCCTTTTCTGTCGTTGGTCAGGCGGACGCAGTCGATCTTCTTGCGTTTGAGGTCGAGTTTGGCCAGTCCGCTGTCGGTGCCGATCCAGACGATGTTCTGCCGGTCGCGGAAAAGCGTGCGCAGCGAGTTGTTGGGCAGCGACGTCGGGTCGGACAGCGAACTGTAATAGGCGCTGGCCTGACAGCTGCGGGTGTCGTAGAGCGTGAGCCCGTCGGCCGTTGCGAGCAACAGGTGCGTGTCGTCGTAGCTGAGGATGCTCTTTATGTCGTTGTCCGTAAGTCCGCCGTCTTCCGCGCGGAGGGTGCCGAGCGGCTGCTCGGGATGCCGGATGTCGAGGACGACCAGGCCGCTGGAACTTCCGACGTACAGCAGGTCGGGGGTGTTCTCCGGGATATACAGCGCGTTGACCAGGTTGTTGTAGGTGTCGTTGGGCAGCTTCCGGCTCCGGGTTTCATAGCGGACGAAACTGTTGTCCGTGGGGTTGAAGCGGTAGAGCCCGTCGAAGGTGCCGAGCCACAACATCCCGTGCCGGTCGGCGCAGATGCTGCGGATTTCGTTGGCCATCCGGTCGAATGCATCGGGTACCAGTACGAAATAGTTGATATAGCGTTTCCGCAGGTCGAGGCGGATCAGCCCTTCGAGCGTTCCGACCCACATCACCCCTTGCGGATCGTCGTGGATGCAGCGGATGCGCAGGTTGTTGAGCAGCCGCAGCGAGTCGTTGTCCGCATGGTATTTCACGAAACTTTCCGTCACGGGGTCGTAGAGGTCGAGCCCCTTCTCGGTGCCGATCCACAATTCGCCCGTGCGTGTGAGGTGTATGCAGTTGATGAACGAGGCGCTGACCGACGTCGAATCCCCGGGGTTGTAGCGGAACGTTTCGAAATTGTAGCCGTCGTAGCGGTTGAGCCCTTCGGCCGTCCCGAACCACATCAGCCCCGTACTGTCCTGTGCCACGGCGAAAACCATTTTGTCCGACAGTCCCGCGTCAATCGAGAGGTTGGTGAAATGGAGGTTCGTGACCTGTCCCCACAGGGGCAGCCAGCAAAACAGCAACAGTCCGGCAGCAAGGTGTTTCATCGGTCGTAATTTAAGGTGCTACGACAAATATACCTGTTTTTTGCATCATTCCGCCTGTTTGTCCCACAGGAAAACCGCACACTCTTCGGCTCCGAGCCTGACGGAGGCGCCTTCGGGCGACGCTTCGCCGCATAACCGGCGCGCCGAGGCGGGCAGCGCCCGCGAAAGCCCTATTTCGACGGCGTGCGGGCGTTTGTTGACCAGTACGGCCAGCCGTTGCGACGGAGACTCCATCAGGCGCATCAGCACCCCGTCCGCCGGGCGTGAGAAGTGCAGCGGGGCACGGTCGATCTGCCCGCGGCAGTAGGTGCCGTAGAAATCCGCGACCCCTTTGTTGTCGCCGTGCCAGCCGCCCAGCTCGATGAGCGAGGGAAGCCACACGGCCTCGCCCTTGCCGTAGCGGTGGCGGGTGCCGACCACATCGTCGCCGTGCATGGCGATCGCCTGCGCCTTGTCGGGGGTGAGGATCCCTTTCCACAGATGTGCGGGCAGGGTCGTGGCAGGGGTGTCGCATGCGATCGTAAAATAGGGTGCGACGGCCTTGTACTCGCTGATCTGTGCGCCGAAACACCTGCGCAGCGGAAAGTCGTCCATCAGGATGCAGTGCATGTTCTGGTCGTAGAATCCGGTGAGCCCCGTGGCGATCATCCGGCCGCCTTTACGGACGAAATCGTCGAGCCGTTCCCATGCCCCCGAAGGCAGTGCCACGAGGTTCGTCAATACGATCGTTTTCCCCTGTGGGTCGCTCCAGTCGTAAGCGTCCATTTCGCAGACTTCGGGAACCACGCCCCAGGCGGCGATGGCTTCATAGGCTCCCGCGAGCGATTTCATGGTTGCGCTGGCCTTGCGCCCTTCGTAACGGCCGTCGTCCGACACCGCCGCATTCTTTTGCTGCGTGCGGAGCGATTCGGTGTTGTAAAGGAGCGTGATGCCGCTCCGTACGGGCCGGGCCTCGCGGAAAAAGCTTTTGTGGGCTTTCGCCGTGCGGGCGACTTCCGAGGCCGCTGTCAGGCGGTCGCTCGGCCGCCCCTGGAAATCGAGCATACCCCATTCACCGGCTTCGAGTGCCGACGCCCGTTGGTTCAGCGTCCAGAAGATCACCCCTTCGGCGCCTGCGGCGATACCCGTCCAGAGCCATTGCGTGATCTCCCGTGCCGTGGGGCAGAGTACCTCCCTTCCGCTGGCCGTGACATTGCCGCCCTGCATTTCGGTGATCCAGAACGGGTTTTTCCCGGCTCCGGAGCGGATGATGTCGGCCATGAGCGAGATTCCCAGCGGGTATTGCGCCCGGGTGAAATAACCGAAGTGCCAGCTCAGGTGCATCGACACGCCCAGCGAGGTCAGAAACCCTTCGTAGGCGGGGAAATCGTAGTCGGCGAGGTTGTCCAGAAGCTGGTGGGGATTGATGTGTTTGTGGTGCGCAGGGTCGTGCAGATCGACCTGCGATGCGATCCATCCCAGGTACCACGTCGTGAAGTCGGTGTGGAACCGCTCTTGCGTGAAGTCGGCTTTCAGGTAGCCGTTGTCGTAGGCCGGAGTCTTCTGTGCGGCTTTCCAGCGTGCGAAAACCTCGTCGGTCAGGTCGTTTCGCCCGGGCCCCGTTCCGCCCGTCCCCGGTTCGTTCTGCAACACCCAGGTGTCGAGGGCGGGATGCCCCCTGAAGTGGCTCACGACGGCTTCGATGTAACCGGCGATTTCCAGCAGGTGGGCTTTCGAGCGGGGGAATTTGAATCCGCCCACGTCGCCCAGCTCGTCGGTCGGCGGGAAGAGCGTGGCGAAGAGTTTTACGCCGTGTTTCCCGGCGGCATCGAATGCTTTGTCGTAAAGCGTGAAATCCCACGATCCGTCCGGGCGCAGCATGTGCGCCCCGAACATCCGGATGCGTGCCGTTTCGAATCCGTGCTGCGCGAGTATCCTGAAGAACCCGTCGATCTGCTTGTCGGTCTGCCCCGGTTCGATGAACACCTGCGCCCCGATCTGCGGGTATTCGGTGCGTTGCGGGTAAAGGGGTTGGCACAGGAATCCCAACGCCAGTAACAGGATTATCTTTTTCATGGGCTATCGTTTGTTGCAAAGCCTCCGGCCGTTGCGGATTGCTTCGGATTCGTTATTGCAGGGAAGTAGCGTGAATTTATAGGCATAGCGTTTTGCCAGCAGGCGGTACTGCTCCGAGGGGCGCGCATTCAGGCTCCAGGTATCGGTTCCCCCGACCCCGGCCTGCACGCAGTCTATGTTGACCGTCAGGGCATCCGGAAGCCGCTCCACTTCGGTGACGTGACGTGCCCTGTCGAGCGCCTCCTGCGTGCAGTCCCATACCGACATGCTCAGGGGGCTGTCCCCCGCGATCTGGATGCCGCGCCCGTTGCCCTCCGTCAGCGTGAGCCAACGCACTGCGCAGCGGTTGCCGTTCTCCTGCGGGGTGATGTAGTCGTGCATGAAGTCCCCGGGCGTACCCCGGTAGAGGCCGATGAAAGCACCGCACGAGCGGTCAGAGTAATTTTCCTGGGGCCCTTTGCCGAAGTAGGCCATCCGCCCCAGTGTATTGGGAACCCGGGTTCGGAGCCCCGCGCGCAGCGGTTCGGGCAACTGCCCGGCGATCTGCAGGTCGTATGCCACGGCCAGCGCCCCCGTACCGTCGAGTGTATAAACCAGCGTCAGCCGCACGCTGTCGGGAACCCCCTTTTCGACACGCACCGTCCCTGCGGCTTCGTCGATGCGGATGCCTTCCGTCCGTAACCTTCCGGGCATCTCTTTCCAGCATCCGGCGATCTGCCCGACGCGCCATCCGCGCCAGTCGTTGTCGGTCGACGCCCGCCAGAAGTTCGGTCGCAGGGTGTCGCATACCAATGCCTTCCCGCGTACCGTATAGGAGACCAGGTAACCGCTTCTGCGGTCGATTTCCGCCCGGACACCCGCGGCGCTCAGCACGATGCGCTCCCCGTCCTGCGAGACGGCCGCCCTGCCTGCGGCGGGTTTATGCGCGGGAGCCTTGTAGAAAGGCAGTCCGAACTGCTCTTGCGCAGCGATGTGCCCGGCCCCGGCGTAAGGGGTCGCCCGTTTTTCCCGGGCCTGTACGCGGAGCAGGTATTCGGCGCCGGGTTCGGGCTCGAAGGGGCGGAACCCGACGGTGGCCGGGGCGCTCTTGCCCGCGGGCGTCGTCGGCACGTCGAAACTGCCGCGTTGCAATACGCCCTTGTCGGTCGATATTTCCCAGGTGAAGTCGTAGCGGTCGGTTGGGGAGAAGAAATTACGGTTGTGTACGACAACCCTTCCGGCAGCAAGGTCGTCCGCCGTGAACCCGATGGGCTGGAATACGTATTTGCACTCCAGTGCCGCGGGCTTCAGCGTACGGTCGGGGTTGACGATGCCGTTGCAGCAGAACGCCGCGTCGTGATGCTCCCCTGCCGGTTCGAAATCCCCGCCGTAGGCCCAATAGGTGCGTTGGCAGGTGTCTTTTTTGACCAGCCCCTGCTCTGCCCAGTCCCAGATATGGCCGCCCAGCAGTCCCTCATGGCTGCGGATGACCGTCCAGTAGTCGTTCAGCCCGCCGGTCGAATTTCCCATCGAGTGGGCGTATTCGCACATCAGCACGGGGCGGTCGATCCGCGGGTTGAGGGCCATGCGCTCCAGCTCCCCGACCGTGGGATACATGCGGCTCACGATATCCACGTAGGCGGGGTCGGTCGGATTGCCGCCGTCCTGCGGCTGTTGCGGGGTGCCCGGCTTCCCGTCTGCGGGGGCGGCACTGGTGAATACGGCCGCCGAAGTGCGCCTGAGGGGTATGTAAAGCGGGCTCGCAGGTTGTCCCTGCGCCCCTTCGTAGTGGATCAGGCGCGTGGGGTCGTAATCCTTGGCCCAGCCGGCTGCCGCCGCGTGCGCCGGGCCGCATCCCGATTCGTTGCCCAGCGACCACATGACGATGGAGGGGTGGTTGCGGTCGCGGACGACCATCCGGCTCACACGCTCCAGAAACGGAACGGCCCACTCCGGGTCGTTCGAGAGCTTCCCGCCCGAACCGTGGCTCTCGATGTTGGCTTCGTCGATGACGTAAAGGCCGTAACGGTCGCACAGCTCGTAGAAATAGGGGTCGTTGGGGTAGTGGGACGTACGCACGGAGTTGAAATTCAGCAGTTTCATCAGCCTTACGTCCTGTTCCATCCCTTCGCGCGTGACGGTCTTTCCCGTATATTGGTCGTGGTCGTGGCGGTTTACGCCGTAGAGTTTCACGGGGACGCCGTTGACCAGCATCTCGCGTCCGCGGAGCCGGACGTCGCGGAACCCGACCTTGCAGCTGCGCGATTCGGCGACCTGCCCGTCATCGTTGCGCAGGGTCAGCACGAGGGTGTAGAGCGCAGGGTTCTCGGCGCTCCATTTTTCGGGTGCCGCGATGCGCTGCTCCATCAGTGCGAAGTAGACGTTGTCGCGTTGCGGGTAAGCCTCCGACAGGATTTCTTCGACCGGTAGTCCCATTTCACGGCCTTCGGGCGTCCCGTCGGGGGCATAGAGTTGCGCCCGCAGATGCCATCCTGCCGCCGGGGTGCCCTCGCAGGTCGATCGTGGGGCGTATCTGCAACAGCGCGTCGCGCATGTCGCCGTCGAGCCGCGTCCGCACCCCGAAGTCGCCGATGGCCACGTCGGGTTTTGCGGCAAGGTATACTTCGCGGTGTATGCCCGCCATGCGCCAGTGGTCGGCATCTTCGAGGTAACTGCCGTCCGTCCATTTGAAAACCTTCACGGCGAGCGTGTTCTCGCCCGGTCGCAGCAGGCCGGTGACGTCGAATTCCGAGGGCAGGCAGCTGTCCTCGGCATATCCTGCCAGGGTGCCGTTGACCCAGACGTAATAACCCGAGTATACACCCCCGAAGTGCAGCACTACCCGGTCGCCTTCCCAACTTCGGGGTACGGTGAACTTTCGGACGTAGCATCCCGTCGGGTTGTCGCGTGTGATCGACGGCGGCCTGAACTCGAACGGATAGGGGATGTTGGTGTATATCGGATACCCGTAGCCCTGCATCTCCCAGCACGAGGGAACCTCTATCTCGTCCCAGTTTCCGAGGTCGGCGCCCGGTTGCCAGAACCCTTCGGGGCTTTGGGCGGCGTCTTCCGCAAAACGGAATTTCCAGACGCCGTCGAGCGGCATCATCCGTGATTGGGCGCGGTCTCCCGCCAATGCATCCTGCGGGGTCTTGTAGGAGTAGGAGGTGGCCCGGGCGGGCAGGCGGCGCAGGGCGTTGACGTGCTGGTCGGCCGGGGCGTCCCATCCGTCGGCGGCTGTTGCGGCGCCGTATGCAAGCGTGCACAGGAGGATTGCCGTAAGTCGTTTCATAGTTCGGATAAGGTAGAGTTTTCGATGGAACAAATATAGGAATACTCCACCCGCCGGATTTGCACGGATTTATCAAAAATTAACAGAAAACCGGCCTTTCGCCCCTCCTGCGCTGTCCCGACGAAAATGTGTTAGCATCTGCTGAACCGGTTACATTCCGTGCGCGGGGAATTCCCTACTTTTATCCTGTCGCTCAAACCTAAGACTACGACCTATGAAACGACTCATCCTTTTGACCTGCCTCCTTGCCTTCGTGTCGGTAGCGGAGGCGTGGGCCAAGCGCCCCGGGCGCTCCTTCAGGCGCTCTTTCGTCCAGGTAAGCGCCCGGGATCCCCGTTATTTCTGCCTTTCGGACGGGCAGCCGTATATCCCCGTGGGATGCAACATCGCCGCGATGGGGTCGGTTGCCGACATGGAACATTACCTCGGGAAGATGCACCGCAACGGCGCCAATTTCGGCCGCGTATGGCTCAATACGAACCTCTTCGAGATCGAAACCCGTTACGGCGAGGTGGACACCGCCAAGCTCGTGCGCATCGACCGCCTGCTGGAGCTCGCCGACCGGTACGGCATCAAGATCAAGTTCTGCATCGAGAGTTTCCGCCATATCCGGCCGGGCGTGAACAAGTGGGACACCAAAGCCTCGTACCATACCTCGAACGGCGGCCCGTTTGCCGATGCCGACGATTATATCACTTCGCAGCGTGGTGAGGAGGAGTTCCTGCGCCGCGTGTGCATCTTCCGCGAGCGTTACGGCGACCATCCTGCCGTTTTCGGCTGGGAGCTGTGGAACGAAATGAACGCCGTGGAGACGCCCGAGGAACACCTGCGCGCGTGGAATGTCCGTATGCTGCCGCGCGTGAAGGAGATCTTCCCGAAAAACCTGGTGATGCAGAGCCTCGGCTCGCTCGACCGGGAGTCGAGCTTCCCGATTTATGAATTCATCAACCGCCTGCCTTCGAACGAGGTGGCGCAGGTGCACCGCTATATCGACGAGGGTGCCGAACTGGCCGTGTGCGGCGCTCCGGTCGACAGCATGGCCTCCGATGCCATCGCCGTGCTGCGGGGATACGGCCTCCGCAAACCGATGCTGCTGGCCGAGTCGGGCGCTGTGAAACCCGTGCATACCGGCCCCCATCCTATATATAAGGTAGATACGATGGGTTCCGTGCTCCACGACGTGCTCTTCGCCCCCTTTTTCAGCGGAGCCGCCGGGCCGGGGCACCTCTGGCATTGGGATCACCATATCGACAAGCAGCATACCTGGTTCCAGATGGGGCGCTTCGCGCGTGCCGTCGAAGGTGTCGACCCCCTTCGCGAAGGGTTCGAACCCGTGCGCCGCGATACGGCGGGGCTGCGGGTCTATGTGCTGCGGGGCGAACACACGCTGCTTGCCTGGTGCCGCGATACGGTGAGCACGTGGCGGCACGAGCTCTCCGAACGCATTCCGGCACAGCGACTGTCCGGCCTGCAGGTCGACTTCACACCGCTGCTCGGCGGGCGCAGGGTGAAGAAAGTGCGGATCTACGACCCCTGGCGGGACGAGTGGGTGCGCGCGTCCCGCCGTGCCGACGTATCGCTTCCGGACTTCACGCGCTCGGTGGTCGTCCGGATCGAATATTGAAGCGCAGGAGGGTGGATGATGAAAACGGACAAATAAATGATAAATCCGTTCTTTATATCCCTGTTCCGTCTTCCTAAATTTGTTGTAACGAAAATCCTGAAGCATAACCAAACCTATCAGCCTATGAAAGAAAAAGACGCTCCGACCTTTTCGATTTTGTGATCCGGCCCTCTCGGTGAACCTCAGTGCGGGCCTGTCCCGCGGCGGCGATTCTCCCCGCGGGACGCAATCAACCAACTACAACCTAAATACCTATGAAAATGAACCATTATTTGAATGTGTCGGGGCTCCTGCGCAGATTCGCGAAGATCGGGCTGGCTCTGCTGCTCGTCCTGTCGGTCGCTTTCGGCGCCGGTGCGCAGGACGTCTCCCCTGCCAGGGTCTCCGGGACGGTCGTCGACCAGCAGGGCATGCCGGTCGTCGGGGCCGGAGTGGTCGTCAGGGGAACCCAGACTGGCTCCGTGACCGACCTCGACGGGCGTTTCACGGTCATGGCGGCCAAGGATGCGACGTTGACAGTTTCATTTATCGGCTATACCACCCGGGAGGTGCCCGTAGGAACTCAGACCGATATCCGCATCGTGCTCGAGGAGAATGTCCAGAGCATCGACGATGTGGTGGTGGTCGGCTTCGGCACCCAGAAGAAGGAGACCGTCACCGGCGCCATCGGGCAGCTGTCGGGCAAGGAGCTGATGCGCTCCCCCGTGACCAATATTTCCAATGCCCTCGTTGGGCGTATCGCCGGTATGGCCGCCGTCCAGAAGACCGGCGAAGCCGGCTTCGAAGAGTCCACGATCCGCGTGCGCGGCGTGGGGACGTATGCCGGCGACCAGAACCCGCTGATCGTCATCGACGGCATCGTGCGCGACATGACGGCCTTCAACATGCTCGACCCGAACGATGTGGAGAACGTCAACGTGCTCAAGGATGCTTCTGCGACGGCCGTGTACGGCGTGCGCGGTGCCAACGGCGTCATCATCGTGACGACCAAACGCGGCCGCGAAGGCAACCTGAAAATTTCGTTCACGGCCAATGTCGGCTTCACCTCCCCGACGACCCTGCCCAGCCTGGTCAACTCCTACGATTATGCCGTGCTGCGCAACGAGGCGTTCGCCAACGACGGCAAGCCCGACGACATCAAGGTATTTTCGCAGGACGAACTGTGGAAATTCCGGCATAACCGCGACTATACGCCCTCCGAGGTCGAGGCGATGGGACACCTTTCGCCCGAACAGAAACAGGCGTTGCTCGACAGTCCCGCCATCTATTACGGCAGTACGGACTACATGAAGCGGATTTTCGACGCCGGGGTGTCGCCCCAGCAGCAGTACAGCGTCAATATCTCCGGTGGTACCGAAAAGGTGGCCTTCTTCACCTCGGTGGGGTATTCCAACCAGAAGAGCCTCACCAACGACTTCGGGTTCAGCGATGCGGCCTCCAACTCGGGCAGCCACAAGTATAACTTCCGCACCAACTTCGATTTCAACATCATCCCGCTCACCGAGATCAATGTTTCGCTCTCGGGGCAGGTGCGCGAGACGAAGATCATCACCGACCGCAACAGCAGCGTGGACATGTGGGGCCGTTACCGCGACCTGATGCTCAACATCTACGAAGCCCCGCCCTTCTCGGCGCCGGGCGTCTCCGACGGCCGCATCATCACCGATTATGCCGGCGGTACGATCATGGACAGCAACAAGGGCGCATGGGGCAAATCCCCGATCGCCTACATGCTCGAAAAGGCACAGGCGCGTATTAACCAGAGCAGCCTGAATACCTCGATCCGCATCCGCCACCGGATGGATTACCTCGTCGAAGGGCTTTCCGTACGCGGAGCGTTGTCGTATGACCATTATTTTACCAAGACGCTGCGCGTTGCGCCCAACCTGCCCGTCTATTCGATCACGCGCAACCCCGCCGATCCGGCCGAGCTGCTCTATTACGGCGGCGAACACAATGCCAAATCCTACGAGGAGACCGGCTGGGGCAAAAACCGCAAGGTCTATGTCGAGGCCGGCATCGACTTCAGCCGCGATTTCGGCAAGCACGCCGTCACGGCCATGGCGCTCGTCACCGGCGAACGCTACACCTCGCCCGGGCTGAAGTACAACGTCCCCCGCGGCTATTACGGTGTGGTGGGGCGTGTCACCTACGGTTACGACCAGCGTTACCTGGCCGAATTCAACATGGGTTACAACGGTTCCGAGAACTTCGCGCCCGGCAAGCGGTTCGGGTTTTTCCCGGCCGTTTCGGTAGGCTGGGTCGTGTCGAACGAACCCTACTTCCCGAAGAACGACATCCTCACGTGGCTCAAGTTCCGCGCCTCGTACGGGCAGACCGGCAACAGCGAGATCGGCGGCGACCGCTTCCTTTTCCTGCCCGGCACCTGGGGCAGCCACAGCTACGGCCCCTGGAACGGCACCCCGCTCGACGGGTATTTCTTCGGCTCGTCGAACGGTTCGGTCAATAACCCGGCCTTCCCCGGCAAATACGAACAGTCGACAGGCAACCCCGACGTCACGTGGGAGAAGAAGGAGTCGTACAACATCGCCGCCGAGGTGCGCATGTTCCGCGACCGGCTTTCGGTCACGGTCGACCTGTTCGAGGAGAAGCGCAACAACATCCTCACCAAACTGGGGGTCACGCCGGGCATCATCGGCCTGAGCGGCAGCGCCCTGCCGCCCGTGAACGTGGGGCGCATGAGCAACCGGGGTTACGAGATCCAGGTCTCGTGGCGCGACAACGTCGGAACGGATTTCTGGTATGAAGTGGGCGGACAGGTCTCCTATGCCGTCAACAAGATCGACTACAAGGCCGAACCCTCCTACATGTACGCCTGGATGAACGAAACGGGGTTCGCCTACGGACAGTACAAGGCCTATTACAACGAAGGCTTCTACAATACGCCCGAAGAGGTGGCCAACCACCCCTACAACGCCATCGACGGCAACCGTGTCCAGGGCGGCGACCTGCGTATCGTCGACGTCAACGGCGACGGCATCATCGACGACAAGGACATCACCCCGACGGGCTTCTCGAACGTCCCGCGCTTCGCGTTCAGCAGCAACCTGAGCTTCGGCTACAAGGGGTTCGAAATATCCGCGCTCCTTACCGGTTCGGCGCAGGGGACGTTCAACATGAACGGCTACCTCATCACGCCCTTCGCCCAGGGAAACGGTACGCCGCTGAGCTATATGAACGGCCGCTGGACGCCCGAACGCCATGCCGCCGGCAAGCAGATCACCTTCCCGCGCATGTCCGTGAACATGGCCAACAGCCAGAACAACCAGAACAACTCCTTCTGGTTCCGTTCGACCGACCATATCAAGCTCAAGAACGTCGAGGTGGCCTATACGTTCCGGAACGCCCGCTGGATGCGCAAGGCGCATATCGGCTCGATCCGCGTATTCGTCAATGCCAACAACCTCTGTACCTGGGGCGGCAAAGACCTGGTCGACGGCATCGACCCCGAGCTGGTGCAGGACGGCAGTACGTCCGAAGGCATCATCTATCCGCTCACGCGCGTGTATAACTTCGGTTTCAACATCCAATTTTAAGTCGCAGCCTTATGAAAAAGACCATTTATACGCTTCTCGGCCTGTTGCTGGCGGCCGGCCTTACGTCCTGCCAGGACTGGTTCATCGAGAAGCCCGAAGTGACGGGCATGGATCAGGACGAGGTCTTCAGCACGGCCAAGAACGCCGAGGGGGCGATCGCCGAGGCCTACGCCACGATCCTCTCTTCGGGATTGCCCGTACTGGTGTGGAACAACTCCCCGATCATGCCCTACGAGACGACCGAAGCCATCATGGGCGGCGAAGACCTTTGCCGCCTGACATGGGGATACATGGATAAGCAGGTCGTGGCGGGCATGCTGGCCAACAACGAGAATAACGGCGCCGGTTATACCGACGACTATTTCCCCAACAACTACGCCTACATCCGCAAGGCGTGGCTCGTGTACGAGAACATCGACAAGGTCGCCGACATGTCCGACCGCGACAAAGCCATCGTCAAGGCCGAAATGCAGGTGCTGGTGGCTTTCCGCTACGTGGAGATGCTCAAACGCTACGGCGGTGTGCCGCTGGTCGAATCGACGCTCACCACGGTCGACGTGCGCCCCCGCTCCACCGTGCAGCAAACCCTTGACTTCATCGTCGGGCTGTGCGACGCGGCCGCCGCGACACTCGAAGGTGTGCGCTGGCCGGCCGACTGGCTGGGGCGCGTGAACAAGGGTGTGGCGCTGGCCGTCAAGGCCGAGGCGCTGATGTATGCCGCCCGTCCCCTCTTCAATGCCGACGCCCCTTACATGCAGATGGCCGACCCCGCGAACAATGAGATGATCTGGCTCGGGGGCTACGATGCCAAGCGCTGGGAAACGGCGCGCCTGGCCAATCAGGAGGTGATCGACTGGGGCAAGGCCAACGGCTTCGAGCTGATCGACACGGGCGACCCCATCAAGGATTACGGCACGGCCGTCGGCACGCCGTCGAACCGCGAGGTGCTGCTGGCCTACAAGCAGCAGCGCGAGGCTGACGACAACGGTATCTACAAGAACTACACCTTCATGCCGACCCACACCGGCCACGACCTGGGGCAGTACCGCGGCACCGGCTACGGTCAGCTCTGCCAGTACCGCAAGGCCGATGGTACGGATCAGACGTGGGCGGGCGTGGACGACTGGCGCCCGGCCGGCGAATACCGCGACAAGGCCGAAGAGTTGGAACCCCGTGCGCAGGCGTCGCTCTATTTCTACGGCGTCAACCCCAAGAACAATACCGGCAACAGCCGTTGGGATCTGTACCAGAACTGGCAGCTCGAATACAAGTGGCAGGACGGCTGTGCCAAGAACATCAAATTTTGGTACGAAGCCGGTTCGCGCGAATGGTTCGAATTCCCGATCTACCGCATGGCGGAGTTTTACCTCAATATCGCCGAGGCCTACAACGAGGAGGGCAACCCGACCATGGCGCTGCGCTACCTGAACGACATCCGCAGGCGCGGAGGCATCCCCGACGAAACGCAGACCGACCGGGTGGGGCTGCGGCGGAGCATCCACCGCGAATGGGCCGTGGAATTCTACGTGGAGAACCAGTGGTATCCCCACGCCCGCCACTGGAAGCAGGGGGCGTCGATGGTCGGCGGGGCCAAGTACAAGTTCGAGTTCTCGCAGGCCGCCGGCGTGTCGTGGAACCCCCGCAAACCCGAGGAGTTCGCCAATTACACGCGCAAGCCCTCCTATGTCCCCGAATACACGTGGCACGAGCGCATGTCCCTTTCGCCCTTTACGCTCAGCGAGGTGAATAAGGGCTATCTGGTGCAGAACCCCGGATATTGATCCGCCCATACACAATCGTTTACCGAAAAAATCAGAATTACATGAATCCCAACCATATGAAAAGTGTGTTTCTCGGAGGCGCGGCACTCGCGGTTCTGGCCGTCGGTGGTGCCGGCCCGGTTTCCGCCCGGGATACCGCGGCTGCGGAACAGCCCGACAGTGCGGCCCTGGAATATGTGATCCCCGGGACATCGGCCCGCACGAAGGCAATGCTGGTCACTTCGTCCGTCTCTTCCGTGACGGGAGACGAGGTATCCATCCCCTCGGCCAATATCAACAACATGCTTTACGGACGTATCCCGGGGCTCGTCGTGTCGCAGACCAACGGGGAACCCGGCTACGATGCCGCTACGCTCAGTATCCGCGGCGTGGCGACCTACAACAACTCGTCGCTGCCGGTCTATGTCGACGGCTTCCAGACCAATATGGCTTATTTCCAGTTTCTCTCGCCTGCCGAGATCGACCGGATCGAGGTGCTGAAGGATGCCGCGGCGCTGGCTCCCTTCGGCATGAGGGGCGCCAACGGCGTGATTTGGGTCACGACCAAGCGCGGTCGTATCGGCCGCCCGCGCGTCACGGTCAATGTCCGGGGCGGCGTGCAGCAGCCCATGAACCTCCAGAACCCGTTGCGTACGGGCGACTATACCCGGCTTTACAACGAGGCGCTGAGCAACGACAACGGCAACGTTTGGACACCCTATTACACGGCCGACCAGGTCGCCCGACTGCCCGACGTGGACTGGTACCGCGAGGTCACCAAGAAGGCCACGCCCTATACCGATGCCGACGTGTCGGTCTCGGGCGGCGACAAGACCGTACGCTATTTCGTGCTGTTCGGCTACATGGGGCAGCGGGGAATCTACGACACCCCGACCAACGATACGCTGGCCAACGCAGGCATCGACCGCTACAATATCCGCACGAACCTCGATATGAACCTCTTCGGTTTCCTGGAGGCCAAGGTCGATGTCGGGGGCCGGATCGAAGACCGCCGTTACCCCAACCGCGCCGCGGGCGACCTGTGGAACGACCTTGCCAAATACCCCGGCTCGGTTTATCCCGTGCGCAACCCCGACGGGACGTGGACGGGTACCCCGATCTACAATTTCAACCCCCTGGCCTCGATCAAGGCGCTGGGGCGCAACTCCACGCACGACCGTACCCTGCAGGCCAATTTCCAGCTCAAGGAGCGGCTCGACTTCCTCGTGGAGGGGCTCTACCTTTCGGAGGCGATGTCGCTGAGCAGCTGGACGCGCGACGGCGCGAGCAACACGCGCAACTATTCGCGCTGGCTCGACGGGGTGCAGCAGACCACCGATAACGACACCCCCTATACCCGTGGCGAGGACAGCGGCCAGAACCAGTGGACGTGGCAGCACTACAATGCCACGGTCGGCTACGACGGCACGTTCGGGCGGCATGTGGTCTCCGCCTCGGCCGGGATACTCTACAATATCTACAAGACAGACTTTTCGCAGAACGGCGCTGCCGGCAAGATGGTCGAATACCGTCACATGACCGTCAACGGGGCGGTCAACTATGCCTATGACGACCGCTATGTGGCGACCTTCTCCTTCGCCGCCGACGGTTCGGACAATTACAGGCCCGGCAACCGCTGGGGGTTCTATCCCTCGCTCGGCCTTGGCTGGATCGTCTCCCGCGAGCGTTTCCTGCGGGACAGCCGCATGGTCGATCTGCTCAAGCTTAGGGCTTCGGTCGGTAAGAACGGCTGGGATCCGATGGGCGAGATGCGTTACCTCTGGGAGGGCTACTATACCGGCCGCGGCGGCCTCAATACGGGAAACTCCGAGCACACGTGGCACGGGGGAACGGCGCTGTCCTACCTCCCGAACCCCGATGTTTTTGCCGAAAAGAGCCTGAAGTACGACGCCGGCATCGACCTGCGCCTGTGGAACAGGTTGTCCCTGAACGTTGACCTGTTCCTCGAAAAAAGATCGGGCATCGTGACTCAGGACTGGATGATCCCCGGTGCCTCGGGCGTGGACAATCCGCCTTACCGCAACATCGGCAGGATGACTAACAAGGGCTTCGAAGTCCAGCTTTCCTGGGCCGACCGCATAGGCGATTTCAATTACGCGCTCACGGGCATGGCCTCGTATAACAGCAACAAGGTCGACTATATGGCCGAGGTCGTGACCGTGCCGACCGCGGCACGCACGGGACGGCGGCTCGACGCCCTGTTCGGATATGTGGCCGACGGGTTCTACGACTGGGACGATTTCGACGTCGGCGGCGAACTCAGGGAGGGGCTTCCCAAGCCTACGTTCGGTGCCGTGCAGCCCGGCGACATCAAGTATAAGAACCTGAACGGCGATACGGTCATCGACGAGAACGACCAGACGGCCATCGGCGACTCGTACCTGCCCAAGTTGCAGTACTCGTTCTCGCTGGCGGCATCCTACAAGGGGTTCGACCTCTTCGCCCTCTTCCAGGGGGCGGCCGGCCGTGACGTGAACCTGCTCGATGCGCCCTTGCAGAACGTGGCGTTCCGCGACAACGGCAACGTCTACGGGATTGCCGAAGGCCGCTGGGCCTACTATCCCGAACAGGGCATCGACACGCGGGCTACGGCCACCTATCCGCGCCTTTCGTTGCAGGACAACAGCAACAACTACCGCAATTCGACACTCTGGAAGCGCAGCGGCGACTTCCTCAAGCTGCGCAACGTGGAACTGGGATACACCTTCGCGCAGCCGTCGCTGAGCAAGGCCGGCATCTCGAAGATCCGCATCTACCTGAGCGGTGTCAACCTGCTGACCGTCAGCAGGCTGATGCGCGACTACGACATCGACCCCGAAATCCTTTCCGGCCACCCGGCGCTGAAATCCTACAACCTCGGACTGACCGTAACCTTCTAAACACGACTGCCATGATACGAAAAAATATGAGAATCCTTTTCGCGGGCGCCCTCCTCTGTTCGCTGTCCCTGGCGGGGTGCGATGCGCTCGACACCAAGGAAGACCTGAACCTGACGGACGAGATGATGGCCACGCGCCGTTACCAGATGTTCGACTGGGGCTACCGCGTTTACGAACACATCCCCTACGGGTTCACGGCGATCGACGGCAACCTCTTCGCAGCCGTTTCCGACGAGGCGCAATACGTGACCACGTTCAGTTCCACGCAGCGGTTCAACGAAGGCAGCTGGAGCGCCTATTACAACCCCGACGATTGCTATACGAGCTATTACAACGGCATCTATGCGGCGCACGACTACCTCGATAAGTCGGTGGATTACAGGTATATCCTCGGTATGCACCGCGACACGCTCACTTCGAACGGCCTGGACAGCTACCGCCGCGACATCGTCGACGTGCAGCGGCTGCGCGCCGAGGCGCATGTGCTGAAAGCCTATTATTATTTTGAGCTTGCCAAGCGTTACGGCGGGGTGCCCCTCATCGACCGCGTGTATGCCGACCAGAAGGAGGCCAATCTTCCGCGCGGCACGTTCGACGAGGTGGTCGGCCTCATCCTGCGCGAGATCGAGGGGGTGCGCAACGAACTGGTCGTCGACTGGCGGGCCGAGAACCTCGAGGAGAAGTCGGGCCGGATCACCCGCGGCGCGGCGCTGGCCCTCAAGTCGAGGGTGTTGCTCTATGCCGCCAGCCCGCAGTTCAATCCCTCGGGCGAAAAGTCCAAGTGGGCTGCCGCTGCCGCTGCGGCCTTCGAAGTGATCAACATGGGCATCTATTCCCTGCATCCCGATTACGGCGGGCTGTTCGTCGCCGAAACCTCTACGACCAGCCCCGAGACCATCTGGGCGGTGCGTATGGGGGCGACCAACGAGTTCGAACGCAAGAATTACCCCATCGGCACGCAGGGCGGCGGTACGGGTATCTGCCCTTCGCAGAACCTCGTGGAAGCCTATGAATCTACGGGGGAGGATACGGGCGATGCCTATGCCGGCCTCGACCCGCGCTTCTACGCCACCGTCCTGCGCAACGGCGATACGTGGAACGGGCGCACGCTCGAAATCTATGCGGGCGGCGCCGACGACCCCGCCCGGCAGAACGCTTCGCCCACGGGGTATTACCTGCGCAAGTTCCTGAACGAGAACCTGAACCTCACCAATGACGACAAACGGCTTCGCAGCTGGATCGTTTTCCGCTATGCCGAAATATTGCTTAATTTTGCCGAGGCGATGAACGAAGCCTACGGCCCGGACGACGCCCACGGCTACGGGATGAGTGCGCGCGACGCCGTGGATGCCGTGCGTGCCCGTTCCGGGGTGGGGATGCCCCCGGTCGATGTCGCCCCGGGCGATGCGGCCGCCATGCGCACGGCCATCAAACACGAACGCCGCATCGAGCTGGCCTTCGAAGACCATCGCTACTGGGATCTCCGGCGCTGGGACGATGCCGGGACGGTGCTCAACCGGCCCCTGCGCGGCGTGAAGGTGACCCGCAGCGGCGACGGCTTTGCCTACACGCCGTTCGAAGTGGCCAAACGCATCTTCGATGCCCCGAAGATGAACCTTTATCCGATCCCGCAGGCCGAAATCGTAAAATCGGGCGGGGTACTCGACCAGAATCCGGGTTGGTAGACCGAAAAATATCGAACTATGAGAACGATCGTTACATTCTTTTCTGTGCTGCTCCTCGCATGCGGGGCAGCCTCATGCCAGAAGGCCGACAGCGAGAGGCCCTGGGGCAGTGCGGTGATCTATATGCCGCAGGCCGGTTACATCCCTTATGCCGTGCCCAACGGCGGGACGGCGCAGCAGTCCAACAAGAATTACCGCATCGACGCGCAGGCGGGGAAGGTGCACATTTTCCTGGGCATCTACCGCGCCGGGCTGGCCGAGTTGCAGGCCTATACGGTCAGCGTCTCCGTGGGCAGCACTCCCCTGGACGGGACTGTGTTGCTGCCGGGCCGGGCATACACGCTGCCTTCCTCGGTGAGCTGCCCCGACGGGAAACGCGATGCGACTTTTTTCCTCACGGTCGACATCGCCTATCTGAAGGCGAATGCCGACAAGGATTTTTCCCTGCCGGTCACCATATCCGACCCGACGCGTTATGCGCTCAACGACAAGCTCACAACGACGCAGGTGCGTATCGACACGTCGGAGCTGCTCTCGAAGGAGGGGCTGTAACCCGGCTTTGCCGCCACACCGGCACGGGGTCGCCTCCGGCGGCCCCGACTGCCGTTTTGTTCCCGGCTGTCGCCTGAAATCGTTTTTTATGAGGAAATTATTTGCGTTCCTGTTTTTTGCGCTCTTTCTTGCGCCTGCGCCCCTTGGCGCCCGGTCTTTCTCCCGCGGGCGCATCGTCGTGCATCCCGGCGGGCGTTACCTGCAATATGCCGACGGCAGGCCGTTCTTCTATCTGGGCGACACGGCGTGGGAGCTGTTCCACCGTACGACGCGCGAAGAGGCGCGCCTCTATCTCGAAGACCGCGCCCGGAAAGGGTTCACGGTCATACAGGCCGTCTGCCTCGCGGAACGTGACGGGCTGCGCGTCCCCAATGCCTACGGCGACCTGCCGTTTGCCGATGCGGGGTTCACCCGGCCCAACGAGCGTTATTTCACGTATGTGGACGAAGTGGTCGCCATGGCCGACTCGCTGGGGCTGGTCATCGGCCTGCTGCCCGCATGGGGCGACAAGTTCTGCCTCAAATGGGGCCCCGGGCCCGAGATCTTCACAACGGAGGGGCGTGCCGAGGCTTTCGGGCGCTATCTGGGGGAGCGTTACCGCATCCGGCGGAATATCATCTGGATACTGGGCGGCGACCGTCCTCCCGAAGGGCGTGAACTGATATTGCGGGCCTTCGCCCGCGGCATTGCCTGCGGTGTCGCCGGCCGCGAGGATTATTCGGCCTGCCTGATTACCTACCATCCGTGGGGGAAATCCTCTTCGGGCGACTGGCTGCACGACGAGCCGTGGCTCGCGTTCAACATGCAGCAGAACGGCCATGCCTACGATTTCGACCTTTGGGAGCGCATCGCCCGTGATTATGCCCGGCGGCCCGTCAAACCCGTGCTGGACGGGGAGCCGATCTACGAGGAACATCCGATCGACTTCGACCGGGAAAAATACGGCACTTCCGAAGCCCTGCATGTGCGGCGGGCGTTCTACCACGAGGTCTTTTCCGGGGCCTGCGGACATACCTACGGCTGCCATGCCGTATGGCAGATGTGGGAACCCGGCCGGTATGCGCCTGTCACGGGGCCCGTGCGGAGCTGGCGGGAATCCCTCTCGCTGCCCGGGGCTTACCAGGTGTGCTATGGGCGGGAACTTATCGAGAGCCGTCCGTTTTTCCGCCGTATTCCCGACCAGGGCGTTATCGCCGGGGATGCCGGCCGGGGGCACGGGCGTTGTACGGCTACCCGCGACAGCCTCGGCACCTATGCCATGGTCTATTCCGAGAGCGGACGGCCGTTTGCCGTCGACCTGGGACGGGTTTCCGGGAAGCGGATCGTGGCCTGGTGGTACGATGTCCGCAGCGGGCGCCCGCTGCGGATCGGGGAATTCCGCCGCCGGGATGCCGGTGCGACGATGACCTTCACGCCCCCGACTTGCGGCAAGGGGAACGATTGGGTACTGGTGCTCGACGATGCGCGCATGAAATATCCGCCGCCCGGGAGATGCCCGGAAGCCCGCTCCGGGGCTGCCGGGTAAGTCCGCCTCCCGGGCGTTTTTATCCGGCGGCGTACAGGGTTTCCTGCCGGTGCGGATCGTGTCTCCGCTCCGGGCGCTCTTTGCCTATTATGACGACACACCCCGCACGAAGCCGTGCGGGGTGTGTCGGTGCGGGGTACCCCCCCCCTACCTGGTCAGGTATTTACCCTGCTTCTTGAGGGCGTTGTATACCGAGCCGGCCCAATAGTTGCGCAGGCCGAACCCGCCGGGCTTACCGGCCATGTCCATCTGGAGGATGACCTCCTGCGTGGCGGGATCGAACAACACGGCCGTGTAGTATCCGATGCCGTTGCCCTTGTCGAGCGTCGTGGCTATCAACACCAGCCCCTTGTTCCCCGAGCCGTTGTCGTAGCGGGCGAGGATTCCGGGGAGCTGCGCCGCGATGTCGGCCTTCGTGCTGCGGGGCGTGAACTGCTCCGCAGCCAGGCCGCCCAACGCCTCGTTGGCCTGTTCGACATTGGTCGAAAGGATGTCGATGCCGGTGAATCCGGCCACGTCGTATTTCTTGGGTTCGCTGAGGAAGAGGCGGTTGATGGCCTCGAACGCCTTGATGAACTCGGCCGGCTGCTCGTTGGCCCCGACGACGCTCACGCAACTGTAATCCACGCCGTAGAAGTCGGCCGCCATCTTCGTCTTTCCCTTCTGTGCGAAACCGCTGACGGCGATCAGGCACAGGGCTATGCTCAGTAATTTTTTCATGGTTGGGTTTTATTTGGTTTGTTCGCGTAAATCTACGAATTTTATTTGTTTCCGGCTCATTTGGGGCATCTGTTTTTTCGCAATGTACTCCACCTGCTCGAAGACCACCTCGGGTGCTACGCGCACTTTCGAGCGGAACGTGTCCTTGATCTCCTTCTCGAACGCTTCGTCGCGGCGCGTGCTGCCGATTCGCAGCACGATCTGGTCGGTGCCGAGGCTTCCGGTGAATACCTCGATGATGTAGTTGTTCACGCCGGGGATATTCTCCAGCACGTCGTACAGCGCGGGCGGGTAGAGCGTCGTGCCCTTGAATTTGATCATCTGCCCCCGGCGTCCGATCACCGACGAGAGGCGCATCGTCGTGCGGCCGCAGGCGCAGCGTCCCGTGCGGGCGATGCAGATGTCGCCCGTCTTGAAGCGCAGCAGCGGCATGCCCCGCACGCCGAGCGTCGTAATGACCACCTCGCCCTCCTGTCCCTCGGGCACGGGGTTGTTCTGCTCGTCGAGCAGCTCCACCAGAATCAGGTCGGCCGGCACGT
>OLVZ01000677.1_pt1 | contig 32302 bp, 29 predicted proteins | sample 1673341 | NCBI WGS metagenome assembly OLVZ01 (sample SAMEA3178944, study PRJEB25190) | human gut metagenome | biome: human gut; feature: human-associated habitat; material: faeces | place: Austria | collected 2013 | reverse complement strand
TCCTTCTACGTCATACCAGACCTGCGGATCGACCGGCTGCTGGTTTGGCGGCGTCGGCGCATCCATACGCGGCTGCACCGGCACGACTTTCAGGAGATTACAAGAGAGATTCCCGTTGCGGTCGATCTGAACGTCCGCATAGTCATATTCTTCAATACCATACACGCGGATTCGACCGGTGCCGCCCTGCATAACGAGCGCAGTTGGGTTCCCGGTTGTCCACTCCCAGCGGGCGCTCGGATAGACCGATTTGAGATACGCAGAGATCCGATGGTTAACGTGCCGCAGCAAAAGCTGCATAGCGTCGCTATTTGCCTGCGCCGTACTGTAAAGCGAGGCTTCCCGCTGCCGTCTGGCGTCGTGCTCTTTCTTCCGGTATCCACGGATGGAATCCCACGCGGGCTGAAGCTGGAACATGACCACCCACAGACCCCACGCCGTAAAGGTCAGGAGCAGAAGCGGGACGAGCCATGCGCCGCGCACCAGCGCCAGGATCGCAATGACCACACCGATCAGGACAGAGACACTGCCCCAAAGGGGACTGGATCGTTTCATAAAAATAAGCCACCTTTCAAATACATTTTCTTTAGAAAAACAAAAAAAGAGGAACCGCACCGACGAATCATTTCTGAATCATCTGGTGCGGTTCCTCTTCCGCTGCGCCGGCGTTATTCCGGCAGTTCCTCCCGGTCACCGTCGATCTGTTCGGCGGTGACTGGAAAAACCTCTGTTTCATTCTGTACTGGACGGACTGTTTCCCGTTTTTGCGGAACAGGCGCCCAATCGTCCAATCTGAGCTTCAAGCGTTTATCCTTTGTGATGCCGTCTTTTTTTGTGAACTCTTCCAACTCCAACGTGCCGCTCAAAAAGATAAAATCGCCGTTACTCAATGTACACTTTGCAAGCCGCTGCGCCATGTAGCCCCATGCCCACACGTCAACAAACTGTGTGTGCCGCTGTGAACCGAAGCCGACATACTCGGCTACGGAAAAACGGACATAGAGTTCACCCTTGGCGCTGTGCTGCAATTCCGGGCCTTGCGTGATCAGCCCGATGAGACTCGCTTTTGCCATAACACTCCTTTCTGCCACCGGCATGAATATCTATATAAAAAATGCCGGCAGCGACATCTACCCCTTGCGGGCAAATACCATGCTACCAGCACTCAAATACAAACCTGACCAACGTGTGCAATGTGAGAAGCCCCACGCACAGACCATACGGTCTGCGTTCCGATGAACTGCACAAATATCAATTACATGAGTATAGTAGCACAATATCTTGCGGTTGTCAATTACGTTAAAACTATATATAGATTTCGCGATGGACGAAGAATACTCTCTACTTATAAAATAGGGCGGCAATACGATTTTTCTGCAAAATGCAGAAAAAAGCGGTCGCAAGTCTGCGACCGCTTCGGTTATGCAACTGTGATTTTTGCTTTATCGCAAAGCAGATGCTGTCCAATTTAGAATCTGCTCTGCAAATGCGATTGCCTGCTTTGCATGATGCTCCTCGACAGTCAGTTCGTTCGGATATCGTGTCATGGTACCAAATGGCGTTAGGGCATCTGCAGCATCGCCGATTGCATCCGGGATGGAGATATAGTTATGAATCTGATTCAGCAGAAAAGAAAGATCGTGGCTTTTGGGAATCCCGGTGGGCCAGTGCAGAGAAACAATTACGGCTTTGATTGCTTTCTCTGCGGATTGCTGGCAGTGGTAGCAGACGATTTCGAGCGGCTTGGGATGATAGTTTTCAAAAAGATGCCGGGCAACGCCTAAATCCTGCGCGGCATAGTAAAGCCACTGTTTAACTTGCTGATCCATAGAGCAGAACTCCTTTGTGGAATACCTCGTTTTCTACGGTGAACTGATTCTTACGTTCGTCAAAGCGGCTTTTTGTGCCAACCAGAATATCCACAGGGCGCTGCTTCACGCCGCGAATCGCTTTATATGCAGAAGTGGCTACGGCGTGAAGATCCTTCTCACTGTCATCTACAATAATGTAGAAGTCAAAATCGCTGTCGGCGTGCGCGGTACCGTTTGCAAAAGAGCCAAACAGATAAACGCCAATCGGCTTGATCTGATCGACAAGCTTTTGCTTTATGACTTCAATCTCATCAATGGGCATGGAACACACCTCCTCATTGTTTTCTAACTATAGTATAGCAAACTGCGGAAAAATAATCAACGAAAACAGATAGACAACAATTTCAAGAAACCAAGAGGTTCAGTCTGCCAATTCCACGCAATCGAAAGACACGGGTTCAATTTTCTCGACTGCCAATGCACATGGCTGCGGCAAGTGTGCGGTCTTGACTTCACCTGGAATTGCAGAAAGCGGCAAATAAACCCGATAGGTTTGCCCCACAGATAGCCGCTTGTTCTTTTCAACACAGAAGACAAGCTGCTCACCGCCTGTCTTTTGCAGAATAACTCTTCGCTGTCGCTGAAACGGAATGCTGGAAACCGAAAGACAAATGCCTTCCTCTGCACAATAGCGTTCGTTTGCGAGCATTACATAAAGCTCCGCACAGCGAACGCCGCAAAAAAGCAGGAGCAATGCGCTGAGGATCAGAAACGTCCGATCGCCGGAGAACGCAGAAACGATGGTTGCGGCCAGGAACGGCAGGCAGAGCAGCAACGACAGCAGCCACTTCTGCAGCAGCGGCGCAGGCCACGCAAGGATCTTTTTCATATTCAGCACCGCTCAAAGACGATCTGCTTGTGCAGATACAGGTTTGTGATTGCCGCCGAGACAGGGCGCGCCTGCCGGGACGCGGCCATCAGGGTAGGCAGATTCTCGCTGGTGGTCAGTTCGTCATCATACAGGCAATCCATGAGCTGCTCGTCGGAGCGAAGCGTCCGCACACCGCGCTCTGCACATTTGATCAACTCCGCACTGCTGAGAAGCGCCTGATTCGCCAGCCGCACGATCTGCCGTTCCTCTGCGCTATGCTTCGGACGGGAGAACAGGCGAATTGCTTTAGAGAAGGGCGCACCATCCCAAAGCCAGAGCTTCAGGAACGCGCCGAGGCGCAGAAACGGGTTTGCCGATACCGGCGCGATATACAGGCAGGAAAGAAGATCGTAGAGCGATTCATACTCGCTGCTGCCGCGCCCCTCCGCGACCAGTCCGCGCGTAACAAGCCGGTCGATGCAGTCGTCCAACGTCCGGCGGGACGTAAATGACAGCCCGCGCGTCAGCTTCAGATAGGTTTCCGCGATCTGGCTGCGTGACAGGATACGCCATGCAAGACTGCTCCAAACGGTCATTTCCTGTACGTCGAGCATATATTCCTTCCGGCCGACGATGACGACGGGATATTTCTTGCCGTCCAGTGTGCGATGACATTTGAAATGCCCAACGGCTGCGTATTTCGTGTATTCCATAACAGTACCTCCAATGTGCTTTTATTTTTCTTTTACGGGCAGCAGCTCACAATTTCAACAGGCGATGTCGAAAGCGTCCAGAAAATCCGGATCGCTGCGGAGCTTCTTTGCCGCGCGGGAGATCCACGCGCCGACATTATTGGAACTGGTGTGATAGAGAACCGCAATGTCCTTGCAGTCAAAGCCCTTCGTTTTCAGAACAAGCGCGTCAACGCCGAGTTTAGCCACACCGCGATAGTGCTTCTTGCAGGAATTAAGCACCGCACCGGCATCCACACTGGAAAAGTGCGCATGGTCTGTGCATACCGGCGTTGGGAGACCTGCGTCCGGGTCATCCAAGGACTGCTCGGAAATATACTTACGCCAGCTTGTCTGCTTGCGGCAGCAGTCGATCAGATGGTTGCGGATGACCGTAATGGCGTAGGTCTTGAACGAAGTGCCGCCATGATAGATTGCCGCCGCATGGCACAGCGCAACGCAGCCCTCCTGAAAGAGATCGTCATATTCCATATGGCAGTTGCTTTTGGGGATAAGCCTTGCAATCGTCCAGTGGACAAATTCCAAGCTGTTTTCTACGAGCAGTTGCTGTTCAGCGGTCAACACGATGCTGCTTCGATCCATTTTGTTTCACCTTCCTTTGTGCGTTCAAAAAATCCTTGCAAAGCAATATAACTTGGTCACAGCGATACTCCGAGAAGTTGGCAATATGTGCGTCCGCTTCTGGGATGCCGAGCCGGACGCACAGCCATGCGTAAGCATCCTGTTTGCGCATGAAACCTTTCTCCCAAAGCTGGTTGAAGGTCCGATGTGCCTGCATCCGCTTCTGCCGGAGCTCTTTGTTGGCAAGAGTCCCCATTGGAAGTCCGGTCGCCTTGTGCGCCTGTACATAAGCGTCGCAGGCGGGATACCGGGAGCAGACGTACAGTTTCGCTGCACTGTCTTTTGTGTGGATGCCGTAGATGCTGCTGGCCGGGCGAAGCTGCGCCGGCGCGTGGCAGTATGGACAGGTAATGTGGGTTTTTTTCAAATGGAAATCCTCCTATGTACTATTCAGAAGGAAGAAGGGAGAGTATCTGTAAACAGCAGCTTTCATCGTCTGACAAGCACCAGTTGAGATATAACGCATAAATATCCTCAAAGGCGCTGCGGGAGAGGTTGCCGCGGCATTCCATTGGGTCGATCCGCTGCGCGGTGAGACGTTCATATTCGGCAGCGGGGATCAAAACAGGCTTGCCGTCGGCATCTGCGCTCATCAGATAACCAGAACACGGCGAATGACATTTGCGGACACCGCAGGAGATGAAACAGGCATTTCGCCAGTTTCCGCGGCAGGCGGTCAGAAATTCTGCAAGCTGTTGGATGGTTGTCCTCATAGGTTTGTCCTCCAAGTCCTTCTATAACAATACGCACCGCAAAACGGCAAAACGGTCACTTGAACCTGTGAATTTTCTGTAAATTATGAAATGCAGTGAAAAAAGCACCCGGTCAGCAGTGCTGATCGGGTGCAGATTTCAGCCGATGATCCAGAAAGGCCCGCCGGAACCGGCAGCTTTGCTGGCCTCATTCAGAATAATGGACAGCTCCCAGCTCTGTTCGCTCCGCGTCCGGCTGGCAGGGTCGGCGACGAGGATCTTTTCGTCCTTAACGCCGCGCAGCACGATGAAATGCCCGGACGAGGTAAAATGCCCGGCGGACATGATGGCGACGACCAGCTTGCCGCTGGAAAGCGCGTCCGTGATCCGCTGCGGCTCTGATGCCGTGCAGCCAGAGACCGGCAGCCCCCACGCTTCGGCTGCCGCCGGGATGAGTGCATGATACGAACCGCTTCCGCTGCACCAGTAGCCGTGCTCATATGACCACTTTGCCATCTCCACGGGATCGACCAGATCGTCCGTGAGGGAAGACACTACCATTGCCATGCAAGTCGGTCCGCAGCCGTAGCCGCCGATATTGTCGGTGCCGTATGGCTTATTCGCATAGCGCTCATCGAGCTGATTGTAGTAGACGACCTCCGTGCCGCCGTCCGTATAGCGGATGTTTCCAAGCGCAGGGATCGTGAAGCCGCTCTCAGACGAGGAAAGATTCTGAAACAGGCCGTCGCCCAGAAACAGGCTGAGATTCTCGGCAAAGTTCTGCGCAAGCGTCTTCTGCTCCGCGGTCAGATGAAAAATGGAGTTGGCAAAATACGCTTCGCCGCGATAAGTAAGCGTGTAGACACGCACCGTCACCTCACGAAGCTCTGTGACCTCCTCGCCGTCTTCATTGAGAATGGTTTCTTCTATCTCGCGCGTTTCGTCCTCATAAGTATAGTCGTAAAGTTCGCCAATGCCAGCGCGCAGAAGCTGCTTCATATCCTCCAGAGAAATGGCGGCAACGTCCGTATCGCGGTAGGCACAGTATTGTGAGATGAACAGATTGACGTTATTGATGCGCTCGTTTTCATACGGGTTGACGATCTCATACTGATCGGCGCTGGATGCAGCAAAATCATCCGTGATCCGCTGCTCGGCATCGGCAATACCACTTCCAAGCAAGTCGCTGACCGCAAATGCAATCTCGTTCATGTTTTCGGTGATCGCTGCCTGATCGTTCAGAATGGTGGTATCGCCGGTGGTTTGCGCCGTGCCGCCGAAGATCAGCGTTGGAAGCATCACAAGGAACAGCAGCGGGATCGCAAGGATGGCGAGCAGCGCAAGAAGAATCTTCTTCCCGTGCTTGGCTGCCGCGATTGCGACACTGGCAGCCGCGCCGTAGGGACCGCCGAGGGCGGCCCCATTTGCAGCTGCGGCCGTGATCTTGCCTGCTTTTGCGGCGCCTTCCACGACCTTTGCGGCGGTGCTGCCGACCTGAACCGCTTCGTCCAGCCCGGTCTGACGACTATCGTTTACGCCCATTCGAGTACAAAGACGACCGACATGATCTCCTGCCCGGTCACAGGCTGAGAGACGGCGGACACGACGGCATCATAGTTGATGGAGAGTGCGTCTGCTTCTTTGACCGTCCACGGCGCAGCCAGTGTGAAGACCTCGGAATCGCCGGTTTTGCTGGTCTCGGAAGAATTGATCTTGAAGCCGACCTGCTTGGCATCCACTTTGGCCTTTGCCATGTTGGTCGAATACGGAACAAACTCCCAACCGTTTTTGCTGGTAACGCTGACGGAAGAAACCATTACATCACCGGTAGAATTGTTGACGATGGAAGCGGAAGCAACATAGACCTTACCGGCTTCGTCCACGACGAGCGGCAGGGTCGCCGGAACTGTCACCGAAAACAACTCAGTAATTTCCCAGTGCGCATAATACGTTGTCGCAGCAGTTTCCTTGAAAACGGTGTTTGCCGTAACTTCTGTACCGCCGTCTTTCTCCGTAAACCAGCCTAAAAATTCGGCGTTTTTACGTTCCGGATCGGTGGGGAGAACGAGTTTTTCACCGTAAGTTTGCTCGGTCGTTTCCGAACGTCCGTCGCCAAGGTTCCATGTCACAGTATAGGTGTTTGCAGTGAATTGCGCATAGAACGTCTGGCTGGTCGTAATCGACGTGACGGTGTTATAGAGCTTGCCGCCCGTTTTTTCGGTATACCAGTTCTTGAATGTGTATCCGGTTTTCACAGGAGAAGCGCTGGGCGCGGTCGGCTTGCTGTTCGGCTTCATGGTTTCGGAAAAGCTGGCCTTGCCGTCGATCGTGCCGCCGTTGCTGCCTGCGTCCCATGTGACCGTCAACGAAACCGTTGCGCCGCAATCGTCGCACTTTCCATCGCCGTTCGCATCGGTGTGGTCTGCATATTCATAGCCAGAATCTCCGCAAGCCGAGCACGTCTTGGTACGCTTATGCTGCGTTTCGCTGTCCGAAACCCACGAACCGTAGGAATAGCTGTGATCTGCATAATCATAGGTAGACGCGCTACAGGACGTACAGGTTTTTGCACGTCGGTGCTGCGTATCACTGTACTTGCTCCATGCGCCAGTGGAATAGCTATGATTTCCGTATTCCGTTGTGGAGTACCCACAAGTACGGCAGGATGCCGTTCGGCTGTGCTGGCTGGAAGAAGAATTGCTCCAAGATCCATAACTCATGCTGTGCGAAGCGTAGTCATAGTCCGTCGCACCGCAGTTCCAGCAAGAGCCTGTGCGCCGGTGCTGGCTGGACGAATACTGTTCCCAGCTTCCATAACTGTAACTATGGCCGCTGGAGTAAATGGTTTCGCTCTTGGTCTGACCGCAGGCGCAAGAATACGAACGGTATCCATTGCTGGTGCAGGTAGCTGCCTGCTGACTTTGCAACACCCATGTATGGCTGCCGCAGTCCGGGCAAGTCCACGAACCATACGAGCCGGAACCGTGGTCTTTATACACATAAGTGCCCAGATTTTGAACATAATGGCAAAGATAGCACTCGTAATATTCGGCATGGCCTCTGTATGTGTGCGACTGAGAAACGTATGTTCCCTGCAAAGAGTTCTTTTTACAGGATGGGCAAGTGCCGACAATGCCGGTGGACGCGCGGGTGGAAACTTGTGCAGGCGCTTTCTTGATGCCGCCTGCGGTGGCGGCATCTGCGTTCTGATACACACCGTAAAGATCGTAGAAATATCGGTTGCTTCGATTGCTCGCTGCCCAATCATAGGTGTAGAACGGCACCGTTGCTTCCGGGTAGCCGATGATGTAGGCGATATAGAGCGTATCGCCAGCATCGGCCTCGCGCCAGAACGCATCTTCACCGATGCTTTTCAGAACCGTTTCGCCATAGTACATGGTGATCGTGTTCAGATTGTCGCAGCCATAAAAGGCGTGGTTGCCAATGACCGGGGCCAGCGGCAATTCAGCGGTGATCAAATTTACACAGCCTTCAAACCAATATGCCAAATCCGGGATGTTCAAGGCTTCCATGGCCTCAAACCAAACTTCGGTGATCTGTTCCCGATATTCCACCCACGGCTGGTCGTCCGCGCTTTGGAATACGGGCGCTTCGCCGCTGCCGGAAATGGTCAGCCAGCCATGAGAATCAAGTTCCCACTTGATTTTGCTGTCCGGGATCGTGCCGCTGGCGATCGTATCACTAGCCGCAAACGCCGAAATGCTCAGGGAGAGCATCATGCAGAGGGTGAGCATCAAAGCTGCAAATTTTCTCATTTTCATGTTTTACCCCTCCTCTGTAATCGCAGTAATGGTAAAGACGATTGTAGCGGCGTTGATGTTCGTCGCAGCTTCGCTGGCCGAAACTTTTGCTTTGTAGCGGATGGCGAGATTTTTCTCGGCGGCAATCGCCGGAAACGCTCCGTCCACAAGCGTCAGACTGCCTGCGCCTTTCGTGCTACAACCATTGATGCTAAGTGCGATGCTGTTCTTGCTTGCCGTAAAATCGTTAAAATTGCCGATTTCAAACGTTCCTGCCTGCACATCCACCTTGGTCACACGAATCGCACCGTTTTTGGCGGTGTTGGTAATCATGGCATTATTGGCTGTCACAACATAGCCATCCACCAGTGAAACCGGCAAGCAAGCCGGAACCGTACACGAAATCGGCGCGACGGTGTTGACCACGGTGAGCGTCACCGGCACACGGGCCTCAGTTGTTTCCGCTGCCGACGCACCCGTAGCCAGTGATAGGATCATTGTCAGTGCCAACAGTAAAGTGATAAGTTTCTTCTTATCCATCACCGCACCTCCTTGGACCAGAGATACGCGACATGGAGTGTCAATTCCGTGTTCAGTGTGCCGATTTCCTTGCCGTCACGGAACGCAGTCACAATGACCGTACAATCCACATTGCCGAACTCTGGCGTTTCCAGAAGCGTCAGACTTGAAATGCTCTTGCCTGCGGCAAGCTCAAAAGTATCTGCAATCAGAGTATTGTCCTTGTTGCGGCGAATCTCGATTTTGTAAGTGTCACCTTTGCTGTTATTCGTAAACTCGGCTTTCACGCTGGATTCTCCGACCAGAGCATATAGATGAGCAGGAGCAGTAAGAGCAATCTGGCTGTCCGCGACAATCGCGTTGAGTTGCTTTTGGGCTTCGCGCAGTCCGCTGACATCGTAAAAGATGATCTCAGTCTCTTTGTTCTGCTTTGCGCGCTCGGTGATTCTGGTTTTGATCGTGTCGATCACGGCGAGGGTGGAATCTCTGTCATAAATGACTTTGACCGCATCGTCTACGCGGGCTACGACAACAGCGGGCATATTCGTCCCAGCGTTGCAGTACACGGCTTTTGTACCACCGCCCCAGACGAGCAGACGACCCTTGACGGTCACATTGTCCAGCACAATTTTACCATCCGCCGCGCCGCAGCCGATGATGAGATCGCCGTCCACGGTCAGGTTTTTCAATTCTACATCGTCAGTGCGAATCAGGACGCTGCCTTTAATGTCCTTGTCATAAGTACCCTTGGACACAATGTAAGTGCCAATGATATTTGCAAAAATCTGTGCAAATTCTGCGCGGGTGATGTTATCCAGCGGTGCAAGGACTTTGCCGCGGCCGTGGATATAGTCCGCACCGACCATTGCTCGGACGTAGGGCAGCGCCCAGTTGGAAATCTCGCTGCGGTCGGAGAATGCGGACAGGTCCGTTTTCGCGTATGCGTCATAGTCCAACTCTAACGCTCTTGCTACAACTGTCATTGCCTCCTGCCTGCTGATCGGTGCGTCCGGGGCCATAGACGAGCTGGAACGTCCGTTATACGTCCCCATTTGCACGGCGAGCGCAACATCTTTGTAGTACCACTTGGATTTTGCAACGTCCTTATACTGCGAAATGTCAGCCGTTTTGTAGCAACCGAACGAGCGGTTGATGATCGCGGCCATTTCCGCGCGGGTCATATCTCCGTTCGGGTCAATAACGGTTGTGCTCTTGCCGTAAAGCAGACCGTTATCCACGGCTGCGGACACGGCTTCGGCATACCATGCGGTACGGTCATAGTCCTTGAAATCTGTTGCTTTGCGGGTAGTCGTGCCTGCCGCCGACGCGCTGACTGCCAGCGATAAGCACGATACTGCCGCAAGGAACAATGCGAGGATTCTTTTTCGTTTCATTTTGAAGTCCTCCTTGTAGAATCAGGTAAGGGGAACGCTTTGGGCGTTCCCCTTGAATGAATTGCAATCAGACCGCATCCCAAGCGATGATGAACAGGACGCTTGCAATGGCGGTGTTGGTCACAGCTTCGGAAACCGGGGTCACGATAGCGTCATAGGCAATGCTGATGCTGTTTGCAGAGGTGTCGCCCACGCCGGACATGAAGCAGCCGTTAATCGCATCGGTCAGAAGCGTCTGCTTGGAAGCATTCTTGTCGTCGGTCATCTTCTTTTCGCCGTCGCCGAGGCAGAGGGAGAAGCCAAACTTGTTGGCGTTGACCTTTTCGTGGGCAAGGGTGGCCTTGTCACCGAACGCAGCCAGCGACCAGCCCTGCGCGGCTTCGATGCTCACGGAATTGACCTTGACAGCGCCGAACGAGTTGTTGACGATCTTCGCGTCGGTCGCAGTAGAAACTGTTCCATCCGTGCCAACAGCGATGGGCAGGACGGTCGGGACAGTGACGCTCATTTTGGTGGCTGCGGGGTCGCCGCCGATGCTGCCGTCAGCGGTGGACGAGAGCGTGACGCTGGAAGTGCCGGTGCCGCCCGAAGCATCAACCGTGTTGGCAGCGGAAGCGGAAATTGCGAGGGAAGCGATCATGCAGACCGCAAGGATGAGGGAAACGATTTTCTTAGTGTTCTTCATTGTAATGACTCCTTTGATTAAAATTATTGTTGAATCGTAATTGTAATGATTGCCCCGGCTGTGCCGATGATTGCACCAGATTCCGGGTCAAGGTTATGAAAATAAGCGGTACATTCGTATGTACCCGCGGGAAGAACCACGTCCAGCCGCGCACGTTCAATCTTACTGCCAACGGCAATGGCGCCGGATTCATAAATCTGTTCGCCCGTATCATTACGGACGATCTGAACCATCTGCGGATAGTTATTGATGGACTCATTTACGAGCATCAGATTTCCCTCAGATGCTCCATCCTCAAAGATGGGTGCGGTGTTGGCTGAAATGTTAATCATGCCCTCGGCCACTTTTTCATTCAGCCGCGCTTCGATTTCCTCCGGCGAAAGGTTATCCCAGCCGCCCTCAGTTGCAGACGAATCATAAACGATTCCGGCTTTGGCGCGAGCTTCTTCCTTTGTCGTGGGAGAGTGGAGCGTAACGATGATGAAAATGAGTGCGCCGATGGCGACGGCGGCAAGGACGCCAGCGCCGATCCAGACGGCGGTACGCGAGTTGGATTTGTGCTTGGGGTGGTAATTCATAGAGAATCCTCCTAGATCATAATTGTCAGGGCGGCACCACCAGACGGTGCAGTAATGCTCTGTGGTGCATATCAGTGTTCGGGCGATTTGATCGCGTCCTTTGCGGCCTGCCGTTTTGCTTGACGCTTATAGGCTTCCTCCCGGATTTTCAGTGCATCAAAAACTACGCGCTTGACTTCTGCGACACTCGGCATTTCGCCAGGAAAGAAGTCCTTCAGTTCCGCGCCGGTAAATGTGACCTTCAATTCCGGGGCTTTCTTCGGCTTGATAATGGACGTGATCTTGTTTTCATCGACCTTATGTGCGGGGGCCAGAGAGGGCAGATTTTTCTGCATCGTGTCCGCATGGCGGCTGGCCTCCTTTAGTGCGGTGGCCTGCGCCATGGAGGGAACGATCTGCTCTTTCTTCATAACGTCAACGACCTTTGTTTGCTCGTCCGGCTTCAGATACGCAAGCTCGACCGCCGTGTTGAATGGCAGCTTTTTATCATCCACCTGCTGTTTCAGTTCTGGAACAAGGTCATTGATTTTGACAAGTCGGTTGACCTGATTGCGGCTGATACCCATATCCTCCGCAACGATCTGATCGGTGCGCTTCTTCGGTTCCGGGCTTGTAAGCTGCTCCATTTTGCTGCGTCGTCCGGCTTTTCGTGCAAGGGCCTCCATCTTCATTTTCGCGGCGCGGGCAAGCTCGGACGTTGGAATGTCCATGCGGTGCAGATTGCCGTCAACGACTTCAACACGCGCAGTATCGTCGTCCACCTGCGCGATAATGACCGGCACAGGATAATTCAGGCGGCTTGCAATGTCGTGGCGGCGGTGGCCGGAGATCAGTTCAAGACCGCCTTTTTCACGCGGCCTTGCCTTGACCGGCTCATTGATGCCGTTGTCGCGGATGGATTCGTACAGTTCGATGTAGTCCTTGACCTCGCGGTTAACCGAAAACGGATGATCGAGGAACTGATAGAAATAGGCCGGATGCAGGCGCATGGAAAAGCCTTCGCCCTCCTTCGGAATAGGCAGACTGTTCAGTGCTTTTTCATCCGGGTAATCCAGACGGTCCTCGAAAATCTGCGTCACGCGCACACCCTTCTGCTCACCAAGACCTTTCGGCGGGTCTGCGGCTTTCGGCGGCGTGATGGGGTCATGCAGCTTTCCGCCCAGCATAATTTTTGCGGACGGTTCCATTTTCTGCGCAGGCGGCGGCACTGGCTTATTCAGTGTCGACGTTTTCTCGTCGGCAGCCTTTGCGGGCGGCTTGACTGCTGCGCCGGACTTTTCTGCACCGCTCACAGGAGCGGTATCATTGCCGCTGACCTTGCCGGAAATATCCGTTGTTGCGTCCGGCTTTCTCGCTTCGGTCGCTGCTGGCGGGATGGCCGCGCCGTTTTTTCCTTCTGGCTTTTTGGGACCATTTTCAGGGATGACCTTTGCAGCAGTTTTCTCCAGCGGCTTGGTTGTCATATCGGGCTTTTCTGCGCCGCTCACAGAAGCGGTGTCCTTGCTACTGACCTTGCCGGGGATATTCGCTGGTGCATCCGGCTTTTTCGCTTCGGCGGGTGCGGGCGGTGACTTGACCGACGCTTCGGGCTTTTTCACATCACTTGTCGGAACAGTGTCCTTGCGGCTGTCCTTGCCGGACGCATCTGCTTTTTTGACTTCTGCGGGCGGCAGTGTGCCGGACTTATCCTCCGGTTTTTGGGGTTCAGCCGCAGAAGCGGGCTTTATGCCGTCGTTTTTATCCGGCGGTTTCTCTGTTTTGGGCGGTGCGTTTGGCAGCTTTGCAGCGTCAGGTTTCTTTTCCGGCGCTGGCTGTTTGCTGAGGGTTGCTTTTTCTTCGGGCATTGTATTCCTCCTTCATCGAAAAATGGGTATAAAAAATGCGCCCCAAGTTGGGACGCAAAAAAACAACGCGCAGATTTACCGGTCGCAATCCGCTCGGACGGCGGCGCGATAGTAAGAATCTATCGTGGTCGGCGCCTGATACAGAGCGGCAAGCAGATATGCGCGAATGTTACGAATGGGTGTGTTGGTTTTCTGCATACAGTCCAGCACATAGGTGATATGGAAACGGTCAAGCTGACCAAGACGTTCCCGGACAGCGGCAATGGGAATTTCCTCGCCGCCGATACGAACGCTCGACTTTGCTGTGCAGAGCGTATCGGTCAGCAGCTCGATGATGGATTTGACGGATGTTTCGCCGTACTCGGTAATCAGAATTTCGTAGTCCAGCTTTTCATAGAGCTGCTTTCTGCAACCGAATCGGTCGTATCCATCCGGCGGCGCTTGCGCCGGATAGATAGATGGATCAGGATAGCTAAACTCAGGATAGATATTATCTAAATAACTTGCTTCCTGTTTTGGGAAGTCTTGACTTCCCAAAAGTGGAAGTCTGGAAGTTTGATTTTGGGAAGTCTGGATTTCCGAATCTGGGAAGTCTGAAATGGGCGCAGAACGGGGAGCATCTGGCACGTCAGTCGTGGTGAATTTCTTGACGTAAATTTTTGCCGGACGGCCTTGCCCCTGCTTCACGCGCTCGATCAGGCCAAAACCATCTTTTCCGGTATCCAGCTCGGCCAACAGTCGGACCGCTTTGTTGTGTCCGCACATGAGGTCGGTTTGTAACTCGTCGAGGGTGTAGTAGATATAGACGCGCCCCAGCTCGTCATACCACCCGTGCTTGGCAGATAGCCCCATGCGGTCGAGCATCAGGCCGTAGAGTAGCTTTGCTTCGGTGGAGAGCGTTTTGAACCTTTTGCTGCGCACCAACAATCTGGGAATCCGGAAGTAGCTGAATTGCTCAGATTCTTCGCCGTAAAAGTAGGAGAAATTGACTTGCGCTTGCATGAAAATCACCTCGATATGCGGAATTTTGACAATAAAAAATGGACATTCACGTTTTCACATAAATGCCCAATTTTGCAGCTCTTTACGAACTTTTTATTCAATTTTTGCGGGGGTATGGCTGACGTGGGTACAACCGCTGGGGGCGCAAAATAACGACGATATGTCAAAAACATCAAAAAAGTTATGAAAAAGGCTTGTTTTCATCAGAAAACAAGCCTTTTTGGTGGAGATAAGCGGGATCGAACCGCTGACCTCATGACTGCCAGCTGCGATCGGTTCGTGATATTAAGTGTTTTTACGTCTAATCCGTCCGTTCAGCCAGTGAAAAGTGCGGGATTTTGCAGCGCTTTGCGCATTGCGTCCACTCGCTTTCGCGCACACCTGGGTCAGAATCTGGGTCAGGGCAGTTGGGTGAGTTGGTAGAAGTTCTGCCGGACTGGACATGGATTGTAGCTTGAAAGTTGAGCCGATCTCTATCTTCTGCCGCTTTATTTATGATATACAATCAAATCTCTATCGGATTAGCATATCAAAGTTACTACAAAGCTCATAGACACAGCCGTCTCTTGTGTTGCAAACCAGAGCGTTCCGCCAGATCGCACAATCTTCCAATTCTTTTGTCGCAAAAACAGAATGTGAAAGGTCAATCCGGCAAACTGTTTTTCGCGCATCAAGATCAAAAATTAAGATTCCATTCGGATTCTCGGCAGTTCCAAAGCCAAACGCCTGAATCAGATATTTACCATACAGCGTACCGCCTTGAGTTACGCTAAAATCATATGGAAAAGCCATTTGATCCAGAATGTTACTCGGTCCATAAATCACTGCATTTGCGGAATATACGTCGGGCAATGAAAAAACTGTAACTAGATATGCATTTTTACAGTCATATTCCTGCAAAGTTGTCCGGTATCGTGCTGAAAATAAGTACAACAACCGTTTGCTGGTGTTCGGAAAGAAAGCTGGAAGTCCCCAGCACGGTGGTTCATATGAAGGATAATACAGATACCGCCCATCCTCTGCTTTAGGCTCATTATTATCACAGTAGGATATAGTCTGCAAAAGTTCTGATGATAAGGCCTCATTTTTGATGCAGATTTGTTCAACTGCACATCTTCCATAATAGCCATCTTCATCAGCACCGGGGCCATTCCCAATTGAAACATACATAAGTGGAAGTGCTCCAGAAGGTTGATATGGTGTGAGTCGAGAGCAAAAAACAGCTTGGTTTGCATGGTTTGTGTACGGCCCGGCTCCATCTCCAGTATAAGATGCAAGATGGAAGCTTGAAACTTTCTGCTTTGTGTTCAAGTGCAGCACATCACAACTTCCACCATGGTGCAGCAAGAAAGCAAGGCTTCCGTACACATCCATCCCCTGCTGGGATATAGCTGCCTCAGGGAGTGCGGCAATACGTTTTCCTGCAAAGGCGAAGCGCTTTTCGGTTTGTTTCATATGATTCCTCCTGCTGTGCCGTTTTACACACTCGGGTGTAAATAATGCAGTAAATTTACTATCCAACTGGGGCCGCCAACTGATAGATATAACCACCCTGTGTATTGACAAGCAATGAATTTCCGTAGACAACACAGCTTTCAATCTCATCAAAGGCAAACATACTATCACAGAGGATTAATTCATGACAAATACGCTTCTCTTGCAGATCGAATATCAGAATTTTATTGGGGTTTAATTCCCTGATTTGCCCAAATCCAAACGTATAGATTATTTTATCGTCAAAAACCGTCCCACCCTGTGTTGCAAATGCTGCAAAATCAGTTGTGAACTGATCAATAATATCCGTCGGGGTTAATACGACTTGCTCTCCTGCAGATAATGATGGAAGATTGAATTTAGTAATTATATAATAATTGTCATTAACCGATTCATAGCCAGGATAATTTACTGTATCGCCAACTGAACCGTACGTTGTTCTGTACTTTGCGGAGAGCATATACACGGCATTTTCCTTGGTGTTAACTAGCCACATTGGGGCGCCAAATCCAGCAGCAGGCAGATAGGCTGTTCCATGCTCGTCGTTATAGTTTGCAATATTCTTTCCGCCATCGTATGTATCGGAATAGATAATAGTCTGCAAAAGCCTGGACGAAAAACTCACAACGCCGTTCGATTCTGTTTTGGTTATAGATTCAACAGCTAAGCGATTATAATACCCAATATTATCTGCACCAGAACTATTTCCTGTTCTGACATACAGTAGCGGGAGTTCATTTATGGCCCCTGTTTGTGGATCGGTATAATGGTTCTCACCAAACATAACCGTATTACAATGATTCTGATATGCACTTGATGGTGTCCCCTCATTATAGGAGCCGAGTTTAAATGATGCAATCGGTTTTGAGCATTTTGACGTCAGATCATAAACTTTACAAAACCCTCCATCATGGAACACGTAAAGCTGATTATCCCATAGCGCCATGCCCTGTTCCTTGTCCACATCCGTGCCGTCATCCATTTTTGGATTTTCTAACGCCATAAATAGTGTTTCATCATAGTCTACATGAGATTTAGAAATGTTTGTAACAATTTCTGCATTTCCGGTTCCCTGATGGCGTGGAGGTTCAGAATTGAAAAAATTACTAAAATAGGCTGTACTTCCTGCTTCAATACTAAATGCACTTTTGGGCGCGCAATATGCAGTAAAGAACGTTACACTACTGCTATCAACAAGGGAAACATCGTCCCATGCGGACAAGTCCGAGCGAAGCACTGGGTTCTGTACATTACTAAAAACCAGTTGCTTTTTTCCGGAAATCATTTTCTTAGATTGTAGATTAATTTCACCAATGTGCGCAGCACCATTTCCACTAAACACAACTGCAACTGCTCCGCTTACAGGACTATACATATTTCGGGCATCATACAGTGCGGTGATTTCACCACCACTGATTACAATTTGTGAAGTACTCATTGGAGCAGGTTTGCTTGCAGTGCCATATCCGTTCACATATGCTGCTTTTGCCACCGCACCGCCTGTAATATTGACGATACTGGAGGTTACCGTTGTATTAGTACCACCGCACTGGATGTATTGCGCCACTGCACTTCCGCCAAAATTTAAAAAGCTCTTTTTAACATTTTTACGGCTATTCCCACCCTGCACATAATTCCAGTCGCCGCTTAATACAGAGAGATGCGCTTCAGTAGTAGCAGAGTTGTACAATCCTGTCCGAATTGTAATTTGATTTTTGCTTCCAGTAGCTGAGGTCTCCACACCAGTGGCAATTGAAAGGGAGAGCCCCGACCATATCTCGGCAGATGTACCGGAGCCAGATGCGCGATTAAAGCAAATTCCAATATCTTCAATAGTTGTTTCTGATAGGAAACTTAGAATAATTTTCGCCGAATTGTCTTCTTTGCCAAGCAGAAGCTTCGAATTGTAACACCTTCCGTTATATTTTCCCGTAATCGTAAGCGGGCGAAGTTGCTCCGGAACAGCGTAATGAATCGTCGATGCCGTAGTAGCACCATCAATAATCGGCGTATCGCTACACACAACAACTGTGCCACCCTTTCCATTTAGCGACGCCAAGGCACGTGCCCATGTCGCAGCTGGGTAACTTGGTGTTCTTGCAGATGAAACATCAGAGCCGTTAACTGGGTCAACAAATGCTATGCCGCTTTGTAAGTTTACATTTGAAACGCTGGAAAGACTCTCGGGCATTGTGATATCCTCGGTAAGAATCAATTCGCTATTTGCATCAATGTAGAGCTCTGCAGACGGCATAGAAAATTCTTGGTTCAGGTAGATATTGCCCGAGTTATTCGCTTTAAAGTAATCCCACTGTGAAAGTGTTGCATCAATGTAAGCTGGGGCAGAACTTTCCGATATACCATCAATAATCAACGTTCTCGTACCCCTATGTGCTGAATTTAATCGAATGCACTCAATGTTCTTTGTCGCTGAATTTCTAAGGCACAGGGTCAATGCACCAGTTATATTGCCAGTGCTGTTTGCGCGGCAATCTAAAATGTTGCGTATAACACCATCGGTCACTGCAATATTGACATTTGACACATCTGCACTATACCCATCCACGTAGAGGTTTTCGATTTCTCCACCATTTATCTGCAAAGAAACTGTTGATACATCTTTCGCAATTCCTCCGCACTGTAGGAAGCTATAAATCCTAGTTGATCCGAAAATTTCAACTTCCGCAGTGGTCATCGTGTTAATGCCGTTTCCAGCGATAAGATACTGATATGTACCGGAATGTACCACAAGCGTAGAATTCTGTACCATCTGTTCCGTATTTCCTCCACGAATCGCAATAGATGGATATAAAAGATCAATGTTTCCATTCTCATCTGTCTGCGAAGTTACGACATCTGCACCTATCGTTAACGACGGTCCTGAATAAATAGTGAGCAGTTTTTTTCCAGCGCTAGATTTTAAATTATAATTGATATGCAAGCCATTGATTTCTGCTTCACTTGAAAAAACCAGATTTTTATTCGCCTGATTTTGAGCAGAACCAAAACTCAGTGTGCTGCTATAGTTTTTTCCATTATAGATGCTTGTAAAAATCACCTTGCTTTTTTGGGCGGGAATCGTGATTCCTGTATTTTCTAGCACATCGCCTGAAAATACAATTGTACCACCTGCACCGTTCAGAAGCTCGGTGGCCTTTTGCAGGTGTCGTACAGCCTGCTTAGGGGATAAGCCGCTGTTTGCGTCATCACCGGTACCGGAGATAAAAATCACTTTTGCATTATTTTCTACTATGTTATTTGCAGCAGTAATCACGCAAGCAAAGGAAACCATAATTGCTAACAAGCAAACGATCCATGTGGCAAGTCTGAGCTTATTTCTCATTTTATTATCCTTTCATTCCAGACGTTGCAATACCTTCTACGAAATACTTCTGGCAGAATACAAAGAGAATGATTAGAGGCACAATTGCAATGGAAGCTGCAGCCATTGTCAGCTCATATTGTTGTGTATCAGACATCAGATACCAACGAATTGCCTGTGCGATAGTGTAGACCTTTTTGTTGGTCAGGAAAATCAATGGGGAAAGATATTCGTTCCAAAGCGCAATAAACGAGAGGACAATACAGGAAACCATAACAGGCTTTGTAAGCGGGAGCATAATCTGTGCAAAGATGCGCAAATGCCCGGCACCATCAATCTTGGCAGCCTCGATCAGATCATTAGGCAGCCCCATGTAGAATTGCCGTAGCAGGAAAATGGAAGTTGCACCAAACCATGACGGCAAAATTATTGACCAGAGTGTATTGTAAATCCCCATTTTATAAAACAGCATAAAGCGGGGAATGATGGTGACCTGCGATGGGATCATGATCGACGCAAGAAACAGAGTAAAGACAAACTTTTTTCCTTTGAAATCAATCTTTGCGAATGCATATGCGGCCATAGATGACACAATTAATTGGCCAGCCGTTCCAATGACGACGATCAGGATAGAGTTCCAATAACACTTTGCCATGGAAAGCTGAGGGTTCGTCCAAACCTCAGCATAGTTTGACCAGTGCCACTTACTAGGCAGCCAGTTCGTTGTGCCGAAAACTTCATTTGTTGATTTAAAGGATGTAAGGATCATCCAGACCAATGGCAAGACAAACAGGCAGGCAAATAGACCCACAATTAGCGTTGTAATCTGTCTGGAACGAACCTTTTTTGCGCGTGTTTCAGCCATAATTGTGTTCTCCTCTTTTAATAATGAACCCACTTCTTCTGCCCCCAGAAATTGATTGCAGTTACAAGAATGATAATGGCAAAGAGTACCAGCGCCTCCGCACTGGCATAGCCAAATTTATAATTTGTGAATGCATTTTCATATACTTCCACAACAATGGAGGTATTGGAATACGCAGTGTCGCCGTAATTCATGACGTTTATTGCTGTGAAAATCTTGAAACATGTTATAAACTGCACAATTACGAGATAGAAGGTTGTCGGCGAAATCATTGGAAAGGTAATATTCCAGAATTTTTTAAAGCTACTGGCACCATCTAGGTCTGCTGCTTCATACAGAGACTTTGGCACATTCTGCAGTGCAGCCATATACACGATTAACTCAAAGCCTATATGCGACCAGATGACAAATATAATGATAGGAATTTTATTCAAAGAGAAATCAGAGAACCACGACAAACCATGACTCATACGAAAAATCTCTGTCAGGATCATATTGATAGCGCCGTTTTCTCGGAACATTGCTTTAAACACGGCCGCCAACGCAACGGCACTGGAAATATAAGGGATAAAAAAGCACAGACGCAGAATTTTCTTGCCGTAAACACGGTCGCTGTTTAGGACATACGCCAGCACCAGTGCAATAGCAATTGAAATTGGCACAGTTGTGATCGCGTAAATAAACGTGTTTTTTACACCCCAAACAAATCGCTTGTCTTGAAGCAGATTCGCAAAGTTGCTCAGTCCAACCCACTTAATATTTTTGATGCCGGACAGAAAATTCCACTCTGTAAAGGACAACAATATAGAGGCAATCAGCGGGAATGCAATGAGGACCGTGAACACAATCAAGGCCGGCGCAACAAACGCATATCCTGTCAAGGTTTCCTTCATTTCTTTCGTTCTTTTCATCATCCAACCCTCTTACAGTTTTATTTTGGATATTTTGATATAGGAGGAACCGCCTGGCGGTTCCTCCTTGCGCCGGCTGCGGAAACAGTGCTTATTTTGCTGCTTTAATGGCTGCGTTTGCCTGTGTAGCAGCCTCATCCAGCGCTTCGTCAATTGTCATCTGACCATTATACGCATACATAACATACTCGTCCCAGATTGCGCTTACTTCCGTATAGGCTGTGGTATCGGTGTCAATCGCGGACGGATTTTCTGTAGCACCGACAACGCGCTTATACGCTTCCACATCGATGATCTTAGCTGCATTTTCCTCAGAGCCAAATGTCAGTGCAACCAGATCATCGGCCTGCGTACCGCGCCATGTGGACTGATGACCAGCCAGTGCTAGATACTTGGAACCATAGGTTGAATACCATTTCAAGAATGCCCATGCCGCGGCTTCGTCCTGGCAACCATTCGTAATACCAGCAAACGAGAAATAGTTAACACCAGACATATAATTTGTCTGACCGGCTTCAACCGTCGGATAGGGGGCAAAGGTGGTAATAAAGTCAAGCGGATATTTTTCTGTATCGCGGATGAAGCGGGGGATGTTGTTGATGACGGTTGAAGCAACGGTGCCATCCATATATGTAAACCACGCCTTATTATTATCTGCTCGATAGGTGACCAGCGGGAACCAGATGCCGTCCTCGTTTTCCGCCTTGATATTACGTGCAACCGTTTCTTTTACCAGGTTACTATTAAAACTGGACGTTCCATCTTCGTTATAAAAACGATTTTTCCCATTTACCTGATAGACTACGTTTAAAATATCACCGATAACCTGGAAATTGGATCCGCCGTAGCGAGTAGTCTTGCCAGAAGCATCTTTCTGCGTCATGGCTTCACTAGCTGCGAGATATTCGTCCCATGTCCATGCAGTCGGAATTTCGCCAAGTCCGGCTTCGTCCCATGCGGTCTTGTTGATCGCAACATAATAAGAGATGCCACCGCACGGCAGGCTGTAGACCTTATTATCGTATTTATAGTTGTCGGTACCCCAGTTCGCAACAAGGTCAATTCCATCAGCCGACAGTTTGTCTGTCAGATCCATATACATGCCATTCTGCCAACGAGTATATGCTTGCGAAATTTCAAATGAGGCAAGAACATCAACTTCACCAGCCATAATGGAAGTATTGACGGCCATGTTACCCTCGGCATTGTTGTTATAGGTATTCAGTTCAACCGTGATATTTGGATATACTTCGTTGAACGCAGCAATCATTGCATCCATGCCCTGCTCACCCTTGAATGGAATCCAGAAGCGAACTGCACCTGCCATATTTGTATCTGGCTCCAGAATCCACGATGTCAGGTCTGCTTCATCATTTGATACCGGCGCGTCGCCCGCTTCGGCATTGGGTGTCTGGGTATCCTCTGCATTTGGTACAGGTTGATCTGCATCGGTCTGTGCTGTATCCGGCTTTGCGGTCTGGTCACTTTTTGCGGCGCAAGCAGCCATGCTCATCACAATCAGGCACGCCAACAGCGCTGCCAACACTTTTTTCATCATTTTCATAGTAAAACCTCCATTTGTTTTTGTGTTTTCTAAGGGAATAAGCACTCTACGCTGCACTATCGCCTCCCTCTTTTTAGATAAGAAATTATCAGCACTGCCCGCTTAATCCGGGAGAAATGCCCCCTGTTGACGCAATGTTTCACGAACTTGTGCGGGCTGAATGTTGCGGGGATTCATGCATTGCTGGGCAGAAAGCGACGCCGCAATTCCGGCAGCCTGTCCCATACACATACATGGCGGCATCACGCGGACGGCACCTGCCGCATCTGACGTTGCAGAGAAGCATCTTCCGGCAAGAAGGAGACCATCAATTCTCTGCGGCACCAGACAGCCGTATGGGATGCCATACCAATCGCCGTTTTGAATGACCACATATTCGTTACTTTTCGGACCGAAACGGCCATGAATATCCGCAGAATTAGAGCAAACGAGCACACTGTCATGCGGCGTTCGTCCCTCAATGATATCTTCCAGTGTCAACGTTTTCTCTCCATGAATATGTCGAGACTCCCGGATGCCAAGCGTTGAGCCAGAACAAAGCAGGCGTGCATCCTCACAGCCAGGAACATACTTTTTAAGAAAGCGGAAAATTTCATCTACTTGTCGGCGTCCCTCAATCTCACCTTCAGTAAGGCTTCGGCTGTCAGTGGAATCAATGCCCATGATTCGGCTGGTGTTGATATTCCATTCATCCGGCTTGACACCTTGGAAGATGCCGATAGACACACGATCCAGTGTCCAGTCCCCCCTGGCTCTCGCCTCTGCCACGCGCCAATGCAGCGAACGATAGTTGACGCCATCTTTGCGATAGAAGTCATTTTTATGCGCTTCGATCTCATGATAGAGTTTCTCGGCATTTACGTTGCCAATTCGGAAAAACATTGTCGCTGGCTGTGTAATGTGGAGTCCTTCGTTTCCGTTTTCAAAGGGCACGCCAGCGCGTGCAGCAACGTCACCATCCCCAGTACAGTCAATGGTAACGGCAGCATTGATTTTCTCCACACCGGATTTAGAGGAGAAGATGCCTCCACAGAGACGGGAACCATCCATAATGGGCTCCAGAAACGTTGTGTGGTACAGCATGCTAACGCCAGCCTCCGTCAGCATTTCATCATAGACTCGCTTCAGAGCCTCTGGCTCAAATGGTGTTACGTGGTCATGCCCAACTACAATCCATGAGGTATAGCCGGTTCCAGCTCTGATTTCAGATGGGTGCAGTGCACCTCCGCAGGCGACAAGTCGGTCAACAACTTCTGAAAATATCCCTTTTAGAATCATCTGCATACCGGACTTATCATAACACGTCATAAAAGGACCAACGAGCGCCTGCGTCGCCATGCCGCCGCAGGTGCCTGCCTGCTCCACAAGTGTGACTTGACTGCCTTGGCGTGCTGCAGCGACCGCCGCGCATACACCACTCGGCCCACCGCCAACGACCAGAACCTGTGTCGCCGAACTGTGTGTAATCCATGGTATGGATTCTACTTGCTTGATATCCATAGAGGCCTCCCACTGCTTCATTCTTTTTTACTCTTTTTTTGCAATATTTAAAATTTGGAGCGATCTAAAATTCAGGATGAATAAAAACGCACTCGGCGTGAGACGTCTTATTCGTTGTATATTAATAATTTCTTCTGAGCGCAACGCTTTCACGAAGAACCATATTGGAGGGTATGACGATTTTTTCAATTTCCTTTTTCGGGTTCCGAATCCGCTCCAGCAGACACGTCGCCGCGCGGCGTCCGATTTCTTCCTTGTGAATGTCAACGGTCGTCAACGGTGGAATTGCGTAACCAGACAGAGAAGAATCCTCGTACGCAACAATAGACATTGCATCCGGCAAACGTATATGTTGTTCGTACAAATACCGCATTGCACCCAATGCAAGGTTTGCGTTTGCCGCAATCATTGCATCCGGTCGATTTCCGGCTTCCCAGAATGCCTTGAACGCTTGATATCCGCCTAAACCATTATTTTGTGTGCAGCTCAGCATCCAATCCCAATTGAATTGAAGTAGTCCGTTTTGTTCCAACTGCCTAACAGCTTCGCAACGAACCTCGTAGGAGCGGAACGTCTGTGGGCTGTTCAGCAGGCACAACTTTCTGTGTCCAGTCTGCAGCAAATATTCAACACCCATTTTTACGCCGGCTCCCGGATCCGAAAAAACGGAATCAAATCCATCAACATTGCTGTTGACACCAACCGCAACGATTGGAATTCCACAGGTTTTCAACTGTTCAAATAGCTCCGGGCTGTAGGGCGAGCCCACAATGAATGCACCATCTACGCGGCGGTTTCGAATAGATTTTGGCAGCTCATGTGGATTTGCAATCGAACAAAAATGCTCTGTGATAATTCCATAATCTGTGTCCAGCAGGCCGTCCATAATGCCGAGACTGATGTTGTAGGAACACATACCAGTATGCTGGTCAAAGCCATATCCATCCTGCGGATTTTCCTCCGCCATGATAATGACACCGAGACTGTTTGTCGTTTTACGGCTTAAGCCGCGCGCGTTATTATCCGGGACGTATCCAAGCTCTCGGATAATACGCAATACATGCTCACGTGTTTCTTGCTTTACAAGCGGACTGTTATTCAAAACCAGAGATACAGTGCTTCGGGAGACGCCTGCGGCGCGTGCAACGTCGATGATGGTCATGCCGCATACCTCCTTGCACTACTAAGATGAATTTATTCTAATTTGGATCGGTCAAAAAATCAATCCTAATTTTGTAACAGATTTGCGCTGCCTAATTTAGTACTTTTGCACAAGGTCAATACAACTCTATTTGCTTGTCAGCACAGGCTTTGCGAAATTCTTTCGGAACCTGTTCATCTGTGACGACAACATCAATTTGGTCAAGCGCTGCAAAGCTGAATGTGCTGGAAAGACCAATTTTCTGTGAATCCATCAGCATAATTACGCGATCTGTACACTGCAGAACTGCTCGCTTCAGCTCCGCTGCGTCTGCATCGCCACAGGCAAAGCCGGCGTTTTCGTTATAGCTCGTCGTACTGAGAATCGCCAGATCAAAATGCAGCTGCGATAACTCCTTCAGCGTCTGTGGACCGCCAACACACATACTGTTTCTATTCATTTTTCCACCGAACAGATGGACTTCTAGCTTTGACAACTGTGCAAGTTCTGGTAAATAATCCACCCCGGATGCAAAAATCAGCATCTGCATATCTGGCATACAACGGACGAGTTCCGTGACTGTAGAACCAGAGTCTAGGAAAACAGAACGATTTTCCGCCAAAAAAACAACTGCTTTTTTTGCGATGGCTTGTTTTTGTGGTAAATTCCGCATCCGCCGCCGAGAAAGAAGATCATCGCTTCCGATGACTGAATAGACAGACTTTGCACCGCCGTAAACGCGCAAGATTTGGTGCGTCTCGTCCAAATATTTCAGATCTGTCCGCAGCGTCATTTCCGATACATCCGAAAAGCGTTCTTTTAACTGTGCAAAGCTTACGTTGCCCATAGTATTAACCAGTTCAACGATCCGTCTGCGCCGTTCTTCCATTTTATACACCGTCCTTTTAGATTAGTATATATAGCTTTTGTCTCAAAGTCAATTTTTGATTTTAACTGTTGACTTAACAATCTCAGTATGCTATTTTGTTGATACAAAAGTATTAACTTTTGAAATAACAACGCTTGGAGGATTTCTTATGCAACGTGCGATTATGATTGGCGCAGGCAACATTGGTCGCGGATTTATTGGCGCATTGCTTGCAAAAAGCGGATATCAGGTCCTGTTTGCGGATGTGAATCAGTCGATTATTGATGCAATCAATGAAAAAAAGCAATATACTGTACATATCAAGGACACAATCTGCCGCGATTTTTCTATCCAAAATGTCCGAGGAATTAGTTCAGCAGGAGAAGCACTGTCGCAAGCAGTTTGCGATTGCGATTTGATTACGACAGCTGTTGGTGTCAATGTCCTGCCAATTGTTGCAAAACCGCTTGCAGAGGGCTTACGTCGCAGAATGCGGGCTGGAAATAAGCAGCCGCTGAACCTGATTGCCTGTGAAAATGCAATCAGAGCAACCTCTCAGCTGAAAAAAGCAATCTTTTCGTTTTTGAATTCAGAAGAACAAGCGTTCGCCACGCGGTTCATTGGATTTGCGGACTGTGCAGTTGACCGGATTGTTCCGCGTGCCCTTTTCAACGATGTACTGGACGTTGCAGCGGAGGAATATTACGAATGGGACATCGAATCAACGAATTGGAAAGGTAAGCGTCCTCAAATTTCTGATGCAAACTTCGTGAAAGATCTTTCACCATATATCGAGCGTAAGCTCTTTACACTGAATAGTGGGCATGCAATTTGTGCCTATCTTGGTTTTTTGCACGGGCATGAAACAGTTTTACAGAGTATTTCTGATAGAGCAATCAGCGATATCGTCTATCAGGCTATGCAGGAAAGCGGAAACGGTCTGATCCAAAAATTTGCATTGGATGAAACAAAGCATCACGCATATATTGACCGCATTGTTGCACGTTTTCAGAACCCCTACTTAGAGGATAGCGTACTGCGAGTCGGTCGTGACCCAATTCGAAAGCTTTCTGCAGATGAGCGGTTGATAAAACCGCTTATGACTGCAGTTTCCTACGGCTGTGGTGTGGATCATCTTTTGTTTGGAGCTGCAGCAGCTTTACATTTTGTGAATTCAGAAGATTTACAGAGTGTAAGACTCCAACAAATGCTGCAGTCGAAAGGAGTAATGCACACACTCTGCGAATACTCTGGATTAACACTAGAGAACCCGCTGACACAGCGAATCACAGATATCTATCGTGCCTTGAATATTTAGATTGTCTGCTACAAGTGCAGTATTTTTTTGCAGCATATTTGGAGCGATCCAATTTTGCTGCAGCGTATTTTAAAGCAAATCTCATCACGAGATGCATTTCAGTCCGTAAAGCAATCTGATCTTGCCGCAGCGGTGAATCCTACCGAGCCGGTAATGACTACGCCATTCGTAGTCGCCGCTGCAATGAACGATCAGAAGGTTTCCGTCTGTATCCTTGCCGCCGACAATACCGACGTGTACGTCTGCCGAGTAAAATACGAGCTCGTCCGGCTGCACGTCACTCCATGAGATATTCGCGCAGTAGCCGTGCTGTGAGACTGTGCCTCCGCCGCGTCCGGGCAGATATGCACCGCTCGTGATGTTATAAAACGTCCAGTCCACAAAGCCAGAGCGGTCCAATCCGAACGGAAGCGCTTTGTCGGTCGAAGCACTGCCCGGTGCAGTAACCGCCGTCGGGGTTCCCTAGCGGCTGTCCCAGCCGAGTGTTAAACTCTTAATAGCGATAGGTAATCCACCGCTTCACACCGTGCTTGCGACTTTCGCCGCACACGGCGCACCATCAGTGCAGATTATTTGTTGCGTGTATGTGAAGTAACCAGTTTATTCCTAAAACCTTGGATTTTCTTTTGCGTTTCGCTGTCGAACTCACTAATAGCGACTTGATAAACGCCTAAATTGGATTTTCCAACGTTGGTTTATCCTACGTTGGAAAATCCAACGCAATAAAATAAAGATATAATTAAGTAAAGATATATAAATTACTGATAGAATCGAATCGATTCAGAAGCGGTATCAGCAAGTGAAAATTTTCTGCAAAGGGCCATTGACAAACGTTTGTTCAGACGTTATCATGTGAAACGTGGCAGGAAATCCTGCTAACAACAAAATAATCCGAAGCGCACCATGAAAAGTAATGAAGGAGCGCTGCGACCGAGAAATGGCCGCAGCGCTCCTTTTGGTGCTCTTTAGGAGAAATATGGGGGGGATCACAATCCCAAACAACTGAATAACCAGCGACGCGGACAACACCGCAGGTTGGGAAAAGCGCACGGTGCGCGCGAAGACCCGGAGGCAGCGAGCTTCCGGCGAGCGAGAAACGCACCGTGGGCAGCCTTGGCAGGTTGCAACATGCCGTCCGATCTGCTTAGACACACAATGTCCGGCCATAGTTGGGGTCCCCACGAAGTAGCCTACTTCGTGGGGAAAGGAGAAACAAACGGAGTGGTTGAGCTTTCGCACTTGCGCGGAAGCGAAAGATACGGAGTTTGTTTTGACGCAAGACAGGCTGCCGTGGCTGGGGTTGAAAGCAGTCAAGACCCCTTCCACGAGCTGTGAGAGCTGCCAAGCTCTGTCCGCGCTGTTCCCCATCGCCGGGGTGCGAGCTGCAAATACGGCGGAAAAGAAAACCTTAGCGACTACAAAAAGGCGAAGATCTGAATTTCAAATTTACATAGCGACTAATGTAGCGACTATGGCATCCGAAGCGCAGAAATTTTGGATTTCATACCTGACGCTCAAGGAGAATGTCTATCAGGCAGTTCCCAGGGACACTATGCGCTCCGGCTTCTTTCAGCTGAAAGAGCCGTCGGCAGCCGACGGAGAATACACCGCGCGCTTTGACGCTTTTTATTTTGCAGATGAGGACTATACCACCGAATATGAGAAGGCGACGCCAAACCAGAAAGCCGTCCGCGATCAGGCGGGGATCAAAGACCAGTTACGGCCGCCCAAATTTGCCGACGCCATGCTGGAGATCCTCTCAAAAGACGATCACGCAGCGGTTCTGGATGTCAGCGAGACTGTAACGATCACCTTCTGCTTATCCGGCGACCCGAGGTATCCGCTGACCTGCACCGCATGCCGTGTGCAGCAGTCCAATGCTGAATAACAAGGACTTTCAAGTTCTCGCGAGCATCATGTGCTGTGCGTGACGGCTGAACCTACAAGCTCCTCACGGGGCGCACCGGCTGGGCAGAAGAGCTTGCGTTTGCATTCCGGCGCCGCGACAGGCTGCGCGCACCGTTTGGCAAGCGCGTGCCCGACCCGGCAGCGCCGTATGACGCCTGTGATGCGCCCGACGACACTGGGGAAAACGCCAAACGCGGGCTCCTGCCGCCCGTGCGAATGGACAGAGTTTGAAGCTGCAAAGCGTCCAAGCGGCAAACTGTGCCCGGCGGCTTCCGTATATGCGTGAATGCACAGTGCGCCTTCCGAAAAACAGGAAAAGCCCGGCCAGCAGAAGCTGATCGGGCCCTTTTCCATATGAGAGATTGAGAGAAAGGAGAGATCGCAACAAACTTGCACTCAGCGCTGCACACGGCCGGAGGCATTTCCGGCGGCCAGTGCTGCGACCTCGGCCACGGAAACATGGTTGAAGTCGTGCTCGATGGAGTGCTTGAGGCAGGACGCGGCCACGGCAAAGTCAATGGTCTGCTGTGCGTCATAGCCGCTGAGCATACTGTAGATCAGACCGCCGCCAAAGGAATCGCCGCCGCCGACGCGGTCGACAATGTGCACATGGTATGTGGTGGAGAAGTACGCCTTGTCTGCCGCGGCTTCATAGAGCATACCGGCCCAGTCGTTGTCGTTGGCCGAAATGGAGCTGCGCAGGGTGATGGCGACGTATTTGCAGCCAAACCGGGAGGAAAGCTGCCGTGCCACGCTGATGTAGCCGTCGCGGTTGAGCTTGCCGCTGTTAATATCCGTGCCCTCGGCTTCAATGCCGAACACATCCTTGGCGTCTTCTTCGTTGGCGATGCACACGTCAACATAGGGCAGCAGCTGGCTCATGACCTCGCCTGCGCGCTGGCTCGTCCAGAGCTTTTTGCGGAAGTTGAGATCGCAGGAAATGGTCAGACCGCGCGCCTTGGCCGCCTTGCAGGCGTCCAGACAAATTTCGGGCAGTTCGCCGCCGAGCGCCGGGGTGATGCCGGTCCAGTGGAACCAGTCTGCACCGTCAAAGATGGTATCCCAGTCAAAATCGGTGCGCTTTGCCAGCGCGATGGCAGAGCTGGCGCGGTCATAGATGACCTTGGATGCGCGCTGCGACGCGCCCTTTTCGCAGAAGTAAATGCCAAGCCGGTCGCCGCCGCGGACCATATACTGCGTGTCGACGCCATAGCGGCGCAGCTCATTGACGGCGCACTGGCCGACCTCATGGGCCGGGACCTTTGTAACATAGACGGCGTCCAGACCGTAGTTTGCCAGCGAAACGGCCACGTTGGCCTCACCGCCGGCGTAGGTCGCCTCGAACCGGTCGCTCTGCACCAGACGCAGATAACCGATGGGGTTCAGGCGCATCATGATCTCACCAAAGGTAATGACTCGTTTTGCCATGGTAATTCTCCTTCTATTAGGTGATGGTTCGTTATTCTGCTGTGCGGACGGCGGCGACGAGCGCCTGTGCCGTCTGCGTGATCTTCTCAAAAGCCCCGTCGGCGATCCACTGCCGGTTTGCCAGATTGCCGCCCACACCAAGACCGACGGCGCCAGCCTTCAGGAACTCAGCGGCGTTTTTCTCATTGATGCCGCCCACGGCCATGATGCGCACATGGCTGATGGGGCTGCGCACGGCCTTGAGATATGCCGAGCCAAGCGCTGCGGCGGGGAAGAGCTTGACAAGGTCCGCGCCCGCGGCGTGCGCCGCAAGAATTTCCGACGGCGTCATGGCGCCCGGCATGGACACGAGCTCCAGCTCCCGCGTGCGGGCAATAACGGCCGGATTTGTGTCCGGGGAGATGATGAACTGGCCGCCCGCGTCACGCGTGCGCGTGACAAGCTCCGGCGTGGTGACGGTGCCCGCGCCGACGAGCATGCGGCCCTCGAATGCTTCGGCGATCTTGCCGATGGCATCGGCGGTTTTGGCCCACTGGGCCGGGTCGCGCTGGTCATAGGTGATCTCCATGAGGCGGATACCGCCGTCATAGAGCGCCTGCGCTACGCGCAGACAGTCCTTTGCCTCCATACCGCGGACAATGGCGATGATCTTTTCCTTTAGAGCCCATTCGACGGTTTTTTCACGCAAGGTGATGTCACGCTCCTCTGCAATTTCATAATGTGGAATGATGTTTCATATCGCAAAAATCTGCTCAATGCCATCATAACAGAATGCGGCGAAAATTGTCAATAGGTTTTTTCCCGAAAGTCGGCGGCGGGGCGAAAAAATTCGTTTTATGCCGGGAATGCGCATTGACGCAGACGCACGCGGGGTGTTATAGTAAAGTTATACGAGTGTGGGGCGGAGCATATCTTTGCCCCGGGAAAGATTGGGGAAGGTAACGAGCATGGAGAAAGGGCATTCGCCCGTGCAGTCGATCGACCGGCTGTTTGATATTGTTGAGGCGCTGTCCAATGCACCGCGCGGCATGGCGCTGAGCGACCTGTCCGCCGCAGTCGGACTGCATACGAGCACGACGCACCGGCTGCTGGCTGCGCTCGTGGCGCGCGGGTATGTGCAAAAAGACATCGAATCCGGCAAATACCGGCTGACGATGCGCCTGTTTGAGGTGGGCAGCCGCGCGGTGGGCGGCATGAATATCGTGTCGCTGGCGCGGCCATATCTGGAGCATCTGGCGGCGACAACGCACGAGGCCATCCATCTGGTCGTGCGCGACGGCGACGAGGTCGTGTACCTCTACAAAGAGAATATGGGCGACAGCACGGTGCGCATGGCGTCGTTTGTGGGGCTGCGCAACCCGATGTACTGCACGGCGGTGGGCAAAAGCATTTTATCCATGATCGTCATTACAGGCACTCAGCCGGGGGGGGGTACCACGACCGATGCAAACGG
>OLVZ01000673.1_pt1 | contig 32355 bp, 29 predicted proteins | sample 1673341 | NCBI WGS metagenome assembly OLVZ01 (sample SAMEA3178944, study PRJEB25190) | human gut metagenome | biome: human gut; feature: human-associated habitat; material: faeces | place: Austria | collected 2013 | reverse complement strand
ACTACGCGGTCAAGTCCCGCTAAATCCTTTTTTATCTCGATTTCCTCATATCCTTCTTTTTTCAAAAGTTCTGATACATCTTTTCCCTGATCAAAGCCAATCTCGAACAGGATATATCCTCCCTTGTTCAGATATCTTATACTGTCTTTTACGATCAGGCGATAAAAATAAAGTCCGTCCTCTTTTCCATCCAGCGCAATCCATGGATCATGAAGTTTTACTTCCTCATCCAGACGACTGATTTCTTCTGTCCTGATATAAGGCGGATTAGACACGATCATATTGTATTTTCCGGTGACAGATTCAAACAGATCACTTTTTATAAATCTTGCATCTGTTCCCAGACGGCTGTTGTTTTCTCGTGCAACTTTCAATGCCTCTTCCGAAATATCGCAGCCGGTTCCTTTCAGATGCATCTGTTTTTTTTCGCCGAATTTCAAAATACTTTCCAGAATACATCCCGAACCGGTACACATGTCCAGGATCTGCATATCTGGTCTGATCCGTTTTAAAGCCTCTTCTACCAGAATCTCTGTATCCTGTCTTGGAACCAGCACATTTTCATTCACTTTAAAATTTAATCCCATGAATTCCTGTTCACCGGTAATATGCTGAAGTGGAATTCTTCTTGCTCTTGTGCAGATATCTTTCTGATAGCTTTCTGCTTTTTCTTCTTCTACTTCTCTGTCCGGGTCTGCCAAAAATACTGCTCTGCTGATTCCGGTCTTATATTCAAGCAGATACCAGGCATCCAGTTTTGCTTCCCGTATCCCTGCCTTTTCAAGTTTTTCTGTTCCACTCTGGTAGAGATTACGAAGTGTGAAAATTTTCCCGTTCATACGCCCTCCAGTCAAATACAGCTTCTACTGCCTGTATCGCTACTTCTATCATATCATCATCCGGTTCACTGGTTGTCATCATCTGAATTGCCATTCCCGGCTTACTTAACAGATTGACCAGGGCATTTTCACTGTTCCCCGCCAGTTTCAACACCTCATAAGAGATTCCGGCGATCACCGGAAGCAGTGCAATACGGACAACCACCCGCATCAAAGGCGATTCCACCCGAATCAGCAACAGTAAAATAATACTGATCGCCAGCACAAAAAACAGAAAACTTGTCCCACATCTTTTATGCTGTCTCGAACTTTTCCTTACATTCTCCACCGTAAGCGGCAGCCCATGTTCAATACAGTTGATACACTTATGCTCCGCACCGTGGTACATAAATGTTCTCTGAATATCCTCCATTCTGGAAATCAGCAAAATATACACAATAAAAATTCCAATCCGGACAACACCTTCTATCACGGTTCTAAGATGATACGACGGAATAACCGGTTTCATAAGTGTCGACAGAAAATACGGCAATATCATAAAGATTGCAACTGCTGCAACAATGGAAAAGGCAACCGTTCCTGCCATCATCAGGTTCTCTTGCTTTTCTTTCTTTTTCAGATCTTTTCCGGAAAGCTCTTTTTCTTCTTCCTCTTCGTAAAAACTCGCCGAAAAAGTCAGCGTCTTGATTCCAAGTACCATGGAATCAATAAAATTAAAAACCCCCCGGACAAAAGGAATCGTAGTCAGTTTTTTCCAATTGCCGGTAATACTGTGAAACGTCTCTGTCTGAACAAAGATCTCTCCGTCCGGTTTTCTGACAGCCACAGCATAACGATCCTGATTCTTCATCATGATTCCCTCTAAAACTGCCTGTCCGCCGATATTTGATGATTTCATATATTCTCCTTATACCACATCTTCTGGAACAAAGACTATCTCTTGCCCGAAGATCTATTGTAATGAAAAAAGGGTTGAGATTCAAAAACCTCAACCCAATACTTGTAATCTTATTTGTCCATTCCGTATTTCTTATTGAACTTATCAACACGGCCACGAGCCTGAGTTGCTTTCTGCTGTCCTGTATAGAATGGATGACATTTAGAACAGATTTCTACGTGGATTTCTTCACTTGTAGATCCTGTTACGAATGTATTTCCACAGTTACAAGTTACAGTTGCCTGATAATAATTTGGATGTATTCCTTCTTTCATGATTTTCACCTCTTCTTTATTTTTTGACACGCACTTAATGTGCAGTAAATTTCTTTTATTTACACAGCTCGTTCATTGTAACACAAGAATCAAATTTTGTCTAGATAAATTTTGTCTTTTTTACCATTTGTATTAATTCTTCATTATTCTGCGTTCTTGAGAACATATTCAGTATGTTATCTACCGCCTCTTCCGGACGCAGTCCGTTCAGTGCTCTTCTCATACTTTCAACAGCTTCCTGCTCCTCTTTTGAAAGCAGAAGATCTTCTCTTCTTGTTCCTGATTTTAAGATATCAATAGCAGGAAACATTCTTTTTTCGGAAAGCTTGCGGTCCAATACCAGTTCCATATTACCGGTTCCTTTAAATTCTTCATATACAACATCGTCCATCTTGCTTCCCGTATCCACAAGTGCCGTTGCCAGTATTGTAAGACTTCCGCCTTCTCTCATATTTCTCGCCGCGCCAAAGAAACGCTTCGGCATGTGAAGTGCTGCGGGATCAAGTCCTCCGGATAATGTTCTTCCTGACGGAGGTACTGTAAGGTTATAAGCTCTTGCCAGTCTTGTAATACTGTCAATCAGGATCATGACATCTTTTTTGTGCTCTACCAGTCGTTTGGCCCGTTCGATCACCATCTCTGATACACGCTTATGGTGCTCAGGAAGCTCATCAAACGTAGAATAGATCACTTCTACATTCGGTCCCTCTATTGATTCACGGATATCCGTTACTTCTTCCGGACGCTCATCGATCAGAAGAATCAAAAGATGTACTTCCGGATTATTCTTTTGTACGGATAATGCAACCTGCTTTAATAAGGTTGTCTTTCCTGCTTTCGGTGGTGAGACGATCATACCTCTCTGTCCTTTTCCGATCGGAGACATCAAATCCATAATGCGCATTGCAGTACTTGTCTTTCCACATTCCAGACTCAGTCTTTCATTCGGAAAGATTGGTGTCATATCTTCAAAATTTTTTCTGTGCATAGCCTTCATAGGATCCATCTCATTGATCTTTGAAAGATATAAAAGTGCACTGAATTTTTCCTGCTGTGTTTTGATTCTTGTATTTCCTTCCAGTATATCTCCTGTTTTCAGATTAAATCTTCGGATCTGAGACGGAGATACATAGACATCGTTTTCCCCCGGCAGATAATTAGCACTTCGGATAAATCCATAACCATCCTGCATAACTTCAAGAATCCCATGTGCCGTAATTCCACTGTCCAGCTTATCTATATCATGTACTTCTTTATCTCCTGTATTAGCAGATAATTCTTTCACGGTTTCTCGTGCCGATTTCTTTTCTTTTTCATCTTCTTCCAGCATACGCTCTATCAGTTCTGCCTTTTTCATGGTGGAAATTCCCTTTAATCCTCTTGCTTTAGCGAGATCTTTTAACGTCGCCAGCGGAAGAGATTCATATTTTTCTCTCATCATATTAGTCCTTTCACATCAAACTGCTTTCATTCTAGTTTCTTCATTTATTAAGTAGCATCTCTTACTTTACTGGAAAATCACGTCAGAAATGACGATACTATTTGAAACATGGAGATATTATACTACATCTTTGTTCTTTTTTAAAGTTCTTTTTCATAACGGTATATCTATTCTACCCAATTCCTCTTTTGTGCGTATATTGACTTGAACTTCTATGAATGATATGATTAAACAAACTTATGAAAAGGTGGTATCCATAAAATGACGAATAGTGAAAAAGCCCTGAAAATGCACGAAGAATGGCATGGAAAGATTGAAACTTGTGCAAAATCCCACGTAAATTCACGTGAAGATCTTGCAATTGCCTATACCCCTGGTGTTGCAGAACCTTGTAAGGTAATCGCAAAAGATCCCGAGGCTGCCTATACTTATACTATGAAATCCAATACTGTAGCTGTTGTTTCTGACGGAAGTGCCGTACTCGGTCTTGGTAATATCGGTGCTCTTGCGGCAATGCCCGTTATGGAAGGAAAGGCTGTTCTTTTTAAAGAATTCGGTGGTGTCAACGCTGTACCGATCTGTCTTGACACACAGGATACTGAAGAGATCATCAAAACAGTTGTAAATATCGCCCCTGCTTTCGGAGGGATCAATCTGGAAGACATCAGTGCTCCAAGATGCTTTGAAATCGAAGAACGACTGAAAGAACTGCTGGATATTCCTGTATTTCATGATGACCAGCACGGAACTGCTATCGTAGTTCTTGCCGGAATCATTAATGCTATGAAAGTAACCGGAAAAGATAAGGAATCTTCCAAAGTTGTCGTAAATGGTGCCGGTTCTGCCGGAGTTGCTATTACCAAACTGCTCCTGACCTACGGCTTTAAACATGTCACCATGTGCGACATAAATGGAATTCTCGGAAAAGATTCCAAAGACCTCAACTGGATGCAGGAGAAGATGGTTGAAGTAACCAACCTGGAACAGAAAACCGGTAAACTCGCCGATGCATTAAAAGGCGCTGATATTTTTGTCGGCGTATCGGCTCCGAATATTGTTACACCGGAAATGGTTGCTTCTATGAACAAAGATGCCATCTTATTTGCCATGGCCAATCCGGTACCTGAAATCATGCCGGATATTGCAAAAGCTGCGGGCGCTAAAGTAGTAGGAACCGGCCGTTCCGACTTCCCGAACCAGGTAAATAACGTGGTTGCTTTCCCTGGTATCTTCAAAGGTGCTCTCGAGGGACGTGCTACTGCCATCACCGAAGATATGAAACTGGCTACTGCAAAAGCAATCGCAGGTCTTGTTCCTGATGAAGAGCTGAATGAAAATAATATTCTTCCTGAAGCATTTGACCCACGTGTTGCAGATGTTGTAAGCCGTGCTGTAAAGGAACTGATCTGATATGACCGTACACTGGGGAGAAAAAAGATACTATTCTCTGGATTATTATCTGAAAAAGACTTATGGTGAAAAGCTCTATAAGATATCTCTCGACGGCGGCATGACATGTCCAAACAGGGATGGTACCCTCGGAACCCACGGTTGCATTTTCTGCAGCCGTGGAGGTTCCGGCGATTTTGCCGCCAGTCGTACTCTGTCTGTCACAGAGCAGATTGAAGCCGGGAAGCAGCAGTCTGCAAAAAAATATACCGGATCATCTTACATTGCTTATTTTCAGGCATATACCAACACTTATGCTTCTTTAGAATATCTGGAAACATTATATATGGAAGCAATTACACATCCTGATATCCGGATTCTTTCCATAGCTACCAGACCGGATTGTCTAAGCGAAAAGATTCTGGATCTCCTGGAAAACTTAAACCGGATCAAACCAGTCTGGGTTGAACTTGGTCTTCAGACTATTCATGAAGAAAGCGCCCGATATATCCGCAGAGGTTATGAGCTTCCGGTATTTGAAAATGCAGTATCCGAGCTTCGAAAGCGTGGAATCGATGTTATTGTCCATACAATCCTGTGTCTTCCAAATGAAACCGAACAGGATATACTCCAGACCATAGAATACCTGAACCACCAGGATATTCAGGGCATCAAACTGCAGCTTTTACATGTATTAAAAGATACCGATCTGGCCGACATCTACCTGGCCTCTCCATTCTACATTCCCACACCGGAAGAATACTACCAGCTTCTCGGGATGTGTATCAGCCACTTAAGACCGGACATCGTTATCCACCGATTAACCGGAGACGGACCAAAAAATCTTTTGATCGCCCCTTTATGGACCTGTAATAAAAGGCAAGTTCTGAATCAGTTCCAGTCTTACTTAAAAACACATGACATCTGGCAGGGAAAGGAGTGTTAACCTTGGCCAAATCTTTTACGTTATATAAATTGATCATTTTGTATATGTTGAACGAAGTTGATTTTCCTCTTACCAATTCCCAGATATCAGAATTTATTCTGGATGAAGGATATACAACCTACTTTAAATTACAGCAGGCTTTATCCGAACTTCTGGAATCAGGATTTATTCGTGAAGAATCTACTCATCACCGTACATTTTACCATCTTACGGAAGACGGAGCAGAGACCATCCATTATTTTACAAACGATATCTCTCCGGCAATCCAGCATGATATCGACGAATTTTTAAAAGAGAAACATTACGAATTAAAAAATGAGATGTCCGTAAAAGCGGACTATTTCGAGAATTCCAACATGGAATATTCTGTACGCTGTCAGGTCATCGAACAGGGACTTCCTCTGATCGACCTCACCGTAACAGCCCCGACAGAATCCGAAGCTGCAACCATTGCAAACAACTGGCAGAAACGGAACCAGGAGATTTATGCGTTAGTAATGGCGAAGTTGTTGTAGTAATTATTTTGGTGACTTACCCCGGACCTGAATAAAAGGATAGAAGCCATTTCTGTGCTGATTCAATCATGGAGAAATGGCTTCTATCCTTTTATTCAGTTACGTTTTTGTATGCCATAATAATTATATAATGGAACCTTAACCGTTGTGATATCTTGATTGGAACAATTTAAAATAGAAACTCGCTCATGACATAGTTGCTGACATCAATTCCTTTTTCTGTTAACCGGATGTATTCGCCGGTGTCTTCAAGCAGCTGCTTTTGGTACATATCGATCAGTACTTTTCCATATGCATTTTCAATGCTTCTTCCGAAAGTCTGCCTGAAGTCAGTCTTGGATACTCCTTCGATTTTTCTGAGCCCCAGAAACATATATTCTTCCATCTGATTCTGCAAACTAAGAACTTCGATCTCACCGCCTTCTACGAATCGTTGGTTATTGATAAGAGATGCCGCACCGGTTCCGATTCCCAGATATTCTGTGCGGTTCCAGTATCCAAGGTTATGCCGGCATTCATATCCTTCTTTGGCATAATTAGATATCTCATATCTGTGATAGCCGTAACTCCACAAAATATTTTTTGTAAACTGATACATCATCCGTTCTGTATCTTCATCCGGAAGTTCTCTTCTTCTTCTCGCCTCAGCGCGTTCACCCTCTCCGTACTTTTCATAGAACGGCGTTCCTTCTTCGATGATCAAACTGTATGCGGAGATATGTTCCGGACCAAGTTCTGCCACTTTTTTTAATGTATCTTCCCATCCTCCCAATGTCTGAAATGGAATTCCCGACATCAGATCTACATTGATATTCTGAAATCCCACTTCTCTTGCAAGCGTATAGGTATCCAGGAAGTCTTTATATGTATGAATTCTTCCGAGCATCTTTAATTCCTGATCATCCGTTGACTGTAATCCGATACTCAGACGATTAATCCCGACATTCCGATATGCCATCAATTTCAACTTATCTACTGTCCCCGGGTTCACTTCTACCGTGATCTCCGCGTCCGAATCAATTGGAAATGTAGCACGTATCGCATCGAAGATACTCCTCATCTGCTGAGTTTCTAATATGGACGGTGTACCGCCTCCTATAAAAATACTGCTTACATGGTACATACCGGCAAGATCATAATAAGAACGGATCTTCTGGCACAAGCCCATGACATACTCCTGTCTCGCTTCAGGTGTTGCAGGCGCAGACAGGAAATCACAGTACCGACATTTTTTTACACAAAATGGAATATGGATATATAACTCTAATGGTCTCATTATTTATCATCCAGCTTCAATACACTCATAAATGCTTTCTGCGGAATCTCTACGTTGCCCACCTGACGCATACGTTTCTTTCCTTCTTTCTGTTTTTCCAGAAGCTTTCTCTTACGGCTGATATCTCCACCATAACATTTTGCCAGCACGTCTTTACGCATCGCACGAACTGTTTCACGCGCGATGATCTTACTTCCGATTGCTGCCTGGATTGGAATCTCGAATAACTGTCTCGGGATCTCTTCTTTTAACTTCTCGCACATCTTTCTTCCGCGTTCGTATGCAGTATCTGCATGAATGATAAATGACAATGCATCGACTTCTTCTTTATTGATCAGGATATCCAGTTTGACAAGTTCTGACTTCACATAACCGGCCATCTCATAGTCAAACGAAGCATATCCTCTTGATCTTGATTTTAATGCATCAAAGAAATCATAAATGATTTCATTAAGCGGGAGCTGGTAATGTAATACTGCACGTGTCTCTTCAATATACTCCATACCTTCATATACGCCTCGACGTTCCTGGCACAGATCCATGATCGCGCCGATAAACTCCGATGTCACCATGATCTCTGCTTTTACCATTGGCTCTTCCATATATTCGATCTCTGAAGGATCCGGAAGGTTCGATGGATTCGTAAGCTCTATCACATCTCCATTTGTCTTGTGTACTTTATAGATAACCCCCGGCGCAGTTGTTACCAGATCCAGATTATATTCTCTTTCCAGACGTTCCTGAATGATCTCCAGATGCAGAAGTCCAAGGAATCCACAGCGGAATCCGAATCCCAGTGCAATTGAAGTCTCAGGTTCGAACTGCAGTGATGCATCATTTAACTGTAATTTCTCCAACGCATCCCTGAGATCCGGGTATTTTGCGCCATCTGCCGGATATAATCCACAGTAAACCATTGGATTTACTTTCTTATATCCCGGAAGCGGTTCTGCACATGGATGTGCCGCATTGGTTACCGTATCACCCACGCGGGTATCCTTTACGTTCTTAAGACTTGCCGTAATATAGCCTACCATTCCGGCACTCAGTTCCTCACACGGAATAAACTGTCCGGCCCCAAAATAACCAACTTCTACTACTTCTGCCTTAGCTCCTGTCGCCATCATAAGGATCGGTGTTCCTTTTTTTACAGTTCCTTCTTTGATTCTGCAAAATACGATAACACCTTTATACGCATCATATAAAGAATCAAAGATCAACGCCTGAAGCGGTGCTTTCGGATCTCCGGTTGGTGCCGGTATCTTTGCTACGATTTCTTCCAGCACCTGATCTACATTCAGTCCGGTCTTTGCAGAAATCTGCGGCGCATCCTCTGCCTCTATTCCGATCACATCCTCAATCTCTTCAATCACACGTTCCGGATCGGCACTTGGAAGATCGATCTTATTTAATACCGGTACTACATCCAGATCATGATCCAGCGCAAGGTATACATTGGCAAGCGTCTGTGCTTCTACCCCCTGTGCGGCATCCACTACCAGAATTGCCCCGTCACAAGCTGCAAGGCTTCGGGATACTTCATAGTTAAAGTCTACATGCCCCGGCGTATCGATCAGGTTAAAGATATACTCTTCTCCATCCTTTGCCTTATATACCGTTCTGACTGTCTGGGCTTTGATCGTGATTCCTCGTTCTCTTTCCAGCTCCATATTGTCTAACACCTGGGACTGCATCTCACGACTGGTAAGAAGTCCCGTCATCTCGATGATACGGTCCGCCAGTGTTGATTTACCATGGTCAATATGTGCTATAATACAAAAATTTCGAATTTTACTCTGATCTATTCCTGACACTAATATCTTCTCCTTAATTAAATGTTTATCTTATCAATTCTATCATGCAGCACTGTATTTTACAATGAAAAGTTCCACACTCATCACATCATTCAGGCGTCCCGTCTTTACCATCTCTTCGGTATCTACAGCCTCTTCCAGAATGTTCCTTAACTCTTTCTTTTCAAATGTGCGGCATTGCTGCATATATTTTCCCGCCACAAACGGATGAAGTCCGACTGTCTTTGCGATTGATGATTTATCGTAGCGTTTCCCCACCAGATCTTTCACTTCCAAAAGCAGCTTAAACTGTCTCGTCAGAAGGTATAAGATACGCATCGGCGGTTCTTTTAATGCCAGAAGATCATAATAGTAATCAAGCGCCTTTTTCTGGTTCTTCATTGCAACCGCTTCTACCATATCAAAAATCTTATTTGTAATCTGTGTTGTACAGATTGCTTCTATATCTGATATCTCAATCTCTTCTTTTCCCATACAGTAACAGAAGAGTTTTTCCAGTTCTTTTTCCAGATTCTCCATATCCGTTCCTGTTGTTGACAGAAGATATCTGGCCGTCTGTTCCTTGATCTTGTAGCCTTCTTTTTTTACATTACCTGCAACCCAGTATAATAATGTCTTCTCATCCTGACGCGCCATCTCAACTACGCGTCCTTTACTCTTCACCGCTTTATACATCTTTCCTCGTTTGTCCGCCTCATTTTCCACGAACAAAAAGCATGCCGTATCCGGCATCGTCTTGATATAATCGGCCAGATCCGGTGTTGCATTTTTAAAAAATCCCGAATTTTCTACCACTATCAGACGACGCTTTGCAAAAAACGGCATTGTCTCGGCAAGATCTATGAGTTCACCCGGATTTATCCCTTTGCCTTCATAATATGCATAATTTACCGTATCCCCATCCGGAAATATTGCCTTGGTTATCCGGTCTCTGTATTGCTTTTTCAGATAAGCCTCTTCCCCATACAGGAGATATACCGGCTTAAAATTTCCTGTTTTTATATCTTCATTTAAACTTTTCATCGGTGTTCTCCTATCTTTTTCACCTCTTAAAAGTATACTGAATTCTCCTTTTAAGTTCAACCGTTTCTCCCATGAATCCGCATACTTTTTTTATTTACAGTTATTCCAAACGCACCGTTTTCCTGTGTAGAATATATTTTCACGCCACTGTTTTCAAGTCTTTCCAAAGTATCTTTATGTGGATGTCCGTAACGATTCTTCCTTCCTGCCGAAATCCATGCATATCTTGGTTTTACATTTTCCAGAAATGCTTCCGTTGTAGAATTCTTTGATCCATGATGTGCAGTCTTTAATACCTCCCATGAAATCTTCTTTTCCTGTAGATAAGAGAGCGTATCTGTCAGACTTTCTTCTCCTTCTTTTTCCACGTCTCCTGTAAAAAGCATGTCAAATCCCTCGTATTCCAGATGTAGGATCATGGATGCTTCATTTCCGGGATTCATATTCTTTTCTTTGGGCCCCAGACAGGTGAATCTCAACTTTCCTTCTCTGATCTGCGTCCCGTTTTCCATTTCCCAGACCGTCGTTCCATTATCTTCTGCTACACTTATAAGCTCTTCTAACTTTTCATCCCGGTACGCTTCTCCTGTCACAACAAGATTCCGTATTTTTATCCCGACCTGCTGCCTTTTCAGCATTTCTTCAATTCCATTCATATGATCTATGTCTCCATGAGATACGAACACATAATCAATACTTCCTATTCCTCTGTACTTTAAAAACGGTTCTATCCGATATTTCCCGACATTTTTTATATCACTGCTGCCTCCATCGATCAGATAAGTCTTATGCTCCGGTCCCTCCACACAGATACAGTCTCCCTGTCCTACATCCAGCATCGTAACCTCTGCTCCGGTTCTTACCCAGGGGCCCGATATCAATATCAGAAATCCAACCGTATAAAGCGTTATACTTATGATATATTTTTTCCCGTTTCTTTTAAATTTTAATATCAAAATCACTGTCATAAGCACCAGATAATAGATAAAGATTCTTCTCTTATCCGGCCTTCCCGCCACCCATCTTGCCATCGGAAGCTTTATTGTAAAAACGCAGCATTTATCATACACCCATAAGATACATCTGCAGATCCACAAAATCCATTTTCCGGGTATCCACCCGGCCATCTTTATAAATGACCCGATCATTCCACAGGTTAAAACTACCGACATCAGCGGAAGTATTATAAGATTCAGCAGTATACTATACACCGGAATCTCAAAAAAATTATATAAGATCACCGGCCACAATAAAACATTGATTCCCAGGCCTGCACACAGGCTCTTACACCGCATCTCATTTTCAAGCACCGGTATCACCGTACAAACTGCAAAAACAGCTCCAAACGACAACCAAAAGCCACCATCGTACAGATAAAGCGGATGGATCCCGACCGTTAGCACAGCTGAAGCCGCAAGTGCCGTCGGCATATCATAATGTCTACCGGTAATATCCGCACCTATCCGAAATACGAACATCACCCACGCCCGGATCACCGACACGGTCATTCCGATCATCATCACATACAGACACAACAGAATCCCTCCCGTGATTCCACCTGCCTTGTATGAACCTGTCATTCTCCTTGCTATCCGGTATACTCCAAGTCCCGCAAACGATAGATGAAGTCCGGAAATCGCCAGGATATGTCCAATCCCGTTTACCTGATATAATTCTTTCATTTCCTGATCCATATCGCTTTTTTCACCAAGGAGTATTGCCGCAAGTGCTGAACCATCCCGTTCTCCCATCTCGCGTTGCAGCATTTTCTGCCAGTTCATCCGGAATTTTTCAAGTCTGTCTTTTAATTTGTTTCGTTTGTAATCCGTAATCTGTATATCATCCGATCGGACTTTCCCATGGATTCCCTGTTTTTGATAATAAAATTTCTGATCAAAATTTCCCGGATTTCTGGCCTCTTCATAAAATGATACCTTTCCACACACTTTAATCTGGTTTCCTATATGTAATTTTTGGCTGGAATTTGTATAAATGATAATTTTCGATTCTTGAAATTTTTTTGAGTTTGAATAAATAGAATTTTCTTTCAGATAGATCATCCGACAGTTCTCTTTTTGCTCTTGCCTGTATATTTTGCCGCAAATGGTAATACTATCACCTTCTGCGGCATATCGTTCAATCGGGGAAGGGCGAAGTTCTTTTATGAACCGCTCTCTTCCCCACACAACCATAGAAGCAATGATGCATAGAACCATCAGACACACACTAAGAAGCGGTCTGTTTTTCACATGCTACTCTCCTTCCACAATATTGGGATTTCTGGAAAGAGGTTTTTCCAAATTTATCTTTCCCATATAAGTAATATCTGTTTTTCCGTCAATCAGGATCTGTACTCTGCTGATCGCACTTCCATCTACAATAGAATTCACAATTGCATATACCGGAACTTCCGGATTCATTACATTCGTCGTATCAAGGAATCCGGCGTCCAGATTCACGTAACAGATATGATCTTTTACCGATACACTAAGTACTTTTGTTCCTTCTGGGAGCACTGCTGATTCATTATCTGAATCCGGTCCCTTGATCAGCTGTTCGACCAGTGCTTTTTCTCTGGACACACTGCTACTGTATCTGACATTTACCTTTTCTTTTACAAGACGGGTGCCCTTTTTATTTCCATAATATAAAAGAAATGTCTCATTCTGATAAGCATGCAGACTGGATCCCGTATTCTGTACAAAATCCGATGGCTGCATATATCCTATCTCCTGGCCGTTCTGATCCTCCAGCGGCTCTCCTTCTATCGTAAACAATACAGTATCTACTCCATCTATCTGTCCAAGCGACTGTACCACCGATGCCCGCAGTACAATTTCTTCCGTTACACTCAGTTTTTGATATGCACGATTAAAATCCACTGTCAGATTTTTGGAATGAAGCGACCAGTTCTTTATCTTTACACCTTTCACAAAGGCACTGCGATAATTAATATTATCTGTATTTTTCTGGACTTTCCCTAACACATAATTAATCTGCGCTTTTTTTGTCTTTCCTTTGATTCTTGTGCCCTTCTCAACCAGTGAAACTCCCTCTGAGTCTGTATAGTAAATCCTGGTGCCACTAACCTTGTCCTCTTTTTTACATCCTGATACTGCTATGATGCAAACAGCTATAAGCAGCAGGATCTTGTAAATTTTTTTCATTTTCATCTTAATCTCCTTCTGCCTAAGATACATAGTTTAACGGAATTCTTACCGTAAAAGTAGTTCCTTCCGATGGCTGACTGAATACTTTGATCGCCCCTCTGTGCATAACCACTGCACTTCTTGCGATTGCCAGACCAAGTCCTGTTCCGCCAATTTCTCTTGAATGGGACTTGTCCACCCGGTAGAATCTCTCAAATATATGTTCCTGTGCTTCAGCAGGTATACCGATTCCCGAATCCGCCACCTCAATATAGCAGTTTTTGTGATCCGCATTTAAAGATACATGCACCCATCCATTTTCCTTATTATACTTGATGGCATTCTCCACCAGATTCGATATTGCCAGAGAGATCTTCATCTCATCTACCTCTGTCGTCACCGGACGAAAACTTTCATAGACCAGTTCGATATTTCTTGTAGCCGCAATCGGACGCAGTCTCTTTAATATCTTTTCTATCAGTTCGTTCATATTTTCTGACTTTATATTCATTGTATTCGCGGTCTTGTCCATCTTGACCAGCGAAAGCAGGTCATTAATAATCTTATTTTCTCTCTCGATTTCTTCCGACATGTCCCCCATAAATTCTTTATAGAGTTCTACCGGTGCATCTTCCTGCAAAAGCAGCGAATCCGCCAGTACTTTCATGGATGTCAGCGGTGTCTTTAACTCATGTGACACATTCGATACGAATTCATTTCTCGAATCATCCAGAGTCTTCATGCGTCCCGACATCTTATTGAACGCTTCCGATAATTCCATTGTCTCTGTGTACGTATTCTCATGAAGGTAATCATCGTCATAGCCTTCTGTAACCGCAGAAATGGATTCTGTAATGCGTTTAAAAGGTTTTAACATAGCCATTCCCGAAAGCACAGCAATCATAAGGATAACCAGGATCGATGCAAGTGCTGCCACATCTGCTTTGTTTCTTAAAATCTCCAGACTGTCCAGGACAGAATCTGTCGGTGCACTGACAAGCAATACTCCTACAATCGAATCATCTTTTCCTAAAATCGGCGCTGTCACTTCTATATATCTGTTTTTCTTATTATACTCGCTGGTTCCCTTTTCTTTGAAACATCGGATCACATTACCCGATACGATAGTTTTTCCTTCATCCATTTCATATGTATCTTCCTGGATCTTAAAATTACCATCGATTACCATTACCCGGCCGCTGTAGATATTAGATAGCTGAACCAGTTCTGTTCTGATCGTCTCTGACGTATCTCCCGTAAGATAGCCCGAACTGCTCAGCTGATTACTGAGAATGGTACATTGATTCTGTATCTCAGCAGTTCGTACCTCCACTGCTCTTTTCTCATAGCTGGTCAGGAACACCCCTCTCATAATCAATACCGGAACAATCCCTGCCAGTGCCACCAGCAGGATGATCCGGAATTTCATGCTCCTGAATATATTCTTTTTAAAATATTTTTTAACCCCTGAAATAATAACCCACTCCCCATTTCGTATAGACATATTTTGGATCGCTTGGATTCGTTTCGATCTTTTCACGAAGTCTCCGGATATGTACATCCACAGTTCTTGCATCTCCCGGATACTCATATCCCCATACGATATTCAAAAGATTCTCTCTGCTGTAGACTTTACCTGGATTCATGGCAAGCAGTTCCAGAAGATCGAATTCTTTTGCTGTCAGATTGATTTCCTTTTCTCCGATGATCACGCGTCTGCTTTCGCAGTCAATCTTCATCTCGCCTTTTACGATCACTTTTTCATTTTCCTGATTTTTATCGCGCTTGCTGACACGGCGCATAATGGCTTTGATCCTTGCCTTCACTTCCAGAATATTGAATGGCTTTGTTATGTAATCATCTGCTCCATAATCCAGTCCCAGGATCTTATCCATATCGTCGCCTTTTGCTGTAAGCATAATGATCGGAACATCCGAATATTCCCGGATCTGCTGACACACTTCAAAACCGTCATATTTCGGAAGCATGACATCCAGAAGAATGATATCATATGCATTCTCCTTTGCCAGTTTCAGTGCCTCTTCTCCGTCATAAGCACAGTCCACATCATATCCATCCTGCTCCAGACTAAACCGGATTCCTTTTACTATCAGTTTTTCATCATCCACAACCAATACTCGTCTGCTCATGTTCCTACTCCCTTGTCAGATCTTAATTTGATCTTTTACTTTCTGAAATACACCGTCTTTAATACCTTCCACTTCCATCAGATCTTCTATCTTCTGAAACTTTCCATGCTCATCTCTGTAACGAATGATCGCGTCAGCCTTCGCCTCTCCGATTCCGGATAGTGTCATCAATTCGTCCTTCCCGGCCGTATTAATATCCACCTTGCCATCTGCCGTACTTCCGGCATCTGTCTTTTCATTATCCGCATTCTGTACGAAAGTACCGTTGTTCTCTGTTCCGGCTTTTGCCTCTTCTTTCGTCGGAACATATATTCTGGAACCATCTTCAATCTTTTCTGCCTGATTCAGAGCCTCACCTGCTGCCTCATCCGTAAATCCTCCAGCCATCTGAATAGCTTCATACAAACGACTGTCCGATGTCAGTTCATACACTCCCGGAGACTTCACTGCCCCGCATACATGCACATAACAGATCTGTAGTTTTTCCTGCTTAAGGCCATCTTTTTCTGTCATGTTATCATCCGTTCCCGCTTCTGATCCTTCAGCCTCTTTTTCAGTATTTCCATCTGCTTTTTCCACATCCGGTTCACGCCCGTCCAACGAAATAAGTTCCGTCTGTTCCTGTGATTTTCGGTCTCTGCATCCGGTCAGATTCACGACACATATCATACTCAGTATCATGGTAAAGATCAGCAATATACGGCATATTTCCTTCTGTATTTTTCTCTGTTCTGTTATTCTGTTCTGTCTTTTTTCCCTATGCATAACTTCTCCTTTACAGCCTGTCGAAAACTGTAAATCCCCGCATATGCCTAGTGAAATAATTGTACTATTTCCACTGAAAAATTGCAACACCAATCAGGGCAATGGACATTCCAATAATTTTACGGATTTCCAGTGGTTCTTTGTCTACTCCGAACAATCCGAGAAGTTCTATTACGTACGCTACGATCAACTGCGAGATTACAATCAGAAGCGCTGCCTTCGCCGGTCCCAGTGTCTCCATACTCTTGATCACGGTCCATGTGATCCCTGCACCGATCACTCCTCCGAGGAGTACATATTTGGGCTCTACCTTCCACAAATTCCCGATAGAATCCCGCCCGGCGATCAGCCATGCCGCTGCACACAGCAGAAATGCACTAAACTGCACCCATCCATTACTCACCCACATCCCCGTTGTCTTCGTCACCTGCGTATTAAATACTCCCTGTACACTCATAAGCGCTCCCGACAAAAGCGCAATCAAAAAACCAGTCATCTCCATACCTCCTGCTTATGCAGATAATATGTCCCATGACTGGTTTTTTATGCTGTTAATTTCAAAAAATATTACAGTACCTTCTTTAAAATCCGGATCATCTCATCCACATGCTCTTTTTCAATAATAAGAGGTGGTACAAAACGGATCACATCGTTTCCGGCTCCGATGATCAGAAGTCCTTCTTTTAAGGCCTCTTTCGTAATCTCGGATAATGGCTTTGTCACCTGTATTCCCTGCATCAGTCCTTTTCCTTTAACGGCCTTTACGCAGTCACATTCTGACTTCAGTTCTTCTAGTTTTTCTGTCAGATATGCACCGAGTTCCTGCACATGTGCCACAAGATTCTTTTTTTCAAAAATCTCGATCGTCTTACTTACAGCTGTACATGCCAGAGGATTTCCGCCGTAAGTAGTTCCGTGATCACCTGGCTCCAGTGAATACTTCGCGATCTCTTCTGTCATTGCAAACGCTCCTACCGGAATTCCGCTTCCGATTGCTTTTGCCATAGACATAATATCAGGTCTGATACCATAAGACTGCCATGTGAACATGGAACCGGTTCTTCCCATACCACACTGCACTTCGTCACAAATCATCAGAATTCCTTCTTCATCGCAAAGTTTGCGGATCCCTTTCATAAATTCCTCTGTAGCCAGATTGATGCCGCCTTCTCCTTGAAGCGGCTCCAGGATAATCGCACATGTTTTGTCTGTTACCAGTGCTTTTACACTGTCCAGATCATTATATTCTGCAAATGACACTCCCGGTACAAGTGGCTCAAACGGTGCACGATATGGATCATGACCTGTTACCGATAACGCTCCAAAGCTTCTTCCATGAAAAGATTCCTTCATAGCAATGAATTCATAACGGCCGGTTCCTTTTTTGTATGCATATTTTCTTGCCGCTTTTAAAGTTCCTTCTACCGCTTCTCCGCCACTGTTGGTAAAGAAAATCCGATCCATTCCGGTAATACGTTTCAGATCTTCTGCTGCTTTTCCACATACAGTATTGTAATACAAATTAGATGTGTGAAAAAGCTTGTCAATCTGTGCTTTTAATGCTTCATTCAACTCCTGATTGCCGTATCCCAACGAAGACACCGCATATCCGGCTGCAAAATCCAGATATTTCTTTCCTTCTGTATCATACAGATATGCACCTTCACCGTGATCTAACACAACCGGAAACTGGTTATAAGTATGTAACAAAGCTTCGTTTGTTTCTTTCATATATTCATTCATAGCTTATTCTCCGTGATAATATCTTTCTTCTACATCATTTTTGATTGCTGTTCCGATTCCCTTATTCGTAAAGATTTCAAGAAGCAGGCAGTGTGGAATTCTTCCATCCAGAATATGTACTCTGGATACACCGTTTTCGATTGCATCAATACAGTTCTGGATCTTCGGAAGCATACCTCCACCGATATATCCTTCCTCCATCAGCTTCTTCCCTTCGGAAACATTTAACTCTGAAATCAATGTAGACGGGTCATTCGGATCTTTGTATACACCTTCAATATCTGTTAAGAATGCAAGTTTCTCTGCATTGATTGCTTTCGCGATTGCACATGCCGCATCATCCGCATTAATGTTATAAGTATTGTATTCATCATCCAGACCGATCGGTGCAATAATCGGAAGGAAATCTTTTTCCAGAAGATCATAGATGATATCCGCATTCACTTCTTTGACATCGCCGACAAATCCGATATCTTCACCGTCTGCCAGTTTCTTATCCACTTTCAGAAGGCCGCCGTCTTTTCCACTGATACCAATGGCTCTTACACCGAGCTGTTCCACTAACTGAACAAGACTTTTGTTAACTTTACCAAGAACCATCTCTGCGAGTTCCATTGTCTCTGCATCCGTCACACGAAGTCCATTGATAAAATGTGGTTCCATGCCGACTTTTCCAACCCATTTGCTGATCTCCTTGCCACCGCCATGAACGATGATCGGTTTGAATCCAACTAATTTGAGAAGGGTTACATCCTGAATGACTCTTGCTTTTAACTCTTCGTCTACCATAGCACTTCCACCATATTTTACTACAATAACCTTACGGTTAAATCTCTGGATATATGGAAGGGCTTCAATCAGTACTTCTGCTTTGTCCAGGTATTTCTGCATTGCTTTTTCCATCTTTTGATCTCCTGTCTTTTCATTTCTGTCTGTTTGCTGCATCTGTATACTTTAATCTTTGCATTCTGAATTAGCTTCTGTAATCTGCATTAATCTCAATATATCCGTGAGTCAGGTCACATCCCCATGCTGTTGCTGTCTTATCTCCCATCTTCACATCTGCAATTGCTGTAACTTCCGGCTCAGACAGAATTTTAGTTGCCTCTGCTTCGCTGTAATCTACAGCCGTACCATTTTCAATGATCTGGATCTTTCCGGCTTTACTCTCAAAGAACAGGTCAACTTTTTCAGGATCGAACTGTGCTCCGGAATATCCCATTGCGCAGAGAATTCTTCCCCAGTTTGCATCATGTCCTGCAATCGCTGTCTTTGTAAGATTGGAGCATACGATAGATTTTGCAAGTGTCTTTGCCTGTTCTACGCTCTCACAGCCAACTGCCTTGACTTCGAATAATGCGGTTGCACCCTCTCCGTCTCCTGCAATCTTCTTTGCAAGATATTCGTTGATCGTATGTAATGCTTCTGCAAAATTTTTATAATCTTCTGTTCCATATGTGATCTCCGGGTTCTCTGCCAGACCATTTGCCAGCAATACAACGGAATCATTCGTAGAAGTATCTCCGTCTACAGAAATCATGTTGTAGGTATCTCCGACATCTTCGCTTAATGCTTTCTGAAGTGCATCCTTTGTGATCACTGCATCTGTTGTAATAAATGCAAGCATCGTACACATATTCGGATGGATCATTCCGGATCCTTTTGCCATACCTCCGATAGTTACTGTCTTGCCGCCGACTTCGATTGTAACAGCCAGTTCCTTCGGAAATGTATCAGTTGTCATAATTGCTTTAGCTGCTTCTGTTCCATTTTCAAGTGTATCATTCTTCTTTCCTGCCAGCGCTTCGATTCCAGCTGTCAGTTTGTCGATCGGAATCTGTTTTCCGATAACTCCGGTAGAACCGATGAGAACACCGTCTGCGGAAATGTTCAGTGCTTTCGCTGCTGCATCTGCTGTATCTTTACAGTATCCAAATCCTTCTGCTCCGGTGCAGGCATTGGCGATTCCTGAGTTTACAACGACTGCCTGTGCTTTTGCCCCGCTTTTTACAACCTGCTGATCCCATTTGACCGGTGCTGCTTTTACAACATTTGTTGTAAATGTTCCTGCTGCCACGCATGGAACCTGGCTGTATACCAGTGCCATATCCGTTCTGTCTTTATACTTAATTCCTGCTGCTGTACTTGCTGCTTCAAATCCTTTTGCTGCGGTTACTCCGCCTTTTACCTGTTTCATCTGTTCTTCCACCTTTCTTAATTCTCTCATTTTATATTACCGGCTGTTCATTAGTCTCAATTTTCTCGTTTTATCTGCCGGTTCTTTTATATGCTCTTTTATTTTATCTTCCTAATCTGCTTACTGGATAAACGCCGTGATATTTGCTTCATTCAATGTAAAATCATAATAATTCAGATCTTCTCTTTTTGTCCATCCGATTTCTTTCCAGAATGCATTGCCGATATCGTTCTGTGTAAATGCGATCAGAGATACTTTGTTAATGCCTTCTTTTTTCAGTGCTTCCATGGTAAATACTACCATAGCCTTCCCGATTCCCTTCATCCTGTGATTTACATCTACACACACATGATACAGACAGCCTCGTCTTCCATCATGCCCGCAGAGAATCGCTCCGACGATTTTTCCGTCTTCTTCGGCAACTACGCTTGTCGTAGGATTTCTTTTTAAAAAGCGTTCTACGCCCTCTTTCGAATCATCCACACTTCGTATTCCGAATCCCTTGATGCTCATCCAAAGCGCGTGCACCTGATCGAAATCTTCAATTGTCATTACTCTTATATTCATATGTATTATTTTTCTCCTCTGCCTGTATTTTCAGATGAACTTAGGATAATGCTCCCTTACATTTCATCTTATCTGCATCCTTTTTCCGAAAATTTATGGGAACATTGGCACCAGTTCCAGACCTTCTGTCTCCGGAAGTCCGAACATCAGGTTCATATTCTGTACTGCCTGTCCTGCCGCACCTTTTACCAGGTTGTCAATGGCTCCCATCATGATGATACGGTTGGTTCTTGGATCGATCTTGAAATTGATGTCTACATAATTACTTCCTTCTACCCATTTTGTCTCCGGGCATACATCCTTTTCCAGAACACGGACGAATTTCTCATCTTTATAATATTTATCATAGATTGCTTTGACTTCTTCGTAGGTCACATCTTTTTTCAATGTTGCATATTCCGTCGCCAGAATTCCTCTGTTCATCGGAACCAGATGTGGCGTGAAGTTGATCAGCACTTTCTCTCCTGATGCATATCCGAGTTGTTCCTCGATCTCAGGTGTATGTCTGTGGCTTGCAACACCGTACGCTTTCATATTCTCATTCACTTCACAGAAAAGGTTCGGCACTTTTGCACCACGTCCTGCTCCGGAAGTTCCGGACTTGGCATCCACGATCAGGGTATTCATATCAATGATTCCTTCTTTTGCCAGTGGATAAGCAGTCAGGATCGAACAGGTTGTATAGCATCCAGGATTGGCTACCAGTCTTGCTTTCTTCACATCTTCTCTGTTGATCTCGCAAAGTCCGTATACCGCTTCTTCGATATACTGTGGGCTCTTGTGTTCAATTCCATACCATTTTTCATAAGTAGCAACGTCTTTGATACGAAAGTCTGCACTTAAGTCGATGATCTTTGTCTCACTTAAAATCTTGTCATTCATCATCGATGCGCAGAATCCCTGTGGCGTTGCAGTAAAGATCACGTCTGCCTGCTTTGCCAGTTCTTCCATATTATCATCCAGACATTTCGCATCTACGATCTGGAACATATTCTGATATACATCTGCATATTTCTTATCTATATAGCTTCTGGAACCGTACCATACAATCTCAGCATCTTTATGTCCGGCGAGAATTCTTACCAGTTCTCCCCCGGCATATCCAGTTGCTCCAATAATTCCAACTTTAATCATCTATATAACACCCTTTCCGATATTGAATTTTTATAAATTATCGTACGTTTTATAGTACCCCAATTTCCTGTAATTGTCTAGTTTGGTCGGATTGTTTTTTCAAAATCCATTTATTTACTTTTGTGTGGTAAAAGAGGAACTTGCATAATTATACATCTATAGTGTATATTATGCAAGTCCTTTTTAATTATATTTCTGTTTAGTTCATCATCATGGCTTACCCCGGTCCATGAGAAACTGCCAGCGACAGATTATATAGATACACTTCCGGTCTCACAACGGTTACGGTTCAGCTGTTTAATTATTATAGCATGCGATAACGCGAGGAAGAAAAGGAAGAGAGTCCAGCTGCACGCAGCTGGACTCTCTTCCTTTTCTTCCGGCCGGGTATCAGCCGTTTAATAGATTAAACAGAAATCTCCTTCTTCTTCACCTCCAGCTCCACCAACACATTCTGATACCGATAAATACTAAGTAATATTCCAAACATAATATAACTGATCATCATCCCACTTCCCCCGGTCGTCAGAAACAGGCAATAATTATTTGAAAGTGGAAAATATCCAAGATTTTCTAATACATATCCAATGAACTGAATAAGCAGGACCACCACACATCCGGTTCCCATGATCATGCCGAGTTGATTTTTCTGGTGTCCTGTCTTTTGCAGGAACCATATCAGAATGCCTCCTACAAGAGCAATTATCAGAACCGCTGCAAATATTCCATAATAATGTATAATAAAGGTCAGCATATAATCTCTGTTAAAGAACTTTATTTTTTCACAATCTCCACGTCCGGCAAGATGTGCTCCGGAGATCATATTTCTTATCATTCCCCCTAAGGTTCCGTCATTGCTTTCCGGATGGATAAAAGCGGATAGTCTTGCCATCTGATAATTTGCTACATAGTCCAGTTTTACGAACAACCCAATTCCTGCTGCCGGGAGCAGAATTACCAGACTCCACAGTGTAATCAATGTTCTTTTTCTATTCACCTCAAACCATTCTTTCCAAACTGCAATTGATAACAGAATCATAAATGTAACTTCTACGCTGATTGCCATGGACAGATTCGGAATGCGTAAGATGATCCACACCGGCAGTATCTGCCACAGTATTGCCTTTACAACACCGAAATAACCAGATTTTTTCCTTCGCATGCTATACAATGTTGCCGCATATGCAGGAACAATCAGATATAAAAACGGACGCAGCGGTAATACCCGGCCAAATAAAAACCGGATCCCGTAAGCAGCTCCATTGATATATACTGCACCCATGAACAGGCTCAGTCCCATAACCACGATCCAGCCTCCGGTTAACAACTTGCCATACTTTCCTATTCTACTGTAATCAAAATAACAGATTCCTATCATACAAGCCAGACCAATGATCGTCCACATAACACTTTTCAGATAGTTGATATTACCACCAATTCCCGATGCGATCCATTCTACATCTCCCGGATTATTTCCTGCATCTGCCAGGATGCTTGTTCTTATGAGATACATTAGTACAATTCCTGCCAGATTCAAAATCGCGATCAATCCGATCATCTTCCAGGCCATCTTCGGTCGATGGATACGGTCCATCTCAACACCAACCTCTACCGGATCACCCATTTCCAGAACTGCCGCTTCTTCTGCTTCTTCGACATTCATTCCTGCTTTCATATAATCACTTTTCTGATCTTCGATGTGTCCTTCCAGTTCTTTTGTTACCAACGGAAGTGCCCGCTTACACCGGATCTGTTCTGTTACCGTCTGTATATATTTCTTTTTATCCAAAGCACACACCACACATCACATCCAGAACCGCTTTTGAATACTCTTTCCATTCTTCTGACTTCTTTTTTAATTCTTTTTTTCCGGATCTTGTAATATGATAATATTTTCGGATCTTTCCGACTGCTTCTTTCTCATAAGACTCTACGAATCCTTTTTCTTCCAGACCATGCAAAAGCGGATACAAAGTTCCTGCTTTTAACTCAAATACATTCTTTGATTTTCCCCGGAGGGTATCGATCATTTCATATCCGTACATCTCCTTTTCTTCTAATAATTTTAACACCAGCATCGTAGTACTTCCTGATACCAGACTTTTGTCTACTGCCATTTTCTCTTACCTCCTTTTTATAATCCAGTATGTAGATTATCTATACATTATATCGTTTGTCTATATATTATATCGGCAATCTACACAAGTCAAGATTTTTATTATTTTTTTACAAATTTCCTTACGAATGCATTGCAACAAAAAAATTCCGTGTCCTACTCAGCTATCAACTGAATAAAACACAGAATTTCTTATACTATTCTTGCTTTATACTGTTTTTTCTGTCAGCTCTTGCCGTCCTTCCGTTTCGGATGTCAGCCAGTTCACAACCGAACTTGTTCTAAGCTTCTTCAATAATATGTCTTGCTACATACACCCCACTTGCAGATGCATGCGAAAGTGAATGTGTCACACCACTTCCATCTCCGATCACATACAGTCCTTTATGACAACTTTCCAGATTTTCATCAATATCTACTTCCATGTTGTAGAATTTAACCTCCACACCATACAGAAGTGTATCATCATTAGCTGTTCCCGGTGCAACTTTATCCAGCGCATAGATCATCTCGATGATGCCATCCAGGATACGTTTCGGCATAACAAGGCTTAAATCTCCCGGTGTCGCAGAAAGTGTAGGTGTTACGAAACTTTCCTCAATACGGGCTTTTGTGCTTCGTCTTCCGCGGATCAGATCTCCAAACCGCTGTACCATAACACCACCGCCAAGCATATTGGAAAGTCTTGCAATGCTCTCACCGTATCCGTTGCTGTCATGGAACGGCTCTGAGAAATGCTTGGATACTAGAAGGGCAAAGTTTGTATTGTTGGTATGCTTTGCCGGATCTTCGTAGCTGTGACCGTTTACTGTGATAATACCGTTGGTATTTTCATTCACGACAACACCTCGCGGGTTCATGCAGAAGGTACGGACCATATCCTCAAACTTCTCAGTTCTGTAAACGATCTTGCTCTCATAAAGCTCATCTGTCAGACGGCTGAAAACCTCTGCCGGAAGCTCCACACGGACTCCGATGTCCACACGGTTGGAAAGAGTCGGGATCTTAAGCTCTGTACATACCGTCTCCATCCATTTACTTCCGCTTCGTCCTGCGGAGATGATACAGTAAGTTCCCTCGTAACGCTCATCTCCTACAAAAACTGCATAACCGTCTTCAGTTTTTTCTACTTTGTCAACAGATGCGTCAAAATAGAAGTCCACATGGTCTTTCATTTTTTCATAGAGGTTCTGAAGCACCACATAGTTGATATCTGTTCCCAGATGACGGACTGATGCATCCAAAAGATGCAGGCCGTTCTGAAGGCAGAGCTTACGGATCTCGCTGTTTGTGGTAGAATAAAGCCTGGTTCCTTCACCGCCATGCATCAGGTTCAGTTTATCTACATATTCCATCAGTTCTGTGGCTGTATCCTTGCCAATATGCTGATACAGCGTTCCGCCAAACTGATTGGTGATATTATATTTTCCATCGGAGAAAGCGCCTGCACCGCCAAATCCCTTCATGATCGCACAGGTTTTGCAGTGAATACAGGATTTTACTTTCTTTCCGTCGATGGGACATTTTCTTTTTTCCAGAGGATGGCCGGCTTCAAAAACCGCGATCTTTTTCTCCGGATCATTATTCATCAGTTCATAGGCCGCAAAGATTCCACCGGGACCTGCTCCTACGATCAGTACGTCATATTTCATAAATAAAAACTCCTTATCTTGTATTGCACATTTTCAGTATTTTGTTTTTGCACAAACCCTGTCTATTCTACAACAAGTGTGTTCAAAAGTCACCTGTTTTTTCGGAACCTTCCGATCTTAAGCTTTTTTCCATCTGTTTCCACGGTAATGGCACCGTTTTTCATGGTGTATTCCACCTGACTTCCGGCCTCTTTAAGCCGCTCTACGGTTTCCGGTGACGGATGTCCGTAGGTGTTGGTGAGCGAACAGGAAATGATCGCCACTTCCGGCTTTATTTTCTCAAGAAATGCTTCTGTGGTAGAATAACGGGAACCGTGATGTCCCACCTTCAGACAGTCAACATCCTCAAGCCCCCCGGCTGCCAAAAGCTTTTTCTCCGTATCTGCACCGATATCTCCGGTAAAAAGCATCTGAAAATCTCCAAAAGACAACTCCATCACCATAGCTTCCTCATTCACATCTTTTCCTGTGGCATCTTTCTCCGGCCACAGAACAGAAAAAGATACTTTGCCGCAAGGCAGCTCATCCCCTTTTCCTGCTGTCATGACCTTAACTCCGGCTGTTTTTGCTACCTCTGCAAGCTCCCTCCACGCATCTGGTCTTTCCGCCCAGGCAGGCAGGATCAGATATCCGGCCCGGATGGTTGTAAGACCTTTTCCCATATATTCCAGAAGCTCCTTCACACCGTTGATGTGATCCTGATCTGTATGGGAAATAAAAATCCCATCCAGCCAGGAAATCCCCTGACTTTTCAATGCCGGCAAAAGGCAGTATCTTCCAAGCTCCGACTGGCTGCTGCTTCCTCCGTCGATCAGAAAATGGTGATCCTCCGGGGTCTCCACAAGGATACCGTCACCTTGTCCTACATCCAGGCAGATCACCTTCAGACTTCCTGTTGGATGATATCCCAGTATCAGGATTCCGACTGCCAGAAAAATACCGGCTGTTATCCGGATAGCATGTAGCTTCCGGCAACCTGCTTCCACCCGCTCCTCTGATAACTCCGTTTCCTCACTGACTGCTTTTTTCTTTCGGAGCTGTTCTTTTATATACTGCCCCATAAACAAAACTGTGATCAAAAAGCCATAATATACCAGAATCTGCCATATTTCCGGCTCCCCTCCGATCCAGGTACTCCATCCTGATCTTCCTGCCAGACTGCAGAGATATTCATAAAAAAGCAGCAGTACCCTTGCCGGCAGGATTACCAGTTTTGCCGCAGGAATACTGAAAATCCCCAGTAGCAGCGCCGCCATTCCTCCAGTCAGTACCAAACCCACGCTTGGAAGCACCAGCAGATTCAGGATAAATCCGGCAATAGAGATTTCTCCGAAAAATTTCAGCATCACCGGCAGCGTTACAAGCTGAAGAGCTACAGGACTTACCAGTGCCTTTGTCCATTTTTTCTCCGCTCCTGCAAGAGCACAGAGCTTTTCCGCAGCGATCCCCATTCCCAGAACACAGCCAAAGGACAGAAGAAATCCACTGTCCAGGAGATAGGCCGGAGATTCCACAAGGATCATCATGGCAGTTACGGAAAGAGCACTCATCATGTCATAGATCCGTCCGGTGATCCTGGCTCCCATGGCGATCAAAAACATAGTTACTGCCCGCATGGTGGAAACACTCCCTCCGGTCATGATCCCATACTGCAGCATCACTCCCAGAGAAAAAATCCCGGCAGGCCAGATCCCCAGTCCAATCTTTTTCAGAAGGTTATAAAGTCCCATTCCCAGAATACTGATATGGAGCCCGCTGATGGCAAGGATATGTATGATCCCGGCCAGCTGATAGCGCATCTGTATTTCCGGATCCAGCTCCTGTTTGTCTCCAAGCGTCATGGCACAAAAAACAGGCGCATCTTTTCCTGCTGCTTCCTTCAGAATCTGCCTGCAGCTTTCTTTTATCTCCAAAAGGAGCTGCCTGTAGCCGGAATACACTGCTGTTTTCTTTTGGAGCACAACGTTCTTCATAAAATAATAAATATGACGACAGGCATAATACTGCCGGCTGTCAAAGCCCCCAGGATTCGCAGGGCCTTCCACTCTTTTCAGCGTTCCTTTGACCAGTATCCGCATTCCGGGTTTCAGATCTTCTTCTTTTTTGAGGAATATTCTTACATTTTCAATTGGAAATTTTTTTGACTGATGGATAAGATATGTTTTTTTCAGATAAACAGACTGGGAAAATTCTGTGTTTTCATGCTGTTCCACCTCCCCGCAGATCATGGAACCAGGGTGCGCTTCGATCTGTTCCTGCACATTTAACGGAAGGGGATTCCCCCTGATCAGAGAAATCCCCATAAGCTCCAGTGTGCCAAGACTCAGCATCATAAGAAAACACAAAAGACACATCGGCCGTTTCGCCATAAATGTTCTCCCGTTTTTCTGATATTTTGAAATGTATTTATTTTTTCTGCTCTTTTTTGGTCTTTGTATCTGCCAGCAGGCTGTCGTTCCATTCATAGAACTTATAAAGCTGCATATTCTGGCCAAAAGTCACTTCCTTGTTTCCTTCGATGGAAATCTCAACTTTGTCCACATCCGTTGCCGCGATCAGCGTATTTACCACCGAATACACGGCAATCTGTTCCGAAACATCCAGCGCATAATCCTGAAATACGGAATTATAATCCACATAGCAGATTCCGTTTGCTCTCGTCAGGGAAAGTACCTCTGAATTCTCCGGTATTGTAGGATAATGTCCTTTTTCCAGCGGACCTCTTGCAAGCTGCTCCAAAACCACCGTAGCCTTCGGAAGATTTCGTCTGTAGCGGACACTTCTCTGTTCCGCTACCAGTTTATCTCCGTTTTTATTTGTGAAATACAAAGTAAAGGTGTCATAGCTGTACACATCCCCATCGGACCCGGAAAACTCCACAAAGGTGTCGTTGTTCATGGCTCCCACTTCTTCACCCCTGGTATCTGTCAGCGGCTTTTTACCCACATAGATCTCCACAGAATCCACTCCTGGAACCTGTAAAAAAATCTTCACTATACCTGCTCGCACCAGAAGTTCTCTGGTACGTGACATTTTATCATAGGCCTCATTGAATTCTACATTCAGGACTCCATCCTGTATGGAATAAGAAGAAATCTTTACTCCATCCGGAAAAAGTGAGATTCCGTCTTCCCGGGTCTCACGGTTATTCAGACTCTCGGAAAAATTGCGCAGCATCACTTCTGTTGTTTCCTTCTCCGGAGTATATTTTTCTTCTTTCAGTCTCGTTTCATCGCTGTTGATATAATAAAATCTATACTGCTGTTCTTCGTTTTTATTTCTTCCCGACAAACCTATGAAAGCAACCAGACCAAGAAGGATGCAGGCAGCGGCCACACAGATGATCAAAATCGTTTTTTTCATGCTGTACCTCCTAGGACGGAATATAGGACAGCGGGATCTTCACGGTAAATGTGGTTCCCTCGCCCTCTTTGCTGGATACCTTGATGACCCCATGATGCATGGCTATAGAACTTCTTGTAATAGCAAGTCCAAGGCCGGTTCCGCCGATCTCTCTGGAATGGGATTTATCCACACGATAAAAACGCTCAAAGATCCGTTCAATGGAATCTTCCGGTATTCCCAGGCCGGAATCTGCAACCGTCACATAGAAATCCTTATGATCCGCATCCAGTGTTACGCGGACCCATCCCTCATCTACATTGTATTTGATACCATTTTCGACCAGGTTACTGATGGCAAGGGTAAATTTCACCTCATCCACATCTGCGGTTACCGGTCGGAACGAATCCAGGATCAGGTCAATCCTTCTCTGATCTGCAATAGGACGGAGACGCTTCAGAATATTCTCCAGCAGCTCATTGATATTCATATTGCTGATATTCATATCTGCTGCTTTTTTGTCCATTTTTACCAGGGAGAGCAGATCGGTGATGATCTTGTTCTCTCTGTCAATCTCTTCTGTGATATCAGAAAGAAATTCCTGATACAGTTCCTCCGGAACCCCCTGCTGTCCTACCAGCGAATCCGCCAGAACCTTCATTGAAGTCATAGGTGTCTTCAGCTCATGAGACACATTGGATACAAACTCCTGTCTGGATTCATCCAACGTCTTCATTCTGGAAAGCATCTTGTTAAATGCATCTGTGATCAAAGCTGTCTCTGTATAATCCGGTACCGAGATCTCCTCATTCTGATATCCGTCTGTAAGGTCCTCGATTGCTTTCGTTACCCTGGCAAATGGCTTCACCAGGATCGTGGAAAGAATATAACCCAGAAAAATGGCCAGCACTACAATGATACCGATGATCAGAATCCCTTTCTGCTCCAGTTCATGGATGGTTGCTGTCACCTCACTGGAAGATGCCATGATCATCATGGCACCCTGCACCTGTTTTACATCCGGACTTTTTACCGGAACTGCCAGGATCAGCTTCTGGCTGTCAGAATCATATTGGTAGGCATCTTCTCCTTTAAAACAGTTCAATACTTTCTGGGAAACCAGAGTCCTGCCCTCATCCACGCCATAGGTATCCTTGATGATCCTGAAATCCCTGTCTACAATGAGAATCCTGCCACCATAGCTGTTGGACAGTAATTCCAGCTTGCTGTTCACCGTCTGAGAGCTGGTGTCATTCAGATAATTCTCCTTGATCAACAGGTCGCACATGATGTCACAGATGTTCTCCATGCTCTGCACACGGTTGGCAATGGCACGATCTTCATAGTTGGCAATAACCATTTCCGTTACGATGACACTCGGTACGATTCCCAGTATGATCAGGATGATCAGAATACGAAAGCGGAGACTTTTGAAAAATTTGCCGTTCTTTTTGAACTTCACAGGTTATGCCTGGAAATAGTAGCCCACACCCCATTTGGTGTGTACATATTTCGGCTCACTGGGATTGGCCTCGATCTTTTCTCTCAGGCGGCGGATATGTACATCTACGGTACGGACATCTCCCGGATATTCATAGCCCCATACGATATTCAGAAGATTTTCTCTGCTGTATACCTTGTTCGGATTGAATACCAGCAGCTCCAGCACATCAAATTCCTTGGCTGTGAGGTTGATCTCTTTTCCGGAGATAAATACGCGGCGTCCTTCGCAGTCCAGCTTCAGTTCTCCGACTTCCACAGTCTTGGCCTTCTCCTGCTTGTCCTGTTTGCTGCCTGCACGGCGGATGATCGCCTTGATGCGGGCTTTGACTTCCAGGATGTTGAAAGGCTTGGTGACATAATCATCAGCTCCGTATTCCAGACCCAGGATCTTATCCATATCTTCTCCTTTTGCTGTAAGCATGATGATCGGAACATTGGAAAATTCACGGATCTGCTGGCATACCTCAAGACCGTCCATTTTTGGAAGCATCAGGTCAAGAAGGATGATATCGTACTCTCCTGCTTTTGCTTTTTCCAGTGCTTCCTATTCTTTATTACTCGCCATCTGCAGGGCTTCCTCTCCGTCATAGGCACAGTCCACTTCCATTCCGTCCTGCTCCAGACTGAAGCGAAGTCCCTTGACAATCAGTTTCTCATCATCTACTACCAATACTTTCCTGCTCATTTAGCGCTCCTTACTTTATTGCTATTTTATCCTTTATCTTCTCATAGGTTCCTTCTTTGATGCCTGGTACATTCATGATATCCTCTGCTGAAGTAAAGGGACCGTTCTCTTCCCTGTAAGCGATGATCGCCAGGGCTTTGGACTCCCCTACACCTGTGAGAGTAGTAAGCTGGGATACATCAGCGGTGTTCAGATCGATCTTCTGCTCTGTGGAAGATGCAGTCTCGGCTTCACCGGAATCCTCTCCGGCGGATTTCTGTCCGCTCGCCGTTTCGGTACTGTTTTCTGCTGTGACTTCCGATCCATCCTGGGTAGCTGCGATCCGCTGGCTGTCCACCTCCGCCTGGGTAGGCACATAAACCTGCTGTCCATCGGAAAGTCCCTTAGCACGGTTGAGATAGCTTGCCGCAGCTTCCGGAAGATATCCGCCGGCTTTCTCAATAGCTTGGAAAACACGGCTGCCGGATGGAAGTTCATAGACTCCGGGGCTGGTTACCGCTCCGCAGATGTCTACGTAGATTGTTTCTGGAATCTCTGAGGTCTCCGGCTGCTGTTTCGCAGCTGCCGTTTCCTGTACTGTATCCACTTGCTTCTCCTCAGACTTCTTCTCAGATACCCCACTTTCCGCGTCCGTAGGATCTTCTTGTTCCAAATCCACTCCGGATGTTTCTGTACTTTCTTCCTGCACCAGTTCTTTTTCCAGAAACTCTGCTCCATCATCCTTACAGCCTGTCAGTCCTGCAAAGATCAGGAATATAAATATGGAAAAAATAAGCTGAACACTTCTGATATGTGATTTTATTTTCATGGGTCAGGGGTTCACTCCTTTTTGCCGATGTGATGGCAGGTGCCCCGTTACTCATACAAAACCATACCTTATTTTAACGAAGTATTACA
>OLVZ01000669.1_pt1 | contig 32458 bp, 25 predicted proteins | sample 1673341 | NCBI WGS metagenome assembly OLVZ01 (sample SAMEA3178944, study PRJEB25190) | human gut metagenome | biome: human gut; feature: human-associated habitat; material: faeces | place: Austria | collected 2013 | reverse complement strand
ACTTGTTGTAAAAGTTGTTCAAGTTGTTTTCCATGTGTCCACGTCGAATCACTCCGTTTTCGAGAAGTACCTTTTTTATATAGAGTGTGGGGAAAAGCGGTCGGTCTAAGAAGGGAGGTTTAGTCAATTGCCTTATGTTCCTCCCGTTGAGGCTCAGCTTGTTGTTGCTTTTCCTCCTGCTGAGGCTCTTCCTGTTGAGGTCTATCCTCCTGTTGCGGCTCTGCTTGTTGCGCTTGTGGCTCGGCTACGGGAGTTTGCGGTTCTGTTTGTGGAAGATGAGACTTGATGATAGTAACGGTAGATAATGTGTCGGCATCGGTCTTGAGATAGTCGGTAGGCGACACAGGCTGGGGTAGGGAGAAAGACTTTGGCAGGGGCTTGAGGATGATCTCGGGCCGCAAGCCTCGCATCATGTGTGCCATCTGCTGGCGTCGCGCTTGCAGGTCGGGAGAGTTGCGAAACGTGGCGTAGTAGTATTCGGCTACGAGGAAGCAACCCTGGGCCAAGGTCGGCTGCTGGAGAAAGTAATAGCAGAAGCCGATCCGAAACCAACTGTCGCCCTTGTCCCGGTCGTGGCAAAGTGTGAGCGCAGACTGGAAGAGTACGATCGCCTGGTCGTAGTGGCCCAACTGGAAGTGACTCTCCCCGTCCGCATAATAGTAGAGCGCCCGCTCCTCGGGCGCCAGCATGTCGAGTTTGGGCAGGAAGGTGTCGAAATATTCTGTCGCCTTTTTGTAGTCCCAGTCGTAGTAGTAGCACAGTCCGATATACGCTTTGTAGCGTGCGTTGAGCTTATACGACTGGTCGAGTCGTTGGAAGATGAGGAGTGCCTCGTGGTATTTCTGCGACTGGAAATACTCCAGGGCACGCCCCAAAGCCTCCGTGTCAGCCTTCTTGCCTTGCGAAAAGGCCGACACGGAGACGAAGCATAATAGGATAAGGAGAAGCCTCCTTAGTCTCATTCTGTATAGAAATTGATCAGTCGGGTGAGCGCCTGCTGGCATACCGGGCAGAATACCGGATGCTCATTCGTGCGCATGCGGCAGTCCTTGCATCCGCGCCACACACCCTTCAGCGAGTAGCCGGCACCCTCGTAGAGACCGACACCCTCCTCTTTGCCGATGAGGTTCTCCCACTTGTTGTGGAAGTTGACCTGTGTGGTGATGTTCGGTTCCCACGGCTCGATATCGTGCGGGTACATCGGAATCTGTTCCGCCTCATAGGCATACTCGTCGGCAAGGCCGGCAAACGAGTGGCCAAACTCATGGACTACCACGGGCTTGAAGGCCTTGTGGTGGGCCATGGCGAGGTTGTAGCTATTGAGGATGCCGCCACCACCATAGTTTTCCGTGTTCACCAACACGATGATGTGCTCGTAGGGCGTGCCCGCAAGGCAGTCGTGGAGCGCCTTCAGATGGAGCGTTGTCAGGTAGCGGTCGCTATAGAACGTGTCGAAATGGCTTCTCAGGGGTGTGTCCTTCCACACTCCCTTGCCCGGCTCCGAGGTGCCGCTCTCCTGGGAGGGAGCCTCTACGGCCACGACATTGAAGCGGTCGCGCATCGACTTGAACGGTTCGTGGGCGAAGAGCGCCTCGGTAGCCGTCCGGCAGTCGGCCTCGAAGGTAGCCATCTCCTCCTGCTTGTAGCCCTCGGCCAGGAAGGCGATATGGATGCAACGGGAGGTGTCGCGTGCCTGCTGGAGCGTGACATAAGGTGTGACACTATTCTCGCCAATATGGCGGATGAGGATGTCGGTAGGCACGACCGTATGCGTCATGGAGGCCGTCACCTCGCGTCGGTTGTTCTTCAGTTCTACCGTCACATCGACCGTATCCTTCGGATAGGGGATGAGGAATACGTTCTCAAAGGATCGTGTCGTCGTCTCGGCCTCCGGATAGGAGAGCCACTCCTGAAAGAGCGTGGAGAAGGAGTTGCGATAGACGATCGTGCCCGTGCGATGGTCGCGGACGGTAATCTGGCCATTGCCCTCCACGGGGAGTTCGGCCAGGTGCTGGCGCTTGCCATACCAACGCGGGATGCGGTTGAGTTGGTCGAGTGCGATCCATTGCTGCTTGGAGTTGCCCGCAAAGATGTAGTCGATACGAAGCGTGGCATCCGTAAAATAGCTGTCAAATTGCTGTGCGAAGACAGACGAGCAGCAAAGCAGAAGGAAAACGAATGATAGGATTTTCTTCATGTTGATTGTATTGCTAACTGTTTGGATTTTATTTCTGTTTGTTTGTTGCTTTTGTTTGTTTATATTGCTTCTGATTGTTCTTATTGCTAATTGTTGGGCGTCTGCGCTTGTTTACCAATATTGCTAACAACTTGTTTTTGCCCCTGTTGGACTCCTTTGATCCATACCACCTCCTTGACGGTCCTCCCGTCATATTCCGCCACGTCGAGGTCTATGATCACGTGGCCCTGCTGGTGGTTCTCATGACTGTCGCCCATCTCGCGCTCGATGGCCTTGAGCTCCTCCTGCAGATGGTCGAGCGAAAGCGGGGTGTCGGCATAGGCCAGGAGGTTGAGAAAACGGTCGGACTGGATGCCGATGGGCGTCGTCCAAACCGCTTCTCCAAAGACGATTCCGGGCAGCAGATGGCGCAGCCGCGACTGGGCTTCGTCGATGTTCTTCTGCTGTAGAATATTGGATCCAATGGCGAGTGTAATCTTCATGTGTGCAAAAGTAATGAAAAAAAATGAGACCAACCCGTCCGCAAATAGAAAGAATTTAGTAAATTTGCGGGCAAAATACTTTTCGGGCTATATGAAACGACTCTCACTATTCACGCTTCTCTTGCTGATAGGATTCTGTTTGCCCCTCCAGGCTCAGATCAGATGGAACCAAAGATGGCAAGACTACATCGACCGATACAAGGACATCGCCATCGTCGAGATGCACAAATACGGCATCCCTGCCAGCATCACTCTGGCCCAAGGGCTGCTGGAGAGCGGAGCCGGCACGAGCGAGCTTGCCACGAAGGGCAACAACCACTTTGGCATCAAGAGCCACGGCTGGGGAGGCCGGACCATGCGCCATGACGACGACCGCAGGGGCGAGTTGTTCCGCGTCTATGATTCTCCCCTGGAGAGCTACGAGGACCATAGCAAGTTTCTTGCCAACCGGGCCCACTACAAGAGCCTCTTCACTTTGGACAAGACCGACTACAAGGGATGGGCCCACGGACTGAAGCGTGCGGGCTATGCCACCAACCCCAAGTATGCCTACCGGCTGATCGACATCATCGAAGCCTACCGCCTCTACGAGCACGACAAGGCCAGCCCTATCGTCCGCCACGATCCCAACTGCGACTTGGCCGTGACGCAGGGCAACCCCATCAACAAGCCTGACTTTAGCCAGGTCAATGTCCATCGCATCCTGAAGTATAACGACAACTTCTATGTCGTGGCCCGCGAGGGCGACACCTACGCCTCTATCGGCAAGGAGATGGATATCCGCGCGCGCCATCTGGCGAAGTTCAACGACCGCGAGGTGAAAGCGAAGTTGAAGGCTGGCGAGGTGGTCTGGCTCTCCAAGAAGCAGAAGCGCGCTCCGAAGTCGCGCTACAAGAAGCAGCCGTACTACCAAGTCAAGGACGGCACCAGTTTCTATCAGGTCTCCCAGATGTTTGGCATCCAGCTCAAGCGACTGAAACGGATGAATCCGCAACTTGCCTCGCGCGACTACAAAGTGCGTGTGGGCGACCGGGTGCGCATTTACTAAGTCAAAAGCTGCTTGCCCCCGTCGGCAGACGCGACCGGGTCCGCCATCAAGACAACTGAAGACAACAAAGACAACAAAGACAACAGAAGGCAATAGAAGTCAAAGAAGACAACAGAAGTAAACGAAGAAAATGAAACAAGAAGAAGATATCAGAAATGCAGTAGAATGTATGCGCAAGGGTGGGGTGATCCTCTATCCGACCGACACGGTATGGGGTATCGGCTGCGACGCCACCAATGCCGAGGCCGTGGCCCGCGTCTATCGTATCAAGCAGAGAGACGACGCCAAGGCCCTCATTTGTCTGGTTGATAGCGACGACCGCCTCCAGCGCTATGTACGCCAAGTGCCTGCCGTGGCCTGGGACTTGATAGACGCTACGACCGACCGTCCGACTACCTTGGTCCTCGACCATGCCGTCAACCTCGCCCCCAACCTCATCTCCGAGGACGGGTCTGTGGGCATCCGCATCACCAACGAGGCTTTCTCCAAGGCCCTTTGCTACCGCATGCAGAAGGCTATCGTGAGTACCTCGGCCAACATTAGCGGGATGCCGACGGCACAAAACTACCGCGACATCGACCCCGCCATCCTCGAGGCCGTCGATTACGTCTGCGAGACCAGACGGCAGGAGCACAAGCCCCACAAGCCGTCGAGCATCATCAAGCTGACGGCCGATGGCGTAGTGACGGTCATCAGAAAATAAGCAAGCATAGGATAAGCAAGCATAGGAATAAGTAAGCATAGAAAGCAAGCATAGGAAATAAGCAAGTCAATGGACATCCTCAAAGGACCGAACAAGACGGTCAAGGAAACCCAATCCCTCATATTGCGCATCGACCGATGGCGGAGCAAGCACGTCTCCGACCGCCAGTTTCTGTTGCTGCTCGCCTTTGTCATAGGATTCTTGGCGGCAGTATCAGCCTGGGTGCTCCACTTCATCATCCATCAGATCAAACTGCTGATCACCTCGGGCTTCAGCATCACGGGCATCAACTGGCTCTACCTGGTCTATCCGATCATAGGCGTCTGGCTGACCTCCCTCTTCATCAAATATGTCGTGAGAGACAACATCTCCCACGGCATCACGCGCGTGCTCTATGCCATCGCGACGAAGAAGAGCCACCTCAAGCCCCACAATACCTGGTCGTCGGTCGTGGCCTCGGCCATCACCATCGGCTTTGGTGGATCCGTGGGAGCCGAGGCCCCGATCGTCCTGACGGGATCGGCCATTGGCTCCAACCTCGGCCAGCTCTTCCATTTGGAGCGCAAGCGGCTGATGCTCCTCGTGGGTTGTGGCGCCTCGGCAGCCGTGGCAGGCATTTTTAAGGCCCCGATAGCGGGACTGGTCTTCACGATCGAGATCCTGATGGTCGATCTGACCATGGCCTCGCTCCTGCCCATCCTCATCTCCTCGGTCACGGCCACCTGCTTCTCCTACCTCTTCACGGGCGAGGCCTCGATGTTCAATTTCCATACCGACGACATCTTCCAGCTCGACCGTCTGCCAGCCACCATCCTCCTGGGTGTGGGCTGTGGCTTCGTCTCCATCTACTTCATGCGCACGATGTCGTGGTGTGAGGACGGCTATGCGCGACTGGCCAAGCGACCCTACGTCAAACTCCTCATGGGAGGTCTCACCCTGAGCACGCTCATCTTCCTCTTTCCGTCGCTCTATGGCGAGGGCTACGACACCCTGGCCGTCTTCATCGAGGGCAAGACCGAAACCGACTGGGATACCGTCATGCAGGAGTCGCTCTTCGCGGGCAAGGGCGAGTATCTCGTCCTCTATGTGGCCTTGGTGGTCATCACGAAGGTCTTTGCCACGAGTGCCACCAATGGCGCGGGCGGTTGTGGTGGTACCTTTGCCCCCTCGCTCTTCATCGGCGGATCCTTTGGCTTCCTCTTCGCGCGCCTGTGGAATCAGTATGAGCTCGGGGTCTATGTGCCCGAGAAGAACTTCACACTCTATGGCATGGCGGGTGTGATGGCGGCTGTCATGCACGCCCCCCTGACGGGCATCTTCCTCATCGCCGAACTGACGGGTGGCTACAGCCTCTTCATCCCGCTCATCGTCGTGGCCGTGAGTGCCTACCTCACGATCTCCATCTTCGTGAGCCATAGCATCTATGCGCTCCGACTGGCCCGCGAGGGCAAACTGCTCACCCACCATACGGACCACTCGGTCCTGACCTTGATGAGCATGGACAGCATCATCGAGCGCGACTATACCTCCGTGCGGCCCGATATGGAGATGGGCAAACTGGTGCTCGCCATCAGTAGCAACCGCCACAACTACCTGCCCGTGACCGACGACAACGACAACCTCCTGGGAGAGATCGACCTGACGAAGGTGCGCAACGTCATCTTCCGTACCGAACTCTACCATCGCTTCACGGTACGCCAGCTCATGACCCTGCCGCCTGCCACGCTTGCCGCTACCGACTCCATGGAGCGCGTCATGCGGACGTTTGACAAGACGGGCGCCGACTACCTGCCCGTGCTGAGCGTGGAGGGCCATCTGGTCGGCTACATCTCCCGCACGCGCATGTACACTATGTATCGGCAGGTCATCCGCGACTATAGCACGGAGTAAGCTTGGCTGCGCCCGCGGGTCGTAGGGCTTTGCTACACCCGCAAGGCCTTGGCTGCCTCTGTATGGCCTTTGCCACACCTGCAAGCCCTTGGCTTCCTCCGTAAGGTTTTTGACGCCCTCGTAAGGTTTTGGCTGCCCACCCGTAAGGCTTTGGCCGCCCCCGTCCAACGAAAAGAAAAAGGAATCATAAGAAATGGAAAAGAAAGACTTAAAGATCATATTCATGGGAACGCCCGAGTTTGCTGTGGCTTCCCTTCGTGCTTTGGTAGAGAATGGCTATCAGGTCGTGGCCGTGGTCACGCAGCCCGACAAACCCGTGGGCCGCCATCAGGACCGCCTCCAGCCGCCTGCCGTCAAGGTCTATGCCCAGGAGCACAACATCCCCGTCCTCCAGCCCGTGAAGATGAAGGACCCCGAATTTGTGGAGGCGCTTCGGGCCTATGAGGCCGACCTCCAGGTGGTTGTGGCCTTCCGCCTCCTGCCCGAGATCATCTGGGACATGCCTCGCTTTGGCACGTTCAATGTCCATGCGGCCCTCCTTCCCCAGTATCGTGGCGCAGCCCCCATCAACTGGGCCGTCATCAATGGCGAGACCGAGACGGGCGTGACGACCTTCTTCCTCGACAAGGATGTCGATACGGGCCGCATTATCCTCCAGAAGCCGTTCCCCATCCCGGCCGATGCCGACGTGGAGTATGTCTATGACGGACTGATGAACCTCGGGGCTGGACTGGCCCTGGAGACTATCGACCTGATGCTGGCCCATGATGGCAATATCCCGAGCAAGGACCAGCAGCAGATCATTGATGAGGCTCAGTTGGGCGATCTCAAGCCTGCCCCCAAGATCTTCAAGGAGACTTGCGAAATCCAATGGCAGCAGACGGCCAAGCAGCTCCACGACTTCGTCCGCGGTCTGAGTCCCGTGCCCGGATCGTGGACTACCGTCTCCGTGGATGGCAAGCCGACCACCACGCTCAAGATCTACAAGGCCGCTCCTACCGCCCGTCCGGCTACCGGCGCCCCTGGCACCTTCGTTATCGAAAAGGGCCACATCTATGTCAACGCTACCGACCTCCAGCTCGAACTCCTCGAGGTGCAACTCTCGGGCAAGAAGCGCATGGATGCCCGTTCCTTCGTCAATGGCGTGCGGACCGTGGAGCGATAGGGTAGTTTGTGTCGTTTTTATACAGACTGCCGAATAGGGAAAACAACCAATACAACTTTTACAACAAGTTGCAACCTTTCGCTTGAGCCATCTTGCTGCAAGGTAAACAACAAAACACAACGCTTTCAATAAGCCATGCGCAGAACCGAGTTCGTGTTATGCCATGGCGAGAAAGGGTACCATGAAATGGAACGCTTCGCCTTGGACTTTCCTGCTGATTGTCTTGGCGAAGCGTTTCTTTTTATTTCTCGTTTTCTCGCCATGCTATATATATAGTGGAGAGAACGTCTGCGGTTATATCACTTTTATTCTGTTTATTCCGTCGCCTTCTTGCGCGGACTGCGACGAGGGGTCTTGGGAGCGGCCTTCGGCTTCGTCTCCTTGGAGGCCTTTGTGCTCTCCTTGCAAGCGCCCTTGGTAGCGCCCTTGGTAGCACCCTTGCGCGAACCTTTGGCCGTTTCCTTGGCAGGGCTCTTGACTTCTTCCTCCAGCTGGTCGATCTGGTCGTGGAGCTTACTGTTCTCCGACTCGAGTTTTTCGACGCGGGCCTGCAGGCGCGAAGCCTCTTTGTCCTTCAGTTCGATTTCGTCGCTTTGGTTGCGGATGGTCGTGAGGAGGGAGTTGAGCTCGTCGTCCTCGATCGACTCCGGGTAGAGCTGGCGCACGCGACTGAGGAAGTCGCCCAGGATGTTCATATAGTTGGAAAAGGCATCGAAGGGCGAGGAGAAGATGCCCCTTTCCACGCCCACGTTCGACTGCTTGGTGGACATCATACGGAAGTTGTTGGACGCCTGCAGATACATCCAGTCGAGGTTGAGGGCCGGGTCGTCGATGATGCGTACGCGCTCCGCCACGCTATAGAGTTTGTTGACCGCCTCCTGCTGCATGGGGTTGCCGAGCCATGTGCTCACGTCCCGTTCCTCGTCCATCCACGAGAGCGCCACGGGCACGTTGGCCTCGCCCATGCTCTTGAGTTTCATGCATACCTCCGTGGGCGTGGAGAACGTGATGCCCCGCTTGCGGGCACACTCGGGGAGGGCGCGCAGAAACTCCAGGATGCCGCTGGAGAGCGGTTGCGAGATGCCGATGGCCGATAGGTTCATGAAGATATTGACCAGTTGCTCCTCCTCGGGCAGTTTGGCGATCTTGTCGATATAGTTGTCGGCAAAGAGCGGATACTCCTCCCAGTCGGAGTTGCTGAATCGGAGGGCAATGTCGTCGGAGAGCGTGTAGTCTCTCAGGAGCAACTTGAGGTTGGGGTTGAGCGCGCAATGGTAGAGATAGTGCGGGCTCTTCCATCCCAGCACGTGCTGCGCGCCCTCCGTGAGCAGTCCCTTGAATCCCATGTCGGCCACGACCTCTCCGATCTCGTCCTTGTAGATGAGGCCCGAGTTGCGGAAGATCTTCGGTTCCTGTCCGAAATACTCCTTGATCTTCTCCGCCTGCAACTTCACCTCGTCGCGGAAGACCTGCTCGTCCTTGAGCGAGGAGAGTCCGTGGGAGTAGGGCTCGGCCAGAAACTCCACGCAGCCCGTCTGGTTGAGCTCCTGCAGTTTGTCGAGCACCTTTGGCGCATGGAGCTCCAGTTGCTCCATACCCACGCCCGAGAGCGAGAACGCCACCTTGAAGTAGTCGCCATGCTCCTTGATCATCTCCCCGATCGTGTTGAGCGCGGGCATGTAGCTTCGGTCCACGATGTCGGCTATGCTTCGCTCGTTCTCGTAGTCGTCGTAGTAGTAGTGGTCGGCTCCGATGTCGAAGAAGCGGTAGCGCTTGAGGTGTACGATCTGATGTATCTCGAAATATAAGCAAATAGTTTTCATCTCTGATTTTTATTTATTTTGTTTGATTGGTATGAGCCCCCCTGCTGTCGAGGGCTTCTATGGATGAGGGCTCCTCCTTCTGTCAAGGCGTTTCCCCCCATTCGCGGTCTCCGCCTTATTGCCAGCCGAGCGTCTGCCTATAGAGTTGGCGTATCCATGCGCCCACTTTCTCCCATGTGATTTGATCCACCTCGCGCTTGCCCTCCTTGGAGAGATAGTCGAAGAGGCTGTCGTTGTTGCAGATGCTATAGATGGCGTCTGCCAGGGCCTGCGTGTCCCAGTAGTCCACCTTGATGCAGTTGGTCAGTATCTCGGCGCATCCACTTTGGTAGGAGATGATCGATGGCGTGCCACATTGCATGGCCTCCAGGGGCGATATGCCAAAGGGTTCCGATACCGAGGGCATGACATAGACGTCCGAGTCCTTGAGACACTCATAGACCTGGTTTCCGCGCATGAATCCCGGGAAATGGAATCGGTCCGAGATGCCCCGTTCTGCCGCGAGATAGATCATTTGGTTCATCATGTCTCCCGATCCCGCCATGCAGAATCGGATGTCGCTCGTGCGATGGAGCACCAGGCTGGCCGCCTCGACGAAATATTCCGGTCCCTTCTGCATGGTGATGCGTCCGAGGAACGTCACGATCTTCTCCTTGCCCCGATGGTCGGGCCTTGGCAGGGCCGCCACCTCCGGCTTGAGCGGATAGACCGCGTTGTGGACCGTGAAGACCTTGCGCGGGTCCTGGTGATACTGGTTGATGACCGTCTGACGCGTCAGTTCGCTCACGCACATGATGCAGTCGGCGTTGTCCATGCCGTCCTTCTCTATCGCATAGACCGTGGGGTTGACTTGTCCGCGCGACCGGTCGAAGTCGGTGGCGTGGACGTGTATGCAGAGCGGCTTTCCGCTCACCTGCTTGGCGTGGATGCCAGCCGGGAAGGTGAGCCAGTCGTGGGCGTGGATGATGTCGAAGTCCTCGGTTCTTGCCACCACTCCCGCTATGATGGAGTAGTTGTTGATCTCCTCGTGGAGGTTGGCCGGGTATCCGCCTGCAAACTCCATGGCTCCCAGTTCGTTGACGTTCATGTGGCCGAAGTCGGCATAGATATGGTCGCGCAGCCGGTAGTAGTAGTCGGGCGTCATCAGTCCGCCGAGCCTCTGCTCCACGAAGCCATAGTCCACGTCGCGCCACACGATTGGCACGCGGTTCATGGCCACGATCCGGCAGTAGGACTGGTCCTCGTCGCCAAAGGGATGCGGCAGGCAGAGCGTGATATCGACGTCGCCCTGCGCGTGGAGTCCCTCCGTGATGCCGAAGTTGGCCGTCGCCAGTCCGCCATATACGTGGGGAGGAAACTCCCATCCAAACATTAATACCTTCATATTCTTATATTAGAGCCTTCCTTGTTTCTTTACTTAGCGTACTTATACTTTTCGAGCAATTCGTTGGCGCGCAGCACCTCTCCCACGTTCATGGCGAAGGAGATGCCCCCTCGTCCCTTGAAGGGCGGGTTGCCGTCGAAGAGTTCGGGTAGCGTGCCCACGCAATGTTGGAGCACCTGGTCCTCGTAGCCCGCCATCTGTCGCTCCACGAAGCTGATGCGCGACCGCTTGTAGAGTTTCAGACAGGCCTCGATATAGAATCCCGCCAGCCAGGGCCATGCCGTGCCCTGATGGTAGGCGTAGTCCCTCTGCGTCTGCGGTCCGACATACATCGGGTTGTATCCCCCGCTCTTGGGCGAGAGCGTCCGCAGTCCCTTGGGCGTGAGCAGTTCGCGCGTGCAGATATCGACGATGCCCTTCTTCTGTCGCTCGTCGAGGGGCGAGTAGTCGAAGGCCGCGGCAAAGATCATGTTCGGCCTCACGCTCCAGTCCGTCATGGCCCCATCGACATAGTCGTAGAGATAGCCATACTCGTTGAGGAAGGTCTCGACAAAGGCCCCCTTCGTCTGGTCTGCCAACTGGTCCAGTCGGTCGGCCTCGCCGGCGTCGCCAAACTCCCGTTTCATGGAGGCCACGAATCGCAGGGCGTTGTACCATAGGGCGTTGATCTCGACGATATAGCCCGTGCGTGGCACGACGGGCTGTCCGTTGGCCGTGGAGTTCATCCAGGTGATCGGCTCCTCGCGCCCCTCGGCATAGAGGAGTCCGTTGTCGTCGAGCCGCAGGTTGGGGTGGCCTCCCCGGATGACGTAGTCCACCAGTTCGCCCGCCAGGCTTCCGTAGAGCTTGTGGGCTCGCTCGCGTCCCACGGCCTTGGCATACTGCTGGATGGTCCATACGGCCCAGAGTCCCACGTCGGGCTTCTCCATCTCGTAGATGCTGACCGTCATCGGCTGGCCCGTCATGAGCTGGCGCAGCCCCTTGGCCGCCGTCTCCATCACCTCCTCAAATCGTGTGCGCTCTCCGCCTGGGAGCGTCAGTCCGGGCAGGGCGATAAAGGTGTCGCGTCCGCGGCATTTGAACCACGGGTATCCCGCCAGGATATAGTTTTCTCCCTCCTTCGACCGGTTGAGAAACTGGTGTGCGGCGTTGTAGAGGCAATGTACGAAGTTGTCTCTCGGTATGCGCTTCTCGCGCTCCTCCTCGAAGATGGGTGCGAGGGTGGCGGTATTGCTTTTCGAGGTCGATGCGGCAAAGATGATGCTCTCTCCCTTCTTGATCGGCAGTTCGAAGTAGCCCGGCACGTAGAGGTCCTCTCGCGAGGCGTATCCGCGCTCCTGCTCCTTGGGATATTCCAGGTCGCGATACCAGTCGGGGTGGAAGACAAACGTGGGCTTCTTCGAGAATTGCATATATAAGTAAGGATAGCCCGCGTACATCCTCGTGCGTATGCCGTTTTCGATCTCCTCGTATTCGCGGCTGGCCGTTGGGTTTTCGTGCGTAAACTGCTTCACGCTCCTGAAGGCCAGGAAGGGTCTGAAGCGCAGTTTCGTCTCGGAGTGGGCATCGACGAGGGTGTAGCGGATGAGCACGCGGTCGTCGTAGTGCTGGAAGACCAGTTCCTTGCGCAGCTTCACGCCTCCCACGCGGTAGAGCGTCGTCGGCACCTTCTCGCAGTCGAATTCTCGGATGTATTTATGTCCGTTGGGGCTGAAGGCCTCGCCTTTGTATTTATGCAGCCCGAGCTGAAATTCCACGCCATGCTGGATGACGGACGGGTCGAAGGAGCTGAGAAGCACGTGGTTGTCGTCGTCGAGTTCTGGTATCGGGACCACGAGCAGTCCGTGATACTTGCGTGTGTTGCAATCGACGATAGTCGAGCAGGCGTAGGCTCCCGATCGGTTGGTGCGTAGCACCTCCCTCGGCAGCGACTCTTGCAAGTTGGTCATCAGCGCTTTCTCGAATCTTAAATAACTCATATCGTTTAGTTTATTATGTGTTTGCGGCAGCTTTTGGCAAGTCGGCTCGTTCCAGCCTTAACGCTTTTTTGCTTTCCGTGCCTCAAAATTACACATTTTCTTTCGGTTCACAAAGAAAAAGCAAGAGTTTTTTTGAGGTTCATCCGATATTTGGAGTGACACATTGAATTCTGTCGTTGCATGACATGGTAACACTTGGAAAGGTTTGAACAATAATGAATGACTCCCTTAATCAAGTAAAAGATAATATTCTGCCACAAAGTTCGTTATACATGAAGAATACTAACAAGGGTTACACCACATGATAGATGTCAAAGTATTGAAAGACCACATGTATGACGTGATATCGGCCATACATGAGGTGCATCGCGAGCTCGGATCGGGCATCAATGAGTTTTGCTACCAAGAGGGCTTGGAGTTGGAACTACAAGAAAGGAACATCGCGTATTCGCGTGAGGCTCCGTTTCACCCCACCTATCATGGCAGGGCCATGCAGGCGAGCTTTCGTGTAGATTTTATCTGTAAGCAAGATATTGTAGTGGAATGCAAGGCTGTCCTTGAGTTGACCAACGAACATAGGGCGCAACTGTTCAACTATATGCGGTTGTTGGGCTTGCCGTGCGGCATTCTTGTGACTTCTCTCCACGCTTTATGCAGATAGAGAGGTACTTTTATGATTCTGAGTTAAAGAAGGTTGTTACAACAAAAGGTACCGCCTTTACCTTCTAATCCACGTGCAGGACATGTTTCCTGTCGACGCACGTGGATACATAGAAAAACAACTTGAACAACTTTTACAACAAGTAACAACGCTTCGCCAGGATATCGCCTCTTCGAGGCCCATGCGGACTAAGAGCTGCTTGTTGGGAAACAACAAAATACAATGCTTCGCCTTCGACATGTTTCCTGCCGACGCACGTGGATACATGGGAAAACAACTCGAACAACTTTTACAACAAGTAACAACGCTTCGCCAGGATATCGCCTCTTCTAGGCCCATGCAAACCAAGGGTTGCTGCAAGGGAAACAACTATGAACAACGCTTCGCCTTGGACACGTTTCCTGCTGGTTGTCCTGGCGAAGCGTTGTATCATGTTGTTTACCTTGCAGCAAGATTGTAAACACGCGAAGCGTGTAGGTTGTTACTAGTTGTAAAAGTTGTATTTGTTGTTTTCCCTTACTCAGCAGGAATTATGTCCCCACGAAGGTTCCATTTCATGGCACCCTTTCTCGCCCTGGCGTAACTCGAGCGAGCTCAGCTCTGCTCATGGCTTACCGAAAAAGTTGTATTTTGTTGTTTACCTTGCAGCAAGATTGTAAACACGCGAAGCGTAGGTTGTTACTAGTTGTAAAAGTTGTATTTGTTGTTTTCCCTAATTCAGCAGGATTTTTTGTCCCCGCGAAGCGTTGTTACTTGTTGCAGATGTAGTTTTTCCTTATCATCAGAGTGGGGCGAAACCGAAAAGTAGGTGAAAAAATCGGATTTTCCATACATTCTTGGAATTATATTGGTAACTTTGCCCCGCATTAGCGTTGTGGAAGTTGTGCGGAAATGGCATGGAAGTTGCATGGAAACGCAATGGAAGTTGTGCGGAAGCGCAATCGATTCTGTGGGCTGGCGTCTTAGGACCCGATAGAAACAAACGCTATGGCCCGATAGAAAACACTATAGATAAGGAGAGAATGATGGAAGAGAGGGATGAGAAGAAAGGAAGGAAAGAGATGGAAGAGGGGAATGAGAAAAAGATGGAAGAGAAAAATGACGGGCAACGGAAGAAGGCCATTGACCGCGTGACGATAGGCGGCAGCATGGTCAATGGCGTGCTGCTGGTGTTCAAGTTTGTGGCAGGCGTGCTGGGCGGTTCCGCCGCCATGATAGCCGATGCCGTCCATTCGCTGAGCGACTTCGTGACCGACCTTGTCGTGCTGGTCTTCATCCGGTTGAGCGGTAAGCCGCAGGACAAGGGCCACGACTACGGCCACGGGAAGTATGAGACCCTCGCCACGGCCCTGATCGGCGGCATGCTGCTGGCCGTGGGCGTGATGATCTGTGTGGAAGGCGTGAGCAAGATCTGGGACGCGCTCCATGGCGTGGTGCTGCCGCAGCCCGGGTGGATAGCCCTCGTGGCCGCCCTGCTGAGCGTGGTCTCCAAGGAGTGGTGCTACCGCTTCACGGTCCGTGTGGGCCGACGCTATCAGTCGTCGGTAGTCGTGGCCAATGCCTGGCACCATCGTTCCGACGCCCTCTCCTCCGTGGGCACGAGCGTGGGTATCGGCGGCGCCATCCTCCTGGGCGACCAATGGACCATCCTCGACCCCCTGACGGCCGTGGCCGTGAGTGGCTTCATCGTCTGGGAGGCCGTGAGGCTCATTCGCGAGTCGGTCGGCGACCTGCTGGAGGCCAGCCTGCCCGACGAGGTGGAGCAAGAGATCTCGCGCCTCGTCTGCGAGGAACCGGGCGTGAGCGGACTCCACAACCTCCGCACGCGCCGCATTGGCGACCACTACGCCATCGAAATGCACGTCCGCATGCCGGGCGCCATGACGCTCTACGAGGCCCATCGCCACGCCACGGCCATCGAACAGAATATCAAGCACGCCTTCGGATCCTCCACCCACGTCATCGTCCACCTCGAACCGCTCAAGGAAAATGGGGCGTATGTGAAGCCGTGATGCGTCGGGCGGGAGACTGACGTTTGTGGAGCCGTGATGCGTCAGGCGGGAGACTGCCGTATGTGGAGCCGTGATGCGTCGGGCGAGAGGCTGACGTATATGAATCCGTGAGTGTTGGACGGGAGACTGCCGTTTGTGCCCCCGTGACGCCAGCAATCGGCCCTCAACGAACTGTAGAACCGAAAAAACTCAGAGGCGCGCAATATTTTTCTGCCTCGTCCGTTCTTCCTATTAGGACAGTACGTTTGGCGGCATTGAAACTGCACGTGTCGCAGCCTATTGAGGCTGGCCGTGTGACGGCTTATGGAGACCGTGCGCAAGGCAGCAGAAGGGACGGCCTCAGTCGCAAGTAGCGACCGACGGCCTGCCTAAGATAGGAGAGACGCCAGTCGCAAGTAGCGACCGACGGCCCTCTCGTAGAAATGATGAAACGACTGCCCCCATGCAAGACCCGCGGGCCGAGGGGCAGCCATCACAAAACAGACGACGAATGAAATCAGACAATATGGGAAACCGCCGCTTCAAGGACCTCCTGGAGGCATCCATGAAGTCGAAGGACACGGAGGAATGGCTCGACGTCCATTTCACGCGCCCCATCGGCCTCTTCTTCGCCCTCATCTGGGAGCGACTGGGCGTCCATCCCAACACCATCACCATCATCTCCATCTTTCTCGGCCTGGCCGCGGGATGGATGTTCCACTACACGGACACGCTCCACAACCTCATGGGCGTCGTGCTGCTGATGCTGGCCAACTTCTGCGACTCCACGGACGGCCAGTTGGCGCGCCTGACGGGTCAGAAGACCATGATCGGCCGATGCCTCGACGGATTTGCGGGCGACGTGTGGTTTTTCGCTATCTATCTGGCCCTCGTCTTCCGCCTTTGGCCGCAGCCCCTGCCCGGTCTCGAGACCCGTTGGGGCGTCTGTGCCCTGGCAGCCTGTGCCGTGGCGGGCCTCTTGAGCCACTCCCCCCAGAGTTCCCTCGCCGACTACTACCGCCAGGTCCACCTCTTCTTCCTCAAGGGTCGCGAGGGGTCGGAGCTCGACAGTAGCCTCCACGAGAGCCAGGAACTCGCCCGGTTGCCCCGTCGTGGCGCCTTCTGGGCCCGCGCCTTCCACTACAACTACCGCAACTACTGCCGCAGCCAGGAGCGCCGCACGCCCCAGTTTCAGGCCCTCATGGACCGTCTCCGCACCACCTACGGCTCGCCCGCCTTGGCCCCGCAGCCTTGGAAGGACGCCTTCCTCCAGGGGAGCCGCCCCCTGATGTGGATGACCAACTTCCTGACCTTCAACTCGCGCGCCATCCTCATCTATGCCACCTGCCTGCTCGACTGCCCGTGGGTCTATCTCTTCATGGAGATCGTGGTCTATAACCTCATCTACGTCTCCATGCACACGCGCCACGAGAACCTCTGCGCCCACATGGCCGCCTGCCTCGAAACGGCTGCTCCCACGACCGCCAGTCCGGGCTTCTGCGAGACCGACGACGACCTCGTGGCCCACGAGGCTGCTTCCTGCGACACCCAGGCCGACATCGAGCCGTAGGGCGTGGAGAGAAAAAACTGCCAGGGGGGATCGAGGCCGCTTCCTGCGAGCCACAAGCGTCCTGATCCTTATCAGACCCAAGAGAGGGTCAATCGTGCGCTGAAACATTGAAACAATTGAAACGTTTGATACGATTAGGACGGCAGAAGCAATTTGGACGACTGGAGCGATTTGGACGATAGGAGTGATTACGACGACAGGAACGATTGGAACGACAGGAGCGATTGGAAAGATAGGAACAATTGGAACGACAGGAGCGATTAGGACGACTGGAATGATTGGAACAACTGGAACAATTGGAACAACTGGAACGGAAGTCCTCCAAGCCTCCATGTAGCTTATAGCTATTTGGAATATTGGAATATTGGAATATTGGAATACTGGAATACAGGAAATACTGGAATACAGGAAATATAGAAATATAGGAAGATGACAGGAGAGATCAAGGGATACCTGCTCGACTATGGCGGCACGCTCGACACGGCTGGTTGCCATTGGGGCAAATTCATCTGGCATGGCTACGAGCGATGTCGTGTAGGCGTGGCGTGGGACGACTTTCGCGAGGCCTACGTCCATACGGAGCGTGCCCTGGGCCAGGGCGGGATCATCCTCCCGACCATGACCTTTCGCGAGACGCTTGCCACGAAGATCGGGATGCAGATCGGTCGTCTGCGGGAGCGCGAGGCTCTGTCCTCGGATAGCGACACGCGGGCCTTGGAGGAACGTCTCCTGCTCGACCTCTATGGCGAGGTATTGCGACAGATGGAGGCCAACCGCCCCGTGCTGGCCCAGCTGGCCGACCGCGCGCCCCTGGCCCTCGTGAGCAACTTCTATGGCAACCTGCCTACCGTGGTGGAGGAGATGGGCTTAGGCTCCTATTTCCAGACCGTGGTGGAGAGTGCCGCCGAGGGCATACGCAAGCCCGACCCCCGCCTCTTCGAGATCGCCCTCGATCGGCTCGGGCTCCAGCCCCAGGAGACCATGGTCGTGGGCGACAGTCTGAAGAACGACATCCTGCCCGCCCACTCCCTGGGTTGCGCCTCGGCATGGCTCCAGGGCGAGGGATGGAACAACGACCAGCACGAGCCGCCTGCCGAGACCCACGCGATCACGTCGCTCGCCCAGCTGCTCCAGCTCCCGTGAATCGAAGCGAGGAGAGTGCTCCCGATCCCGTGAATCCAAGTGAGGAAAGTGTTCCAGATCCCGTGAATCGAAGCGAGGAAAGTGCTCCAGCTCCCGTGAATCGAAGCGAGGAAAGTGCTCCAGCTCACGTGAATCGAAGCGAGGAAAGTGCTCCAGCTCCCGTGAATCGAGGTGAGGAAAGTGCTCCTGCTCACGTGAATCGAAGCGAGGAAAGTGCTCCAGCTCCCGTGAATCGAAGCGAGGAAAGTGCTCCAAATCCCGTGAATCGAAGCGAGGAAAGGTTGGGGACCCCCGAGACCCAAGGGAAGCGCAATCCATTTCGAACTGTACGGTTGAAGCGGGCTGAAAGCCCAGAAGCTCCTAGCCCAGGGCATCGCCCTGGGTATAATAGCAATCAACAAGACGCCCTGTAAGGGCAAAAGAATTGTTTATAGCCTGCTTCTTTAAAGCTTTTGCCCTTACAGGGCGACAGATTGGCGTTCATAATTACCCAGGGCGATGCCCTGGGCTAGGAACTTCTGCCCCTTCAGGGCGTATTGGGTAATTTCGACCGTACAGGTCGATCCATTTCCCAGTCGCGAGGGAAACCTCAAGAGAAAGGGTAGGGAGACCTCAAGGGAAAAATCCTCAGGAAGACCTCAAGGGAGAAAAATCCCCGTTGGAGCCCCAAAAAAAATGAAGAGAAAACAACAACAAACAAATAAAAGAACTAACATAAAAGAGTAGTAATGAAACAAGAAGTGAAACCCGCCGAGGGCAAACTCGGCATCATGGTTGTAGGTTGCGGCGCCGTCGCCACGACCTTTATGACGGGAGTGCTGATGGTTCGCAAGGGCCTCTCCAAGCCTGTGGGATCCATGACCCAGTACGACAAGATCCGTGTCGGACGTGGCGCGGAGAAGAAGTACCTGCACTATGGCGATATCGTGCCGCTGGCCAAGCTCGACGACATCGTCTTCGGCACGTGGGACGCCTATCCCCAGAACGCCTACCAGGCTGCCGTCTATGCCGAGGTGCTCAAGGCCAGGGACATCGAGCCCGTGCGCGACGAGCTGGAGAAGATCGTGCCCATGAAGGCTGCTTTCGACGCCAACTACGCCAAGCGCATCACGGGCGACAACGTCAAGCAGGGACTCACGCGATGGGAGATGGTGGAGGCCCTGCGTCAGGACATCCGCGACTTCAAGCAGCAGAACGACTGCGCCCGCGTCGTGGTGATCTGGGCCGCTTCGACCGAGATCTACGTGCCCTATGACGAGGCCCACCACGCCACGCTCGCCAGCCTGGAGCAGGCCATGAAGGCCGACGACCGCGACCATGTCGCTCCCTCCATGTGCTACGCCTACGCGGCCCTGGCCGAGGGTGCTCCCTTCATCATGGGCGCCCCCAACACGACGGTAGATATCCCCGCCATGTGGGAGATGGCCGAGAAGACGAAGATGCCGATCGCGGGCAAGGACTTCAAGACCGGACAGACCCTCGTCAAGAGCGGATTTGCCCCGATCCTCAAGGTGCGCAACCTCGGACTCGCCGGCTGGTTCTCCACCAACATCCTGGGCAACCGCGACGGCCTCGTGCTCGACGAACCCGCCAACTTCCACACCAAGGAGGTCAGCAAGCTCTCCACGCTCGAGACCATCTGCCGTGCCGAGGACCAGCCCGACCTCTATGGCAACATCTACCACAAGGTGCGCATCAACTACTACCCGCCGCGCAACGACAACAAGGAGGGATGGGACAACATCGACATCTTCGGATGGATGGGCTATCCGATGCAGATCAAGATCAACTTCCTCTGCCGCGACTCCATCCTCGCCGCCCCCTTGCTGCTCGACCTGACGCTCCTGAGCGACCTCGCCGCACGTGCCGGCCGCTACGGCATCCAGCGCTTCCTGAGCTTCTTCCTCAAGGCGCCCATGCACGACTTCACCAAGGGCGAGCAGGCCGTCAACAACCTCTTCGACCAGTATGTCATGCTGAAGAACGCCATCCGCGAAATGGGTGGCTATGAAGCCGATGAGGAGATCGACTAAGACCTTCGCGCTCGCACTCACGATGCTCTGGACGACGGCCCTCGCGGCCCTCGCCCAGAGCGTCCGTGGCGTGGTGGTGGATGCCGTCACGCTCGACACCCTCGCCCATGCCACCCTCCAGTATGCCGACCAGCCGACGCCCTTCTCGGCCGACGCCCAGGGACGCTTCTCCCTGCCCAGGCGTGAGGGCCACGTCCTGCGCGTCTCCTCCGTCGGCTACCGCACGGAGCGCGTCCGCATCACGAGCCGCACCTCCTCGCGCGACCTCATCATCCGCCTCACGCCCTCCGACACCCAGCTGGCCGAGGTCTCCGTCAAGGCCAAGCGCAAGAAGGGCTACAAGCGCAAGGGCAACCCCGCCGTGGAGCTCATGCGCCGCGTCATAGCCGCCAAGGAGCGCACCAACCTGGAGCGCCACGACTTCTACCAGTACGACAAGTACCAGAAGATCACCATGGCCATCAACAACATCACGCCCGAGGAACTGCAGGGGAGCCTCTTCGCCTCCTCGCCCTGGCTGCTCGGACAGGTGGAGGTCTCGGAGTACAACAACCAGTTTGTCCTCCCCATCTCGGTCGATGAGACGGCCTCGACCCATCTCTACCGTCGCCACCCCGCCACCACGCGCGACCTCGTGCGCGGACAGACCACGCGGGGCATCTCCAAACTCATACAGACGGGCGACGTCTTCAACACCATGGCCAAGGACATCTTCTGCGACATCGACCTCTACGACGACCAGGTCACGTTCCTCCAGAAGCGATTCCCCTCGCCCATAGGATCTACAGCCATCAGTTTCTACCATTTCTATATCGAGGATACCGTGGCCGTGGCGGGCGACAGTTGCATCCGCCTCCAGTTTATGCCGGCCAACAACCAGGACTTCGGCTTCCGCGGCGAGCTCTACGTCCTCAACGACTCCTCGCTCCACGTCCGCCGATGCGTCATGCAGATGCCCCACGGCACGGGCGTCAACTTCGTCCAGTCCATCCGCTTCGAGCAGGAGTTTGAGCGGCTGCCCAATGGCGACTGGGCCCTGACCACGGACAACATGGTGGCCGAGCTCCAGCTGACGAGCCTGATCCAGCGCGCCATGGTCGTGCGCACCACGCGCCTCGACAACTATGCCTTCGACCCCATCGACGACCGCCTCTTCCGCGGCCATACCACGACCGTCTATGAGCCGCAGGCCAAGACGCGCGACGAGGCTTTCTGGGCCGAAAACCGACGCGCGCCCCTGACGCATGGCGAGGCCAACATGGAGCAGTTTATCCAGCAGATGCGCAAGACGAGCCGGTTCAAGTGGGTGATGGTCGGCGTCAAGGCCGTGGCCGAAAACTTCATCGAGACGGCCTCGGAGGGACGCAGCAAGATCGACATCGGACCGATCAACACCATCATCTCGCGCAACTTCGTCGATGGCATCCGCCTCAGGGCCTCGGCCCGCTCCACGGCCCAGCTCTCCCCCCATTGGTTTGGCGAGGGCTACTACGCCTATGGCACGAAGTCGGGCCATCACTACTATGACGGCAAACTGACCTACTCGTTCAACAAGCCGAAATACCAGCCCAACGAGTTTCCCGTGCGCACGATCAGCCTCGAATCGACCAAGGACGTGGAGTCGCCCTCCGACCGCTACCTGGAGCACAACAAGGACAATATCTTCATGTCCGTGAAGCCGCAGAAGGCCGAGCAGATGTATTTCTTCAACCGCCAGGCGCTCAACTTCACGTGGGAGACGGACTACGGACTGGCCTCGTCCCTGCAGCTCAAGACCGAGGCCGACCGCCCCACGGGCACGCTCTCCTTCCTCGCCCTCGACGGCACGCCCGTCTCCCGCATCCGCACCACGGAGATCACGGCCTCGCTCGACTACCGCCCGGGCCAGAGCTACGTCAACACGAAGCAGCATCGCATAGAGGTCAACCTCGACGCGCCCCAGTTTACGCTCCGCCACACCATGGGCCTGCAGGGATTCCTGGGCGGGCAGTATCGCTACAACACCACGGAGCTGAAGGCCTACAAGCGCCTGTGGCTCGCCTCTTGGGGACATTTCGACATGCGCCTCATGGCGGGGGCGGCCTGGAACCGCGCGCCCTACTTCATGCTCTGTCTGCCGGCCGTCAACACGTCGCTCTTCGAGCACCAGGGGTCGTTCAACCTCATGGAGGACATGGAGTTCATCAACGACCGCTACCTCCAGTTCAACCTCGCCTGGGATCTGGCGGGCAAACTCTTCAACCGCGTCCCGCTCCTGCGCCGACTGAAGCTCCGCGAGTATGTGGCCTTCAAGGGCCTCTGGGGCCACCTGACGTCGAAGAACAACCCCACGCTCCCCGAAAACCGTCTGCGCACGGACCTGTGGCAGTTGCCCGAGGGGTCGCACATCATGACCAACGAGCCCTACCTCGAACTGGTCGTGGGCATCCACAACATCTTCCAAATGTTTGAGATCGACTACGTCCGCCGCCTCACCTACACGGCCTATCCGGGCATCTCCAAGGGGGGCATCCGCCTCGGCTTCAACCTCGTCTTCTGACGTGGGGTAGTCTGCGCCTACTGAGTAAGGAAAAACAACGGGTATGTCTTCCTGCTGAGTAAGGAAAAACAACGGGCATGTCTTCCTGCTGAGTAAGGGAAAACAACAAATACAACTTTTACAACAAGTAACAACCTACACGCTTCGCGTGTATTACAATCTTGCTGCAAGGTAAACAACATGATACAACGCTTCGCCAGGACACTTAGCAGGAAACGTGTCCAAGGCGAAGCGTTGTTCATAGTTGTTTCCCTTGCAACAACCCTTGGTCTGCATGGGCCTCGAAGAGGCGATATCCTGGCGAAGCGTTGTGTTTTGTTGTAAAAGTTGTTCAAGTTGTTTTCCCATGTGTCCACGTGGATTCAGACAGGACGCGTTGTTGTGTGTTGTAAAAGTTATTTTTATATATCCACGCGAGGGGCTTTTAGTGCTTCAAGCAGCCGATGGGGACGACATAGACACCGTCCTTTCGTTGGTAGGCATAGTCGCCCACGGCCGTGAGCACCATGAGAAAGGATGGGGCCTTCATCTTTGTGGTGTCGATCTTGGAGGCGAGTTCCGTCAGCGTCCCCACGCCCTTCTCTATGGCCTGGTCCCCACCCAGCTTGATCTTCACCAGCCCGTACGACCCGTTGCGCAGGTGGACGACGGCATCACACTCCAGCCCCTGCTTGTCGCGGTAGTGATAGACGCTTCCGTCTATGGCGTCGGCATAGACGCGGAGGTCGCGGACGCACATCGTCTCGAAGAGCAGGCCGAAAGTCTCGAGGTCGTTCATCAGGTCGTCGGGACCCAGTCCGAGGGCAGCCGCGGCGATCGAGGGATCGACGAAATAGCGGGTCTCGGCAGACCGGATGGCCGTCTTGCTTCGGAGGTTGGGGTTCCAGGCTGGCATATCCTCGACGACGAATATCTTCTTTAGCGCACTAATATAGTTTTGTATCGTCTTGTCGGAGAGCGTGTCGTCGTCGTTCACCTTCATGTCCTGTCGGATGGCGTTGATGCTCACCTGGCCGCCTTGCGAGCGGGCGTAGGACCGCAGCAGGAGTTTGGTGCGCTCGCTACTCCTTACTGTCTCATCGACCCTCGAGACGTCCGACCTCACCACGGCGTCATAGTAGTTGTAGGCCAAATGGAGGGCCGCGCGCTCCGACTTGCCTATGGCGCTGGGCCAGCCTCCGCGACAGACGAGGAAGGCCACGTCGGCCAGTTGCAGACGGTTGCGGCCCACCACCTCCTTGCAGCCCTTGAAGAGCTGCTCCAGGCTCACCTCTCCCGTAGATTCTTCCGACTCCCATAGCGACATCGGGCGCATCGTCACCCAGGCAAAACGTCCCGTGCCCGTGTGGTGGATCTTGTCGGTCGAGGCGGGCACGGCCGACCCCGTGAGGATAAACTGCCCCTCCTCGCCTCTGTGGTCCACCTCGAAGCGGATGGCGTCCCATACCTGCGGGATGATCTGCCACTCGTCTATCAGCCGTGGCGCCTCGCCCTGGAGGAGCATCTTGACCTGCAGGTCGGCCATCTCCCGATACATGCCCTGCTTCTCGGGGTCGGCCACGTAGAGCACGCTCTTGGCCTGCTGCTCGGCCGTCGTGGTCTTGCCACACCATTTGGGCCCTTCTATCAAGACGGCTCCTGTCTCTTCCAGCCTGTCCCTCAATAGGATATCTGCTATCCTGTGCTTGTATTGCTTCATCTTTTCAGTCTTTGATTCTGCCGCAAAGATACAAAGAAAATCTCGAACTACCTAATTTGGCCCTATTTTATTACCTAATTTGGCCATAATCCGCTTCCTCATTTGGCCCTGATTCGTTTCCTCATTTGGACATAAACCGTTTCCTCATTTGGCCAACCATTTCTCTTGCGAATTTTAAGAAAACAACAAATACAACTTTTACAACAATTTACAACCTACACGCTTTGCGTGTATTACAATCTTGCTGCAAGGTAAACAACAAAATACAAGGCTTCGCGGGGGATATAATTCCTGCTAAGATAGGGAAAACAACAAATACAACTTTTACAACAATTTACAACCTACACGCTTTGCGTGTATTACAATCTTGCTGCAAGGTAAACAACAAAATACAAGGCTTCGCGGGGATATAATTCCTGCTAAGATAGGGAAAACAACAAATATAACTTTTACAATAATTTTACAACTTTACAAGCTTTGCGTGTATTACAATCCTGCTGCAAGGTAAACAGCATGATACAACTTTTTCGGTAAGCCATGAGCAGAACTGAGCTTGCTCAAGTTATGCCATGGCGAAGCGTTGTATTTTGTTGTTTCCCTACAAGCAGCCCTTGGTCTGCATGGGCCTCGAAGAGGCAATATCCTGGCGAAGCGTTGTTCATAGTTGTAAAAGTTGTTCAAGTTGTTTTCCCATGTGTCCACGTTTTGTTAAAAGGACGTGTTGTTACTTGTTGTAAAATGTGTTCAAGTTGTTTTCCTTCGTGTCCACGTATTGACGTCAGGCGAATGTCCCGCGAAGCCTTTGACATGAAAAAGCCCGCCAATAGCGTGGTATTGACGGGCTTCCGATAGAGGAGAGGATGGGCCGAGGGTGGCCCACGTGGATGAGGCTTGGGTGAGGGCTGCGCCTGCACTATGGTGGTGTGGGTGGACCAGCACGGTAGCGGTTGGGCCTCGCGGGTAGGCTGGACCTCGTGGCGAGGCGGGCGGCCGTGGGGCGGTTGAGCCTCTTGGGGTGGTTGACCCTCGTCGGGAGGGTGGGGCACTCAGATGGCTGCGATGCAACTCGTGACGCCCAGGCTGGTGGCGATGGCCGTGAGGATGGCGATGGCCGTCTGGATGATAAACTTCCAGGTCTCTTTCTTGTTTGCTGACATGATAGGGGATGATTTTTTTGAATCGTTGATGAAAATGATGAATAGTAGTTATGCGCCGCTTGTGGCGGGAGGAGAGAGATCCCCCGGGCCTGCTTTCGTGAGGCCGTAGGCCCGGGGGAGGGAGGTTAGTCGCCGAGGGTTCCGCCTCCGCCCTGGTCGGTATTTCCGCCTTGGTCGGTATTGCCGCCCTGGTCGGTGCCTCCGCCCGTGCTGGCCGTCTTGAAGGAGGCCGTGAGCGAGAGGTCGGCGTTGACGGTCAGGGTGCGTACGGACTGCGTGTTGCCGTCGCTCCACTTGTCGAAGGCGAAGCCCGTCTTCGGCGTGGCGCGGATCGTGGCCTGGGCGCCCTCGTCGTAGGTGCCGCCGCCCGAGACCGTGCCCTGGTCGGGGTTGGCCGAGGTGAGGGTGATGGTGTGGCGCCGCTTCGTGCCTCCGGCCGAGGAGCCTCCGCCGTCCTGGGTGGGCGGGGCCTGGAATTCGTCGCCGTGCGGCAGACGGATGATGTTGTCCTCGCCCATATACTTGTGGAGCACTTGGTTGATGTTGGAGAGGCCCATCTGTCGCTTCATGCGCTGCACCAACTGGTAGTCTGCCGTGCCCTTCTCGCCCGTGGTCTCCGAGGGGCGGTTGGCGTTGAGCCAGGCCGTGCTGACCACCTGGCGTGCGGCAAACTTCGCCTGCTGCGCCTTCTGCTTCTCCGTGGGCGGTCCCTGGTAGGGGTTGATGATCTTGGCCAGGTGGATCTGGTTGCTCGAACGGTTGGTGGCGAAGTAGTCGCTCGACTTGTTGCCATACTTGCCGCTGATGCCCTTGATGACATCGATAGGGATGATTTTTGCCATAGTTTCTTCTTCTGATTTTAATGGTGATACATGTGCTTCCGCCTGGGTTCTGTCGTCGGCCCGTCGGCCTTTGCTCGTCAGCCTTCGTCCCGTCGGCCTTTGCTCGTCAGCCGTCCCGGCCCTTGTTCCCTCCCGCTTCGCCTTGGCCTTCGGCGATGGTTGCAGGGGTGTGGATGGTGTGGCCTTGGCTTCGCTCGGCCTTCGGGACGGCTTCGGGTTTGCTTTGGGATGCGCGCCCTCCCGCTGCTCGTCCTTGTCGGCTGGGATTCTTGGTCTCACGCCTGGCGGTAAGCGTTTCCGAGTGCAAAGTTATGGCTTCTCTCCTCCCCCGTTGTGCGATGGGATGCGCTGCCGTGCGAACCCGTGCGATAATGTGCGATGAAATGTAATGGGGGTGGAAAAGCGGCCTGCTGAGAAGGGAAAACAACGAATACAACATTTACAAGGAGACATAAAACGCTTCGTGTCGGTTGAAGCGGGCTGAAAGCCCAAAAAGCTCCTAGCCCAGGGCATCGCCCTGGGGATAATAGCAATCAACAAGACGCCCTGAAAGGGCAAAAGAGTTGTTTATAGCCTGCTTCTTTAACGCTTTTGCCCTTTCAGGGCGACAGGTTGGCGTTCATAATTACCCAGGGCGATGCCCTGGGCTAGGAACTTCTGCCCCTTCAGGGCGTATTGGATAATTTCAAGCGAACAGGTAAATATTGTATTGGTTGTTTTCTTCACTTGTCCTAACGTCGTCATGGACAATCAGCAGGAAACGTTTCCAAGGCGAAGCGTTGTTCATAGTTGTTTCCCTTGCAGCAGCCCTTGGTCTGCATGGGCCTCGAAGAGGCGATGTCCTGGCGAAGCGTTGTTCATAGTTGTTTCTCTTGCAGCAACCCTTGGTCTGCATGAGCCTCGAAGAGGCGATATCCTGGCGAAGCGTTGTTCATAGTTGTTTCCCTTGCAGCAGCCCTTGGATTGCATGGGCCTCGAAGAGGCGATATCCTGGCAAAGCTGTTCCATTTCATGGCACTCTTTCTCGCCATGGTATAACTTGAGCAAGCTCAGTTCTGCTCATGGCTTACCGAAAGAGTTGTTTATTGTTGTAAAAGTTGTTTTAGTTGTTTTTCTTTATGTCCACGTATTGTCGGCAGGCGAATGTTCCCGCGAAGCATTGTTTATTGTTGTAAAGGTTGTTTGAGTTGTTTTTCTTTATGTCCGCGTGGAGTCTATAGACTTTTCGCGCGAGGCGGAGCAAGCGCTCCGCGGTAGTTTTACGGGTCGCCGAGGTAGTGGACGATGAGGCGGACCTCGTGGGGCGTAAACCATTTGGAGGTCTTGCGGTAGCCCGCCTCGTGGAGCGCCTGGCTCAGCGGTTGGCAACGGTCGATCCACGCGCGGAGGCGGTTGACGGCCGAGCGAGGGGCAATGTCGGGGAAGTAGGTCTGGGCCAGTTCCTGTTTGCTGTAGGCCCGGATGGGAGTTTCGTTCATGATGACTTTGTGATTTTGTTGATGGAGAGATAATAGTCGGAGAAGTCCTTGCAGCCCGGGGGCAGATGGTGGTGGACGAGGCCCGGCAGCAGGTCGCGCAGCTGCAGGAAGAGGCGCTCGCCCGGGACGTCGGCGTCGGGATACATGTGGAAGGGCGTGGAGAGGCGATCGTGAAGGTCGAGGAGCAGTCGCACCTCGTCGTCGTGGAGCGTCGTGGCCGAGGGGATGGCGACGGCCTTGCGTCCCGAGGAGAGCATGGCCCAGCAGTCGGAGCAGCCCTCCGTGATCCAGAGCGGTTCGCCAGGGCGAAGGCGCAGCAGCACGGGCTGGTTGTAGAGACCGCATCGCGACCCTTGCGGAAACCGGAAGCGCGGCTGGGCCATGGGCTCGGACGAGGAGGCCGTCGCGGGCGCCATGTGGCTCACGGAGTTTGCTTGGGCGGGTCCGCCCGAGGTCGGTCCACAAACCTTTCCCGAGCTCGTTCGATTTTCCTTCTCCAAAGTCGTCCGAGAGTCTGTCTGAGTGACCATTCCCGAAGTCGTCCGGTCGTCCGTCTGAGAGACCATTCCCGAGGCCGTCTGAGAGCTCGTCTGAGCCTCCGCGGGCGCACTCTTCTTGTAGTCGAGGTTGCGGTTTTGCAGTCCCACGAGGCGCATCTGCGTGTCGTAGTAGGGCGTCTGCAGCCAATGGGTGCCGTGGCGGTCGGTCCACGAGGTGAGGCGGCACCAGGCGACGACCCTTGGGTCCAGCCGTCGCTCCTGGAAGAGAAACTGGCGGGCGGGGTCGCTAAGCCACGGGTGCTCGAAGAAGCGGGCGTAGCGGGCCGCGTCGAAGGGTTTGTAAGCTTCTTCTTCCTCCCTGGGCCGCGGGCGGGAAGGGGGCAGCGGGTCGATCGTCACGCCTCCGTCCAGCCATCGGCAGGCCTCGGGAAAGGACATTCCCAGCCGCCGCATCACGAGGTCGATCGGGCCGCCCTGCGCCCCACAGGAGAAGCAACGGAAGGTGTTGCTGCGCGCGAGGAACGTCAGGCTCGGGCGATGGTCGTCGTGGAAGGGGCAGAGGCTCTTGTGGCGCTCGACGTGGAGCCCCACCCGCTCCGCCACCTGCTCTATGGGCAGGTCGCGGAGCCGCTGGAGGGTCAGTTGGTCGAGCATGGGCGGCGGTTTTTGCGTGAGGCGGTCGCGCCCGTCAGATACTCCTGCGTTTTGGTGTAAAGCCCCGTCTGGGCCGAGTAGGTGACGAAGCGGCGATAGACCCACTTGTAGAGTTGATTCTTCGTGCCCTCCTTCTCCTTGCCGACGGATATGCGGAGCGCCTCGAGCTGGGCCTCGTTGAACGACTCTGGCAGGTCGTCGAGCATGTTCTTCGGTCCGCGTCGTCCCGCCTCGCTTGCGATGGCGTCCTGTCCGAGCAGGTCTGCGAAGACCTGCATCTTCGACCACAGGTCGTGATAGACGAGCCACTCCACCACGCGCCCGATCGTCGGCGCCCACTCCAGCCCGTTGAGTATCCAGAGCACGCATCCCGCTTTCCATGCCGAGACCAGCGAGCGCTTGGAGATATCCCACAGCACGTCGTCGTCCGTCAGGTCAGCCAGTTTCGCCATGTCGGCAGCCAGTTTGTCGATGAGGCGGTTGAGCTGCTGGATCTCGAAGCGGCCCTTGCAACTGTCGAGGCGGCGGAGGTAGGTGGCGAGCTTCTCGCGAAACTCCTCGGGGTAGGTGCCTTGGCGGGGTATGTGGCCGTCGCGACCTTGGCGAGGTTTGTAGGAGAAAACCATGCGGCCGAAGGTGCCGTTGAAGAGGTCTTTCTTGTAGAACATGCGGGCGGCGTAGGGCGTAGAGGAGATCGTCATGTTGACGCGCAGCACGGGATTGCCCGTGACGCCGTCGGCCGTGGCACGCAGCGCTCCCGAGCGCTGGCAGTCGTAGATGTTGCGCAGGGGCTGCGAGATCTGCTTGTGGCCGCCACACATGCGGTCAGCCATCTCCACCTCGGGCATGTTGATAAACATGGTGCGCGCGCCCAGCTTCTCACATCCCATGGCGTTTTGGACAAAAGCGGCATTCGTCATATCGGCTGGAGGATACCAAAACGAAATGTCGGGACGCACGGGCTTCTCCTTATTCGCAGACTTCGACTTTACCATTTTCTGCCACTCCACGAGCTTCTCCAGCTCGCCATCGTCGTGGACGCGGAAGTCGCCACACATGGCTTCCACCAGTCCGGACAGTTGGCCCTTGCCCGCTCCGCTGTCCGCCACAAGATTGGCCATCATGCCGCACAATTCCTTCAAAGTATGGTCGGGATAGATAAATTGGGCGCCGCTGACGTGCGCAGCGAGCGCAGGGATGATCATCGGCAAAAGCGGTTGGCGCATGTCTTTCGACACCTGCGAGAGCAAAAGCGCCAGACATTCCACTCCGCGACCGAGTTTGGGCATCGGCGGAGCCGTGTTGAGCGTGATATCGTAGTTCATATTGTCTTGTTGAAAATTTATAATCTATTGATTCTAAGCCTTTTAGAGAAAATTAGGATGAGAGCGTTCCAGTTGTTCCAGTTGTTCCAATTAAAATTCGAGATGGTCCAATTTTTCTTTTCTTATATATAACTACTTAATAATTAATTAGTTATATAGTATATATAGGGGTAACTGGAATTTTCAGACCCTCAAAAAAACTGGAACAACTGGAACAACTGGAACGCTCGCCCTTTTTTACTCCTCCTCGAAGTCCTCCTCTCCAAAGCCTCTGCCCGAAGCGAAGCCCCTCATTTCTCCGAACTTCTCCTCTCCAAGGCCCCCGTCGGAGGCGAAAAGCTCGCTGAGGTCGAAGCCTTCAACCTCCGCCAGGGCCATAGCCGCCTCGTGCTTGCCCACGACCATCAGTAGCTCGCAGGTCGTATTGACGGCATAGTCGCCAAGTTTCCCGGCCCCGATGCCCTTCGTCCGTTTGAAGGTCGGATAGACCGTGCCGTCGGCTCTGCGCTTGACGTTGATCCATTGGCCCATGTAGATGCTTGGGTTGCGGCGCTCAGCTTTTCTCTGCTCCGTGTCATTCTCCACGAAGGTGAAGTGGTCCTCGCCGTCGCGCGTGATCATCCCGTCGAGATACTCGCCCAGCTTCATGCGCCCCTGCTCCTGCGTGACCAGTTTCAGGTCCACGCCCAGCTCCGTGTTGGGGTAGAGGCCCGTCCACGTCCTGCCAGCGGCTGCGCTTTCCGTGCCATCCTGGCCCGACCGTGTGCAGCCCGAGCAAGCGCTGCCTGCGCCCGCCTGGCCCGTCCATGCCCTGCCCGAGCGGTGGCGGCGGGCCCGTGCGAAGGGCTCCTGTCCGTTGAGGAGGTCGTTGATGATGTCGTTGATGAGCCGAGGCTCCTGAGTCCGTTCTGTCTGCTGCGTGACGCGCAGAATTCTTTTTTGTCTCATGTTTTAAATGAAATATGAAAAACCCTCTCTGGTACGAATGGCAGTCGAAGAGGTTTCCGTGCCACCCTGCTTTAGTACCATCATTCCCCGCCCCCTGCTTTCGAACGCAAGAGGGCGGGTAGCCGCGGGAGATCCCGAACGACGAGTGCAAAATTAGAGAGAAAGCGTGGAGGGGCATGGGGTGAATGGTGGGTGCGCACCAACGAAAAAAGCACCCCAGAGAGTGGGATGCTTTGCTTGCTATGCGATAGCTGGAAAATCAAAAAAATGGTAGATGAATAGAAAAATCATCTTTTATTCACCAGGCAAACCGCTACTACGGCGGTGGAAAAACGCCCTGACTTGGCGTAAAGTGTCTTGCGTGTAATGTTTCGTTTTGTAATGAAGTTTTATCTTGTTGGAAAAAGACTTTTCGGTAACTCCGCTCCTCAGGCCGCAGTCCGCCGTCAGAAAACGATAAACCGATCCCCCCGTTGGCGTGTCCTCGGCCAAGACGTTTTCTTCTCGCCAAGTGTGTAGCCAGCAGACCGTGACGTCGTTGAAGAAGTCGTCGCGCTTGCACGTCAAGCTGCGGCCGCAAAGATGGTGGGAGCGCAAGAACTCGAGAAACCGGGCGCGCTCGCGAAGAAGCGTCGAATGGTCCTTGAAGAGGGGACGTTGGCGTCCGCCACGCCCCTTGCCGCGGGTAGTGGATACAGTCTCCTCCGCCTCGCCGCCAACATGGGCGGTCTGCTTGCGTAAGTCGTTGGCAATCTGATTGTTCTGGGTCTGAATTTCTCCACCAACATTTGTGATATTACATCCCTGGATTTGATAAATTATTTTCGTCGACTTCTCTGCTTGCTCCATGCCGAAAAATGAATTTTGTAATAATTGATAAATAATGACCTTGGAAATAATGGTGACAAATTCGTCCATCGTCAGCCGTCCGAAATCCGCTTGGCGTGGCGGCTCTCGACAGGAACGCAGGGTACTGTCCACGCTCCACACCTCGAGGTCGGTCCGATAGCCAAAGCTGCTTTTGTCGAGCGGCAAAGTCTGCGAGGAGTAGACTTCTGCGCTACATGGCGGACGATTGCCTTGCCTCGACAGTTGATGGCGCATGAGGCCAAGACCGTCAGCCATCGCATCCCAAATCTTGCCCAGCGACGAAGGCTGCTTTCGACGAACCGTTCCAGACTTCGGCTCGTCCTTCTTGTATGCTCGGCATGAGCTTATTCTAATGGGTGCAAGTCCCTAACGAGCCC
>OLVZ01000659.1_pt1 | contig 32676 bp, 31 predicted proteins | sample 1673341 | NCBI WGS metagenome assembly OLVZ01 (sample SAMEA3178944, study PRJEB25190) | human gut metagenome | biome: human gut; feature: human-associated habitat; material: faeces | place: Austria | collected 2013 | reverse complement strand
ATCACGCCGCCCTTGCGGGTGTAGTCGCTGTCCTCGCCGTAATACTCGCTGTGCAGCTTTTCGCCGGAACGATAGGCGGCAGCAGCTACGGCAGACTGTCCGGCGCTGCGCTTGATTTGTGTCACATGAAAATGATACAGTGCGATGGTCAGGACCTCCTTTCGTATTCAGCCCGATTGTGTTCGTTGACCGCTTCCATCAGCAAGCCCTTGACCTCCGGGACGGCAAGAGCTTTTTCCGCAAAGGCGTAAAACTCGGTTTCGGTCAAAACTTTTGTCAGCGGTGCGATGCATTCAATGGCTGCGCCACGGGTGATAAGGTGGTGCGCCCGCTTGCGCCGATCACCTTTTTCGTAGTAGGTAATGCGGTTTTCAATCTGCTGTTTTTTGTGTTGTAGCTGCGAGAGCTTGCGTTCATTTTCCGTTTTCTCAGCTTCCAGTTGGGGGATGGTTTTCTGTTTTGCCATAGTGTAATGGCCTCCTTAATTGTTGATGTGGGGATATAAAAAGACCGCCTACCGAAAATCGGTAAACGGTCATGGGTACATATTCAAAACTTTGTGAGTGGTGCTGTTTGCGTCAGCAAATTGCGTCAATCGCAAAGTCCGCAGGGATAGCCGCATAGCGGCGCAAGGGGTGCAGCCCCTTGTACGGAACGAAGTGACGCAAAACAGCCCGGACATTCGAGTATCCGGGCTGATCACCTCGCACGCCGAGCCGCAGCGAGGTGTTTCGTAGGCCAACCGCCGCAATGCGGCGGCTCTTAGGCCGGAGATGAGCGCACATACAGGGCTTGCCACCTGTATAGAAGTGCGCCCTTGTTACCAAGGGATTTTACTCCGCATAACATGAAGGTGCAGGATTCTCAAATCCAATTTTTTCATCATTCCATATCAACGGCATTGCTCCCAATCCCCCACGGGCATTTTTCTCTATAAAGCACCACGCTATGCTCCTGTCAGCATTAGGATCATAGTACGCTTCGCGGTACAACAGAAGAATACTATCAGCAAAGGGGACGACGCTTTTACAATACGGAATATCTTTAACAAGAGGAATATGTTCTTTTCGGCGTTCAACTTTTCTTGATAATTGTGTAAGTACCAGCATCGGTACGTTCTTGTCTTTTGCCAGTTGTTTGAGTTCTTGCATAGTGGTTTCAACTTGTTTTGTGCTTTTAGTTCCCACTGGCTCAAAAGATTGCAGACAGTCTATTATCAGAAAATCAACATCATTGGCATTCAGCTTATTTCTTAATGACTTGGTACATAAAGTATCTCCTGTCCATAATGATATGTTTTCAGGGCAATCTGTATCCGCCCGGCGTTTGAGTCCCTCCAATATATTCTTCACATTATCTGTCGGCGTAAATATCGCAACTTTTTTATAGGCAGTAGTGGCGAGGGCATATGCAACATCCAAGGCAAAGGTGGTCTTTCCCATAGCGACTCTTGCGCCTAAAATTATTACATCAGACCGATCTATGCCATCCAGAGTATCGTCAATTACAGCATACCCTGTTGAGATTCGCTGTGTATTCTCCGGCAGTATTGCTGCTTTCAAACGGAACATGATGTTTTCTACGGCATGTGCTTTCGGAAACAGATACTCTATTCTTTTACAACGATCCAACACCCATTTGTCACGGGAATGCTTCATTTCTTCCGTGATAACAGGCAAGTCCAATCCTTTGCGAACGTAATTCATTCCTCGCCATGCGTCCTTTTCCAAGAAACCATGTACTATGAGATAGTGGAATATATCATCACGAAAAGCAATCAGTTCCGACGGAGCATAATCGAGGTTGCGATTCATAAAAACTGCCTCATCGTCCCATGCCCCGGTTGCGTGAATAATTCCTAAAAATGAAATCAAGTCAGCAAAAGTGTTCGTGCCAAGAATACTCTGCTCATTATAACCATCATAGTAATCCAAAAGCGTTTGCCATGCGCTCAACGATATATTGACGCACGATGCATCCACTGTTTTGCTATGAAAAGTTTTATGAATAGACGAGCACTCCAAGCAAAACGCAAAGCTGATATTAGAAAGGGATGCACTGAGTTTTTCAGAATTCATTTTCAGTGAAACGGAAGCATCTGATTCTTTTTTTCGCAGCCAGTGATTTTTCAATATAACAAGAAAATCATCGCGCAAATTTTTCGGCAAGTCAATATCAAATACTGGAATATGCTCTCCATATCCCCATAGAGTCTGCCACGGAACATTGTGCCCATCCGGAATAAGAGTGGCTTGGTCCTGTTCGCAGGTTTTCTTTTTCGGCAAATCAAAACCGTCAAGATAGTCTGTTTCCCACTGAACAGAATGACACACAGGACAATGGTAATGGGGTGGAAGCGGATTGCCAAAGGTGATTCCCAAAAGATAGAGAATAAGGCTGGAGCCGGCACATCCGCGCATCCAATATGGATGATTGTTCTTTTTGAGCCAGATAACCAGCTCGTATAAAGCGGCAACATCAAGCACCGTATCGCTGCGCTCCATAGCCGCCCATTCGTCGATGATCCGCTTCTTAATCAGTTCATCAGGCTTGTCACCATATTTTTGATAGAGGGCGTTTTCAATAATCTGCCGGAGCTTACACTCAATTTCAAGTGCAGACAGGTCATTGAACACATATTCATATTTCATCTGTACAGCAATCACCACCATCAGCAGTTTTCAAAAACATTTCCCTTATGTGAAGCATATCCCGGTACAACGGCACAAACAACTTTTCATGTTCTCTGACACCTTCGAGGTTAGTGACTTGTGAATGAAAAAAGCTGATAATCGGAATCCGTTTCACAGTTCGACCCTCCTTTTCTCTGCAAGGAGAGCTTGCTGATAGATGCTCATCAATCCATAATAGTTCATAACATCAGGATATTGATTTGCTGGATGCCAATAATCCAGCACTAACACATCGTGACCGTTTAGCTGAATATGATAGAAGAGATTTTCGTTTCTGTCTTTTCTCACTGATGTCTTGAAAATAATGTCCATCACAGAGGCGGTATATCCGCAAACAATGACTGTTGGGTCGCACAGCTCGAGCTCTCGCAGAAGTTCCTCGCGGTCAAACTGGGCATACGCGCGAATTTCATCCATATTTGAGCTTGATTTTCCGCCGCTTTTCTTTACATTCACAACAGCGATCTTCTGCAAATATTCGTTGCCGTAATGATCTACATCACCCCAATTACCATAAGGCATCAGCGTGTTTTCCGTTGTACCGAGCAAACCGGAAGTCCACTTGGACACGCGCCGCCACATTTGGCTGATTTGCCCTGATTTGCAAAGATGGTCGGCGATCAGATCCCAGCTTCCTTCGCCATATGCTTCTTTTAACAAGTAGAGCGGTCGTATCGACTGTGAAAACCATTTTTCCGGGCAAACAACACCATCGCAGATGAAGTTTTGCGTATGGTCGATCAAAAGCTCAACTTCTTGCTTATGTTGTACCGTTTTAACAGTGCCGTTCCGCTGTTGCCAATTATCAATTAGATCTTTCATTTCCAATTTATACTGTTCCTGTGTCATATATACACACTCCCTCTTAATCGCCAGATTTTATTATTTCAGATGATCGCCAAACAGGATGGAAATACCATATTGAAGCCGCCACCCTCTTTTGTAAGTATCATACTCAATCCATTCGCCTGCTGCCTGTAAGGCGGAAATATACCGTTGAATCGTCCTCGTCGGCATCTCCAACTTATTAACAAGCTCCTGTGTCTTGATACCGGGATGAGAACGAATCAGGGATAAAATCATCAAGCAGTCCGCCATTTTCTTACTGAAATCTTTCGATTTTTTAGATTTGCTGTGTGCCGATAAAAGGTGATATTGTAGATTAGTGGCAAGTTCTTCAAAATTTTCATAACACTTGAACTTTGCCCGCAAATGCCTTGGGGGCTTGGGATATCCAAGCCAGAATACGGTTTCATCGGTACAGCCTCCGATCTCCGTGTAAAAATCAATAATCATTTCTTTGCTGTCTGAATCCAAGGCGGCTGCATTGATAATGAGCGCCTCTGCAGAAATGGCAATCAGATCGGTTGGAGCATCGGTGTCAAGCAGTTCGTACCCCTTTGCTGGCAAAGCGTTTTTGACCAATTCATTCTGTTCTTTGCTGAGTCCGAATGTTGTCACTCTGCCATCCGGGATAGTGATATACTCCCCGTTCGGGGCAAGAAATGTTTTCATATACCGTCCTCCTGCCGTGTGAATAAACAGATTATATCATATCATCACGACAACAGTGTGGCACGTTGAAAACTTTCTCAAAATTTTCGTCCATTCTTCTTCGCCCACTCACTCGCTGCCTGTTTCCGCTCCTTGCTGTATGGCGCAGTCAGACGAAAACTCAACCTGCCTTTCTCAATCTCAAAGGTTAGCCCGCCTTGCTCATCATCGTCAATCTGGCGGCAGCATTGCGGGTATTTCTCCGCAAATGCTGTCAGCCGCTTTTTCAGATCGGTGTTGTGGGTCTGCACCTCGATCATGCTGCCATACTCGTCAAAATAGATGGCTGTGGTCTTTTCTCTCTTAGTAAGTCCTGTTCTCATAAAACCTCCTGTTTTTTACAAATTTTTCTCGGCTCTTGAATTGGAGAAGTGAAGCGATTTTCCGATAGAAACGTTCCAAACGATGCGGAGTATGTTCCAGCTCTCGCTATCGGCTGATTTGCCACTTTTCCGCCTCTTGACTGTGTTTTCACACCTTTCGATTTGTGCGGCTTTTCAGCCATTCCACAAGCTCATTTTTCATCACCAATTTGCGACCGCCGATCCGCAAAGTTGGAAAATCCGGGCTGTTCAAAAGGTTGTATGCCCCCGCTTTGGAAATCTGCAACGCTTCCGCAAGCTGCTTTGCGTCCATCACATCGGGCATGGTTTCAAACGGCTCTCTGCTCATAAAATTCTCCTTTCCCGCATGAAAAAGCAGCAGTCACCATCTCGGTAACTGCTGCCGCTTCTGCGTCTGTTTACTTGTCTAAATACTTCTGATATTCCGCTGTCACATAATCCTCATATGCGTCTGCAATCTTGGCGATCCGCTTATGGACTGCGCTGGCGGTCTTGTAACCAACCTTGTCGGCAATCTCCTGTTCAGTCAAGCCGTCCATCCGCAGCTTCAATATCTCCCGGTCTTTCTCTGTAATGCTCTGCTCGGCAAAGGCGGCAATCTGCATTTCAGAAATAACCTTCTGCTCAAACTCGCTCCGTGGATCGGCTACCTCGAAAATATCGCCGTCCTCGCTCTCCATCATTTCATCCAGAGAAATCGGCTTGCCGGAACGGTTGTGATGCCACTTCCGCATGAAATCGGTCTTAGCGGTGCTGCTGGTGGTTTCGTAGTCCTCCACGGTGCGGTTTTCCCAGATCGCATCGACCATCGGCTGCCAGTTCTGCTCCTCAATCACCATATCGGTAACATTGCCGATCAGATTGCTGAATTGCTGATAGGTCAGCCACGGCACTTCTACGCCCTGCGGGATGTTATATAGATTTTGGAAGCCAAGCCCGTTCTGCTCAAACTTAATGCGGATGTAAGGGATGATGCTGTACGAAAGCCGCCACAAGGGAAAATAGCCTGCATACTGCTTCATGTCGCCGGGAATGTCACGATAATTTCCTTCACGGTCTTTCACTTGGAAGAATTGCCATGCGCTCCATGCGTAGCAGTCCCATACAAGCAGCTTAAACATATCGTCACATACGATGTGGTCATACTTGTCTGTCCGTAGCACCTCATAGGGGCAGCGGGGCAGATTGTAAGCGGGTTTCCACTTTTCTGCAAGCTCCCTCGGCAAGCTGTAAAACAGGGTCAGCCATGATTTGTCGCTATCCTGCGGTATTTCGATGATCTCGCCGGGTAATACCACAATGAAACCTTTCGGGCTTTTCCGCTTCTCCATAAGCGTCACCTCCAATCGTTTTGAAATAGCCCTCTACTATATATGGCATGAGAAAGGCTGAATTGTTCCAATGTTTCCAAAATTTTTTGAGATTTTTTGAAAAAATCTCGGAATGGATGGGATAAGATAGATATGACTTAATTATACTCGAAACCTGTGAATAAATCTATTGTTTTCAGTTAGGGGCAAAAAAATAACGGGTACTCAGCTTTCACGCCGAATACCCGTTATTTCGTTGCCAACCCTGCCTGACAGATGCCATAATCGTAATTTGGGGAATTACTGTCTTATGAGCACCCATGCGAACAGGGGGGATTTCGGTATGGTGGGTAGTCATGCCGGGAATAGTGACCCGGCGGTTTCTTCTACAAACACACAAGCAGATGGTGTATCGGCTGATTACTTCAGGCAGAGGCCGACGATGGTGTAGCCGATGCAGGTGATGACAGCCACGGTCAGAGCGTAGGGCAGCTGGGTCTTGGTGTGAGCCAGATGGTCGGAGCCTGCGCCCAGAGAGGACAGGATGGTGGTGTCGGACAGGGGGGAGCAGTGGTCACCGAAGCAGCCGCCGCCCATGACAGCAGCGATGGTGGCGTACACCAGATTGGTGGCCTCACCGCCGGTCATATTGAAGGCCAGAGGCATCACGATGGGGATCATGATGGCGTACACACCCCAGCTGGTGCCGGTGAAGAAGGCCATGAAAGCGCAGACGGCGAAGGTCAGAGCCAGCAGGGTCACGGGGGTCATCCAGCTCTCGGTGACACTGATGACGTAGTTGGAGGTACCCAGCGTCTTGGAAATGGCGTTGATGCAGTAGGCCAGGGACAGGATCAGGATGGCGCTGACCACAGACTTGATGCCCTCGGTGGCCACCTGGATCATCTCACGGATGTTGAAGGCCTTCTGGATCAGCAGCACGATGGCCTGATAGACGACGGCCAGCACGAAGGCCTCCAGTGTCTTGGCGGAGCCCATGATGACATAGGTGCCGATGGTCATGGCGATAACGATCAGAGCGGGGATCAGGAAGTGCAGAATGATGTTGGACTTGAAGCCCTCCTTGGGCTTGATGGTGTCCAGCTCACGGGACAGCATGGGGGTGTCGCCGTCGGCCACCACCTTGCCGGTGGTGCGGGCACGCTCCTCGGCCTTCTTCATGGGGCCGTAGTCAGGCAGGAAGCCCAGAGCCACCAGCAGGATCATGACGATGGTCAGGATGCCATACAGCTGGAAGGGGATGGAGTGGATGACGGCGTCCTGGCCAGCCTCCGCCGTGGCGAAGGTGCCGAAGCCCACCACCAGACCGGCTACATACACGCCCCAAGCGGTGAAGGGGAGGGTGATGCAGACGGGAGCGGAGGTGCAGTCGCACAGCCAGGCCAGCTTCTCACGGGAGACCTTGGCCTTATCGGTGATGGGACGCATCACGTTACCCACGAACAGGGGGGAGAAGTAGTCAGAGAAGAACACCAGAATACCCAGCGCAGCGCCCATGACCTGAGCAATGCGGGGCGTGATGTGAAGCTTCTCATTGAGCTTGTTGGCCACGGCCTCAATGGCGCCGGACTTCTGGAAGAAGGCCACCATGATACCGATGAACACCTCGATACCGATGACCCAAATATAGTCAGCGTTACCCAGAGCGCTCTGAATCAGACCGGTGAAGCCGAACAGCAGATCCTGACCGGTGATGAGCAGACCCACCAGAACACCGCACAGGATGGAGAACAGGGCTTCTCTCGTAATGAACGCCAAGATAACGGCGATCAGAGCAGGAGCCAGAGAAAGAATACCATAATTATCCATATTTACCTCCTCAAGTTTTCAGGTTGTTTCTCTTTTTCGTGTTGCTGCTTGTGTTGCTTGCGTAGTACCACCGATGAACAAGGGCAAACACGCCTGACAGCAATGGTATAGAAATATAACAGGTCTCCATTCGCCTCGGCCGGGGGGGAACTTCCACTCTGCGGGGTTCCCTGCTCCGGCGTCAGGAATCTGACACCGGAGCACCCCGTGTGATGAGGAGTAATGGAAACTGGTTATCAAATAGAGGGAATGGCGTTTTACCAGACCTTGACCAGCTCGTCGGCGTCGGTCCACTCACGGTTCTGCTTCAGAGCCGTCTCCTTCAGAGTCAGCTTGCCGTCGTAGCAGGTCATGCCCAGACGCAGCAGACGGTTATCCTCCATGGCCTTCTTAAAGCCCTTATCCGCCATCTGCAGCAGATAGGGCAGGGTGGCATTGGCCAGCGTCACGGAAGCGGTCTGGGAGAAGGCGGAGGGGATGTTGTCCACGCAGTAGTGCATCACGCCGTCCACGAAGTAGATGGGATCATCATGGGTGGTATCCCGGCAGGTCTCAATGGCGCCGTTCTCGTCGCAGGCCACGTCCACGATCATGGCACCGGGCTTCATCAGCTTCAGGTCCTCACGATAGACAATGTGATCCTTGCGGTCCTTGGCCCACAGGATGCCGTTGATGATGACGTCGGACTCCCGCAGGCACTTCTCCAGATTGCTGCGGTTGGAGATCATGTAGGTGATGTTGGCGGGGGAGGTCTTCTTGGCGGCCAGCATGGTGTTCATGTTGACATCCAGAATACGCACCTCGTTGCCGAAGGCAGCAGCCAGCTCGGCAGCGCCGGTACCTACCACGCCGCAGCCCAGCATGGTGATGATGGGGGTCTCCACGCCGGTGACGTTGGCCAGCAGCTTGCCGGGGCCGCCGTTGACGGACTGGGCAAAGTGCAGGGCCGCCAGGAAGCCGCCCTTACCGGCCAGCTCACTCATGGGACGCAGCAGGGGGAACTTACCCTCCTCGTCCTGCACATCCTCATAGGCCACAGCGGAGACGTGGCTGTTCAGCAGGGTGTCCGTCTCATCGGGGTGAGCGTTGGAGTGGATGTAGGTGAAGAGGATCTTGTCCTTGTTCATCCACTTGAACTCCTGGGGGAACAGCTCCTTGACCTTGTAGTACAGGTCGGCCTTCTCCCAGACGGTGTTGGTGTCGGCGATGATAGCGCCGGCAGCCTCATACTGCGCATCGCTGAAACCGCTACCTACGCCGGCGCCGGTTTCCACGTACACGGTGTGACCGTGACACACGATTTCATGCACGGTGGCGGGTACGGCCGCCACACGGTATTCATTGCCCTTGATTTCCTTCAGTACTCCTATGACCATTTTTGTTACCTCACTTTCAAAAATAAAGCGACGAAATCGATAACAGTTAAGCAGATGCAAATAATCTGATAGCTGTTGTTAAGATTGTATACATCATTGAGGCCAAAGTCAACATCAAAAACGCTGATTTTGAACATTTTGTAAACCTGACTGAAATCCGACATTAAATTTAGCCATTGTATACAATAACAAGATTCGATATTGCTTTTTTTCCCGCGTTGCTGTACTATATAGACAGACCGTGGAGCAGTCTGCGGCGACATACTCAGATGGCCTGCCGGTGGGAGTCGGTCACAGGCCAACAGGAGGTATATTATGGAAAAGATTGCAATTCTCCGCTGGGAATCCGGCCATGTGCCTCAGGGCCTCATGCAGCTGGAACAGTTGCCCGGCAACAGCACCAATCTGGCATCCTACCCCTTCCCGGTGAAGCTGGTGGAGGTGAAGGGCGCCAACACCGACACTGTGATCCTGCACCCCAGCCAGAAGCTGCTGGAGGATATGATCCAACTGGCCAAGGAGCTGGAGAAGGAGGGCGTTCGGGCCATCACCACCAGCTGCGGCTTCAATGCCATCTTCCAGGAGGCACTGGCCAACGCCGTGGATATCCCGGTGTTCACCTCCTCTTTGCTGCAGGTACCCTTTGCACAGGCACTGGTGGGCCGTGACCGAGCCGTGGGCGTTATCACCGCCAGCGCCTCCAGCCTGTCCGAAAAGCACTTGCGGGCCTGCGGCATCACCGATGAGATGCACCCCATCGTCATGGGTCTGGAGAACGCCCCGGAGTGGAGCAAGATCTTCGACCATCCTGATGACAGCTTCGATATGGACCTTGTCACCGAAGAGATCCTGAATGTGGCCCGTCAGGGCGTCAAGGATCACCCGGAGATCGGTGCCATCGTACTGGAATGCACCGACCTGCCCCCCTTCGCCCGCCGCATCCGGGAGGAACTGGACATTCCCGTGTTCGACTTCAACTCCATGATCGGCCATGTGGCCATGGCCCTGAGCCTTGTAAAGCTGTATTAAGTGATAAGCAAAAAGCGCTCCCTCCACAGATGTGGAGGGAGCGCTTTTTGCGTGTCCCCGGCGTCCCAGTCCAATATGCCGCCGGGCAGCCAAGCCGGGCGATCCTCCGAAAAAAACAGAGGCCCCTGTTTCCAGAGGACCCCTGTTTTTGGATATGGAATGGATGGATTTTCTCTTCTACAAACACACAAGCAGATGGTGTATCGGCTGATTACTTCAGGCAGAGGCCGACGATGGTGTAGCCGATGCAGGTGATGACAGCCACGGTCAGAGCGTAGGGCAGCTGGGTCTTGGTGTGAGCCAGATGGTCGGAGCCTGCGCCCAGAGAGGACAGGATGGTGGTGTCGGACAGGGGGGAGCAGTGGTCACCGAAGCAGCCGCCGCCCATGACAGCAGCGATGGTGGCGTACACCAGATTGGTGGCCTCACCGCCGGTCATATTGAAGGCCAGAGGCATCACGATGGGGATCATGATGGCGTACACACCCCAGCTGGTGCCGGTGAAGAAGGCCATGAAAGCGCAGACGGCGAAGGTCAGAGCCAGCAGGGTCACGGGGGTCATCCAGCTCTCGGTGACACTGATGACGTAGTTGGAGGTACCCAGCGTCTTGGAAATGGCGTTGATGCAGTAGGCCAGGGACAGGATCAGGATGGCGCTGACCACAGACTTGATGCCCTCGGTGGCCACCTGGATCATCTCACGGATGTTGAAGGCCTTCTGGATCAGCAGCACGATGGCCTGATAGACGACGGCCAGCACGAAGGCCTCCAGTGTCTTGGCGGAGCCCATGATGACATAGGTGCCGATGGTCATGGCGATAACGATCAGAGCGGGGATCAGGAAGTGCAGAATGATGTTGGACTTGAAGCCCTCCTTGGGCTTGATGGTGTCCAGCTCACGGGACAGCATGGGGGTGTCGCCGTCGGCCACCACCTTGCCGGTGGTGCGGGCACGCTCCTCGGCCTTCTTCATGGGGCCGTAGTCAGGCAGGAAGCCCAGAGCCACCAGCAGGATCATGACGATGGTCAGGATGCCATACAGCTGGAAGGGGATGGAGTGGATGACGGCGTCCTGGCCAGCCTCCGCCGTGGCGAAGGTGCCGAAGCCCACCACCAGACCGGCTACATACACGCCCCAAGCGGTGAAGGGGAGGGTGATGCAGACGGGAGCGGAGGTGCAGTCGCACAGCCAGGCCAGCTTCTCACGGGAGACCTTGGCCTTATCGGTGATGGGACGCATCACGTTACCCACGAACAGGGGGGAGAAGTAGTCAGAGAAGAACACCAGAATACCCAGCGCAGCGCCCATGACCTGAGCAATGCGGGGCGTGATGTGAAGCTTCTCATTGAGCTTGTTGGCCACGGCCTCAATGGCGCCGGACTTCTGGAAGAAGGCCACCATGATACCGATGAACACCTCGATACCGATGACCCAAATATAGTCAGCGTTACCCAGAGCGCTCTGAATCAGACCGGTGAAGCCGAACAGCAGATCCTGACCGGTGATGAGCAGACCCACCAGAACACCGCACAGGATGGAGAACAGGGCTTCTCTCGTAATGAACGCCAAGATAACGGCGATCAGAGCAGGAGCCAGAGAAAGAATACCATAATTATCCATATTTACCTCCTCAAGTTTTCAGGTTGTTTCTCTTTTTCGTGTTGCTGCTTGTGTTGCTTGCGTAGTACCACCGATGAACAAGGGCAAACACGCCTGACAGCAATGGTATAGAAATATAACAGGTCTCCATTCGCCTCGGCCGGGGGGGAACTTCCACTCTGCGGGGTTCCCTGCTCCGGCGTCAGGAATCTGACACCGGAGCACCCCGTGTGATGAGGAGTAATGGAAACTGGTTATCAAATAGAGGGAATGGCGTTTTACCAGACCTTGACCAGCTCGTCGGCGTCGGTCCACTCACGGTTCTGCTTCAGAGCCGTCTCCTTCAGAGTCAGCTTGCCGTCGTAGCAGGTCATGCCCAGACGCAGCAGACGGTTATCCTCCATGGCCTTCTTAAAGCCCTTATCCGCCATCTGCAGCAGATAGGGCAGGGTGGCATTGGCCAGCGTCACGGAAGCGGTCTGGGAGAAGGCGGAGGGGATGTTGTCCACGCAGTAGTGCATCACGCCGTCCACGAAGTAGATGGGATCATCATGGGTGGTATCCCGGCAGGTCTCAATGGCGCCGTTCTCGTCGCAGGCCACGTCCACGATCATGGCACCGGGCTTCATCAGCTTCAGGTCCTCACGATAGACAATGTGATCCTTGCGGTCCTTGGCCCACAGGATGCCGTTGATGATGACGTCGGACTCCCGCAGGCACTTCTCCAGATTGCTGCGGTTGGAGATCATGTAGGTGATGTTGGCGGGGGAGGTCTTCTTGGCGGCCAGCATGGTGTTCATGTTGACATCCAGAATACGCACCTCGTTGCCGAAGGCAGCAGCCAGCTCGGCAGCGCCGGTACCTACCACGCCGCAGCCCAGCATGGTGATGATGGGGGTCTCCACGCCGGTGACGTTGGCCAGCAGCTTGCCGGGGCCGCCGTTGACGGACTGGGCAAAGTGCAGGGCCGCCAGGAAGCCGCCCTTACCGGCCAGCTCACTCATGGGACGCAGCAGGGGGAACTTACCCTCCTCGTCCTGCACATCCTCATAGGCCACAGCGGAGACGTGGCTGTTCAGCAGGGTGTCCGTCTCATCGGGGTGAGCGTTGGAGTGGATGTAGGTGAAGAGGATCTTGTCCTTGTTCATCCACTTGAACTCCTGGGGGAACAGCTCCTTGACCTTGTAGTACAGGTCGGCCTTCTCCCAGACGGTGTTGGTGTCGGCGATGATAGCGCCGGCAGCCTCATACTGCGCATCGCTGAAACCGCTACCTACGCCGGCGCCGGTTTCCACGTACACGGTGTGACCGTGACACACGATTTCATGCACGGTGGCGGGTACGGCCGCCACACGGTATTCATTGCCCTTGATTTCCTTCAGTACTCCTATGACCATTTTTGTTACCTCACTTTCGGGAAGCAAAGCCCTCGTCAATTTCACAATAGATGGTTCACAGATCGAAACATCTTTTGTTGAGAGTATTGTATACAATATCGAGCGCAAGGTCAAGTTAAGGTATCGTTCACAACTGTGACACAAGAATAAATAAACCGTTAAGCGGTCGTGAGAATGCGACGGAAACCGCCCGGCGGTACAGGACTTCGTCCGCCGGACAAAACAAATTGCCCTGCACCACATTTTATGGTGCAGGGCAATATCTTTATGCTTGCTTTACGGCAAAGGGTGTGCTATCATCACAGCTGTTGGGCATCACAGCTGTTGGGATTCCCGGACACATTCCTCCGCCAGCTGCAGGTCCTCCATCAGGGCCAGCACGCCCTTCTGCTCGTCCCGGTCCCGGAACGCCTCGAAGATGCGAAGGTGGAGATCCAGCGACAGACTGTTGGTGGTGGAGCTGTCCCAGAACAGCAGGTAGGTGGCAACCTTGTTCTGCAATTCGTTGAGATACTTCTCATAGTAGGCGTTCTGGGCCTCCATGGTGATGATCCAATGGAACTCCCGATTCAGCTGGACATACTCCGTCATGTTAAAGAGGTTCGTCAAATCCTGCTGCTTTTGCAGGTTCTGCTCCATCTGAAGGACGCTCTCATCACTGCGGCGATGGACGGCGGCTCGGAAGGCCCCCACCTCCAGCACAGCCCGTGCCTCATACACCTGCCGCAGATCCGTAGCGGAGGGCTTTGCCACCACGGCGCCCCGGTTGGGCTGCTGTTGGATGAGACCGTCATAGGCCAGCCGCATCAGCGCCGAGCGCACCGGAGTCCGGCTGACACCGGTTTCCCGCACCAGATCCTCTTCCACGATGCGGGTGCCAGGATAGATGGCCTTGGTGACGATCTGATTTTTGATGTAATCGTAGACGATATCCGCCGGATTCCCCTGTTTCATTCTCTGCTCTCTCCCATTCCCTATTTTTGGCCCGTGGCCTATATCAAAAAACTGTCATTCGATCAAAAAGAAAGAAGTGGACCACTATGAAAAACAAGACCTTTCTGGCAAACTGTGCACTGGTTCTGTGCGCAGTCATCTGGGGCATGAATTTCATCTTCCAGAAGCAGGCATCCCAGCATCTGGGGGCCTTCAGCTTCATCTCCCTGCGGTACTATCTGGGCGTTCTGTCCCTGTTGCCCTTGTTTTTCTATATGCGCCGCCGCAAGGCCTTCGCCGCTCTGGAGGCCGGCGAGGAGGTGGAGCGGTGGCACGGCAGGCGCTTCTGGCTGGCGACCTTGGGAGCCAGCCTTGCCAACTGGGGCGGTGCGGTGCTGGTACAGATCGGTCTCCATGTGGCCGACGCCACCAAGGCCGGCTTCATCGAATCCGCCTACATCGCACTGGTGCCGGTGCTGGATCTGCTGCTGTTCCGGAAAAAGACCTCCCGCCGGATATGGATCGGCATCGCCATGGCCATAGTGGGCCTGTATCTGCTGTGCATCTCCGACGGCTTCTCACTGGACGTGAACGATGCCGCCATCATGGCCAGCACCCTGTGCTTCGCCCTGCATATCCTGATGTGGAGTCGGTTTTCACCCCACGTGGACGCCCTGCCCTTCATGGTGGTGGAATTCCTCTGCACCGGTACCCTGTCGGGACTGGTGGCCCTCTTCACCGAGAGCCTGACGCTGGCCGACCTGACGGCGGCCGTGGCGCCGCTGCTGTTTGCCGGCGTGCTGGGGGTAGGCGTTACCTACACCATCCAGATCTACGCCCAGCGGTTCACCCCCGCCTCGGTGGCGGCCCTGCTCATGAGCATGGAAGCGGTGTTCAGCGCCGTGGGCGGCGTCATCATCCTCCATGAGACGCTGTCCGTCCGGGAGTGGGTGGGCTGCGGCATCATGCTGCTGACCATCTTTTATGTCCAACTGCCCCATCGGGAGCCTGTCAAGGCCGCCTGAAACCGCATACCCCGCCGGGACGCCGCAGGTGTCCCGGCGCTTTTTTACAGAGGGACATTGATTTTCCGCATATCTTCCCAGGCAATCTGGATATCCTCCCGAATGCCCGCCAGCCCCTTCTCCAGATCCCGATCCCGCAGGGCCTCATAGATCATGGTGTGGCTGACGATGGAGTTGTTGTCGCTGGACTGATCGTAAAAGATCATGTAGGTGTTGATCTTGTTGTACAGCTCGTTGAGATACTTCTCATAGTACTTGTTGGCGGAGGCCTCCACCACCAGCCAGTGGAAGGCGTGGTTCATGGTCACATACTCCTGCCGGGAGTAGTGCTGGGTCAGCACCTCCTGATCCTTGAGACTCTTCTCCATGGCCCGCAGCTGGGCCTCGGTGCGGTGGCGGATGGCGTCCTCCATCATCCCGCACTCCAGCACCTCACGGACCCGGTACACCTGCCGCAGATCCTCCTCGCTGGGCTTGGCTACAAAGGCCCCCCGGTTGGGGATCATCTCCACCAGCCCCTCATATTTCAGCCGCAGCAGCGCCGGACGGATGGAGGTGCGGCTGGTGCCGGTCTCCCGGATGATGTCATCCTCGATGATGCGGTTGCCGGGGAACATGGATTTTCCTACGATTTGATCCTTCACGTACTGGTATACGATATCCTGCGGCTTTGCCTTCTTCATAACTTCTATCCCTCATCTCCCTGTCTGTGTATATCCCGAAGGGACAAAAACGCAGAACATAGGTATTTTAACTATACAATTATACCGCAACTTTCCGGGAGAATCTACTATTTTTATGAATCTTGATAAAAATTTTGAAGAAATTTTTCAAATAGCATCCTGTATACATCCGCGAAAGCGATCGGTTTGCAAGAAAAGCAGCGGAAAAGACGGGCCGTTCCGCTGCTTCTTTCCATGATTTGCCGCTGCCGGGCTCAGCCGTTCTCCTCCGGAGCCTCACTGCCCTCGGAGGTCGTCTCCGGCTCCTGAGGCGTGTTTTCTTCTTCATCCGAGGTTTGTGCAGGCGCTGCGGCGGCATCGCTCTGTTCGCCGCTGCCGGACACGGGAGCATCCCCCAGACCGAACAGCCAGCGGCTGTACAGATCCTCGGTGTTCTGCTGCTGCAGACATACCCGGATAGCGTCGTAGCCGAAGCCGCCGTGGTCAAACAGCTGGCTCATGAGCTTCCGCAGCCGCAGATACCGGCCCTCCACGGCGCCGGTCTGGCGCACCTGAGCGGCGGCGGCAAGATAGCTGACGGCCACGTCCCCGGCCAACTGCTCCAGCTGACTGCTCTTGCCGGTGACGGTGACGCTGCCGGGCAGCTGCATGGGGGTATACCACTCCACCGGCGTTTCCTGCACGGCGGTGCCGGACTGCTCCACCACCCTTCCCAAGGACGCAAAGCGTCCGGCGGCGGTCTTGTCCTTCATCACGTCCAACACATGGACCTGCAGCATCCGGCGGCCAAACAGCCCCATGTACTGGATCACCAGCACCGGGATATCCTTCACGCAGGAGTTGATGACCAGCATATCCCGCCGCATCAGCCCCGCCATGCCACGGGATTCCAGCAGGGACAGGCTGCCCCAGTCCTCCACGGCATAGCTGTGGACGCTGATTTTCATCATCTTCCCCTTGAAGTGGGAAAATTCCCCCACATCCTGCTCCGTCAGAGCCGCAGCGCCCTTCAGACGCTCCATCAATTTTCTGGATTCCATAGCGTTTCGTCCTTTCTTTGGCCGGACTTTGGGCCGGCCCCGTGGTGATTTTCGGTATTTCCCTGTATTATACACAGCTTTTTCCCATTATGCAACGAGATTCTTTTCTGTAGGGGCTTGTTTTATCAAAAAGATATGTTAAAATCGTGTATACCAAAGAAAGATAGAAGCCCTTCTCTGCAAAAAACGATATGGAAGAGGATGATCCCTGTGGTTAAAATGAGTTGGCGTGAGATCAGCGCCATGCTGGGCTCCTGCTGCAGCTCCATGCTGTTCGGCCTGAGCTATATGTTCACCAAGCGCATCGTGGGTACGGTGCCGGTATTCTCCCTTTTGAGCTGGCGCTTTCTCATGGGCGCTGTGGCCATGTCCCTGTGCGCCCTGCTGGGCGTTGTCCATATCGACTATAAGACCAAGAAGCCGTGGCCGCTGCTGCGGATGACCCTGTACCTTCCGGCGGCCTACTTCATCTTCGAGACGTATGGCATCGAGTTGACCTCCGCCTCCGAGAGCGGCACCATCATCGCCTGCATCCCCATCTTCACGGTGCTGGCCTCGGCGCTGTTCCTCCACGAGATACCCAGTAAATTTCAGGTGGGCGGCGTCCTGCTGTCCACTGTGGGCATCGTCATCATCACTTTGCTGAAGGGGACCAGCCCCACCTTCAACCCCTTGGGCTATGTGCTGCTGTTCGGGGCGGTGTTCAGCGACGTCATTTATTTCATCCACAACCGCCAGCTGACGGCCTATACCCCCGTGGAGAAGACCTATTTCATGTGCCTGACGGGGGCGGTGTTCTTCACCGTCTGCGCCTTGGTGTATAACGGCGTCCACGGTACAGTGACGGAGTATCTGACCCTGCCCTTTACCAGCGGCAGCTTTCTGACCTCCTGCCTGTATCTGGGCATCGGCTGCACCACGCTGGCCTTTCTGCTGACCAACCGCTCCGTCACCATCATCGGCCCCACCCGCACCTCTGCCTTCTCCGGCCTGACCACCGTGATCTCTGTGGTCAGCGGTGTGGTGTTCCTCCATGAGTCCTTCTCCCTGCTGCAGGGGCTGGCCACGGCGCTGGTGCTGGCGGGCATCTACTGCGTCAATATCCTCCATTCCATCTACACCGCCCGCCGACAGGCGGCTGCCGAACAAAAGGAGCAAACCGTATGAATGAGCTGCTGCGAGCCATCCCCAAAGTGACCGAGCTATATGATCTGCCGGAGGTGTCCGACCTGCGGGAGCACTACGCTTCCTCCTCCGTGACGGAGTGGATCCGTACCGTGCTGGAGCAGCTGCGCTCCGCCATCCTCAGCGGCGAGGTGACGACCCTCCCCACGCTGGAGGAGTTGGGCGACCGGATCTGCCGGGTGGCGGCACGGGAGTCCCTGCCGTCTCTGCGGCCGGTCATCAACGCCACCGGCGTCATTCTCCATACCAATCTGGGCCGTGGCTGCCTGTCCGACCGGGCGGCGGACGCCGTATACGACATCGCACGGGGCTATTCCACGCTGGAGTATAACGTGGAGGCGGGCCATCGGGGAAGCCGCCACGACCATGTGGAAAAGCTGCTGTGCCGCCTCACCGGCGCCGAGAGTGCCATGGTGGTCAACAATAACGCCGCCGCCGTCATGCTGATCCTCAGCACCCTGGCCCAGGGGGGCGAGGTCATCACCTCCCGCGGGGAGCTGGTGGAGATCGGCGGCTCCTTCCGGGTGCCGGATATCATGGAGCTGTGCGGCTGCCATCTCCGGGAGGTAGGCACCACCAATAAGACGCACCTCTCTGACTATGAACGGGCCATCGGGGAGCAGACACGTGCGCTGCTGAAGGTGCATACCAGCAACTACCGCATCGTGGGTTTTACCGAGTCCCTGCCCCTGAGCGACATCGTGGCCCTGGGCTGCCGCACCGGCCTGCCGGTGGTGGAGGATCTGGGCAGCGGTTCTCTGGTGGATCTGGAGCACTACGGCATCCACGACGAGCCTACGGTGCAAAACAGCATCCGGGCCGGGGTGGATGTGGTGAGCTTTAGCGGTGATAAGCTGCTGGGCGGGCCGCAGGCCGGTATCATTTTGGGAAAGAAGCCGTACATCGACCGGATGAAGCGCCACCCGCTGGCCCGTGCCATCCGGGTAGATAAAATGACCATCGCCGCCCTGTGGGCCACCCTTACCACCTATCAGGACCTGCACCGGGCGGAGCAGGAGATCCCCACGCTGGCCATGCTGGCTGTCTCCGGGGAGGATCTGCGGGCCTCTGCGGCCCAGCTGTGCGCCCTGCTGAAGGAGCGGGGCGTGGCGGCGGAGGTAGTGGCCCAGTCCGGGCCGGTGGGCGGCGGCTCCGTCCCCACCCAACTGCTGCCCACCTTTGCCGTGGCCCTTCCGGCGGACAAGCTGTCCCCCAATCAGGCGGAGCAGGCACTGCGCTGCCGGGAAAAGCCCATCATCGGCCGCATCACCGAGGGCCGGCTGCTGCTGGACGTGCGGACCATCTTCCCGGAGGACATGGAGTATATCGCTGACACGGCGGCGGAGGCGCTGGCATGAAGCACGTCATCATCGGCACCGCCGGTCATGTGGATCACGGCAAGACCATGCTCATCAAGGCCCTGACCGGTATCGACACTGACCGCCTTATCGAGGAGAAAAAGCGGGGCATTACCATCGAACTGGGCTTTGCCCATATCGAGTTTGACGATCATACGCAGGCCGGCATTATCGACGTGCCGGGCCACGAGAAATTCATCAAGAATATGCTGGCCGGTGCCGGCGGCATCGACCTTGCCATGCTGGTGGTGGCGGCGGACGAGGGCTTCATGCCCCAGACCGTGGAGCATCTGGATATCCTGACCCTGTTGGGCATCCGGGACGGTGTGGTGGTCATCACCAAGACCGATATGGTGGATGAGGAGTGGGTGGAAATTGTCCGGGAGGACATCGCCGCCCACGTCAAGGGGACATTTTTAGAGGGCAAACCTGTCCTGCCGGTGTCCGCTTATACCGGTCAGGGCATCCCGGAGCTGAAAAAGGAGCTTCAGCAGCGGGTGAGCCGGGTGGCCGTCCGCAACGAGCAGATCCCCTTCCGTCTGCCGGTGGACCGGGTGTTCTCCAAGGACGGCTTCGGCACCGTGGTCACCGGCACCATGATCGAGGGCAACCTCTCTGTGGGCGACCCGGTGGAGCTGATGCCCTCCGGCCAGCGGGCCAAGGTCCGCACCCTGCAGGTCCACAACCACTCGGTGGAGCAGGCCTACGCCGGGCAGCGGGTGGCGGTAAATCTGGCGGGCCTGCGGCGGGATGCCGTGGTGCGGGGCGATACCCTTTGCAAGCCCGATACCCTGCGCCTGTCCCGGATGCTGGACGTGCGCCTGACCGATCTGAAGGATTCCCACCGCATCATCGAGAACGGCTCCCCGGTACACTTCTACCACGGGGCTGCCGCCCACATCGCCAAGGTGGTGCTGCTGGAGCAGGATACGCTGGAGCCGGGCCAGTCCGGCTTTGCCCAGCTGCGCTTTACGGAGCCGGTGGCGGTGAAGCGGGGAGACCGCTTCGTTATCCGGTTCTACTCCCCCATGGAGACCATCGGCGGCGGCGTCATTCTGGACGATTGCCCGCCCCGCCATAAGCGGCATCAGCCGGAGGTGATCCGGGCCCTGACCATCCGGGAGGGCGGCTCCGCCGGCGCCCAGCTGCAGCAGCTGGTGGAGGAGTATGGCTACGCCCTGCCCACGGCCCAGACCCTGGCCCAGCGCCAGAGTATGCCGGAGGAGGAGATGGTGCGGGCACTGGAGGACCTGGTGAACAGCGGCGATCTGCTGGAGATCCTGCCCCGGCGCTATCTGGCGGCCCCCCTGTACCGGAAGGCCTGCCAGTCGGTGGAGCAGGTGCTGGCGGAGTATCATAAGGCCAACCCCCTCCATGCGGGCATGAAGGTAGCGGCCCTGCGGCAGAAGGCCCTCCGGGGAGCAGAGCTGAAGGAGGCCGACGCCATCCTTACCGCCATGCTCCGGGGCGGCACCGTCACCGCCATTGCCGACCGCTGCGCCCTGCCGGACTTCCGGGTGGTGCTCACCAAGCGCCAGACGGCCCTGCGGCAGAAGCTGCTGGACAGCTACCGTAAGTCCGGTCGGGAGGTACCCTTTGTGGACGACATCTACGTCTCCTTCCCCACCAACGAGCGGGACGACTGCAAAAAGGTGCTGGAGAATCTGGTGTCCTGCGGCGAGCTGGTGATGCTGACGCCCCAGCTGTTTTACCACAAGGATGTCTATGAGGAGGTCTGCGCCCTGACCCGTGATTTCTTTGAGGGCCACCCCGCCTTTACGCTGGCGGAGTACCGGGACCTGCTGGGAACCTCCCGGAAATATGCGCTGGCCATTCTGGAATTTTTCGACAAGACCAAGGTGACCAAAATGGTAGGCGACCACCGGGAGGTCATCGGAAGCCTGTGAGCGGAAACAAAGCGGATAAATTCCGGCCACGAGAATCGGATTTTCCAATTTTGTAGCGAATTTATCGAAAAAGCTTGATTTTACCCCGTGACCTGTGCTAAACTCCTGTATACAACCGGGATATGGGAGTAGATGGGTTCTGGTGTGCCCCCTGGTCTTCAAAACCAGTGTAGGCGGTGAACAGCCGCCCTGGTGGGTTCGATTCCCACATACTTCCGCCAGAAACGCCCCAACGCACAGCGTTGGGGCATCCCTTTACCCGGCCGCCCGGAGGGCGGCCTATGACGGAGCAGGAGGTGCGCCATGTATCTGATCGTTACCAACAACCCCATGGCGGCGAAGGAGTTCGCCGGGCAGGGGGAGGTTCGCCTGTACCCGGAGGATACCTATCGGGAGATCCTGGTGCGGGCCAGAGACCTGGTGTATATAGGCCACCGGCTGTGCAACCATCCGCTGTACGGCAGTCTGCGGCCCCACGAGACGCCCTATCGCACGGTGGTACTGTCGGATCGGCCCCAGACTCCGGACGGGGAGGAGTGCCTCATCATGTCGGAGGCCATCACCCGCATCGATACCTTCACGCCGCCGGATCGGGCGAAGATGCCCCAGCGTATTCTGGAGGACTATCAGATGATCGACTGCTCTCTGGTGAGGAATACCTTCGCCTTCTGAGAGGGGCATATGAAAAACGCAGAACCGCCCCGGACACCTATGTGTCCGGGGCGGTTTATTTCTGCCGTGGATGGCATCCCGGCATATGCCGTCGGAACCGCAAGAGGTAATATCTAAAAAAACGATAATGAAAGAAACGGAGAAACCGGCGACAAGGAAGGTGCCCTGTGCGGTGGCAGCGGCGAAGGGAGGGGCGGTGAGCAGGGCGACCCGGCGGGGGTGGCAGGCGGATCCATGTGAAAAAAACACACGATGCAGTGGGAATAGGGCGATTTCTTGAACGAAAAGAGGACAAAATTCGCCCCTAAATTGTATACAAAATTTAACTAAAAAATTTTTACATAATTTTGATAAAAATGATTGATTTTTTGGTTTTGGTGGGGTATATTATAGGCAGATGCGATTGTGAAAAAGCAACGACTATAGATAGGAGGACACATCGATCATGGATCTGGAACTGAGAAATGTTCAAGTAAAAGATGTCGTCCTGGGTGACAAGAACGACCTGAAGGACGGCGTGCTGACGGTGGACGTGGAAGGGCTGAAGAAGCTCATTCTGGAGGACCCCCGTGTGACAGCCGTGAAGGTGGATCTTGCCAAGCCGGGCGAATCCTGCCGTATCCTTCCGGTGAAGGATGTGGTGGAGCCCCGTTACAAGCCGGAGGGAGAGATCTTCCCCGGTGTGTTCGGCTCCGACGTGCCGGAGGCAGGCTCCGGCGTGACCTATGTACTCAAGGGCTGCGCCGTGGTGACCACGGGCCCCATCGTGGGCTTTCAGGAGGGCCTCATCGACATGAGCGGCCCCGCCGCCCAGTACACGATCTTCTCCAAGCTGAACAACGTGGTGCTGCACCTGACCAAGCGGGAGGATGTGGATCAGCACGAGCATGAGGAGGTCGTCCGCATGGCCGGGCTGAAGGCGGCCCGCTGGCTGGGCGAGGTGGCTGTGAAGGCGGAGAGCTATGATTCCGAGTTCTATCACTGGCCCACCGCCGCCGAGCGCGTCAACCAGTATCCCGATTTGCCCAAGGTGGTGTATGTGTGCAACTGCATGGCACAGGGCCTGCTGCACGATACTTACTTCTACGGCCGGGACGCCAAGCAGCTGGTACCCACCGTTGTCTCTCCCACGGAGTTCTTTGACGGTGCGATCATCAGCGGCAACTGCGTGTCCCCCGGCTCCAAGACCACGACCTATCACCACCTGAACAACGCCGTCATCAAGGCCCTGTGGGCCAAGCACGGCAAGGAACTGAACTTCGTGGGCATCATTCTGAACCCCCTGATGGTCACCCTGAAGGAGAAGCAGCGGGACATCATGATGAGCGTCCGCATCGCCACCGAGGAGTTCGGCGCCGACGCCGCCATCATCTCTCAGGAGGGCTTCGGCAACCCCACCACCGACCTGATGCACGTTTGCCGGGGTCTGGAGAAGCGGGGCGTCAAGACCGTTATCATCACCAACGAGGACGCCGGTACCGACGGTATGTCCGAGTCTCTGCCGGATGTGGTCACCGAGGCCAACGCCATCGTGTCCACCGGCAACTCCAATGCCACCATCCTGCTGCCCAAGATGGACCGTGTCCTGGGCGAGCTGAAGGAGGTGGAGCGTGTCACCGGCGGCAATGTAGATTCCATCAAGCCCGACGGCACGCTGCTGCTGGAGATTCACGGTATCATGGGCGGACATAATCTGCAGGGTAACACCTATCTGTCCGCTACCACTGTTTGACGAAGGAGAGGGAAAGAATGAAGAAAATTTTGTTCTATACCAACCAGTTCTTCGGTCAGATCGGCGGCGAGGATATGGCGTATGCAGAGCCTCAGCTCTTTGAGGGGATGCATGGTTCCGCCAATACCTTCGGTGCCCCTCTGAAGGATATTGCCGAGATCGTGGCCACGATCGTCTGCGGCGATAACTTCTATGCCGAGAACATGGAGACCGGCCGGGCCTTCCTGCTGGAGCAGATCAAGAAGTATCAGCCCGACCTCATCATTGCCGGTCCTGCCTTTAACGCCGGCCGCTTCGGCATCGCCTGCGGCGACGTGTGCAAGACCGCCAAGGAGCAGGCGGGGGTGGAGGCCATCACCGGCCTGTACGAGGAAAACCCCGCCGTGGATATGTTCAAGAAGGACGTGTACATCCTGCGGGTGGCTAAGTCCGCCGCCGGTATCCGCAAGGCCGTACCCCTGATGGCCGGCTTTGCCAGAAAGCTGCTGACGGGTGAGCCCATCGGCACGCCGGAGGACGAGCAGTACTATGCCAAGGGCAAGCGTGTGAACATCTTCCGGGAGAAGAACGGCGCCGAGCGTGCCGTGGATATGCTGCTGGCCAAGGTCAAGGGCGAGCCCTACAAGACCGAGCTGGAGATCTCCACCTATGAGAAGGTGGAGCCCTCTGCCCCCATTGCCGACCTGAGCAAGGCCAAGATCGCCCTCTGCACCACCGGCGGCATGGTCCCCATGGGCAACCCCGACCACATGGTGGCGGCTACCGCCAAGTTCTGGAAGGAGTATCCCGTGGAGGGCGACAAGCTGGAGAGCGGCAAGTGGGAGTCCGTCCACGCCGGCTTCGACCCCGTGTACGCCAACAACGACCCCAATCGGGTCGCCCCCTATGATATGCTGAAAATGCTGGAGAAGGAAGGCATCATCGGCAGTGTGTATCCGGCGCTGATCTCTACCACCGGTAACTCCACCTCCGTTGCTGACTCCACCAGAATGGGCCAGGAGATCGCTGAGCGGCTTGTGTCCGCCGGGGTCAATGGCGTCATTCTGACCAGTACCTGAGGTACCTGTACACGTTGCGGTGCAACGATCGTGAAGCAGCTGGAGAAGGCTGGTATCCCCGCCACTCATATCTGCACAGTTACCCCCATTTCCAAGACCGTCGGTGCGGCCCGTATTTTCGGCGCTCAGGCCATCCCCTATCCCACCGGCGATCCCAACCTGCCTCCTGAGAAGGAGATGAACCGCCGTCGTGAGATCGTCATGGGCGCTCTGAACCTGCTGACCGAGGGCGGTGGATCCGTGTCCGGCGAGAGCAACGCCGTATTTACTGATTGACAGGAGCCATTACTATGGACAATAAGATTTATGATGTAGTCATCCTGGGCGCAGGCCCTGCGGGGCTGGCTGCCGGTCTGTACGCAGGCCGCAGCCGCCTGAGCGTGCTGATCCTGGAAAAGGGCATCGACGGCGGCCAGATCGCCGTGACTCATGACATCGAAAACTATCCCGGCCAGTCCAAGGTGGACGGCATGACCGGTCAGGAGCTGGTGGCTCCCATGACCGAACAGTGCAAGAAGTTCGGCTGCGAGCGTGTCAGCGACACCATCACCGCCTGCGACTTCAGCGGCCCCGTGAAGAAGTTTGTGGGCAGCAAGGGCGAGTATCTGGGCAAGACCGTTATCGTCTGCACCGGTGCCATGACCCGCTCCATCGGCTGCAAGAACGAGGCCAAGTATGTGGGCAAGGGCATCAGCTACTGCGCCGTGTGCGACGCCAACTTCTTCGAGGACTTCGAGATTTACGTGGTGGGCGGCAACGGCATCGCCGCCGAGGAGTCCCTGTATTTGGCAGGCTACGCCAGAAAGGTCACCATGATCCACAAAGGTCCGGCCCTGACGGTGTCCCCCATGCTGAAGGAGCGTCTGGACGCCGAGCCCAAGATCCACGTCCTGTGCAACGAGGAGGTGGAGGACGTGGGCGGCGACGAGCTGCTCAGCGAGATCGTCCTGAAGAACACCAAGACCGGCGAGGAGACGGTGCTCCACGCCGATGAGGAGGACGGCTTCTTCGGGCTGTTCGGCTTCACCGGCAAAAAGACCACCGGGATGTTCGACGGCGTTCTGGACATGGAGGGCGGCTACATCAAGACCGACGAGTGTATGCGCACCAACGTTCCCGGTGTGTTTGCCGCCGGCGACGTGCGGGTGACCCCCCTGCGTCAGGTGGTGACGGCCTGCGCCGACGGCGCCATTGCCGCCATGCAGTGCTACAAGTATATCAGCGCTCAGAAGTGATTTTTGAAAGGAGTTCATTACTATGCTGGATCTGACCAAGGAAAATTTCGAGGCGGAAGTTCTCAAGGCAGAGGGTAAGGTTTTCGTGGACTTTTACGGCGACGGCTGCGTGCCCTGCGCTGCGCTGATGCCCTATGTACACGAGTATTCCGAGAAGTACGGTGACAAGATGAAGTTCTGCTCCCTGAACACCACCAAGGCCCGCCGTCTGGCCATCAGCCAGAAGGTGCTGGGTCTGCCGGTCATGGCCATCTATGAGAACGGCCAGATGATCGACTCTGTGGTGAAGGATGATGCCACCGCCGAGAGCATCGAGGCAATGATCCTCAAGCATTGCTGAAAAGCTCATTCCTTTGTGTTCCCGCCCCATGGGCATGGAATAGAAATCTGAAAGGAAGGAGGAAAATAGAAATGAGTATTCTCAAGGGCAGAAAGGCCATCGTCATCGGTGACCGTGACGGTGTCCCCGGTATGGCCATTGCAGCCTGTGCCGAGAGCGCTGGCGCCGAAGTCGTGTTCTCCTCTACCGAGTGCTTCGTCTGAACGGCCGCAGGTGCTATGGATCTGGAGAATCAGAAGAGAGTCAAGGAGTTCGTGGAGCAGTACGGAGCAGAAAACATTGTGGTTCTGCTGGGTGCTGCCGAGGGCGAGGGTGCCGGTTTGGCAGCCGAGACCGTGACGAACGGTGACCCCACTTTTGCAGGTCCTTTGGCAGGAGTCTCGTTGGGACTCAGGGTTTATCATGTATGTGAGCCGGAAGTCAAGGCAGAGTTTGATGAAGCTGTCTATGATGAGCAGGTCGGTATGATGGAGATGGTGCTGGACGTTGACGATATCGTCAGCGAAATGACCAGTATCCGTGAACAGTATTGTGCCTTCAAAGACTAATGGTCTCACCCAGAGAGGGATGGCACACCGCCATCCCTCTCTATTCTATATATAAAATTGTATACAACTCAGGGATTTTACACACCCATACATACGAAAGGTGATCTGACCTATGAAAAGTGTCATCCGTGGAGCCGGCTATGTTCTGGCTCATACCCCCGATATGGTGCTGCACAACGGCACTACCCAGACAACAGAGCGTATCGTCAACCCCGACAGCGAGTATCTCAAGGAGCTGCCCAGCCACATCCGCAGCTTCGAGCAGGCGGTGGCCTATTGGCCCAATCAAGTCTACATTGGCAACAAGACCCCGGATGAACTGGCGGCAGTGGCCCAGCCCTGGTGCGACAAGGAGTGCGACTGCCACGAGCGGTACGGCAAGTTCGGCCAGATGATGCCCCAGAACGAGTTCCTGCTGCTGATGCAGGCCTGCGACGTGTTCGATCTGGTGGAACTGGAGGCCGAATTCGTGGCTGCCAACCGGGAGGCGCTGGCCGCCAACCCCGTCATGGAGCAGAGCGTGCTGGACCGCTTGAAAAACGGCAATTCGCTGGAGGAGATCCAGCGGCTGGTAGAGGAAGAGGGCGCCGAGGGACTGTATCATCTGGGCCAGCTGGTGGGCTGCGTGAAGCGGGCCCACGATATTGACGCCAACCTTTCCGCCCACGTCATGCACGAGAATCTGGTGTCCAAGGCATCCTCCGTGCTGGCACTGCTGAACGTGATCCACGTCACTGGCATCGATCGCAATCAGGTGGAGTACGTCATCGACTGTGCCGAGGAGGCCTGCGGCGATATCAACCAGCGTGGCGGCGGCAACTTCGCCAAGTCCGCTGCGGAGATCGCCGGGCTGAACAACGCCTCCGGCTCCGACTGCCGTGCCTTCTGCGCTGCCCCCGCCCACGCCATGATCGAGGCGGCGGCTCTGGTGGCCAGCGGCGCTTACCACACCGTGGTGGTCACCGCCGGCGGCTGCACCGCCAAGCTGGGCATGAATGGCAAGGACCACGTGAAGAAGGGCCTGCCTGCTCTGGAGGATATGATCGGCGGCTTTGCCGTGGTCATCACGCAGGACGACGGCGTGAACCCCTTTATCAACCTGAATATGCTGGGCCGCCACAGCGTGGGCACCGGTTCTGCCCCGCAGGCCGTCATCACCTCTCTGGTCACCGATCCGCTGGATCGCAATGGCCTGAAGATCACCGATATCGACAAGTATTCCCCGGAGATGCAGAACCCCGACATCACCAAGCCCGCCGGTGCCGGCGATGTGCCGATGGCCAACTACAAGATGATTGGTGCTCTGGCCGTGAAGCGGGGCGAGCTGCAGCGGGCTGAGCTGGCCAACTTCACCGTGGAGCACGGTCTCACCGGCTTCGCTCCCACCCAGGGCCATATTCCCTCCGGTGTTCCCTATGTGGGCTTTGCACGGGAGGCATTGCTGGCCGGCGATATCAAGCGTGTCATGGTCATTGGTAAGGGTTCTCTGTTCCTGGGTCGCCTCACCAACCTCTTTGACGGTGTTTCCTTCGTCATCGAGGCCAACCCCGGCAAGGAGGAAGCCGCTCCCGCCGTGGACGATACCCAGATCCGTCACATGATCGCAGACGCCATGCGTGGCTTTGCCGAGACGCTGGCAGCGCAGATGGGGGAGTAAGCATGAAGAACGTAAATCAGACCATCGTGGAGACCTTCCGTGAGGTGGCGGAGTATCTGGAGACCGGCCGCTCCGGCCGCCGTCCCCGCCTGCTGCTGACCGGCATGGGCAGCGAGCACGGGGAGGAGAACTCCATGCAGGCGGCGGTGATGGCCGCCCGTGTGGGGCTGGACGTGTCCTACATCGGCACGCTGGAGGGGGAGGGCGTGACCACCGTCCCCGTGGCGGACGAGGAGGCGGGCCACCGCAAGATGGTGGAGCTGCTGGAGAGCGGTGCGGCGGACGCTGCCGTCACCATGCATTTCCCTTTCCCCATCGGCGTGTCCACTGTGGGACGGGTGGTAACGCCCGCCCGTGGTAAGTCCATGTTCCTGGCCACAACCACCGGCACCTCCAGCGCCAACCGTCTGGAGGGCATGATCCTCAACACCATTTACGGCATCATCACCGCTAAGGCCTGCGGGATTCAGGAACCCACCGTGGGCATCCTCAACGTGGACGGCGCACGGGCCTGCGAGACGGCGCTGCGCCAGCTGCAGCAGGCGGGCTATCCCATCCGCTTTGCCGAGTCCGTCCGGGCCGACGGCGGCGCCGTGATGCGGGGCAACGATGTGCTTCAGGGGACCCCCGACGTGATGGTGTGCGACTCCCTGACGGGCAACGTGCTCATCAAGATGCTCAGCTCCTTCACCACCGGCGGCAGCTTCGAGTCCACCGGCTACGGCTATGGCCCCGGCATCGGCCGGGACTATGACAAGCTGGTGCTCATCATCTCCCGTGCTTCCGGCGCCCCCCTCATCGCCAACGCCCTGTCCTTTGCTGACGAGCTGGTGCGGGGCGGTGTACAGAAGATTGCCAAGGCGGAGTTTGCGCTGGCCGACAAGGCCGGGCTGGAGGAGCTCCTGCGCCAGAAGCGGGAGGCTTCCGCTCCGGCGGCAGCCAAGGCCGAGGTGAAGGCTCCCGCCAAGGAGCCCTGCACCGCAGGCATCCCCGGCATCGAGGTCATGGACATCGAGGCCGCCGTGCAGGTGCTGTGGGCCAAGGATATCTATGCCGAGTCCGCTATGGGCTGCACCGGCCCGCTGGTGCTGGTCAGCGATGCCAACGAGGAGCGGGCCAAGACCCTGCTGCGGGAGGCCGGCTACATCGGCTGAGGCTTTGACAGAAGCGGCGGTATCTGCTACAATGGAAGTACCTCATAAAATACAGGAGGTGGGACCATGCGGCATCAGATCGCTCTGGCGGTGGCTCTGCTGGGCATCAGCTCCATGCTGTGTCTGGAACTGATGAAGAAGGTAGGCCGGCGGCTGGAGGAGCAGCAGAAGCAGAAGGAAAAGAACGAAGAGTAACCGCACACCCCGGAGGCCCAGCCTCCGGGGTGTCTGTCTGCCCTTTTCTTGACAGGGGAGACGGTAGATGATACCATATATAATAAGTGAGTTGTTTCCGACGGCGAAGGGGTGGAGCATTTGGACAAGAAAAAGTGGGAGCAGGAGAATGTGCTGCGGCTGGTGAAAAAGAGTCGCAAGGGCGTCCTGCGGGTGGTGTTCAGCCGGTTTGGCCTCATGGCGCTGCTGCTGATTCTGGAGCTGGTGCTTCTGTGGATGATGTGGCGCTGGTTCAACAACGATTTCGAGTGGTTTGCGGCGGTGCAGGGCGTGTTCACCGTGCTGATGTTTTTCCATCTTTTTAACAGCGACATGGACGCCACGGGGAAGCTGACGTGGATGTTCCTGCTGGCGGTGATCCCCATTCCCGCCAGTATTTTCCTCTGGTTCACGGAGAAGGATGCGGGTCACCGCACTCTGAAGCGGAGGGTGCAGCAGCGGATCGATGAGAGCCGGGATCTGCTGCATCAGGACCCGGAGGTGCTGCGGGACCCGGAGATCGAATCCTCCGGCACCGACGATCTGTGCCGCTATCTCAACCGCAGCGGCTCTTTTCCCCTGTATGCCAACACGGAGACGAAGTTCTTCCCACAGGGAGAGGACAAGTTTGCGGCGCTGCTGGAGGAGCTGCAAAAGGCGGAGAAGTTCATTTTTCTGGAGTACTTCATCATTGACGAGGGGTATATGTGGGGCAGCATTTTGAAAATTCTGGCGGACAAGGCGGCGCAGGGCGTGGACGTGCGGGTGCTGTACGACGGGATGCTGGAGATCTCCACCCTGCCGTGGGACTATCCCCGGCGGCTGGGAAAGCTGGGCATCCGCTGCAAGGCCTTTGCTCCCATCCAGCCCTTCCTCTCCACCCACTATAACTACCGGGATCACCGGAAAATCCTGGTCATCGACGGCAAGGTGGCCTTCACCGGCGGCGTAAATCTGGCGGATGAGTACATCAACCGCAAGGAGCGCTTCGGCCACTGGAAGGATACCGCCATCCTCCTGCGGGGAGAGGCGGTGCAGAGCTTTACCCTGATGTTCTTACAAATGTGGAATCTGACGGAAAAGGAGCCTCGCTGGGATGAGGCCCTGCTGCCCTCGCCGCCGGTGGAGGCGGAGGGCTATGTGATGCCCTACTGCGACTGTCCACTGGACGATTATAAGGTGGGGGAGAGCGTCTATATGGACATCCTCAACCGGGCCAAGGACTATGTACATATCATGACACCCTATCTCATTCTGGACAACGAGATGGAGACGGCTCTGAAATTCGCTGCCCAGCGTGGGGTGGATGTGAAGTTGATCCTGCCGGGCATCCCGGATAAAAAGGCGGCCTATGCGCTGGCGAAATCCCACTATCAGTACCTGACGGCAGCGGGGGTGAAGCTGTACGAGTATACGCCGGGCTTTGTCCACGCCAAGATCTTTGCCAGCGACGATGTGAAGGCGGTGGTTGGTACCATCAATCTGGATTACCGGAGCCTGTACCATCACTTTGAGTGTGCGGCGTATCTCTACGGCGGCCCTACCGTGGGCGACGTGGAGCGGGATTTCCAGCGGACGCTGGAGCAGTGCCGCCGGGTGACGCCGGAAACCATCCGCCATGAGAAGCTGGGCTATAAGCTGGGTGGCAGCCTTATGAAGCTGGTGGCCCCGCTGCTGTGATGCTATCGTTTATAACGGAACGGAGACAGGCCTTGCCTGTCTCCGTTCCGTTATAATATTTTGGTATTGATTATGACAAGCTCTCCAAAGAGCAGTTCGTCTCGCTGATTGAGATACTCAAGCTGTCCAAGTACCTGAAAAGCCCCAGCAACTAGCGTGGAAAGGCAAGGCCATCGATGATGCCACACGGGAAAGGCAAAAAGAAACGCAAATAAGAAAAAATCGGCACCTGCTTTTGAGGCAGGTGCCGATTTCTGTTACCCTATCATGCGCTTGAATTTTTGGCGTAAGTTTGGCGTAAATCCGCTTTTCTACATTCAAAAAATCAAGCAATTTCAAGGCTTTACGGTGTCTCTTAATACATGCCGCCCATGCCGCCCATTTCGGGAGCGGGAGCAGCGGGTGCGGGGGGCTGGGGCTTGTCGGCCACCAGAGACTCGGTGGTCAGCACCATGCCGGAGACGCTGGCGGCATTCTCCAGAGCGGAGCGGGTCACCTTGGCGGGATCCACGATGCCGCTGGCGATCATGTCGCAGTACTCCTCCTTGTAGGCGTCGAAGCCGTAGCCGTTCTTGCCGGAGGTACGGACCTTCTCCAGAATGACGGAGCCGTCCAGACCGGCATTGGCAGCGATCTGGCGGATGGGCTCCTCCAGAGCCTTGGCCACGATCTGCACGCCGGTCTTTTCATCCCCCTCCACCTCGTTCAGCAGGGCGGTGACAGCGGGGATGACGTTGACGTAGATGGTGCCGCCGCCGGCCACGATGCCCTCTTCCACAGCGGCCTTGGTGGCGTTCAGAGCATCCTCAATGCGGAGCTTCTTCTCCTTCATCTCGGTCTCGGTAGCAGCGCCCACCTTGATGACAGCCACGCCGCCGGCCATCTTGGCCAGACGCTCCTGCAGCTTCTCCTTATCGTACTCGCTGGTGGTCAGGCCGATTTGGTTGCGGATCTGAGCCACACGGTCAGCGATGGCCTGCTTGTCGCCCATGCCGTCCACGATGATGGTGTTCTCCTTGGTGACCTTCACCTGACGGGCACGGCCCAGCATATCCACGGTGGCGTCCTTCAGGGTCAGACCCAACTCCTCGCTGATGACTTGACCGCCGGTGAGGATGGCGAT
>OLVZ01000645.1_pt1 | contig 32923 bp, 26 predicted proteins | sample 1673341 | NCBI WGS metagenome assembly OLVZ01 (sample SAMEA3178944, study PRJEB25190) | human gut metagenome | biome: human gut; feature: human-associated habitat; material: faeces | place: Austria | collected 2013 | reverse complement strand
CAAAAAACCTCCAAACTGAATCACTCTGTATGATTTCAGTTTGAAGGTTCTGGTCATTCTTTATTCCAGGTTCATGCACAATCCCCAATCCTGGTCATTGGCATACGGATCGGCAAAATCGGTTTTCTGGCCGTTGACGGAATACGGATACAGGTACGCACAGGTCGCTGTTCCATCCTCAAAGAACATGGACAGCACGCCGCGCAGGGAATGCTCACCGCGAATATTATATTCTTCGTTTCCGGTCAGGCGAGCGTAGCGCTTGAAGGTTCGACCGTTTTCTGCACTCCAGTAGTGCGGGAAAGTATCTCCGAAGACTCTGCGTTTTCCGAACCAGTAGCCGTCCCAATGGCGGATTGCAGTTTCATGCAGATGATAGTCCGGCTGCTGGCCGTCGAAGAGTTCGAGGACGGCGATCTGCTGCTCGGCTCCGCGCAGGTATTTTTCTTCCCCTGTCACTTCGTAAACCTGAAGAATGACTTCGGCCGCCGGCTGTACGATCGATTGCTCGTAATTTACTTCCGAAGCCGGATAAGCCGTTCCAATCTCAATCAGTTGATCAGCATGACATCGAAACAGATCTCTTACTGTTTTCAGATCCTCCTGTTCTCCTGCTTTTTCCAACTCATGACAGAGCATCACAATCGGCATTTCAATCGGATAAAAACGGAATCCATCCTGTTCATAAAATTTCTCTGTGATATGAACTGCTGTCTTCAGATCTTCTTTTTCTCCCCACAGCTTCCAGCATTCAAGAAAGAATGTCACTGCCCATGGGTAGTTGTAAAGCCGAAAATAGCTGTTGTCTTTTCCTGAGCAGTTGCATACAAGTCCAGTTGATGCATTTACCAGCTCGCGAAGATAGAATGCATGATACTCACGAAGACTCTGCTCCGCTTTTTCCCGGTCTTTTAAAAGATTCTGCTGCAGTGCCCGTGCAATCAGCACGCCCATTCCCGTACGCTCTCTTCCGGCATTGAAATCATTCTCCGACGTGCAGACGAGAATTTTTTCTTCGTTATCATACGGCAGATAGGCACCCTGCAGTTCTTTGATCTTTCCATGATACTGCTGGTGATCAACAATAAACGCACACCGTTTTGCAGCCAGTGTTTCCGGCCGCTCCTGCACGAGAAGACGGCAGGTGGTTTTCACCTCGTCGGCACAGATCGAAAGTACATACTCCCCTGTTTTTTCATTTTCAAACAGATATTCATAAACACTATTTTCCGTCTTTTCCAGCGATGCTCCGTTTATCGTCACTTTTTCCGCTGGAAATGTCGGCTCAATGGTTACCTTACTCGTCTCTCCCGGATAAATCACATACTGCTCCGCATCCACCAGAATCACCCGGGGAAATGCTCTTAATTTCTCCCGGAAATCTTCGCGTCCCCGATGCGGAAATACCTTCCACTCCAGCTTCATTGTATCTCCCGGCGCAAATTCCTGTGCGGACGGGTGCAACCAGAAGCAGCCTCTGTCATTGCTCTGCAGTTTCAGATCGCGCTCAATACTGTAAGCAGAAAGACTGCCTTTTGTGAGTACCATTCCAAGATGCGGAGCCGCACCGCCCATGCGGAGTGCCATGATATAACTGGTATTTTCCCCGCAGAAAATATGTGCATGGCACCGGTAATCACGGCAGGTCACACTGTCCGTGTAGCGGTCCTGCAACGGAAATGAAACCCCAATACTTCCGGCATTTGTAAAATACGGATGCGCACCGTTGTAAGAAACCACAATCTTCGTTGTCAGCACATCTCCGTCTTTCTCATTCTGCACCTCAGCCGAAAACTCCGGCGGGCATTTTACCTCGGCGTATGGGAACTCCTCCCGCAGCCAGTTCATCTGTTTTGGATCTTTGGAAAATACAATTTCTTTCACGTTCCCAACTCTCATTTTTTATTTCCCCTTTCGTTTTTTCTTTGATCCCGCTTTTTGAACTCCATGTAAAATTTATTTGCTGCTTTGATCATACTATATCTATATGCTCTTTTCTATATCTCTTTTTCCATTACCGTTCACTGCTCTTAATATAACCCTCACAATCCTCTTTTCCAGTTTTGTTTTACAAAAGAACGGTTCCATACGCCTGCATCATTTTTCCGTTTTACTTTATTTTTTCTTTCTTGCCGATAGTATTTTTTCTCAATTTTTGCTATACTGAAAATGTATGCGTATCAAACTCCGGCATTGCTCTTTCAAGCTGCCGACACATACATAAACTTCATAAAAGGGGGTATCTTTTTCATGGATACGTATGTCATTTTAAAAGACCTGGCAATCATTATCGTATTCGCAAAATTGTTTGGTATTCTTGCCAGAAAATGCAAGGCTCCGCAGGTTGTGGGCGAGCTGATTGCAGGTATTGTCCTTGGACCCAGTGTGCTAGGACTTGTTCAGCAGTCTGACTTTCTTGCACAGATGGCTGAGATCGGTGTCATTTTGCTGATGTTCTCCGCAGGTCTTGGCACCAGCCTGAAGGATCTGCTCCGCACCGGAGTGAAATCCCTGCTGATCGCCTGTTCCGGTGTTTTTGTTCCTCTCGTTCTTGGAGCCATCTTATACATGAGTTTTTATGGCTTCTCTGCTGTCGGAACGGAAGAATTTTACCACGCTGTTTTTATCGGTGTTATTCTGACTGCAACATCGGTCAGCATCACCGTACAGGCCTTAAAAGAACTCGGCAAACTGAAAACAGAGGTTGGAACAACCATCTTAAATGCAGCCATCATCGACGATGTCATTGGTATCATTGTGCTGACTGTTGTCATCGGTTTTAAAGATCCGACATCCAATCCGCTGAAAGTAGCAGCCTCCACCATTCTGTTTTTTGCCCTTGCGATTGTGCTCGGTTTTCTCTGCTTTAAGCTGTTCAACCGCATGAACTCCGTATTTCCGCACACCCGCCGTCTCCCGATTCTGGGTCTTGCACTCTGCTTCGGACTGTCCTACATTTCCGAAAAATATTTCGGCATCGCCGATATTACCGGTGCATACGTTGCGGGCGTTATCCTGTGTTCCCTCGATTCTTCCGATTACATCGAAGAAAAAATGGATATCAGCTCCTATATGATTTTCGGACCGATTTTCTTTGCAAGTATCGGACTCAAAACAACGCTCAGCGGCATGAACGAGAAATTCGTACTCTTTGCCATCTGTTTCGTCATCGTCGGCCTTGTCGCAAAAATTATCGGCTGTGGCCTGATGTCAAAGGGATGCGGCTTTACCTGGGGCGACAGCCTGAAAATCGGTGTCGGTATGATGACCCGCGGTGAAGTCTGTCTGATCGTCGCGCAAAAGGGTCTGAATGCAGGCTTTTTATCCGGCGATTTCTTCAGTGCCGTGATTCTGCTGATTCTTTTCTCGAGTATTGCAACACCGATTATACTGAAAATCTTATACGCGAAAATGCCGACGGCAAAAGATTCTGCAAAGGCATCCTGACTTTCCTTTTACCAAAACAGGGCGCTGTGCCATTTCCTGCACAGCGCCCTGTTTTTTTCGTATCAACCGGTAAGTTCTGATTTCTTCTACCACAGAATCTTCTCTGCCTCAGCTCCATCCGCAAACGGTCCCGGCATTGCTGCCACGCCGCGGTGCTCGCCGAGATAATCCTGATCGAAGATAATCGTGCTTCCGTCCGGATCTTCGAATCTCTGCTCCGGCTCGAAGGCGTATCCTAAAATATCACTGTTGATAATTCCCGTCCGGAAATCCTTCAGGAACTCATACACGTTCGTCTTGATGGAATAGTGGCCGTCTTTTTCCACAAGTTCCACCTTAACCTGGTTCTCGTTATCCATAAGATTCTCTTTTTCATTCACACACGCCTTTGCTCCGTTAAAGTAAGCGTTTCCGTTTACCCAAACCGGCAGATGGCACTTGTTGTGATACGGCTCCAGCTTGCTCATGTCGGCCGGTTTGTCCAGCTCAAAGTGGCTGATCCACTCGTCATAGGTCGGATACTCGTCGAACACATGCGTTCCGACCTCCTGGTTATCCTCCATCTTGAAGCCCATGTCCTCAACCGTTTCTGTTTCCTCAACCGGGTAATTCTGGATAAAGATGTTGTTGTAGAACCGGTCATCGCCATGCAAGAATGTCATGAATCCGGCAACCTCGGTACGGTGACGGATGTGATACGGCGTGTAACGGTCTCCTGTTCCGCCGCCAACTGCAGTTAATGAGCCAAGCATCAGATTGTGTACGCAGGCAACACCATCGGTCGCCATACGAACGCTGACCGGTGAGAGCATAATATTGTTATCGATCAGTGTCGGACCATGGCCAACCTCGATGAAAATATCCTGACTCATCATTGCGCCCTCTGCCTTTGGTGTTCCCTCCGGCGGGCAGTTGTCGTGCAGCAGGTTCTGGGTCAGGCGTGTTCCCTGTGCCTCCCAGTCGCACCAGATGCCCATCGTACAATGATGAATGTGATTTCTTCTCATCACAACATCGATCGCTGCATGCATCTTGATACCGGAAATCTCGGCTCCGCCAAGCTGCTGCATATTGTTGATGTTGTGAATGTGGTTGTCCTCAATGATACTGAACACACCGCCCATCCGTCCGACAATACCGGTCTGCTCACAGTGATGGATGTGGCAGCGGCGGATGATATGGCTTCCGATGTTCTCCTTCGTCCAGCCGTGATACTGGCCGCGGCACACAGCATCACGCTCCATCTGGGTCGAGCTTTTTACGTGTTTTCTGGTAAAGTAATGGTCGTTCTCCGGATCGTAATATTTTCCGAGCGAAATACCGCAGCACTTGCTGTTGCTGACCTCACAGTCCTCAATAATCCATCCCTTCGACCAGTGCGGACCGATCATACCGTCCTGATAAGCAGCCGGCGGCGCCCATGTCGTTGCTGCCTTGCTGACATCAAATCCACTGAACGTAATGTAATTTACGCCTGTTTTCGACGGCATAAAGCAGTTCCGGCGCACGTTGATTTCTACTTTTTCCTCCGTCGGGTTTTTACCCTGGAAATTTGCGTAGATGACCGTCTGATTTTTCTCTTTGTCCTGCTCGGTATACCATTTGTAAACCGACCACTCCGGCTCCCAGGACGGCGCATAAACCTCGCCCTTGATACACTCCTCGAGCGTCTCTGCCTCGTATAACTGGCGGTCATTCAGATAAACCGCGCCGGTATGGCGTACCACCGGTGCAAAATACCAGTCACCGCCGACCATTGTCGTGTATGGGTTATAATTGCCAAAAACTCCGTTGTCTACACGGCATACCCACACATTATCTTTGTAATGCTCCCAGTCATTCATCGTTTCCGCACCGGTGATCTTTGCGCCGAGCGGCTTCTCACTCTTATAGACGATTCTCGCATCCTCGGTTCCGCCGTTGACCGGATCGACATATTCGTGGTAGATACCAGGTGCAACCAGAACTTCATCTCCTGCCTTTGCAATTTTTGCCGCATCGTTGATGAACTTGAACGGCATCTCTTTTGTTCCGTTTCCATTCTTCGGAGCGGAATTATTGACATAGTAAATCATTTCTCTATACTCCTTTTTGTTATAGTAAAACCCTGCAAAAAAGGCTGTGACGCAGTCATTCACTCTCTGCGGCGCTGAATTTTTTACGCTATTTTTTTGCGGGTCTATAGAATTTCTTTATGATAATGCTTCTTCCGCAGCCTCTTTTGATGCAAACGGGCCCGGCAGCGGATGAATGCCCTGACGGTTTCCGAAGTAGTCATATCGGAACACGATCGGCGTTCCATCCGGATTCTCATATTTCTGTTCCGGCTCAAATGCCATGCCAAGCGTCTCCGTTGAGATCACTGCACAGGCATTCTGCGGCAGATAATCGTAAACATTGGTCTCCAGTTTCCATTTTCCGTTCTCTTCTTTTACACCGATGGTGATTTCATGCTCGGTATCCACTACAGCGTCCTGTTCCTGCTCTGCCGGCTTCGCCCCATTGAAGTAAACGTTGCCGCCAAGCCATACCGGCAGCTTCTCGTAATACAGATCCGGTGACTTTCCGGAACCCATTCCGCAGTAGCCCTCAAATCTTGCCACGTACTCCTCCAATGTCGGATATCCGCTGTACGGTGCGGTTCCTGCTGTCAGATTTCCGTCATCCCACTCATTATCTCCGGTCAGTTTACGGATTTCTTCCATTCCCGCACGAACCGGCTTCTGGATGAAGATATTATTGTAGAACCGGCAGTCACCGTGAAGAACTGTCATAAATCCGTTGATCTCCGTGCGATGCGGCACATGGTACGGTGTGTAGCGCGGCGACGGCAGCTTGTCGGAGCCATTGTTGACACCTCGGCCGACAGCAGTAAACGATCCCGCGATCAGGTTATGTACTACCGCAACACCCTGTGTTGCCAGCTTCATAGCGCGGTCCGAAAGCAGTACGTTATTGTCCACCAGCGTCGGTCCGTGGGAAATTTCAATAAAGATATCCTCGCCGATACCGTCCATACCTTCTGGATTTGCATTTTCCTCGTTCGGCAGCGTATTGTCATGGAACAGGTTCTGCGTAACACGTGTGCCCTGTGCCTGCCAGTCGAGCCAGAGGCCTCTCGTACAGTGATGGAAATGGTTTCTTCGAATGATCACATCGATCGCCGCATGCATCTTGATGCCGCCGATCTCCGCACCCGCAAGGTTCTGTTTATTATTGATATGGTGAATGTGGTTATCCTCAATAATCGAGAACACACCACCTAAGTGGCCTACAATACCCGTCTGTCCACAGTCGTGGATGTTGCACCGGCGGATGATGTGGCTTCCGATGTTTTCCTTTGTCCATCCCTCCCGCTGCGCCTGGCAGATACAGTCACGCTCCGTCTGTGTGCCATCTTTGAATTTCCATTTGAGCCATTTATTGTCATTGTTCGGCTGTCTGTATTTTCCAAGGGAAATGCCTGAGCACTTCGAATCTGAAATTTCACAATCCTCGATGATCCATCCCTTTGACCAGTGCGGGCCGACCATTCCTTCCTGATATGCCGTCGGCGGAGCCCACTGGGTTGCCGCCTGTTTTACAACAAAGCCGGACAGCGTAATATAACCGATGCCCTCCTTCGATGGATAAAAGCAATTCTCGCGCACATTAATTTCCACCGTTTCCTCATTCGGGTTTTTCCCCTGGAAATTCACATAGAAAACGGTCTCATTCTTCTCTTCATCCTGCTCCACATACCAGGTGTAAACCGTGAATGCCTGATCCCAGGATTTTTTATAGATCTCCGGCTTTTTCACCTTGTCCAGGCTCGTCACCTCATACATGGATTTTCCATTCAGATACACTTCTCCGGTGTGTGCTGTGTAGGATGCGATAAACCAGTCACCGCTGACCAGTGTCGTATATGGATTGTAATCCCCAAACAATCCGTTCGAAACGCGCGCTGTCCACACATCACCTTCCAAATGCTCCCAGTTATCCACAATTTCCGCACCGGTAATCACAGCTTTTCCCGGTTCCACAGAACGGTACACAATTCTTGCATCCTCACATCCCGCATTCGCCGGATCTACATATTCCCGATATACGCCAGGCGCTACAAGCACCTCGTCGCCGGGCCTTGCAATTTTTGCCGCCTCGGAAATCGTCCGAAATGGATATTCCTTCTGCCCATTTCCGCTTCGCACAGCATTTCCATCTACATAAATCTGCATTTTTCGCTTACCTCTCACTTCTTCACTTTTCATAAACTTTTATTGTTTTTTGTGAATTTTCGCCAAAATCACATCACTCTTTTTCCGATTTCTGCCGTTCTTCACAATTTTCATATCTTAACCATAATACAGATCCTCGTAAAACACTACTTATATATTGCCGATCATTGCCCAGATGTTTCGATTTTTTCTATATTTTTTCTCTCTTCTGTTGTATAATACCGTTTATCAGATACGGAGGATTCTTTTGCCATGAAAAACGATTCGACTTCTTTTTTCGAAAACAATCATTTTGCTAACAGCTATGTTTACGATATCTCTATTTCGCATGTCCCCGCCTATTTCGGTCTGCACTGGCATCACTATATTGAAATTGTGCTTGCACAGGATGACGGCATTATCTATGAAGTAAACGGAGAAACCTTTCCGCTAAAGCCCGGTGATCTTCTTTTTATCTGGCCCGGCGAGCTGCACGCTGTTTCCACAACCAACAGAGAACATCGCCTGATCATGCTTCAGCTCGATGCAGATTTTCTGGAAAAACGCGTGGATTTCCAGTCTGTTGCTTATCTTTTTTATCAGATCCGTCTTCTGAATCAGAACAACTTCCCGGAAATCGAAAAACTCCGCGGATTTCTGACAGAGCTGCGCAGGCTCTCCCTCTCCGGTATCAGTTTTTCCGAGCTGCGCGGATGCGTTCTGCTGTATCAGTTTTTTATTCTGCTCGGCGAAAATCTCTCCGTGCCGACCGAAACTGCCGCACCGCAAAAAACAGGCCATTCCGCACAGGTACACCGCCAGATGATTGCTGCATGTACCTGGATCTCGAGTCACTGCACCGAACCGGTTTCTCTGGAAGAAGCATCAAAGGTCGCCGGATTCTCCCGCTGCCATTTTTCCAAGCTGTTCCGCGCATACACCGGCCTCTCCTTCACGGATTTCGTCACCAGGGAACGGCTCCATATCGCCGAAAACCTGTTAAAAAAACCGGATCTCACGATCACCGAAGTGTCGCTCGAATCCGGTTTTAACAGTATTTCTACGTTTAACAGAGTCTTTTTGAAATCAAAAAATGTAAGCCCTACCGACTTCCGTCAGATGTACCTGCAATCCTATCAGAAATAGGCTATGAATTCGGCATGGCCTCCGGTCTTTCGCAGGTGGATGGAACCTTCTCAAATGCACCCGTTTCCGCACTCTTCATAATCTGATCGATCGTATCGAGTACGTGATATGCCATTTTGGCACTCGCACGGTTTGGTCTGCCCTCGGCAATTGCTTCTGCCATCTCGGACGGACCGAGGCCGCGGCTGTTTTCGCTGTAGGCAAAGCCATAATCCAGCACTTCCGGAACTGCCTGCTGTGTCCAGTCCTTCACGCCCGGAATGTAGACGATATCGCCGCCGAAATTGTTCGGGTCCACCAGCTTTAAAATACCTTTTTTGCCGTAAATTGTGAATACCGCCTGATCGTTGATGGTGCTGTCGCCATTGACACAGAATGTGCCGGTCACGCCGTTTTTCATTTCCAGAATCGTGAAAACCTGGCTCTCGTTGTTGTAGTCAAATTCCTGGCCGTATTCCGGGCTGTCCGGGACGACATTGACGCGCTTCGGCGCAAGGTTGCGCACGGAGGAAACGACACGGTCCACCGGGCCGAAAAGGCTGACGATGGCGGTCAGATAATAAACACCGAAATCGTAGCAGATACCGCCGCCCGGCATCCGCAGAAAACGGAAGATGCTCGCCAGCAAATCAAGATCGCGGTTTGCGCATGCTTCGAAAGATGTCACCTCGCCGATCAGCCCGTCGTCGATCGCTTTTCTTGCGGTCTGCAGTGCCGATCCAAGGAAGGTGTCCGGTGCGGAACCGAGATAGAGATGTTTCTCCTCTGCCAGCTCGATCAGTTTCGCTGCCGTTTCCGGTGCGAGGGTCATTGTTTTTTCAGTGTAAACGTGTTTTCCGGCTTCCAGTGCCTGACGGATCAGCCCCTCGTGGGTCGGTGCCGGTGTCAGAATGACTACCATTTCAATCGACGGGTCTGCCAGAATTTCCTCGTAGGTACAGCCCTTGATGCCATACTGCTCTGCTTTCTTTTTCGCATGTTCAAGATGGCCTGCGCAGCATGCTGCTACCTCAAGATTCTCAAAGTTATGAATCATGTTCGTCAGATAAATATCACTGATCGCTCCGCAGCCGACAACGCCGACTCTCATTTTTTTCGTTTCTGTTGTTCCCATTTGTAAAAATCCCCTTTACTCTTTGTTTTTTGATTCTGTTCTGATAAAAACCCTTATCTTTTTTATACAACGAAATGTCTGAAAAAACAAGCATTCCGGCTCATATTTCACTTTCAAAACGAAAAAACCGCCCACGGTTTCTGCAGATTCTCTGCATCACCGCGGACGGCCTTTTTCTGTTGTTTACTCCACGCTTTTCAGCGATTCAATCATATCAATTTTTCTTAACCGGTAGAACATCATAAAGTTGACGAACAGGGCAAACGCCAGGGTAATCAGGGCGCTCCAGCCGTAGCTCCGCGGGAACACGTTTCGTCCGAACATCATCATATCGACCTCGACGGTCTGAATTACGCAATGATGTAAAAACGTTCCAATTCCCATGCCCGCGATAACGCCGAACAGTGTCAGCACCATGTTTTCCCGGTACACGTACGATGCCACCTCGCCGTCGAAGAAGCCGAGCACTTTCAGCGTTGCCAGCTCTCTCTGTCGTTCGGTGATGTTAATGTTGTTCAGGTTGTACAGCACCACAAACGCCAGCAGGCCCGCCGATACGATCAGCACCACGATGACGATGTCGAGGGAACGAAGCATGTTGTCAATCTGATCAATCAGGTCGGATGTGAACGAGATTGCCGCTACACCGTCGTACGTCATGATTTTTTCTCCGAGTGCTGTCTCATAATTGCTCGACGTGTCCTGATATTTCATCAGAAGCTGGTTGTAATCCGGCGCCCCGCCGAACAGCTCCTCGTAGAGATCCGGGGCCAGATACAGATAATGGCGCACGTAGTTTTCGACGATGATCGAAATCTTTACGTCCACAATATCGTCGCCTTTTTTCAGCTGAACCGTGTCGCCTGCTTTTACGCCGAGCATCGTTGCTGTCTTTTCGCTGATGGCTGCGCCGCCGTCGGTCGGGAATTCGTAAACTTCTCCGCTTTTCCGGTCTCGGAAGGCATAGAAGTCATTGAAATTCGTCAGTTCTTTCGGCACTTCAAGCACTGCATCCACGGCCTTTTTGTCGGTCTGCAGTTCGATGTTCTGGCAGTACATTTCCAGCAGCTCATCGATGCCGCTGTAGTTTTCCAGATCAGTCTGCAATGCTTCTTTTTCGGATTCATCCACATCTGAATTCAGCACAGCATTCGCCTGATAGGTGAAGAGGCTGACGAACTGGTTTTTCGCAATCGCGGTGATGGAATCCTGAAGGCCGAAACCGACGAGGATCAGACCCATGCATCCGCCGATTCCGATAACGGTCATGAAGAATCGTTTTTTATACCGCACCAGATTCCGCACGGTTGATTTCTGCGTAAAGTTCAGATGTTTCCAGAGTACGCCGATGCGTTCCAGGAAAATCCGTTTGCCGTTTTTCGGTGCTTCCGGCCGCATCAGCTCTGCCGGACCTGCGGCGAGTTCTTTGTAGCATGCCGCGATCGTCGCCACGCCGGTGCAGGCTGCACTCGCCAGAATCGCAAGGCCTCCCTGCTCCCAGTTCAGCGGGGTCATGTAATACGGGAGTCCGGTATACAGCATGCCGTAGGCATTCATAATAACCCAGGGCAGGATTTTTTCTCCAACCACCACACCCGCGAGAGCGCCAGATACGGTGGAGAGCATCGCGTATGCGAAATATTTAAAGGCGATCACGCCGTCGGAATAGCCGAGGGCTTTTAACGTTCCGATCTGCTGACGCTGTTCCTCGATCATTCGTGTCATCGTCGTCAGGCTGACGAGAGCAGCCACGAGGAAGAAGATAACCGGGAAGAATTTTCCGATATTCGAGATACGGCCGGCATCCTGACCGAAGCTCTCAGTTGACGTTACCTTATCCCGTCCCCAGACGTACCACGTTGGTTTTTTCAGGTCTGCGAGTGTTTTCTCACCGTCCGCAATTTCCTGCTTCGCATCCGCGATTTCTGGTTCGGCGTCGGCTTTTGCTTTTTCGTATTCGGCTTTGCCGTCCTCAAGTTCTTTTTCTTTATCGGCAACTTCCTGTTTCGCATCCGCAAGGGAGATTTTTCCGTCGGCGATTTCCTGTTTCGCGTCGGCAAGCTGGGTTTCTCCGTCGGCAATCGTCTGCTTTGCTTCGGTGAGCTGAGTTTCTCCATCGGCGATCGTCTGCTTTGCTTCTGCTAACTGGGTTTCGCCGTCGGCGATCGTCTGTTTCGCGTCGGCGAGCTGACTTTCTCCACTGGAAATTGTCTGCTTTGCAGCCGCAAGCTGGGCCTCACCCGACTGAATCGTCTGTCGGTACGATGCAATCTGCTGTTCCCCATCAGCAAGCTGGGCTCTGGCAGCCGCAAGCTGAGTTTCTCCGTCTTTTAATTTACTGCGGTTCGTCTCAATCTGAGCTTCTCCGTCGGCAATCGCTGCTTTGGCGGATGCAAGCTGGGCTTCGCCATCCTCAATCTGTTTCTGATAAGCTTCTGCCTGTGCTTCTCCATCCTGAAGCTGGGCAAGAGCCTCTGTAATCTGAGCTTCGCCGCTTTCCAGTTCTTCTTTTGCAGAAGCAATCTGTGCCTCGCCTGCGGCGCATTCCTGCTCTTTTTCTGTTAATTGTGTATCTGCAGCGGCAAGCTGACTTTCTGCGTCGGTAATCTGAGCTTCTGCAGCCGCAAGCCGGGCTTCCGCATCAGCGCTTGCTGCTTCAAACGCTGCGATGTTTTGTTCCAGAAATGTTTTCTGCTCCTGCATCGTGAAAAGCTGCTGTGCTAACTCTGTCTGCTTTGCTTCCAGTGCAGTTTTCTGTTCCAACAGAGATACATATGCTTCATCTTCCTCTGTCAGTCCGTCAAGCTGAGCCTCAATCACCTCGATCTGACCAGTCACTTCTGTCTGCGCAGCCTCCACCATCGGAAGCTGACTGGAAATCTGGGCTAACTGATCCTTGGCTGTCTCATACTGACTCTTCTGTTCTTCATACGCTGCCTTCTGCGCTTCATACTGTGTGCGTCCTGCAGCGGTTTCTGCTTTCTTGTTGTCCAGTTCCTCGCGTGCAGCGGAAAGCTGCTCCTTTGCAATATTCAATTCCGTTTCTTTTTCGGAAAGCTGCTCTTTTGCAGTATTCAGCTCCGTCTGCTTCCGAGTCAGTTCGGTTTTTGCCGCCGAAAGCTGCGTCATTTTTTCCTCTAACTCTTTTTTGCCGGATGCCAGTTCTGTTTCTTTCTCTGCAAGCTGTGCTTTTCCGTCGGAAAGTTCTTTCGCTTTTGCCTCAAGTGTGGTTTTTCCACTTGCAAGTTCATCGGCTTTCTGATTCAGCTCCGCTTTTCCGCTTTCCAGCTCTGCCGCCTTTGCTTCCAGCGTCGCTTTTCCGCTCGCAAGTTCCGCCTCTTTGTCTTTCAGCGTTGCCTTGCCGGATACCAGTTCCTGCTCTTTGTCGGCGATGGTTGCTTTCGCACTGAGAAGTTCCTGCTCTTTGTCTGCAATGGTCTGTTTTCCGTCAAGGAGTTCCTGTTCTTTCTCAGCAATCGTCTGCTTTCCGTCAAGAAGCTCCTGTTCTTTGTCCTTTAACGTCTGTTCGCCGTCGAGAAGTTCCTGCTCTTTGTCCGCAATCGTCACTTTCGCGTCGGCAAGCTGCTGTGCACCGTCATCCAGCTCTGTTTTTGCGTCCGCTAATTTCTGCTCTGCATCAGCGACCTGCTGTTTTGCATCATCAATCTTTTCCTGTCCTTCGGTTTTGACTGCCGTATACCGCCGGTCGCACGCCGCATCCTCGAGCGCTTCAATCTTCGTCTGTACAGCCTTCACCGTCTCATCATATGCATCGCTGTAGCTCGCCTCTTCCTGTGCGCCGTCCGCCTGGATGTAAATCTCTGTATAGAGATCCGAGGTAAATGTCTCCGGAAGCAGCAGTGCAAAACTGTTGATGCTTCCGTTTCCAATCGAGCCCGTTCCGCGGTTCAGATCCATATAATAAGGGAGCGTCGCCGAACCAACAATCGTAAACGTATCCCCGGTCAGCGAATCTGAGAGCGGATCCTCCGTTCCGGAAGTGAACGTTACCTGATCCCCGATCTCACAGCCGGAACTTTTCAGAAACTGCGTATCAACAAGAATTTCATCCTCTTTCTCCGGCATCCGTCCCTCGACCACGCGCGGCTCATTCACACCGTCCGTCAGCGCAATCAGTTTCACAACCTGCTCGCTCTCGCCGATGTCATGCAGCACTTCCACCGTCTTTCCGCCATAAACCGCTTTCACGCCGTCCGTCTTCGCGATATCCGCCAGATCATCGTCCGTCAGCCCCAGCGTTCCAAGAACTCTCAAATCCATATAATTTACTTCATCATAATACCGGTCCGCCGAAACCTTCATATCTCCTTCCGCCGACCGAATGCCCGAGAAAAACGCCGCGCCAAGAAGCACGATGAAAAAGACTGACAGAAACCGCCCCTTGTTCTTTGTGATTTCCCGGATAAAGTCTTTTCGAAATGCTCTCATCGTCCACCTACCATTCTATCTCTTCCACCGGTGTCGGGTTCTCATTTGTTTTCATGCCCGCCACTTTTCCGTTTCGGATTTTAATCACGCGGTCCGCCATCGGTGTCAGCGCCGAGTTGTGAGTGATGACAATGACCGTCATCCCCTTCTCCCGGCAGGTATCCTGCAGCAGCTTTAAGATCGCTTTTCCCGTCACATAATCGAGCGCGCCGGTCGGCTCATCGCAGAGCAGCAGTTTCGGATTCTTCGCCAGCGCACGCGCAATCGCCACACGCTGCTGCTCTCCGCCCGAAAGCTGCGCCGGGAAGTTATTCATTCTCTCTTCCAGTCCAACCTCCGCAAGCACCTCCGACGCATCCAGCGGATGCTTACAAATCTGCATCGCCAGCTCCACATTCTCGAGCGCCGTCAGGTTCTGCATCAGATTATAAAACTGAAAAACAAATCCAATATCCTCCCGCCGGTACTGGATCAGCTTCTTGCCGCGGTACTTACTGATCTCCGCCCCGTCCACCAGCACCTTTCCGGAAGTCGCCGTATCCATTCCGCCTAAAATATTCAGCACCGTCGTCTTACCCGCACCGCTCGGTCCAACAACAATCACAAACTCACCCTTTTCCACATCAAAGCTGATCCCATCCGCAGCCTTGATGGTAATCTCACCCATTTGATAGGTCTTGGTTACATCCTGAAGACTCACATATCCCGCCATGCCGCCGTGTTCCTCCTATGCAAAAAATCGATATTTCCTATTTCTTTTATTGTATCAATCTACAGCCGCGGCGGCTAGTCCTAAGTGGATGAATTTACTGTTTTTTTATAAATGGCATCCCCCTTTTATTTCAATACTGCCCTGATCATACATCTTATCCCAACCAGAATAATCACCACAGGCATCAGTGCATTGATCCATGCCCAGGTATTATTTAAAAATGCCGTAATGATAAATTCTCTGTACTTCACACAACTGACAATTACCAGCAGACCTCCGGCCGCAATCCATCCGAATAAAAATCTTTTGATCACTGTCCATACTGTCACCGTACCAAAATCCATGACGCTCTATAGCAGAATTACAGAGAAGGAAGGCGATCTTCTTCTGAAAGAGATGATACGAAATACACTTACTTATCTGCCAGGGAAATGGAAAGACTCTTAAACAAGTAATCTTCTATAAACTAAAACACAGCATCGACTGTTTCTTAACAATCGACGCTGTGTTTTTATTTTTAATTATTCATCCAATACCTTCACATTAAATTCCTGGAAGGTACCACGTCCATTCTCTGCAAACAGACCAATATATGTTCCCGTAAACGTCATGGTTTTCGTGCTCTCTGTACAGAGTCCTACCGTTAATCCTGTTCCTAGCATCTGGAAATTTTCTCCATCCAGACTATATGAAAATGTATAATAAGTTTTATCTGTTTCAAGCCTAAGCGTAATATTTTCTCCTCTTGGAATTTCCGCACTTGCTGTAACCACAAAAATGTCATGAATATGCTTTGCAAGACAGACTTTATACTTTTCCTGTTCCCTTGTCAGATATATTTCATAATGATAAGAATCATTATAAAATGCTGTCAATCCAGCTCTCATTCCTTGCACATCTTCTGCTGAAACTTTTACTACAGTTTCAGTATAAAACCCCTTTTGTCGAATTCCAATCCATGTAGGGCTCTTAGTTTCATTTAAAGTTACCTTTGTACCTTCCAGGCATAACATCTTCTCTTCCGGATACAATTTATAATTCTTCATTTCGGGATTTCTCAGAAAATTATATTGCAGTTTAAATTTACCATCCGAAAAATTATCATGGAAATTTCTATTTACCGGTTGCACTTCTCCACCCGGAAGCGGACCATCCATAACAGTTGAAATCAAACCATGATTTCCTACAACCGGCCAGCCAGCCTCTGTCCAAACGACAGGTGTAAGAAATGTTTCTCTTCCAAGATTATGAAGCAATACCCTCCTATTTTCATCTGAACAGGTTCTCACTGCCAGACACACCAACCACCAATTTCCATTGTGATCTTCCATTATGTCTGCATGGCCTGTACAATAAATCTCCTCTCGCATGTCTTCCTTGTGAGATAAAATCGGATTATGTGGACATGGTTCATAAGGACCATAAGGACTATCTGCTCTTTGCATTGTCTCCATATGTCCATATTCCGTGCCGCCTTCCGCCAACATAAGGTAATATTTTCCAAACCATTTATATAAATGCGGTCCTTCTGGATATCTTCCACCGCATCCACGGTTAATACACACACTCTCCGTCAATTTTTCTCCTGTAAAAGGATTTACCTCACATAAAAATATACCAGCCCCCTGTTCATCTGAAGTTGTAGATACAAAATATACTTTATCACCATCAAACAATAACGACGGATCTATTCCTCCCTGATCTACCCATGCCGGTTTTGACCATCCTGACTTCATATCTTTTGTATGTACGATGAAGTTTCCCTTTGATGTAACATTTGTTGTTATCATAAAAAATGTTCCGTCATGATAACGAATCGTTGGTGCAAAAATTCCCCCTGAAGGTCTGCTCTCTTCCAACGGAAGCTGTTCTTCATCCGTCAGACAATATCCTTCCAATTCCCAATTCACTAAATTTTTGCTGTGATAAACCGGCACTCCCGGAAAATACTCAAAAGATGAGTTCACAATATAATAATCTTCTCCAACTCTGCATATAGATGGATCCGGATTATAACCGGAAATAATAGGATTTCTGTATTGCATAATACACCTCTTTTTAACCTTTCAATAATTCAAATACTTTACATTCTTCCACTTCACTGCTATTTCCGATAAACACCTCAAATTTTCCCGGTTCACTTCCAAATGTATTGTCCGCTCTTAGGAAGCGAAGCATTTTTTCGTCCACTGTAAAGCACACTTCTTTTTCTTCTCCGGCATTTAATATTACTCTTTCAAAACCCTTCAGCTGTTTTACAGGGCGCACTACACTTCCTGCAATGTCATGAATATAAAGCTGCAAAGTTTCTGTACCTTCTCTGTCACCGGTATTTTTTACTTTTACAGATACCGTAACAGATTCACCCGGCTTCATAACCGTTTTACTTAGCTCTAAATCTGATATTTCAAATTGGGTATATGTAAGGCCATATCCAAAAGAATACAGTGGTTTATTCGGCATATCCAGATATTTCGAGACATAGCGATCCTTATCTTTTCCAGGATGATGTCTACGTCCGGTAGGAAACTCATCATAATGGACAGGAACCTGTGACACGCAATATGGAAAGCTCATTGGCAGCTTTCCTGCAGGCGAAACTGCACCTCTTAATACTTCCACAATAGCAGCTCCTCCCATAGTTCCGGGCATCCAGACTTCCAATATTGCCTTCGCTCTTTCTTCCAATATGCGAATATCTAATGGTCTTCCATTAAATAATACTACGGCAATTTCAGAATTCACCTCCGAAAGTGCCTCAAATAATTCCTGCTGAATCTTAGGAATTTCTATAATTCCTTTACTGGTAGCTTCGCCCGACTGCAGAAAATGTTCTCCTATAGCCAATACAACCACATCTGCTTCTTTAGCCGCCCGCAGTGCTTCTTCCTTCATTTTTTCACAATCTTCCTGTGAGAATTTTTCTTCTGTATAATTTGCAAACCCTTCTAATTTTACATCTTCGGAAAGAATTGGGCATCCCTGAGCATAAACAATTTCATAATCTGCAAGTTTCTCTTCCGCCGCATTTTTTATTGTTATTACATCCTCCGGATTTCCTGTAAAAGACCATCCTCCCAACATATATCTTCTGTCTATATACGGTCCAATCATTGCAATTTTCTTCTTTTTATCCAATGGCAGAATATTATCTTTATTCTTTAATAGAACAAAAGAATTTTCTGCTGTTTTTTGAGCCAATTCTCTGTGTGCTTCACTAAGTATGCAAGCTTTAGCCTTAATTTCATCAGCACCCTTATATGGATTTTCAAAAAGCCCAAGGTCATTTTTCAACTTCATAATACGCCACGCACATTCTTCAATTAGTTCCACACTAATACTTTTGTCTTTTAAAAGTGCAGGTATATTTTCCGGATAAGTACCTGACATCATATCAATGTCTACTCCTGCCTCAAGAGCCTTTTTTGTTGCATCTGCCCTGTCTTCTGCTGCCCCATGGTTTACACACTCCCCAATGGCACCAAAATCAGAAATCAATACACCATCAAACCCCATCTCTTCTCTGAGGATATCCCTCATAAGCCACTTATTTACACTTGCAGGAATTCCATTAATCGTATTAAAAGACGTCATCACTAACGCACTTCCCGCCTCCACAGCCTCTTTATATGCTGGAAGATAAAAATCACGAAAAGTCCTTTCTGATACTTCCACTGTATTATAGTCTCTTCCTGCTTCTGCACCGCCATACCCAGCAAAATGCTTTACGCAAGCCCCCAGTTTCTCCCCGCCACTGATGTCTGCACCTTGATATCCTTCCACCATTGCCCTTGCATATAATCCGTTCAAATATACATCTTCTCCAGTGGATTCCATTACCCTGCCCCATCTAGCATCCCTTACCAAGTCTACCATAGGTGAAAATGTTATATGAAGTCCATCTGCAGCGCCCTCTTTTGCCGCCATAGCCGCACATTCTTTCACAAGATCCGGCTGAAAAGTTGCTCCCTGAGCTAATGGAATTGGATATACTGTTTTATACCCATTAATAATATCCAACATAAATACAAGTGGAATATGGTGTGGATGAGCTTCCATATATTTTTTTTGAATCCTCTTTATCTTTTCCGCCCCCATAGTACCTAACACAGTTCCAGCAAGCTGAATATCTTTCTCTGTAATTCCCATTTCCTGCATAGGACCTGATATTACGGCCTCATCATCATACATAGCACCAACCGTCTGAAACAATTGACCAGCTTTTTCTTCTATTGTCATATCGTCAAATAGTTTTTTTAATTCTCCGATTTCCACTACTAACCCTCCTTCTCATCTGTAGTTTCTTTACAATAAATATAATGGCGTACTTCTGCATATTGTCCAAATCCAGACATACTTCTTTCATCCCCGTTCAGCACACGTCCAGAACTCCATTTTCCATTATCAAAAAAACCTTCCTCGAGACATATAATGGTAATACAGTCATGACTACTTTTTTTCGGCAAAAGTCTAATGTCAGTATTATATCCTACAGCCCAAAATTCACTTTCATTTTCTTCTATAATCATCCCTGCACACCCTGGCCTTTCATTTCCTTTTGGTCTGTAAGTCAGTTCCAAATCGCAGCCAGACAAAGAAACAATCGTACCTCTTTCATGCTCATTTCTACACATAAATGCATGTATATTTTCTGTTCCTTTAAATCGAAAATATAATTTTTGCATATTTTTCAAAATTTTATATGTTTCTTTGAGGTATTTTCCTGTTTCTATGCTTGTGAAGGCCAGTACATCTATTTGAAGTTGTTCAAGAAGCTCTTTATCCTGTTTTTGGCGTGTATCTTCCATAAGTCCTTCTATCCCAAAAGGCGAAAAACCAATTGCCCCATATTTCCCAAAAGCATAAAAAGCATTGCTAGCTGTTACCGGATCTCGCCTTGCCTCAGGTATAAACAATGGATTCCCTTCCGTTGCATATTCTTTACATACCCCTTCAAAATCAGAAAGGTATATATCCGGAGCAAAAACATCTATGCTTTTTGCAATATTTCTCCATATTTTTTTATTTCTCGCTATAGGTCCTCCTGATGGGTAATTTCCAGGTCTATCCGGAAACTGATTCAGCCAGGCATTCACATACATCGGAAGTTCATATGCCCTTTTTCCTGCTGCTGCTATGTATTCTACTGCCTGTGCATAATTCCATGCCATAAACATCTCTGCTGCATCCGACTGAAACACTTCACTCCATGTCCCTGATATACCATATATTTTTTCCAGTTCTTCTGGGATATTACTCCTAAATTGCTTCTCTGCTTCTTTTGAATAATCTCTATCTGATTTCAAAAAACCAATTTCATTTTCCACTTGTACCATGAGAACTGTCTGTGATTCTGCATCAATATCTTTCAATTTTTTCATAAAAACCGTAAATGCTCTTGCATCCGCTTTTACTGCATTTTTACAAAGAGGTGATATCGTCTGAGACAATTCTCCCCCTTTATATCTTGCTCTGAAAAATCTCCCGCTATCTCTTTTTACCCAACCTGGAACATAAGTACTTTCTCCATTTTTCCAAAGGCCAAACCACAGTAGTATCAACTTCATTTTTTCTCGTCTCGCCTGGAAAATCAGTTCTTCTAACAAAGAAAAATCATAAACTCCCTCTTCTTTTTCTATATTTTCCCATGCTACAGGAAGAAGAACTGTGTTTAGATTTAGTTCTTTTAATCTGGGCCATACTTGCTTTTCCATATACTGTAGATTACTGGAACTCGAGTTATGAAGCTCACCTCCAAGAATTAAAAAAGGTTCATCATTTACATAAAGTGTTCCAAAACCCTTTTCATCTTTTTTAATCTCTATAGTCTTTTTCATTGGCATTTCTGTAACATCATCCTTTCAAGCCTGACATTTTAATACCCTGTATAAAGTATTTCTGACAGGTTGCAAATACAAACAGTACCGGTGTCAAAGATACCAGTGCCATTGCCATCATCTGTCCAATCTGTACATTTCCCTGTGATCCCTTAAAGAACTGCAGACCCACTGCTATCGTGAATTTCTCAGATGAATTCAGATAGATCAATGGATTAAAGAAATCATTCCAGTTATATACCAGTGCCATTACCAGTACAGCCAGCATGACCGGTTTTACCGCTGGCAGCAATATCTTCGTAAATACCTGCCAGGAATTCGCCCCATCAATCTTAGCCGCTTCATCCAATTCCTTCGGAAGCGTTCTAAAGAACTGAATAAAAAGGAAAATGTTAAAAGCTCCCCCTCCCAGCCAACTTGGAATAATCAACGGCCAGAATGTATCAACCATTCCCAGTTTATAATACAGCAGATACTGTGGAATCAGAGTCACCTGGGAAGGCAACATCATGGTTCCAAGAAGAATCATGAATAAGACCGGTGATAATCTGGATTTAAATCTCGCAAAACCATACGCTACTACTGAGGAAGAAAATACAGTCCCTATCGTAGCCAAAAATGTTACGACTGCTGAGTTCTGGAAGAACATACCAAAATCTGCACCCTTCCATCCCTCGATGAAATTCTCCAGCGTCGGATTCGCTGGCAGCAATGACGGCGGCATTTTATAGATATCGGATGTTTCTTTAAAAGAAGTGGATATCATCCATATAAAAGGAAACAAACAAACAATAGCTGCCGCAATCAGAATCGTGTATGTGATAATTCTTCCTATAAGTTTTGCTTGTTTTTGTGATCTTGTTCGCATATATTTCTTCCTTTCATCAATCATCATAGAACACCCAGTACTTGGATGTTGAAATCACTACCAGTGTAATCACCATAATTACAACAAATAAGCTCCATGCCATCATGGATGCATATCCCATTTTTCCATAAAGGAATCCGTTGTTATACATATGTATCGCTGCTGTATAAGTACTGTTAAGCGGTCCTCCATTAGTCAAAATCAATGGCTGCTGGAATACCTGGAAAGCTGCAATGATCGTTACGATCAGATTGAAATAGATCGTCGGGGTACATAACGGCAGGGTAATGGAAAAGATCTGGCGTATCGCACCTGCGCCGTCGATCTGTGCACTTTCATAATAAGACTGTGGAATATCCTGAATTCCCGCCAGCATGATGATGATATTATTTCCTATCGTCCACAGGGACAGGATCACGATTGATATCATTGCAATATTTTTATCTCCCAGCCAGTTCACACCTTTTATTCCAAACAGTGATAACACGTAGTTGATAATTCCATAATCCTTCTGATATATCCATCCCCACAAGATTGTTACTGCCACACCAGAGGTGATGTATGGAATGTAAAATGCTGTCCGGAAAAATCCCAGTCCTTTTACTTTCTTGCTAAGCAGCAGTGCCACAAAAAAAGCAAGTATAATACTACTTGGTACAAACATCACCACGTATTTCAGGGTATTTATAAATGCTTTTATAAACAGTGGATCATCCGTAAATGCATACTTCAGGTTCTCTAATCCAATAAACTTCCCTACCCCGGTTAAATTCATATCTGTAAACATCAGATAAAAAGAATATACAATCGGGTATAATGTCAGCACAAAAAATCCAATCAGCCATGGTGCTGTATATAAGTAAAAATTTCTGGCCTCCCGCCGTTTCATGGCTGAATATACTTTTTTTCCTTTTGGTTTTTTCACTCTTCTTCGCCTCCGTAAATAGAATCTGCCAGTAGCTGAATGAACAAGAAGGTGCTGCATATCGTTCGCAACACCTTCTTGTGATTTAACATTTAGTTTCCATTTGCTTCATTAAATGCTTTTTCCAGTGCCGGATAGTATTCATTGATCGCCTCATCAGCACTCTTACCATCAATGGTTACTGCCTGCCAGATCTGGGTCCATACATCTCCAGGTGCTGCATATGCACCGCCCCAGATATTCAGTTTTGTATCAGAAAGCCCTTCTAGGTATGCGCTGTTATCAATCGGACCATATGTCAGTTCTTTATAGTAACCCTCTGCAACGCTCTTACAAGCTGTCATTCCTGCACGGCATGTTTCCTTTGCCATGTCTTCATTTTCATAAGATGCCTCTTTCAAGAATGTCCATGCAGCATCTTTATTTTCAGAATCCTTCAGCATGGCATATCCTGTTGCGTATAAAAGATTGTTTTTTCCACCGTCCGGAACTTTCGGCATGGATACAACATCCCAGTTAAAGTTTTCACCGATCTCTTCTGCAATCAGCTTTGTCTCAAATCCGCCTAATGTATACATTGCCGCATGGCCGGATACAAAAAGCTGTTCTTTCGGAAGACTCTTGGCTGCTGTATCATCAGGCATTGCACCGCTCTGGATCATATCTCCGAATAAATCCAGACCATCTCTGACTTCCTGTGAATCGATCTCACATGTTGATAAATCATCTGAGTATGCATTTCCGCCTTTACAGATGATAGACAGCGGCGGATCTATCCAGTGGTTAACAATACCGAATGTAGCATCTGCGCCTTCGCCTCCGGCAAATTTCTTCGCTGCTTCCGCCACATCATCCCATGTCCATTCTGCTGTCGGATACTCTACGCCAAACTCATCGAACATGTCTTTGTTATATGCCAGTACAAAACAGTTCTGGAGCAGAGGCATACCTTCCAGTTTTCCATCCGGGCGGTAATAAGGATCCATCATGCCCTCTGTAACTACAGAATCTAAATCCACCCCTTCTTTTTCCACATATGGATTTAAATCTTCATAATAATCGGTGTATAATCCGTAATAATCCGGTGACATCTGGATGACATCCGGACCTGTTCCTGCTGACAGGGCTGCAGTCATCTTCTGATCCCATACATGATCGGCTGTAGGAATGACAGAATGTTCCACTTCGATCTCAGGATGTGCTTTCTGAAATGCTTCAACAGCTGCTTCCCTTGATTTCTTCTCCTCATCTGCTCCCCATGACCAGATAACAAGTTTCTGTTTTTCTTTTCCTGCTTCTGTTTTTTCACTAGATTCTTTGGTTCCTCCACATGCTGCCAGACCTACGGTCATGATCCCTGCAAGTGTCAATGCGAGTACTTTTTTTAACTTCATTTTCCTTCCTCCTAGTGTTTATTTTCTCTATATCAGCCGAAACTGCGCGCTTTTTCCGGCAAATATTCTACTTTAAGTCCTTTACTGTCTCCCCCTCTAAAATACCGTAGGGAGAATAATTCATATATTTATATTTTTTCCCTTCCAGCATATCGATTAATACTTCTACACATTTTGCTCCTTGTCTTTCAGGATAAATGGACATTGTGGTCAACTTAGGTTTAAAATGATTTCTTGTAAAAATACCATCAATTCCCATAACCGATATATCTTCGGGCACTCTCAAGCCTATTGCTTGTAAGCCAGCAATAAATCCCTGAGCTAAATCATCATTAAAACATATAAGTGCCGTTGCTTTATACTTTGAACTTTTATACAAATTTGCTGCTTCATATCCAACTTTGAAAAGATCATAATATACAAATCCTTCTGATTCCGATTGATAAGGACCTAAATATCTGTAATCTTTTTTCTTGTTTTCCTCTTCTGGTTTTCCACAGTTTATAATATAGTGTTCATAGTTAGTCTCTACCCCTCCCCCTAAAAAAATTGATTCCATCTTCATACGTTCCTTCCAGGCTTTATATCTGGAATTTGCATATCCGTAATCAAACGGAAGGAGCATTCCTATCTTTTTATGTCCTTTCTGTATAAGATAATCAATACTGGCATTAATTATTTTTTGATTCTCAATAACTACCGAAGGCATTGGTTTAGCAAATATCGCCGACGGGTCAAAAGATATTGTTACCGTAGGCAGACGATAATTTTTTCCTACTGTTTCAGCATAATCCTGTGCTACATTTTCTGTCGGAAATATAATTCCATCTGCCAAGATTTTTTTTACTGATTCAAAATCATAATCTTTTTGAAGTAAAAGATGATATCCCCTTTCTTTCGCTGTCTTCGCCATTCCATGATACATTTGATTATAATAGGCACCTGTCAGATCATTGCAAAAAAATATTATCTGATATGTTCTTCTTGTTTGAAGAGCCATAGCTATCGGATTTGGAATATATCCCAGTTGCTCTGCTATCTTAATAATTTTTTTCTTTTTTTCTTTGTCGACATATCCACTGTTATTAAGTACTCTTGAAACAACAGACACCGATACGCCTGCTTTTTCTGCCACATCTTTTCTAGTAATATTTTTTTCTGCAGACATATTCTATTCATCTTTCTTTCTCGTTATATTGTTCTTGTCTTGTTACAAGCATCATTTTATCTGTATATGTTATTTTGTTCAATAAGCAAAAATGTGGTCACGTATCCATATGGTATTTCGCTATTAATAATTATATTTTCGACAATTACCCTCTCCATTTTTACCATGCAAAACTACTTATTCTTTGTTTTTATACAATATTTTACATATACTCTTAAAAAACTTATAAAAGCGTTGATTCCAAAATGAACCAACGCTTTTATAAGTTTTTTGTAACTATTCAGAACCCCTGATAGAGTCCATGTGATTTTTTGTGAAAAACAGAGAAAATAAAAAATCTGTTTTCACTTCATTTGCTTCCTGTCGGTGGATAACTAACCGATGGTGAAGCAGCTATTTCCATCTTTGTGGATTACTGATTTTAATTCATCATTTTTGTATTTCAAAATCCTATTTTTATCGGATTTTGATTAAATTTAGCAACACTTGCACCTTAAAAAAATAGCTTTATCCACAGTCATTTTGCCCAATGAGCATTTCCACACAATTCGCTTTTTTTCTGATTTTACGCTAAAATAGAACTATCATATTTTAGTGAAAGAAGGTGGTCTCTTTGACAGTAGAGGAAATGAATACGCAGCTGCAAATGCAAGTCAATGCATTAAATGCATCTTTGAATTCCCTGCAACAATCATTTGATGCGCAGACTGCGCTTATCACCCAGCTCAATCAGACCATTCAGGAACTGAGAGAACAGCTTAACAAGAATTCTAAAAACAGTTCCAAGCCGCCTTCAAGTGATGGCTTTAAAAAACCTGCGCCAAAAAGTCTGCGTAAACCTTCTGGTAAAAAGGTTGGCGGACAGGAAGGTCATCAGGGAACATACCTGTCTGTCATTTCAGACCCTGATGAGATTGTGAAACATATGCCATCTGCCTGCGAAGGATGTCCTCATTACAAAATGTGTAAAGGAACTGCCTGTGTTGCAGAAAAACGACATGTCATTGATGCGGTCGTCACTGTTAATGTCGTGGAACATCAGCTTCTCGAGATTCCAATCTGTATGCTTCATGGAGATACCAGAAAAGGGAGCTTTCCTAATGATGTTAAAGCAACCGTGCAGTATGGTGAGAACTTGCAGGCACTATCTGTTGCTTTAAATACAGTCGGAGCAGTCAGTGTGAAAAGAACACATGAGATTCTCTCTGGCGTATTTAACATCCCACTTGCCACCGGAATCATAAGTAACATGGTAAAACGTTGTGCTGACGCAGTATCCGAGACAGTAAACCGGATAAAGCAAAAAGTTGCCGATTCAAGTCTTGGTCATTTCGATGAGACCGGAACCCGTGTTGATAAAAAACTATGGTGGGTTCATGATGCATCAAACTGTGAATTCACGTACCTTGATATCAGTCCAAAGCGTGGATATCTTGGCATGGAGCAGTGCGGTGTGCTGCCATTGTTTCACGGTATTTCCATGCATGACTGCTGGGCTTCTTACTGGAGTTACGAAGATTGCCAACATGCAGTCTGCTGTGCCCACTTATTACGGGAATTGACAGGCATTGCCGAGAACCATCCCGAGCAGAAATGGGCGTCTGCATTTATAGGCCTTCTGATAAAAATGAAGAAGGTCAAAGATAAAGCTGTAGAGGCCGGTAAAGAAACTCTCAGCTATTATCACTATCATAAGTTTGATAAGCGATACGATGAACTTATCAAACAAGCCAGGGAAAAAAATCCGCTTCCGGTTACCGCAGAGAAAAAACGTGGGAGAAAGAAAAAAGGAAAGATTCTTGCTCTGGTGGAGCGCTTTGATAATTACAAGGCATCAGTCTGCCTTTTTATCCATAACTTCATGGTTCCGTTTGATAACAATCAGGCGGAACGAGATTTAAGGATGATAAAAGTTAAGACGAAAGTATCAGGCTGCTTCCGAAGTGAAGAAGGAGCCAGGGATTATCTGAAAATCATGTCCTATGTTGGCACAGCCCATAAGCAAGGGCACAACGCATACGATGCAATCAGAAAGGCAATCTCAGGATGCCCAGATTTCATTTTCGAATAGGGGGTTCTGAATAGTTACATGAGAATAACATTTAACTTAGCTCATCTATTGTTTTATCAATCTTCTCAATTGCATAGAGCGGCAAATTTATAAGCCAATCTTCCTTTTTGAAATCTGCCATCGAAGTACGAACAGATATATCAGGTGAAAACTTCTCCTGATATGTTTTCAAGCTCTTTGCTCTAAGGTTAACTTCTGCCTTCACTTCAACCGGAATAATTTGCTCACCTGTATCAATAACAAAGTCAACCTCACAAGAACCCCTATCGTTGGTATAATAATAAATACCTAAATCTTCGATGGTTTTTAATTGCTGACAAACATACTGTTCAGTAAGTGCGCCTTTGAATTCGACAAAAAGATCGTTCCCATCAAGCAAAGTACGTTGACGAAGCCCCGTCATGCATCCGAGCAATCCCACATCTACCAAAAATAACTTAAATGCTTTTAAGTCCTCATACGCCCGTAGCGGGATGCCCGTTGCATTTACACGGCTGACCTTATGAACGAGACCGCAATCACTGAGCCACATAATTGCGGTTTCATAGTCTTTCGCACGGGCACCTTCACGGACGAGCCCGTAAATGAATTTTTTGTTTTCTTTGGCTAACTGAGAAGGAATACTGTTCCACAACATACGAAGTCTTGGTACAATCTCATTTGGAGCATGTTTAGAGAAGTCTTGTTCGTAGGCTGCAAGGATTCGCTTTTGAATTTCACGGACCTCATTAAAGTCTTTGTTCTCTGCGAAGCTTTGCACAGCTTCAGGCATACCACCGACAAAGTAGTATTGCTTTAAGGAATCGATATATGTTTGCTTAAAGCATGTAATCATCCCAAAGTCTTGCTTATCAAGAAGTTCGGCAAAACGTTCCTTATCGGTTGCCATCAAAAACTCTTTGAACGAAAGAGGATAAAGCTTTAAGAAATCTACCTTGCCAACGGGAAAAGATGTGCCTTGATGCAAAGCGATACCAAGCAAAGAACCGGCACATACAATGTGGTACTGCGGGGCGTTTTCATAAAAATACTTAAGAGATGCCAGCGCTCTCGGAACTTCCTGTACTTCATCAAAAATCAATAAAGAATTGTCTGGATCAATTTTGCGACCAGCATACAACTCTAATCCCATAATTAAGCGGTCAGTATCCAAGTCAGAAGCAAATAACTCTGCCATTCTGGAATTAGAGTCAAAATTGATATATATGGCATCTGTATACGCCTGCTTGCCGAATTCTTTCATTAGCCAAGTCTTGCCAACCTGACGTGCCCCTTCAATAATTAAGGGTTTGCGGCGTTTGCTTTGTTTCCATTTTAATAGTTTTTCAATAGCAATTCGGTACATAGACGCACCTCCATCATCATAATGTAAGTATAGTATATTACGCAATTACAAAAAATACAATGAGTTTTAGTCTGATAATTACATTTTTTACAGTGATGAAAGTCGATGAGTTTCATAATATTCTGGCAGCGAAAGCGGCGTATTTATTCCTGTGAAGCAGGCCTCCGATCTTGCTGAAGCAATGAAAACTGCTGCAACTTCCTATTCCACAAGAGATCTGCTTTCTGTCCGCTATATGAACCATTTTAATACGCTTTTTGGTTTTCTCAGAGTCATTTTCTTGAGTCTCATTGGTTTACTCATCGGCGGACTGCTTTCTCTCCCCTACATGGATCATGCCAGCATTCCACTCATTGTTTCCAGCAGTGCGGCCGATTCCCTTCTTGGCAGTGTTCTTCTGGAATCCGGTGTCCAGAGTGGTGTTTATCAGAGTATTTTATGGTTTCTCCTGTGGATTCTGTTTTCCGCTACGCTGGGATTTCTGCATCCCAAAAAACAAATTTGGGGTCCAGGAAACATAACCGTTCCATGGATGCTGAAAAATAAACAGATGAGTGAAATGAAAAACGGAAATATCCGCGTATAATTTTTATCCATTATGCCAAACTGGCTTAAACGATTGATTTATTGAGCAAACTTGTTTTTCTACCAGTCCCATCTTTCCAAAACACTCTTCCAATTTGTCGCATCTTTTTCCGTAGAAACTCACACAAATTTGACAATTTGTGATACACTAACCTATAGCAATTCCGAATATTTTATGCTTCATCACTAATTTTTCGGAACTGAAATTGACTTTTCGATGCATAAACCAAACGATTTGTGGTATACGAAGAAAGGAATTCTTATGAAACTTATTTTTATCCGCCACGGCGAACCGAATTATGAGATTGATTCTCTGACTGAAAAAGGCTGGCGTGAGGCTGAGCTACTTTCGAAGCGGACGGTGAAATGGAACGTCACCGATTTTTACTGCTCGCCGCTCGGACGTGCGAAGGATACGGCTTCTTTTACGTTGAAAAATGCGGGCCACGAGGCCGAAATTCTTCCGTGGCTGCGGGAGTTTGATGCGCCTGTCCTTGATCCGGAGACCGGAAAGCGCCGGATTCCGTGGGATTTTCTTCCGGATGTGCTCGATGCAAACCGGGATCTCTATGACAATAATCTCTGGACGAAAAATCCGATCATGCAGACCGGAAACATGGACGAGAATTATCATTTTGTGACCGACGGACTCGATGCACTGCTTGCGCGCTACGGTTATGTACGCGACGGTTACCGCTATCACGCTTCGGATGAAACGAACTGCGAAGCTGTCATTGTCTGCTTCTGCCATCTCGGCGTTACGTGTGTGGCGCTGTCCCACCTGCTGAACATGACACCGGTGCAGCTCTGGCAGGGCATGTTCCTGGCGCCGACTTCCGTCACGATCGTCGGAACCGAGGAGCGCAAACCGGGCGAGGTGTACTTCCGCTGCCAGACCGTAGGCGATGTCCATCACCTGCTTTCGGCGGGCGAGCCGGTTTCCTATTATGGAGCGTTTAACGATCCATTTCAATTTTAAACTTTACAAAAAGGAAGATTTTTATCATGAATGAAGCAAAATTAAGAGAATACGCAGAGCTGATCGTAAAAATCGGCGCAAATGTACAGAAAGGACAGCGTGTCCGCCTGCAGACCGGCGTTGACCAGGTTCAGCTTGCTACCATGGTTACCGAAGAGTGCTACAAGGCCGGTGCCAGCTATGTTGAAGTGATCTGGGAGTGCGGTCCGATCAACAAACTGAATTATCAGTATGCATCCGCAGAAACTCTCGGCACCGTTCAGACCTGGGAAGAAGAGCGCCTCAAACAGATGACCGTGGATCTGCCGGTCCGCATTTTCATCGACTCCTCCGATCCGGACGAGCTTGCCGGCATCTCCGCTGACCTGCTCTCCACCGTTCGCCAGATGCGCGCAAAAGTAACGAAAAAATACCGCGACCAGATCGACGGAAAACATCAGTGGCTGATCGTTGCCGCTCCATCACCGGCATGGGCTGCAAAAGTATTCCCGGGCGAGCCGGAGGATGTTGCAGTTGAGAAACTGTGGAATGCCATTTTCGACTGCCTGTACTTAAAAGAAGGCGAAGATATCGAAAAGATCTGGCAGGCACACAGCAACCGTATGATCAGCAAGGCAAAATGGATGACCGAGCAGGCGTTCCATAAACTGCATTACACCAGCAAAAATGGAACTGATTTCACCGTTGAGCTGATCCCGGGCGCAAAATGGAGCGGCGCCGGCGATATCAATCATCTGAACAAGGTCTTCTTCGTTCCGAATATGCCGACCGAGGAAGTTTTCACCAGCCCGATGCGCGGCAAATGCGAAGGCCGCCTTGTTTCCACCAAACCGCTCAGCTGGTCCGGACAGGTTATCAACAACTTTACTGTTGATTTTAAAGACGGAAGAGTCGTTGACTGCCACGCAGAGCAGGGCGAGGAAGTTCTGAAAAAAATGTTCGCCATGGATGACGGCGCTTCGATGCTCGGCGAGGTTGCACTCGTTCCGAAGGAGTCCCCGATCAACCAGTCCGGTCTGATGTTCTTCAACACACTGTTCGATGAGAACGCATGCTGTCATGTTGCCGCCGGTGCCGGATTCTCTGAGGTTCTGGACGGATTTATGGATATGAGTGATGAAGAAATCCTCGCAAAAGGTGTCAATGATTCCCTGATCCACGTTGACTTTATGGTTGGATCGGATGACCTGCACATCGTGGGTATCCACGAAGACGGAAGCGAGACCGATGTCTTTGTAAACGGCACCTGGGCTGAATAATCATCGCCCCATCCTTTCCATCACTTTGCAGAACACCACCGCCGCAATCGTACTCGCCGCTGTCGCCGCAAGCGCCGGTCCGACAATTGCCGTCGGATGGACACTGCCGTACTGACTGCGGTACGCGATGATGTTGACGGGGATGAGCTGCAGGGATGAAATATTCAAAATCAAAAACGTACACATTTCCCGGTTCGCGGTTCCTTCTGGAACTGCGGCCGGGTTTTTCGTTTTCCGCCGCTCCTCCTCCAGCTCCTCAAACCGCTCCATCGCCGCAAGCCCCGGCGGCGTCGCAGCCGCGCCAAGCCCAAACACATTACAGATCATATTCATCCCCGCCGCCCGCATTGCAGGATGCTCTTCCGGCACTCTCGGAAACAAAAACCACAGCACCGGCCCCATCCTTTTCACCAGCCCGTCAATCACTCCCGCCTTCTTCGCAATCTCCATCAGCCCCGCCCAGAACCCTGTCACCCCAACCAGCGAAACCGCCAGCACCACCGCTTCCCGCGAAGCCCGAATCACCCCATCCGTCACCTCCGGCATCCGCCCCTGTATCGCGCCGTATACGATGCCGAGAAGCAGCATGGAACTCCATAGAACGTTCATTGCATCACCTGACTAAAAAAGATCTTTATAAAAATATGCTGACTTTATATTTTCCATGATTCGAACAGGATCCTGTTATACCCTATCCAGTGAACAAAATAGACTATATATTTCTTCGTGTATTGCCCGGCACTTTTTCATTTAAAAATCAATTTCCCGCTTTCCCTTTTCTCATATAAGGATTTCGATACAGTGAAATCACAAGCTCCGCAGCCATGAAGCACCAGATAATCGGTTCGCACCAGATTACGGCGCTGTAATGGTAACGCGGGATGAATACCATTGCGAAGATAATCTTTCCAAAAAGCTCAATAAAGCTCGACAGCAGCGGCAGAATTTTTTCTCCCAATGCCTGAAGCGCCAAGCGGCTGCAGTTGACGAGGCCGAGTGCGAAGAAGAACGGGATGGCTACGCGGAGGTAGCGGGCGCCGTTTCCGAGGACGGTCGGGTCGGAGGAGCCGGAGATCAGGTGTACCAGGGTTGGCGCAAACGGTGTGACACAGATAATCAAAGCGATGGTAACGCTGAAGCAGAATAAGTAGGCATAGCGGATGCCTTTGTGTACGCGCTCCCGGTTATCCGCACCGCGATTCTGTGCAACGTAGGTGTTGACGGCCTGCGCCATCGAAGAAAGCGGCATCATGGAGAACGAAAACAGCTTTCTCGCAGCGGTATGTCCGGCGATAGTTTCATATCCGAGGCTGTTGATGCCCGGCTGCAGAACGATCGAACCGACATAAATGATACTGCTCATAAATCCCATCGAAAATCCCTGCGCCAGCAGATCTGCGTACAGTCCGCGGTCCAGCGCGAAGTGGC